>Ga0335083_10000083_pt1 | contig 167958 bp, 158 predicted proteins | sample Lox_Sample_42_FD_206716 | JGI IMG/M metagenome (GOLD analysis project Ga0335083, IMG submission 206716) | Soil microbial communities from Loxahatchee National Wildlife Refuge, Florida, United States - Lox_Sample_4.2 | ecosystem: Environmental > Terrestrial > Soil > Wetlands | place: USA... | reverse complement strand
CTCCGATTCGGAGGGGACGGCGACGACCGTGCACTTGACCACACCAGGGTGTGGACAAGTGCACGGTCGTGGTGGGCCTGATGAGGAACGCTCACGGAAGAGTGGACTTGTCCGCTCTTCGTGGAGGAACACGCGCCTCTCTCCCCCGGAGCACGCCGATCCCCACGCCCTCTCCCCGAACCCTCGGCCGTCCCGGCCACGGCCACACCCTGCGAGGGTCGTGGCCGGGACGGCCGCGTCCCTTCCCCTTCGGGCGCCAGCTTCCCCCGAGCCACGGGGCTCGATCATCTACCCCGCCGCCGCGGCTGCCGAGCGCACGATCCGGCCGCTGACCCGGAACGGCATCCCGTTCGCCAGGTAGCGCCAGTCGAGATGGCGGGCGCTGTAGCCGTCCTCGTCGGCGTCGGCGTTGACGAGGACGGCGGTGATCCGCTGGAAGCGGCCGGGGTCGGGGAGCGTCGCGGTCATCCCGCCGCCCGCCGCGGAGTAGGCGATCGACTTCACCGTGCGGCCGTGGCGCTCGGAGCCGACCCGCCCGACCAGCGCCAGGCCCGCGGCGACCCCTTCCGGCGCTTCGAGATGGACTTCGACCGCGCGACCGCCGCGGGCGCGGACGCGGATCAGGCTGAAAGTGGTGTGGTTGAGGTGACGGGTCTCCCCGTGCGGGCCGAGCGCCAGCCGCCCCTGCCGCGGCATGTCGGGGTAGAGGTAGCTCTCGCGGAAGCCGAGCCCGGTCCGCCACTCGGCGACGTCGGCCGCGAAGCGGGTGAAGTCACGGCCGAAGGTCGAGGGACCGGCGGCGCGGATCGCCCGTTCGTAGGCGGCGACCGCGAAGCCGTCCGGGCGGGCGCGATCGACCCCGGCCCACGCTTCGCGGACGATCGCGCGCCCATAATGATGGGCCAGCCACTCGTTCCAGACCGCCGAGCCGTACTCCTTGATCGAACTCTGGGTCATCGGTATCGACCACAGCCTCACCCAGCGGTCCACGTAGCGCAGGTAGTCGTCGATCCCGTTGTAGACCTGGTCCTCCATCCAGACGGCGGTCGACTCGGCGAACCAGGTGTCCTCGTAGGCGTCGTAGCCGAACTGGAGGATGTGGTTGTACTCGTGGGCGAGGGTGACCTTGAGGTCGTGGCCCGGTTCGGTGTGCGGGAACTCGAAGGGGCTGTAGTCGTTGTCGAGGACGAGGTAGCCGTGCAGGCGGCGCGGCTCGCGGCCGTCGACGTCCTGGCCGGTGTCGGGAGCGGCGTAGCCGAAGAGCTCACCGCCGATCTCCGAGAGGTAGATGTCGGTCTTGCCGTGGCCGCCGCCGAGCGTGCCGTCGCTGAGCGGCTCCTGCCAGCCGAGCTTTTCGTTCTCGACGTGGTGGACGTGTTCGGCGACGGCGAGGACCCGTTCGACGTAGTCGGGGACACCGTTGCCGTCGGAGTCCTTGAGGCTTGGCGCGTCGAGCCCCTCGTCGACCCAGTGGACGCAGAAGTTGGCGTCACAGGCGGGCGAGTCGGGCGCTTCCGGGACGGTGTAGGAGCTGCGGCTCGGCGTGATCCCCGCCCCGGGGCGTTCGAGCACCGCCGTCGGTCGCGGGCGCGGCCTGACGAAGGACGCCGCCGGGGAGGCGGCTGCCGTGGCGGGCGCCAGAGCGCCCGCCAGCGCCACCATGCCGATCGCGAGGAGTCGCATCGCCGCAACCCTAGATACTTGTAGGCCCTCGCCATGCGCCTCGCCCTCGCCCAGATCAACCCCACCGTCGGCGACGTCGACGGCAACGCGGCCAAGGTCGCCGCGTGGATCGACCGCGCCCGCGAGGCAGGGGCCGAGCTGGTGGTCTTCCCCGAGCTCTGCATCCCCGGCTATCCGGCCGAGGACCTCTACCTGAAGCCCCACTTCCTCGCCGCCAACGTGGGCGCGGTCGAGCGGCTCGCGGCCGGGCTCGACCCCGGGATCACGGCCCTGGTCGGCTTCGCCGAGCCGGCCGCGGAGGGCGGCGACCACCGCCACGCCCACAACTCGCTCGCGGTCCTCGCCGACGGCGCCGTCCAGGCCGTCTACCGCAAGAACCGACTGCCGAACTACGCCGTCTTCGACGAGCAGCGCTATTTCATCCCCGGCATCGAGGGGGGCGCGATCGACGTCGCCGACATCGGAATCGGGCTGACGATCTGCGAGGACACCTGGGCGCCCGGCCCGCCCGGGCAGACCGAGGCCGACGCTGGCGCGACGCTGATCGCCAACCCGTCGGGCTCGCCTTATCACCGCGGCAAGGGCCCCGAACGGGAAGCGATGTTCGCCGAGCGGGCGCGCGAATACGGCGCCCACCTGGCCTTCGTCAACCTCGTCGGCGGCCAGGACGAGCTCGTCTTCGACGGCCAGAGCCTGCTGCTCGACCCGGCCGGCGCGGTGATCGCGCGGGCGGCGCAGTTCGAGGAGGAGCTGCTCGTCGCCGAGGTCCCCGCCGCCGTGGGAGCACCGGCGCCGCTCGCCTCCCCCCTCGCCGACCTCGACGAGGTCTATGCGGCGCTCGTCCTCGGCCTCCGCGACTACGTCGAGAAGAACGGCTTCGGCCACGTCGGCCTGGGCATCTCCGGCGGCATCGACTCCGCCCTGGTCGCGCTGCTCGCGGTCGACGCGCTGGGGCCCGAGCGGGTCACGCTGGTGGTGATGCCGTCGCCGCATTCCAGTGATGAAACCCAGGCGGACGCCCGTCAGATCGCCCACAACCTGGGGACCGAGCTGATCGAGATCGGGATCGCGCCGATGATGGACGGCTACCGCGAGGCGCTCGGCGACCCGACCGACCCCACCCGACCCGACCTGGCGGCCGAGAACATCCAGGCGCGGATCCGCGGCAACCTGATGATGGCGCTGTCGAACCGGCACGGCTGGCTGGTGCTGACGACCGGCAACAAGAGCGAGATGTCGGTCGGCTACGCGACCCTCTACGGCGACATGGCGGGCGGCTTCGCGGTGATCAAGGACGTGCCGAAGACGCTCGTCTACGAGCTGGTCGAGCGCCGCAACGCGAAGGCGGGGCGTGAGCTGGTGCCCGCCTCGGTGATCGAGCGGCCACCCTCGGCCGAGTTGCGACCCGACCAGCTCGACAGCGACTCGCTGCCGGACTACGACCTGCTCGACCGCATCCTCGAGGCCTACGTCGAGAACGACCAGGGGCGCGACGAGATGGTCGCGGCGGGCCTCGGCCCGGCCGACGTCGTCGACGAGGTGATCCGGCTCGTCGACCGGTCCGAGTACAAGCGCCGCCAGGCCGCCCCCGGCATCCGCATCACCCCGAAGGCCTTCGGCCGCGACCGCCGCCTGCCGATCACCAACCGCTTCGGCGGCTGATCCGCCACACCGCGCCCGCCGACGGAACTAGGCTGCCGGCGTGGAGCACCAGACGCTCTCCCGGCGCCTGATCCGGATCGGCCTCTGGGTCGGCGGCAGCGCGCTCGCGATCTTCGTCCTCGACCGGCTCGGTATCCCTGTCGACGACTGGATCAGCGAACTGTTCGACAAGCTGGGTGAGATCCCGCCCTGGGCGATCGTCGCCGGGATCGCGCTGCAGACCGTCCAGACGACGCTGGCGGCGCTCGCCTGGTTCGGAATCCTCCGCGCGACGCCCTTCGGCGACGGCGTCAGCTACCGGATCGTGCTCGCCTCCTACGCGACCTCGGTCGCCCTCAACGCCTTCCTGCCGGCCAACATCGGCACCTGGGTGATGCTGCTGATGTTCACCACCCTCTTCGCCGGCGCGACCTTCACGATGATGCTCTCCGGGATCGCCGTGCAGAAGATCCCGTTCTCGGTCTTCAACATCGCGGTCTACCTCTACCTGTTCCTCTCCGTCGCCGGCTCGTTCTCGGTCAAGCTCGGCTTCCTCTCCGAACACACCGGCCTGGTGGTCGCGATCCTGGCCGGCGCCATCTTCCTGATCGTCCTGCTCTGCCGGATCTTCTGGCGGCGACTGGAGGGCGTCCGCGAACAGGTGGCCCAGGGCGGCGCCATCCTCGGTAGGCCACGGCGGTTCCTCCTCGACGTCGCCCTGCCCGAGCTCGGCAGCTATCTGGGTCGGCTCGGCGTCGTCGGCGTCTTCCTCGGCGCCTACGGCATCCCCGTCACCTTCCACAACATCGCCACGGTCACCGCCTCGAACTCGATCTCCAACACGGTGTCGGCGACCCCGGGCGGGGTCGGCGTGACCCAGGCGCTGAACTCCGTCGCCCTCTCCGGCGCGACCAACTCGGCGACCGCCACCGCCTACTCGATCAGCCAGCAACTGGTCACCTCGGCCTGGAACGTCGTCTTTGCGGTGGTCCTGGTCTCCTGGGTCTTCGGCTGGAGCGGCGGCAAGGCGCTGGTCTCCTCCTCCTACGCCGACGCGAAGGAGAAAAGCCACGAGATGAAGGAGAAACGGAGACATCGGGGGCAGCCGGATGCGGGTCCGGAGACCTGACCCGGTCGCCCTCGACGACTTTTCCGTGAGCGTCAGGCCTGTGGCGCGGGCCTGACGGCCATCGTCATCTTGGCCAGGGCGCAGGGGCGCCCGTCGTCGTCGACGATCTCGACCTGCCAGATCCAGGTGGTGCGGCCGCGGTGGCGGGCGACGGCGCGGGCTTCGGCGTGGCCGGAGGTGACCGGGCGCATGAAGCTGACCTCGATCGACTGGCCCATCGCGACCATCCCGTCGGCGTAGACGGCCGCCGCGGTGGCGTAGGAGCAGAGGCTCTCGATCAGGGACGAGTAGACGCCGCCGTGGAGGAGGCCGTAGGGCTGGCGGAGCTCGTCGCGGACCTCGATCCGGGCGCGGGCGTCGTCGGGGTCGAGCTGCAGCCACTCGGTACCGATGTGGGCGTCGAAATTGCTCTGCGGAACCGCGGAAATGTCCTGCTCCTTAATCGAATCCTCGTTCCCCGTCGCCGCGCACCCTAATAGGGTTCCCCGGCGTGGCGCTGAGCGACGAGCAGAATGCGATGCTGCGCCTGCTGGCCAGTGGCGAGCAGGGCTACGGGGACATCGCCGCCCTGATGGGGCTGAGCGAGGAGGAGGTGCGGGCCAAGGTGGTCGGCGCCCTAGCCCAGCTGCAGGCCGAAGGCAAGCCCGCGCCCGACATTCCGCCGCCTGTCGCGGGCGGGGCACCGAGCGGGGCCGCAGGGGCCGCGCCGCTGCAGCCCGAGCCGGTGGCGGCGGCGCCCGCGGAGGAACCCCCGGCCCCCGAGCCGGTGGCCGCCGCGGCGGAGGCCCCGAAAGCCCCCACCCCACCGACGCCCGCCGCACCGCCTCCATCCACGCCGCCGCCCCCGGGCGGCCGCACGGTGACCATCCCCTCGGGCCCGAAAGCCTGGGCCCTCGGCGGCCTGCTCCTGGCCGTGATCGTCGCGGCGGTGGTCATCGTCCTGATCATCACCTCGGGCGGCGGCAGCGACCACTCCTCGACCAAGGTCGCGGAAGGCAACCAGACCGCCGCCGAAAGCGAAGGCGGCACCAAAGAAGCGACCCAGGCCGAACTGATCGCGGTGAACGGCAGCGAAGCGGAAGGGCTCGCGACCTTCGGCCGGGTGAAGAAGAAGCTCGCGCTGCAGATCGAAGCGAAGGGGCTGGAAGGGACGACCGAAGGCACCGACGCCTACACGATCTGGCTCGCCCAGTCGCCGCAGAGGATGCTGCCGCTCGCCTCGACCGGGGTCGAAGGAAGCGGCAAGAACGCCGGCGAGATCGCCGCCGAGTTCGAAGTGCCGGTCGAAGTCCTCGCCTACCTGGCGAAGGGGACCTTCGACCAGATCGCGATCACCCGGACCCACACCCAGACCTTGGAAGCGGCGCTGAAGCTCGCCACGAAGCGGAAGACCACCCCCGCCTACACCGGCGAAGCGGTCCTGCGCGGGACGATCACCGGACCGATCATCGGCATCTCCAAGGGCGAAGAAGCGCAGGACGAATAGCGCCGGCCGGTTGATCCCGGGGGTGCGGGGGACGGGGAAGGGACGGGGCGATTGAGCTGGCGCCCGAGGGGGCAAGGGACGCGGCCGTCCCGGCCACGACCCCGGCAGGGTGTGGCCGTGGCCGGGACGGCCGTGGGTTCGGGGAGAGGGCGTGGGGGATCGGCGTGCTCCGGGGAGGGAGGTGCGTGTTCCTCCACGAAGGCCTGGCATCCGTGACGAAGACCCAGGTAAGTCCACTCTTCCGGGCGTCTTCCTCATCAGGCCCACCACGACCGTGCACTTGACCACACCAGGGTGTGGTCAAGTGCACGGTCGTCGCAGCGCCCTCCTGGCTGAGGGGAGACGCATGAGGACCGGTGACGTTCCCGGCATCTCTCCGACGCCTTCGTGAACTTCCCTGCGAGACCCTCACGTCCCGGGCGTCTCGTGGCGGCCACACCCTGCCGGGGTCGCCACGAGACGCCCGGGACGCACCTCGGCCAGCCGCGACGCTCGCGAACCACACTCGTCCCACCGCCCCCGCCGTGGGACCAACCAGCTAAGGCAAGAGCTTGCCGGGGTTCATGACCCCGGTCGGATCGAGCCGCTCCTTCACCGCGCGCAGCACCTCGAGACCGGTCTCCCCCACCTCCGCCTCCATGTACGGCGCGTGGTCGCGGCCGACCGCGTGATGGTGGGTGATCGTCGCCCCGGCGGCGACGATCGCCTCGCTTGCCGCCTTCTTCACCGCCGCCCACTGCTCCAGCTCGGCGCCGCGCCGGGCGCGTGAGATGAAGGTGAAGTAGAGCGAGGCGCCGTCCGGATAGGCATGGGATAGGTGGCAGAAGACGAGGCCCGGGGTGCCCTGGCCGTCGAGCGCGGCGCCGATCGCCGCCCCGACCGAGCGGTGGAGCTCCTCGAGGCGCGACCAGGTGTGCGAGGTCTCCAGCGTCTCGACCATCGCCCCCATCCCCATCAGCAGGTCGCGCTGGTAGGGACCGGCGTAGCGGCCGTGCTCCCAGGCGCGCCCCGCGGCGCGGCCGAGCGGCACCGCACCGCCGCCCCGCAGCGCCCGCACGGCCAATGCCCGCTGTCGCGTCACCGTCTCCTCGTCGCCCTCGAAGCCGACGATGACGAGCGCACCGGCCTCCCGCCGTCGCGCCCGCAGGTAGGCGTCGAAGGCGCGCCCGGCCATCCCGCGTGGCCCCGAGAGCGCCAGCGACCCCACCGTCTCCTCTTCGTCGGAGACGCGGATCACGGTCGGCAGCCCGGGCCCCTGGGCGAGGGCGCGGACGATCTCCGTCCCCGCCGTGAAGCTCTCCGCCATCCAGCCCTCGTAGCGCCGCTGTGGCGGCGCCGGGCGGACCCGCACGGTGACGTCCGGGATCACCCCGAGCGTCCCCTCCGAGCCGATCACCAGCTCGCGCAGGGCCGGACCGGCGGCGGTGTGCGGAGTCTCCAGCGTGCTCAGGTTCCCGGCCGGGGCGAGCAGGCGCACCGAGCTGACCAGCGAATCGAAGCGGCCGTACCCGCTCGATGCCTGGCCGGCCGAGCGGGTCGCGGCGAAGCCGCCGATCGTCGCGTACTCGAAGGACTGCGGGAAGTGGCCGAGGGTGAGGCCGCGCGCGCCGAGCGCCGCCTCGGCCTCGGGGCCGCGCAGCCCGGCGCCGAGGCGGGCAGTCAGCGAGGTCTCGTCGATGGCGACCTCGCGCAGGGCGCTCAGGTCGAGGCTGATGAGCCCGGCGTGGGCACCGCGCACCGGCTCCACCCCGCCGACCACGCTGGTGCCGCCACCGAACGGCACCACGGCGACGTCGTGGGCGGCGCAGGCGTCGATCAGCCGCCCGACCGCCGTCGTGTCGGCCGGGACGATCACGGCGTCCGGCGCCTCCTCCAGCCGACCGGAGCGCAGCCGCACGAGATCGGCGTAGCCGCGTCCGGTGGCGTGACGAAGTCTGTCCTCGCGCCCATCGAAGACCGCGGCGGCGCCGACCGCGTCCACCACGGCCGCTGGCAGGGGGCGCGCCGCGGGCAGCTCGAAGCCGTCGATCGGCGCCGCCAACGGCCACGGCTCGAGCGCGCCGATCCGTTCGCGAAGCACGCCGAGCGCGGTCTCGTCGAGCTCCGCGTGGCGCGCCGGGTCGCCCCATCCCCACCAGTTGGTGTCGCGCCGCGGCTCGCTCATCCCAGGGACTCTTCGATCCCGTCGAGCGCCGCGTCGAGGATGTCGCGCTGGCCTTTGCGCATCAGCCAGCCACCGAGCCGCGACATCCCGCGCATCGTCTGGACCGAGGTCAGCACCACCCGGGACTCGCCCCCGTCGGCGGCGTGCAGCTCGACCTCGACCCGGGACTCCTTCAGGTGTTTGGCGAACGGGGTGCCCTCCAACTGCTGCTCCCAGACGTAGCGTTCCGGCTCGGCCGATGAGACGCAGCGGTAGTCGGCGCGCACGCCGCGCCCGTGCTGGGTCTGGAGCACCTTGGTCCACTGGCTGCGGCGGCCACCGGAGCGGGCGTCGACGTCCTCCACCCGCGACACCCGCGGCCACCAGCGCGGCAGCGCGTAGGGGTCGGACACGAGCGTCCAGACCGCGGGCACCGACGCCTCGACGGTCCGCCTGCGGGTCACCCGCGGCACCGGCTCAGTCGCCGGCGAGGCGGCGCAGGTCGCGGACGAGGAGCAGGTGCTTGAGGTGGCTGACCGTGGCGGCGAGGCTTTCGAGGCTCTGCAGCGCCTCTTTGCGGCGCTCCGGATTGCGGGAGCGCAGCGACGGTCCCAGCAGCGCTTCCAGCAGCTGCGCCTCGCGATCGGCGGAGGAGCGGAAGACGCGCAGGTTGCGCGCCCCGACCCCGACCCGCGAAAGTTCGTTCGCGGCGCGGACGATCTCCCGGTCGGTCTCGTCGTAGACGGTCTTGCCCTCGCGTTTGTCGGGCTGGACGATGCCGAAGTTCTCGAGCTCGGTGACCAGCTCCTCGCGCGCCCCGGTCTCCTCGAGGATCTCTTCCAGGCTCAGGTAGGTGCGCGAGGTGTCGACCAGGATCGCCCGCCGCACCGCGCCCATCGTGGGCCGCCGGTCGCCGTCGCCGGGCGGCATGTCGTTGCCGGCGGCCAGCTCCTGGCGGATCACCCGCAGCGGCAGGAACTCGTCGCGCTGCAGGCGGAGGATCGTCCGCAGCCGTTCGACGTCGGACTGGCTGTAGAGGCGGTAGCCGCCCGAGGTGCGGCGCGGGCTGAGCAGCTTCTGGTCCTCGAGATAGCGGATCTTGGAGATCGAGACGTCGTCGAACTCGCCCTGCAGGATCTTGCAGACGGCGCCGATCGTCAGCGCCTTGCGGGGACGGGAGGCGGAGTCCGGCGTGCGCCGGGCGGGTTCGGAGACGGACGCCATCAACGCTCCAGGTAGCTCAGCTTGTACTTGCCGATCTGGATCTCGTCGCCGTCGGCGAGCCGGTGCGACTCGATCCGCCGCCGGTTCACGTAGGTGCCGTTCAACGAGCCGAGGTCGTCGATGTAGAGGCCGTCGCGGCGACGCACCAGCAGCGCGTGGTTGCGCGACACGGTGACGTCGTCGAGGAAGACGCCGGCGTCGGGGCTGCGGCCGATCGAGGTCCGGTCCTCGTCGATCGAGAAGCTCTCCCCGGCACGCCCGCCGCCCGCGCGGATCACCAGCGCCGCGCCGGATGCCTCGACCACCTCGTCGATGTCGACCGGCTGGATGTCGCCGGTCTCGTCGACCCGGTAGGTCATCGTCGTCGGGTCCTCGCCGCTCTCCGCCGGGCCGCCCAGGTAGGCGCCGCATTTCTGGCAGTAGTTGGCGCCCTCGGGATTGGCGAAACCGCACTCGGGGCAGTGGACGGCGGACATCCTGGCTCCTCCCTAGGCGGCCGGGTCCTCGCCCTGGGCCTTGCCCGCGAGGATCTCGGTCAGCTGCCGGACGTCGTCACCGGAGATCAGCGAGTCGCCGCGCTCGCGTTTCTGACGCAGGCGGTTGACCAGCTCGGCGCGCAGGATGTCGATCTTTCCGTGCAGGACGCGGCGCTTGTAGGAGATCTCGTTCTCCTCCGCCGTCAGGTTGTCGATCAGATCCTTCAGTTCCTTGTCGCTGAGGGAACCGAGATCCGGAAAGGTGTCCTCCATCGTGCTCCTTCGATCCTCGAAGAATTTTCGCCTGCCACCAGAAGCGCGGAGGGCGCAGTATAGATAGCCCTGACAAAAGGTTCAACCGCAGGTTGAAGGTTGCGGGTCACCTTGCGGTGGGATCGCGGCCTTCGCCCACCGCAACCCTCACCCCTCGCCGGAGCGTTCGCCGATGCCGGCGCGGGCATAGAGCCAGGTCGCGGTCAGCGCCAGGGCGAGGCCGATGTAGAGGAGCAGGGTCGGCACCCAGCCTGCTAAGAGCATCGCGAAGAAGAGCGCCGCCATGATCGGGAAGACCGCCAGGCGTCCCGGCCAGTTGATCGAGATGTCGACGCCGCGGCGCAGCGCGTGGCGGGCGAGGACGAGCATCGCCAGCTCGCGCAGGGCGAGGACGAGCAGCGCCCAACGCGGCAGCAGGTCGAAGCTCCAGCAGACGACCGCGCCGCAGAGCACCGTGAGGCGGTCGACGAAGGGGTCGAGCAGCGCCCCCATGCGGCTGTACTGGCCGGTGGCGCGGGCGAGGAAGCCGTCGAGGTAGTCGCTCGCGGCGATCAGCCAGAAGAGGATGGCGGCGGGCACCGAGCGGCCGTCGTCGGAGGAGTAGGCGAGGACGAGGAAGACGGGCAGCGCCGCCAGCCGCACGTAGCCGACCAGGTTGGGGATCGTCCAGGGATTGAGCGGCTCCCCGGCACGCGTCTGCCGCGGTTTGGGACCGCTGCGGTCCAGTCCGAAGAGGCGGCGGATCCTGCCGCGCCCGAACGGATCGACATCGGTCATGGCGAAAACTTAGCCGGAAGGATCTTCCGGAACGAGATTCGGGCTAGGCGCGGGTGAAACGACGCCCCGCCGTGGGTGAGGACTCCTCGTCGAGAAGGACTTTGTCGGACTCGCCCTTTTCGACCGCTTCCTTCTCCATCGCGGCGATCTTCTCCGGGGTCAGGTCGCCTGCGTTCTCGCGCTCGATGTTGGCGACCCACTCGGCGCCCTCGCGCGACTCGGCCTCGTCGAACTCGACCTCGCCACCGCGGTCGAGCGACTTGTCGATCTCTTCGAAGAGGGTGTCGACCAGCTTCGCCTGCGGGACCTTGCGCAGTGGCTTGCCGCCGGCGAAGATCAGGCCCTCGTTCTTGGCGCCGGCGATGCCGAAGTCGGCGTGGCTCGCCTCGCCGATCCCGTTCACCGCGCAGCCGAGGACGGCGACCTCGACCGGCTCCTCGTAGGCCTCCAGGCGCTGCTCGATCTCGGCGACCACGGAGTCCATGTCGAACTGTAGGCGGCCGCAGGTCGGGCAGGCGATCAGCACCGGGCCGCGCTCCCGCAGCCCCAGCGCCTTGAGGATCTCCCAGGCGACCTTGACCTCCTCCTCGGCGTGAAAGGTGGAGAGGCTGACCCGGATCGTGTCCCCCACCCCGTCGGCCAGCAACGTCCCCAGGCCGACCGCCGATTTCAGCGCGCCTGACCATTTGGTGCCGGCCTCGGTGATGCCGAGGTGGAGCGGATAGGGGATCTTCTCCGACAGCCGGCGATTGGCGGCGATCGTGTACGGCACGTTGGTCGACTTGATCGAGACCTTGAAGTTGGTGAAGTCGAGACCCTCCATCAATTCGACGAACTCGATCGCGGCGGCGACCAGCGCCTCGACCGGCGCTTCGCGCTCCAGCTCATGCAGGTGCTTCGGCAGCGAGCCCGAGTTGACCCCGATCCGCATCGGCACGTTCTTGCGGTTCGCCAGCTCGGCGACCTCGGCGACTTTCTCCCGCCCGCCGATGTTGCCCGGATTAAGCCGGATGCAGTCGGCCCCCGCCTCGATCGCCTTCAGCGCCAACGTGTGGTTGAAGTGGATGTCGGCGATGACGGGGATCGGCGACTCGGCGACGATCGTCCGCAGCGCCTCCGCGTCCTGCTCGCGGGGCACCGCGCATCGCACCACATCGGCCCCCGCGTCAGCGACCTTCCTGATCTGATCCATCGTCGCGGTCAGGTTCGCCGTCTCGGTCTTGGTCATCGTCTGCACCACGACCGGCGCCCCACCGCCGATCGGCACCCGCCCGACGAAGATCTGGCGTTTCGAAGCCATGCGCGAAGGTTATCCGGCGAGCCCGCCGGGCCTTATTTCGAGACGTTGAACCCTTCGCCGGTGATGCTGCCGATGTCGTTGGAGAGACCGATCACGAAAAGCATCATCACCAGCGCGAAGCCGATTATCGTGGCGCGCTCCATCACCAGAACCGAAACCGGCTTCCCGCGGCGGAGCTTCTCGACGATCGCCCAGAAAATGTGACCGCCGTCGAGGGGCAGGATGGGCAGCAGGTTGATCAGGGCGAGCGAGAGACTCACGAGGGCGAGCAGTTCGAAGGCCCGTCGCCACCCTTCGTTCACGGCCTGATGGCCGATGTCGCTTATGCCGACCACGCTGTGAAATTCCTTGCGAGCTTCCGATTCGAAGATGTGAGCGAATTTCGAGCCGGTCTTGGTGACCACTTCGGTCATTCCGTTCCAGGTCTGAGACAGCGCCGTGCCCGTGCTTACCGGAACCCAATGCTCGTCTTCCTGCCAGGCGACGCCGATCAGCATCCGCTTCTCTTCCTCGCTGTAGTGCGGCGTGATCTGGAACGTCTTTTCCTGTCCGTCGCGGAGGACCGTGACTTCGGCAGGCGTCGTCGCTTCACAGCCGTCGGTCGGCTTTCCTTCGCACTTGTGCGTGCGGATCTGTTCGCCGAACTTTTCGATCCGCTTCAACCCCTTCAGGTTCGCGTAGGAATGTCCGTCGACGGCAACGATCCGGTCGCCTTCCTGGAGAACCTTCGCAGCGGCCGAGCCTTCACTCGTCTGGCTCACCACCGACCTTGCGGTGAAATCGCCGAGCCCGCCGATCTTGATGATCGCGAACAGGATCACGAACGCCAACGCGATGTTCACCGCCGGTCCCGCCGCAGCGACCACGATCCGCTTCCACACCTTCTGGCGGTGGTAGGCGCGGTGCTCTTCACCCGGAGGCATCTCTTCCTCCGGGTTCATGCCGTTGATCTTCACGTAGCCCCCGAGCGGGATCGCTTTGATCCCGTACTCGGTGTCGCCGCGTTTGAACGACCAGAGCGTCGGGCCGAAGAAAAGGAAGAACCGTTCCACCCGCATTCCGGTCCACTTCGCGGCGACGAAGTGGCCTGCCTCGTGTGCGATGATCAGAAAGCAGAAGCCGAGGAAGACGAGGAACCAGCTCACGCGGGGGTCAACTCCCTGACCGCTGCGGCGGCGCGCTCCCGGGCCTCGGCGTCGGTGGCGAAGAGGTCGTCGAAATGGGTGACCGGGCGGGCCTGCATCTCCTCGAGGAGGCGCTCGATGATCGCGCCGATCCCGGTGAACGGGATGCGGCCGTCGAGGAAGGCGGCGACCGCAACCTCATCGGCGGCGTTGAGGACGGTCGGCGCGGTGCCCCCGGCCCTCCCCGCCTCCAAAGCCAGACGCAGGCAGGCGAAGGTGTCGGGATCGGGCTCCTCGAAGGTCAGGGCGCCGATCGCCGCCAGGTCGAGGCGCGACACGTCGACCGGCGCCCGTTCCGGGAAGTTGAGCGCGTAGGAGATCGGCACCCGCATGTCGGGATGGCCGAGGTGGGCGATGGTCGAGCCGTCCACGAGGTCGACCAGCGAGTGGATCAGCGACTGCGGATGGACGACGACGTCGATCCGCTCGTAGGGGATGCCGAAGAGGTGATGGGCCTCGATCACCTCGAAGCCCTTGTTCATCAGCGTCGCCGAGTCGATCGTGATCCGGCCGCCCATCTTCCAGGTCGGGTGGGCGAGCGCCTCGGCGACGCTGACGTCGCTGAGGTCGTCGCGGCCCCGGAACGGACCACCGGAGGCGGTGATCACGAGGCGCTCGACCGTGCCGGGCGCCTCGCGGTCGATCAGCTGGCGGAGCGCCGAGTGCTCGGAGTCGACCGGCAGGAGCTGCGCTCCCGTCGCCTCGGCCAGCGCCATCACCAGCTCGCCGCCGAGCACGAGGCTCTCCTTGTTGGCCAGCGCGACGTCGATCCCGGCGCTCAGCGCCGCCACGGTCGAGCCGAGGCCGGCGGCGCCGACGATGCCGTTGAGGACGAGTTCGGGCTCGGTCGCGGCGATCAGCTCGCGCACACCTTCCTCACCCGCGAGGACGCGACCCTCCCATACCTCCCCGGCCCGCGCGGCGGCATCGGGGTCGGCGAGCGCGATCGCCCCCACCCCATGCGCCCGCGCCTGGGCGACCGCGGTCTCCCAACTCCGCCCGGCGGCCAGCCCGACGACGGCGAGCTCCTCGGAGCCCTCGACCACCTCGAGCGCCTGCGTCCCGATCGACCCCGTGGAGCCGAGTATCAGCACCTTCCTCATCGGCTCAGAGGATACGGAGGCACCCTTCCGGCCCCCTAAATCGACCGGTCAGGAAGACACGTGTGGAGTTTCGGTTGCTCAGCAACCGAAACTCGACGCGCATCTTTTGTCACGGTGCCAGCAGGCGCATGGCCCAGCCGTCCGGGCCACGCTCGAAGAGGCGGCGCTCGTGGAGGCGGTCGTGGGATTCGGCCCAGAGCTCGACCGCGTCGGGGGTGACGATCAATGCCCCCCAATCCTCCGGGCAGCGTGGCGGTGCCTCTTCCACCTCGGCGAGATGGGCCAGCCGCCCATGCATCCTCTCCAGCTCCTCGGCATCGATCGGATCGCCCTGGCGCGAGACGACCGTCTGCAACCGGTGCAGCGGGTCGCGCTCGGCGAAGAGCTCCTCGGCGAGCGCCCGATCGCCGACTGCGACCGTTCCTGCCACGTGGGCCTGGCGGCCCAGCTCGGGCCAGAAGAAGAGCAGCGCGACGTGTGGGTTGGCCTCGATGTCGCGGGCCTTGCGGGTCCAGAGCGCCGAGCTGAAGACGAGCGCATCCGTCCCCACGCGCTTCAGCGTCACCGTGCGAGCCGAGGGCCGTCCCTCGCCGTCGACCGTCGTGAAGGTCGCCGCGGCGGGCGCCGGCGACGCACACTCGCGCGCCTCCTCGATCCACGCGCCGAGGGCGCGCAGCGGGCCGTCGGCGGGATCGGTGGTCATGCCCGATGCCTCAGTAGACAAGCGCGACCGCCAGGTAGTAACCGACGACGACGGTGAAGAGGACGGCGTCGAGGCGATCAAGGATGCCACCGTGGGGGCCGAAGAGCCTGCCGGTGTCCTTCTTGCCGAGGTCGCGCTTCAGCATCGACTCGAAGAGGTCGCCGACGGGCGCGACGGCGGCGACGGCGGCACCGATGATCAGGGCATCGGCGCCGGAGAGCCAGTTCTGGTACAGACCGGCGAACCAGAAGCCCATCGTGCCGATCACGAAGCCGCCGATCAGCCCCTCGACGGTCTTGTTCGGCGAGAGGCTCGGGGCGATCTTGTGGCTGCCGAACATGCGCCCGGTCGCGTAGGCGGCGGTGTCGGTGACGAAGGTGCCGACCAGGACGTCGATCAGGAGCGCCGCGCCGTGGTTCGGCAGGTCGCGCAGGAAGACGGCATGGGCGAGCGGGATGCCAATCCAGAAGATGCCGAGCAGCGTCACGCTCATCGAGACGGTGACCCCCTCGCGGCGGCGCGCGTCGGCGGCGAAGGCGAAGAGCACGAGGAAGGCCGCCGAGAAGATCATCAGCACGCTGTAGGAGGTGCCGAAGTGGGCGGCGACGACCATCGCGGTGACCGCCCCGTAGGCCGGGATCGCCAGCGGTCGCGCCTCCGAGGTGAGGTCGAGGAACTCGACCAGGCAGAGGATGCCGACCGCGATCATCGCCAGCATGAAGACGATCCCGCCGGCGACGGTGATCGCGATCGCGATCGCGATCGCGGGCAGCGCGACCAGGATGCGCCGCGCGGTCTCCCCGTCGCCCCGCCGGCTCGGTTTCTTCTGTTTGCGCGGTTCCCGACGCCGGCGCGGCGGCTCGTCCGGCTGCGGCGCGGGCTCGCGCTCTTCGAACATCTCTTCTTCGAAGAAGTCGCTCATCACCGCCCCCCGAAGCGCCGACGGCGCTCACCGAACTGGCCCAGCGCCCGCTCGAACGCCGCCCGGTCGAAGTCCGGCCAGAGCTCCTCGGCGAAGACCAGCTCCGAGTAGGCGCACTGCCAGAGCAGGTAGTTCGAGATCCGCTGCTCGCCGCTGGTTCTGATCAGAAGGTCGGGGTCGTGCATGTCGGGCGCGTAGAGATGGCGACGGAACTCCTCCTCGGAGCCCCCCTGGAAGGTTCGCGCCGCGTCGACGATCTCCGCCCTGCCGCCGTAGTTGAAGGCGATGAAGAGGGTCAGCCGGTCGTTGGCCGCGGTCTTCGCTTCCGCCCACTCCATCCGCTCGACCAGCCCCGCTTCGAGCTCCTCGCGACGGCCGATGAAGCGCATCCGCACGCCCTCCTCGTCGAGCTCCGGCGTCTCGCCGAGGATGCGCTCGCCCATCATCCGCATCAGCCCGCGCACCTCCTCCTCGGAGCGCGACCAGTTCTCGGTCGAGAAGGAGAAGACGGTCAGCTCCTCGACCCCCAGCTCGACCGCGTCGCGCAGCCGCGCCTTGACCACGTCGGCGCCCGCCCGGTGCCCCTCGATCACCGGCAGCCCGCGGCTCTGCGCCCAACGGCCGTTGCCGTCGGTGATGATCGCCACGTACCTGGGGCCGGCGGTCATGGTCGCCCGCCTCAGACCTCGAGGATTTCCGCTTCCTTGCCCTTCAGGAGCGCGTCGATCTCGGCGATCGCCTCGTCGGTCTGCTTCTGCAGCGTCGTCTCGGCGCGGCGCTCGTCGTCCTCGCCGACTTCGCCCTCGGTCTTCAGCTCGCGCAGGTCGCTCATCACGTCGCGGCGCACGTTGCGGACGGCGACCCGGCCCTCCTCGGCGACGCCGTTGACGACCTTGACCATCTCGCGCCGCCGCTCCTCGGTCATCTCCGGGATCGCGAGGCGGATCACGTTGCCGTCGTTGGAGGGCGTCAGGCCGACGTCGGACTCCTGGATCGATTTCTCGATCGCGCCGATCGAGCCTTTGTCGAAAGGGGTCACGGTGAGCAGACGGGCGTCGGTCGCGGCGATGTTGGCGAGCTGCTTGAGCGGCGTCTGGGCACCGTAGTAGTCGACCTGGATGCGGTCGAGAAGATGCGGGGAGGCGCGGCCGGTGCGCACAGTGGCCAGCTCGGCGGCCCCGGATGCGACCGATTTGGCCATCCGCTCCTTGGCGTCTGCAAGCAGTTCGTCGGTGATTGCCACGGTCCCGTCCTCTCTAGGCGGAGGGGCCGTTGGACACCAGCGTTCCGACCGTCTCGCCGCCGACGATCCTATCTATGTTCGTCTCGTCCGCCATGTTGAAGACGTAGATCGGCAGGTCGTTGTCCATGCAGAGACTGAGCGCGGTCGAGTCCATCACCTTCAGCCCGCGCTCGATCGCCTCGCGGTGGGTGATCCGCGGGATGAACCGGGCGTCCGGGTTGGTCGCCGGATCGGAGTCGTAGACGCCCTCCACCCCGTTCTTCGCCATCAGGATCGCCTCGGCGTGGATCTCCAGGGCGCGCAGCGCCGCGGCGGTGTCGGTGGTGAAGAACGGATTGCCGGTGCCGGCCGCGAAGATCACGATCCGGCCCTTCTCCAGGTGGCGCATCGCCCGCCGGCGGATGTAGGGCTCGGCGACCTCCTGGACGGCGATCGCCGACATCACCCGCGTGTGTTGGTCCATCCGCTCCAGCGCGTCCTGCAGCGTCAGCGCGTTCAGCACCGTCGCCAGCATCCCCATGTAGTCGCCGGTCGCCCGGTCCATGCCGGAGGCGGCGCCGTCGAGGCCGCGGTAGATGTTCCCCGCCCCGACGACGATCGCCACCTCCACCCCGCGCTCGCGCACCGAGGCGATCTGGGTGGCGATCCGATCGACCTCGGCCGCGTCGGTGCCGTAGTCCTGGCGGCCCATCAGGGCCTCCCCCGAAAGCTTCAGGAGGATCCTGCCGAATCGCTCCCCGGCCATCTTCCTACTCCGCGCCGACCCGGAAGTAGGAGAAGCGGGCGATGCGGATGTTCTCGCCGGTCTTCGCCGCCAGCTCCTGGCGCAGCTCCTCGATCGTCTTCGAGCCATGTTTCTCGGCGTTGACGTGCTGCTGGTCGAGCAGCGCCACCTCCGAGGCCCACTTGCCCAGCTGGCCCTCGACGATTTTCTCGACGATGTTGTCCGGTTTGCCTTCTTCGCGGGCCTTCTCCTCGAAGACCCGCCTTTCGGCCTCGCGGGCGTCGGCGTCGATTTCGTCGGTCGAGACGTACAGTGGCGCGGTCGCCGCGACGTGCAGGGCGACCTGGTAGGCGAAGACCTTGAAGTCCTCGTTGCGGGCGACGAAGTCGGTCTCGCACTGCACCTCGACCATCGCCCCGACCTTGTCGTTGGCGTGGATGTAGGAGGCGACGACGCCCTCTTCGGTGCCGCGGCCTTCGCGCTTGGCGGCGGAGGCCTGGCCCTTCACCCGCAGCAGCTCGATCGCCCGGTCGACGTCCCCGTCGGCCTCGGCGAGCGCCGCTTTGCAGTCCATCATCGCGGCCCCGGTGCGATCCCGGAGCGCTTTCACGTCGGCGGCGGTGATCGCCATCACGACTCCCCTTTCTCGGCCTCGGCGGCGTCAGCCCCAGCTTTATCGGCAGCCGGAGCAGGCTCGGCCTGAGCCTCGGCAGCCGGAGCAGCCGCCGAACCCTCGGGGGCGGCGCTGCCGGCAGCCGAACCAGCGGGTGGCGCCGGTGGTGCCGTCTCCCCTGCAGCCTGCGAGGAGGAGGCGGTATCACCGGGGACAGGACCCGCCGGCTGAGCTCCTTTGGGCGCCGCCTGTGCCTGTGCTTTCGCGGCGACAGCCTGTTTCTCTGCAGCCGCTTTGGCCTGAGCCTGTTTCTCCGCCTCTTCGGCCGCTTCTTTCGCCTGCTGCGCTTCGATCCGCGCTTTCTCCTCTTCCTCCCGTTTGCGCCGCTCTTCCTCCTCGCGTTTGCGCCGCTCCATCTCCTCGGCGATCCGTTTCTCCTCCTGCACGCGCCAGGCCGAGGAACCTTCCTCGACGGCGCCGCCGATCGTGCCGATGATCAGCTGGCAGGAGCGGATCGCGTCGTCGTTCCCCGGGATCACGTAGTCGACCGGGGTCGGGTCGCAGTTGGTGTCGACCAGACCGATGATCGGGATCCGCAGGCGAGCCGCCTCGTGGACCGCGATCTCCTCGGTTTTCAGGTCGGTGACGAAGACCGCGTCGGGCAGCCGGTCCATGTCGCGGACGCCGCCGAGGTTGAACTCGAGCTTGGCGAGTTCGGCCTCCATCCCCATCCGCTCCTTGGTCGGCAGGAGGTCGAGTTTGCCCTCCTCTTTCCATTCGTTGAGCTCGTGGAGGCGGCCGATCCGGCCCGACATCGTGTTGAAGTTGGTCAGCAGGCCGCCGAGCCAGCGTTTGTTGACGTAGGGCATCTTGCAGCGTTCGGCCCATCCCTGGACCGTGTCGCGCGCCTGCTTCTTGGTGCCGACGAAGAGGACGGTGCCGCCGCCGGAGGCGAGCTCGCCGGCGAAGCGGCGGGCGTTCTCCAGGAGGGCCTCCGTCTGGAGGAGGTCGATGATGTGGATACCGTCGAGTTCGCCGAAGATGAAACGGCGCATGTTCGGGTTCCAGCGGCGCGTCTGGTGGCCGAAGTGGACTCCGGCCTCGAGCAGTTCCTGCAGGCCTGCCTCAGGCATCGTGCTTCTCCTTGATGTGGTGGTTGCGTTGCGCCCGCCCCGCTCGCCGGGACCCGGGCTCTCTTGGCTCGGGCAGGATCCGGTCCGCTCTAGGCAGGGGTAGAGGTGACTTTGGAAGCCGGATTGTAGAGGCGGGAGCTACTCGGCGTGGGCCGCCTCGAGCGCCGCCTCGAGATCGGCGGGAAGCGGCGAGGAGAAGTCGAGCGGCGCGCCGCTGCGCGGATGGCGGAAGGCGAGGCGATGGGCGTGCAGGAACTGGCGCCCCAGGCCGTAGCGGGCGGCGCCGCCGTAGGTGGTGTCGCCGGCCAGCGGGTGACCGATCGCCGCGAAGTGGGCGCGGATCTGATGGGTGCGGCCGGTCTCCAGGCGGGCCTCGACGTAGCTCTCGCGGGGCAGCAGCTCGAGCACCTCGAAATGGGTCCGCGCCTCCCGCGAGGCCGCCCCGGACACCGCCATCCTGGTGCGCTGCTTCGCCGCCCGCCCGATCGGCGCGTCGATCGTCCCCGTCCGCGATCCCAGCCGCCCGCCCGCCAGGGCGAGATAGCGGCGCTCCACCTGTCGCTCGCGCACCGCCCGCTGCAGCGCCGCCAGCGCCTCGGGGTCGCGGGCGACGACCATCAGCCCGCTGGTGTCCTTGTCGAGGCGATGGACGATTCCGGGTCGCTCCGGGTCCCCTCCCCCGAGCAGATCCCCCAGCTCGGAGACCAGGGTCGGGCCGCTGTGGGAGGGCGCCGGGTGGACGACCAGCCCGGCCGGCTTGTCGACGACGGCGAGGTCGTCGTCGAGGTGGACGATGCGCAGCTCCGGCGCCTCAGGGGCCACGCTCGGTCCGCTCCGCTTCACGCACGTAGATCACGAGGAGGATCACGACCCCGCAGGTGATCGCGCAGTCGGCGAGGTTGAACGGCGGCCAGTGGGGAAGTTCGATGAAGTCGGTGACGTGGCCGTGGCGGACGCGATCGACCAGGTTGCCGAAGGCGCCGCCCGCCAGCAGGCCGGTCGCCACCCACATCCCCGGCCGGGTCGGGTCGCGCGAGAAGAGGTAGAGGACGATCGCCAGCGCCAACAGGGAGATGGCGATGAGGACGATCCCACCGCCGTCGGCGAGGCCGAAGGCGACCCCTTCGTTGTGCGAGAGGGTCAGCTTCAGCGGGCCGAGGACGTCCACCTGTTCGCCGAGCACGATGTGGTGTTCGACGATGTCCTTGACCACCTGGTCGACGATCAGGACGAAGATCGCCAGGGCCGCCGCGAGCCACCAGGCTCGCTTCGAGCGATCGCTCACCTGAGGATGCTGACGACGATGCCCTCGACGATCCCGAGCGCGATCAGGGCGATGATCGGGCTGGGGTCGAAGGCGAGATTGGCGCCGCCGATCGGCCGGATGAAGCTGCGGAAGAGGTTCAGGTAGGGGTCGGTCGTTTCGGTGATGAAATCGAGGACGACCCGCAGCCAGGGCGAATACGGCATGCGCGGCACGAACGAGATCAGGATGTTGAGCAGGATCAGGATCGTGTAGACGATGAAGAGCGCGCTGACGTAGGTGGCGATGTCGTCCTTGCTGATCGCCAGCGGCAAGGAGGCGATGACCGCGCCGGCGCTCATCCCCTCATCCTCCGCAGCGAGGCCTCGACGGCGGCGGCGAAGGCGGCGCCGGCACCCTGGCGATCGAGCTCCTCGAGGCCCGCCTCGGTGCTGCCACCGGGCGAGGCGACGGCGCGGCGGACGTCGGCCGGATCGCGGCGGCGGAGCAGCTCGGCGGTGCCCGCGGCGGTCTCGACGACCAGCTCGCGGGCGAGCTCCGGGTCGAGGCCGTCGGCGGCCCCCGCGTCGGCGATCGCCTCGACCGCCAGCGCCAGGTAGGCGGGCGAGCAGCCCATCACCGCGGTGGCGGCGTCGAAGTCCCGCTCCTCGATCTCGAAGAGGCGGGCGATCGTCTCGAGGGCGGCGCGGACACCGGGCGAGGGCTCGTCCCCCGCGATGCAGATCACGCCCTGGCGCACCTCGACGCCGACGTTCGGCATCGTGCGCAGGATGCGGGCGCCGGGGAGCGCCTCGCGCAAGCGCCCCAGCGGCGTCGCGGCGAGGACCGAGACGACCTCCCTTGCCCCCTGAAGCGAGGGCGCGACATCGTCGAGCGCCGCGGGCTTGACCGCGAGGACGATCGCGTCGGCGCGCGCCGCGACCTCCTCGGCGGCGAGCGCCTCGCCGCCGAGCTCCGCGGCGAGCGCCGCTGCCCGCCCCGAGCCCGAGTCGGAGAAGAGCATCCCGTCGACCGCGCCCGCCAGCCCACGGGCGATCGCCGCCGCCATGCTCCCCGATCCGACGAAGCCGATGATCACGCCGCGGAGATTAAGCGACCGGCGGCGGGTTTCCTTCGGCGCTCGCCGCCAGGTCCGCGTCCCAGCCGCAGGTCGTGCAGGCGTGGCGGAAGACGGCGCGGGCGAAGGAGACGGCGAGGCCGAAGGGGTCGGCGGCGGCGACCACGTCGTCCCACTCGAGCAGGTACTCGCCCAGATCGCCGTCCCAGCGGGCTCCCGGGACGCCGAGATCGGCCTCGGCGAAGCCGGGCTGGGCCGGATGCGCGTACCCGTAGAAGGCGGCGCCACCGTGTTTCGGGTCGCCCGGCCACCAGCCGACCGCGACCTCCTGGGCGTCCATCGCGTTGCGCATGATGAAGTCGTCGGAGGGCGGCGCCGCCGGATCGCCGGAGAAGAGGCTGACGGCGAGGTCGAAGGACCCCCACCAGGCGTTGACCGGGGTCGAGCGGCCGCGGAACGGCGCCCGGAAGGCAGCCAGCACCTGGGCGGCGTGGGTCGCCATCGCGAAGTAGGCGGCGATCGCCTGCCGGTCGTAGGTCGCGTGTTCGGTGTCCTGGTCGAGCGGCGCGGACCACCCCACCTCCTGCGGTTCGGGATCGATCCCCTCCTTCCCGGTCAGCGCGCCGATCGCCGCGAGCAGCTCACGGGTCACCTCGCCGACCGCGCGGTCCGGGGTCAGCGGCATCGCCCGACGCTCGCCCTCGGAGGTCTCCACCAGCGCCTCGTGGCCGTGCAGGTCGAGGGCGACGACGAAGGACCCGCCGCCGTCAGGCGCCGGCAACGGCAAGGTCTCCCAGCCGCGCGCGGTGAGCCGCAGGGCGGCGTGCTGCAGCTGCGGCTCAGGCGGGGCCAGCTCGGCGGCGAGCTTGCCCAGCACCTGGGTATGGGCATGGACCGTGTCGCAGGTCGCGCTCCACTCCGGGTAGGAGATGGAGGGCCAGGCCATCAGGACTGGTTGAAGAAGCCTTTGTCGATCAGCCGCGCCTTTTCCTCCGCCGAGACCTCGACGTTGCGCGGCGTCAACAGGAACATCTTCTCGGCGATCCGTTGCATGCCGCCGTCGAGCGCGTAGGTGAGGCCGGAGCAGAAGTCGATCATCCGCTTCGAGAGCTCGTGGTCGGCGGTCTGCAGGTTGAGGATCACCGGGACCGTCCGTTTGAACTGATCGGCGACCTGCTGGGCGTCGTTGAAGTTGCGGGGGATGACCAGGTGGACCTGGAGGTCGCCGCCGTTGTCGACCGGACGCAACGTGCGGGTGCGCCCGGCGGCGATCGGCTCGTCGTCGGCGAAGATGTCGTCGATCTCGTCGCGGCGGGCGCGGCGCGAGGTCGGCAGACGGCGGACCGAGCCCGAATCGCGGCGCGATTCGTAGGCTTCCTCGGTGCCGGTCTCCGGCTCGAAGTCGTCTTCGTATTCGGGACCGTAGTCGTGGTCTTCGGCAAGGCCGAAATAGACAAGCGCTCTATGCCAGGTATCCCTGAGGGCCATGTGGGCTGTTTCGGCCTGGACCGGCCGACTCCTTTTGATGAATTTCGATGATCTGGGTGTCCCAGATTAGCGGCGATTCACACAAACAGCCCGGTGCCGAGGCGGATGATCGTCGCCCCCTCCTCCAGGGCGACCCGCCAGTCCTGGGTGGTCCCCATCGAGAGGCGGGTGAGGCCGTTGGCGGCGGCGAGTTCGGCAAGTCGGGCGAAGTGCGGGCGCGAGGTCTCGGGGTCCGCGGCGAAGGGCGGCATCGTCATCAGGCCCGAGACACGGACCGGACAACGGGCGATGAAGTCGGCCAGATCGGCGGGCGCGACGCCGCCCTTCCCCTCCTCCTCGGCGACGTTCACCTCGATCAGCACCTCGGTGTCCGGCGTGCCGTGGCGACCGAGCTGCTCGAGCGCCGAGTCGGTGGCGACCGAGTGGATCAACCGCACCAGCGGCAGGATCTGCCTCACCTTGCGGCTCTGCAGGTTGCCGATGAAGTCCCAGGTGAAGGCGTCGGCATAGCGCTCGTGCTTGGCGGCCAGATCCTGTTGGCGATTCTCGCCGACCAGGGTGACGCCCGCCTCGGCGAGCGCCCCCATCTCCTCCACCGGCACGTACTTGCAGGCGACGAGGACCTCGGCGCCGCGCGAGCCGACCTCGGCGCTCACCTCGTCGAGGTTGGCACGCAGCCGGGCCGGGTCGATGTCGTGGAAGAGGGTGCGGGGCATCCCGTCAGGACTCCTCGGCAGAGGGGCCGATCCAGGCGAGGTTGCCCATCCGTCCGGTGACGCCCCGGTCGCGGCGGTGGGAGAAGAAGAGCTCGGGATGACAGGAGGTGCAGAGGCCGGCGGACTCGACGCGCTCGACCCCGGCGCGGGCGAGCAGGCGGCGGGCGACCTCGGGCAGATCGAGCATGCGGCCGTCGGCGATCCCCTCGCCCAGGCCGGAGAAGGCCTCGAGCACCTCCGGGCCGACCTCGTAGCAGCAGGGGCCGATGCCGGGCCCGATCGCCGCGGAGCTCGCCCCGACCATCTCCGCACCGCGGACGACGATGCCGGCCGCGAGCCCGCGCCAACCGCAGTGGAGCATCGCGACGCCGCCCGGCCCGGCGAGCGCCACCGGCAGGCAGTCGGCGGTGAGGACGAGCGGGGCGAGACCCGGGCCGCGGACGACGTGGCCGTCCACCTCCTCGAGGGCGCTCCCCGGCTCGGCGTAGCGGCCCGGCTCCTGGCGCCCGCCGTGGACCGCGATGTCGGCCCTGTGGACCTGCAGCCCGATCGGCACGTCGTGAGGGTCGATCCCGACCGCGGCGGCCAGCCGCCGCCGGTTCTCGAGCACCGCCTCGTCGGCATCGTCGGTGAGCACCCCGATGTTCAGCGTGTCGTACGGGGCCTCGCTGATGCCGCCGACCCGCGATCCGAACCCCGCGCACCCCACACCGGAGCCCGCGGCCCCGAGCTCCGCCGCCAACCACCGCACCCCGTCCGTCTCTCGCCACTCCATCCCCACCATCCTGCCAACCCCACTCCACAGGCCCCCGCCGACAGGCGCGTCACCGCTTCGTGTCGGTGGCGGCGAGGGCGACCCGGAGCTCGTCGGCGCGGGTGGGGGCCTGGCCGTCGAGCTTGGCCTGGAGTGCTGCTTCGAGGGCCTCGCCGATGGCGGGACCCTGGAGGCCCGCCGCGGTCAGGTCGGTGCCGGTGATCTCCAGGGACACGGTGCGCCAGCGCAGCCAGTCGTCGAGCCAGGCGGCGCCGGCGGCGCGGGCGAGGACCAGCTCGATCGGATCGCGGCCGCGCGCCAACGCGACGCCTTCGGACGGCCGCGAGGGACGGGCGCTCGCCAGCGCCCCCTCCCCCGCCTCCGGTCCCAGCGCCGCGGCGAGGATCGCCTCCGCCCGATCGACCTCCCCGTCCCAGGGCGGCGAGCCGAGGAGCTCGTCGACGGCCTGCGCCAGCGCCAGGCGCTCGGCGCTCGTCTCGACCACGCCCCACCCGGCCAGCAGCACCAGTCCCTGCACCCCGGTCTCTTCGTCCGCCAGCCGCCGCAGCTCCTCCGCCCGCCGCTCCACCGACACCGTCCCCAGGTCCGCGGCCCGCAGCAGCTTCTCGGTCCCCTCCTCCAACCCGAACCCGAACCGCGCCGCGTAGCGCGCCGCGCGGATCAGCCGGGTCGGGTCGTCGACGAACGAGCGGTCGTGGATCACCCGCAGCACGCCCTCCCCCAGGTCGACCTGGCCGTCGTAGGGATCGATCAGCCCGTGCGGCCGGGCCAGCGGCACCGCCATCGCGTTGACCGTGAAGTCGCGCCGTGCCAGGTCGGTGCGGATCGGCGCACCGAGCTCCACGCTCGGCAGCGCCCCCGCCTCCGCATAGGTCTCGCGACGCGACGCGGCGACGTCGACCTCCTCGTCACCGAGCCGCAGCTTCAGCGTCCCGAAGCGGGGATGCATCGCCACCGCCTCGACACCGAGCGCCGCCGCCAGCGCCGCCGGGTCCCCCTCGACGACCAGGTCTATATCTGCCCGCCCCCGTCCCAGCAGCAGGTCGCGCACCGCGCCGCCGACCAGGTAGACGGGATCGGGCGCCGCGGCGGCCACCCCGGCGAGCTCCGGGTAGGCGGCGGCCAGCGCCTCGGGGAGGTCCAGGTCGGTGCTCATCGCTCGGCGCCCTTCATCTCTCACCCCTACGATGATCGGCGACGCGGATGGCGAGCGACTGGCAAGAGGACGAGGGCCTGCCCGAGAAGCGGCCGGACCACCGGGACGACCACCGCCCACCGACCCGGACCGAGATCATGCGACGGCGCGCCGTCGCGCTCGGCGCGATCGTCGTCTTCGCGATCGTGGTCATCGTCCTGGTCAGCACCACCGGGGGCGGCTCCGGCCACGGCAGCCGCACCGCCACCGCCCACACCGCCCAGAAGTCGAAGCCGCAAGCGAAGCCCGAAACCGAAGCGGTCCGCAACTCGACCCCGCAGGCCGACTGGAAGCCGTACACCGGCCCGGTGCCGATCCTCGAGTACCACGTGCTCGGCTCGCCGCCGGAAGCCGCCCCCTACCCCGAACTGTACGTCGGCCGCACCGATTTCGAAAAGCAGATGGACTGGCTCGAAGAAGCGGGCTACCAGGCGGTGACGCTCGAACAGGTCCAGGAAGCCTGGTACGAAGGGGCGACGCTGCCGCCGAAGCCGATCGTCATCTCCTTCGACGACGGCTACCGACCCCAGTACACCTTCGCCCTGCCGACCCTGCGCGAACACGGCTGGGCGGGCCTCCTCAACCTGAAGGCGGAAGGCTCGGAACTGTACGAATCGAACGTGCAGGCGATGATCGCGGCGGGCTGGGAGCTGGCCGCGCACACGATCCACCACCTCGACCTGACCGAACTCGGCCCCGAAGAACTGGAAGAAGAAGTGGCGGGCTCGCGGAAGATCCTGCAGCGCGAATACGACGTCCCGGTGAACAACTTCTGTTATCCGGCCGGGCAGTTCGACGAAACGGTGGTCGAAGCGGTCGAAGCGGCGGGCTTCACCGGCGCCACCACCGAGATCTCCGGCTTCGCCGAAAAGAGCAAGCCCTTCGAACTGGCGCGGCTGGAGATCCTTCGCGAAACCCACGTCGCCGGACTCGCCGCGGACCTGCGCAACGGCGAAGGCGAAACCGCCGAAGGCGCGGGCTGACCCCACGTCACCCGCGCTAGCTGTTCCTTATGCGCCTTATAGGCGCATAAGGAACAGCTAGCGGCGGACCGCGATGCCGTCGGCGGCGAGGCGCTCCTTGGCCTCGGCGACGGTGTGCCGGCCGTAGTGGAAGATCGAGGCGCAGAGGACGGCGTCGGCGCCACCGCTCGCGATCGCCTCCGAGAGGTGGGCCAACTCCCCCGCCCCACCCGAGGCGATCACCGGCACCGGCACCGCGTCGGCGACCGCCCGGGTCAGCTCGAGGTCATAGCCGTCGTTGGTCCCGTCGCGGTCCATGCTGGTGAGGAGGACCTCGCCGGCGCCGCGCTCGACCGCCTCGCGGGCCCAGGAGACCGCGTCGCGGTCCGGGACCCGCTCGCGCCCGCCCTTCACGTAGACGCCCCAGAGGTCGTCCCCCTCCCGCTTGGCGTCGATCGCGATCACCACGCACTGGGCTCCGAACTGGTCGGCCAGCTCGGTCAGCAACTCCGGCCGCGCCAGCGCCGCCGAGTTGACCGAGACCTTGTCGGCGCCGGCGTCGAGCACCGCCTGGGCATCCTCCACCGAGCGGATCCCGCCGCCGATCGTGAACGGGATGAAGACGTTGTCGGCGGTGCGGCGGGCGAGCTCGACGATCGTCTCGCGCCGTTCGTGCGAGGCGGTGATGTCGAGGAAGACGAGCTCGTCGGCACCCTCGGCGTCGTAGCGCTCGGCCAGCTCGACCGGGTCGCCCGCATCGCGCAGACCGACGAAGTTGGTGCCCTTGACGACGCGCCCGGCGTCGACGTCGAGGCAGGGGATGACTCGCTTCAGCGCCATCCCTTCAGGCTAGAGCGGCGACGGCCTCGTCGACGGTGAAGCGCTTCTCGTAGAGCGCCCGGCCGACGATCACGCCCTCGACGTTGGGCGCCGCCTCGGCGCGCAGCCGTTCGAGGTCGGCGAGCGTCCCCACCCCGCCCGAGTAGATGATCGAGGCCGAGGTCGCCGCCGCCACCGCGGCGAGCTGCTCGAAACCCGGCCCGGCCAGCGTGCCGTCGACCTCGATCGGGGTGAAGAGGAAGCGTTCGACCCCGCGCCCGGCAAGGTCGGCGACCGCGTCCGCCGCCTCGACGTCGGAGGTCTCGGTCCAGCCCGCCAGCGAGACCTTGCCGTCGCGCGCGTCGACCGAGACGACGATCCGCTCCCCGTGCGCCTTCAGCATCGCGTCGAGGAACTCGGGATCGCGCATCGCCGCGGTGCCGATCACCACGTGTTCGGCCCCGGCCCGCAGCACGTTGGCGACGCACTCGGCGCTCCGCAGCCCGCCGCCGACCTGGATCGGGAACGGCACCGCGTCGCTGATCCGCCGGATCGTCTTCAGGTTGACCGGTTCGCCCGCCTTCGCCCCGTCGAGGTCGACGACGTGGAGGATGTGCACCCCGGCCTCGGCGAAGCGCAGCGCCGCGTCGAGCGGGTCGGCGTCGTAGACCGTCTCGCGGTCGTAGTCGCCCTCGACCAGCCGCACCGCGTGGCCGTCGCGGATGTCGATCGCCGGGTAGAGGATCACGCCGCGGCCGGCGCCTTCGCACAGATCCCGGCGAAGTTCGCCAGCAGCCGCAGTCCGGCGGCGCTCGACTTCTCGGGGTGGAACTGGACGCCGAAGACGTTGTCGCGCTCGGCGGCGCAGGCGAAGCGGGCACCGTACTCGGCGCTGCCGAGCAGGTCGGCCCCGCCGGGCCGCGGCGCGAACGAGTGGACGAAGTAGAAGGGCGTCTCCGAGGCGATCCCCACGCTCAGCGCCGAATCGCGCTCCCACCGCACCGGCGACCAGCCGATGTGCGGGACCTTGAGGCCGGGGGCGTCGAGGGCCACCACCTCGCCCGGCAACAGGCCCAGTCCGTCGGCGCCACCGAGCTCCTCGCTGCGCTCGAAGAGCAGTTGCAGGCCGAGGCAGATGCCGAGGATCGGCGTCCCCGCCGCCGCCCGCGCCGCGATCAGCTCGTCGAGCCCGCGCTCGCGGATCAGTTCCATCGCGCGGGGGAAGGCACCGACACCGGGCAGGACGAGCCCGTCGGCGGCGCGCACCGCCTCTGGATCGGCCCCGATCGTGGCCCGCGCCCCGACGTGCTCGAGCGCCTTCTCGACCGAGCGCAGGTTCCCCATCCCATAGTCCAGGACGAGGATCTGGGCAGCGTCACTCACTGAGGGTGCCCTTCGTGGAGGGGACCCCGCTCTCCTCGGGGTCGATCGAGACCGCGACGCGGAGCGCCCGCGCGAACGCCTTGAAGGACCCCTCGATCATGTGGTGGGCGTTGGTGCCGTAGCGGACCGAGACGTGCAGGGTCAGCTTCGCCGAGTTGGCGACGGCGCGGAAGAACTCCTCGGCGAGCTCGGTGTCGAAGCCCGCGATCGAGGTGGTCGGCAGATCGGCGCGGAAGACGCAGAGCGGCCGGCCGGAGATGTCGATCGCACACTCGGCCAGCGACTCGTCCATCGGCACCAGCGCCGAGCCGTAGCGGCGGATACCGGCGCGCTCGCCGAGCGCCTCGTCGAGCGCCTGGCCGAGCACGATGCCGACGTCCTCGACCGTGTGATGGGCACCGGTCTCCAGGTCGCCGCTCGCCTCGACCACGAGGCCGAGCCGGCCGTGCCGGGCGAGCAGGTCGAGCATGTGGTCGAGGAAGCCGACCCCGGTCGCGGCGCTCGCGGGCCCGCCGTCGAGGTCGAGCGAGAGCCGGACCTCGGTCTCCCCCGTCTTGCGCTCCTTCTCCGCCCTGCGCGCGCTCATCGCCTGATCATGGCCGATTCGGCGTGGACGGGGAAGCCCTCGGCGCGGGCGATCTCGTCGACACCGGGAGCCAGCGCCGTCGCCGCGGCCCGATCGATCTCGACCGTCGAGATCCGCCGGCGGAAGGCACCCGGCCCGAGCGGGCCGGTGAAGCGCCCGGCGCCGCCGGTCGGCAGGACGTGGTTGGACCCGGCGGCGTAGTCGCCGAAGGCGGTCGCGCCCCAGCGGCCCGCGAAGACGCAGCCCGCGGTGGTGATCTGATCGGCGAGCAGCGCGGCGTCCTCCTCGAAGATCTCGACGTGCTCCGGGGCGAAGGCGTTGCAGAGGTCGACGGCGTCGGTCGAGTCGGGAATATGGACGAGCGCCAGCGGCGCCGTGGCGGAGACGCCGGGACGCTCGCCGGCCAGCCGCTCGGCCGTCGTCGCGACCGCGTCGAGGACGTGGAGCTCGACCGCGGCGACCAGCAACGCGCCGTCGCCGTGCTCGGCCTGCGCGCAGAGGTCGAAGGCCGCCCAGTCGGGCTCGGTGTCGTGGCCGGCGATCACCATCAGCTCCGAGGGCCCGGCGAGGCTGTCGATGCCGACCGTCCCGTAGACCGCCCGCTTCGCCTCGGTGACCCAGGGATTGCCGGGCCCGGCCACCACGTCGACCGGCTCGATCGTCTCGGTCCCGTAGGCGAGCGCGAAGATCGCCTGGGCGCCGCCGATCGCGTAGATCTCCTCGATCCCACAGAGCGCCGCGGCGGCCAGCGTCACGGGCTGGATCAGACCGTCGGGGCCGGGCGGCGTCGCCAACGCGATCCGCCCCACCCCCGCCGCCCGGGCCGGGACCGCCGTCATCAGGACGCTCGACGGGTAGGCGGCGCGACCGCCCGGCGCGTAGAGCCCGGCGGCGCCGACCGGCACCTCGCGCAGGCGGACGCTGTGACCCTGGGGCAGCTCGACCGTGCGCTCGCCGCCGAGCTGTGCCTCGGCGACCGCACGGACGTTGGCGGCGGCGGCCTCGAGCGCCTCGCGCAACGACGGCTCGAGCCCGGCCAGCGCCGCCGCGGCGGTGGCCGGGTCGACGCGGACCGTCTCGATCTCCCCCTCGGGCACGTCGTAACGGCGGGTCAGTGCCAGCAGCGCCGCGTCGCCGCCCTCGCGGACCAGGCTGCCGATCGAGTCGACCTCGACCGGCGGCGCCGCCTCGGCGCTCCAGGTGCGCACCGCGGCCGCGGTCGTCGCCGCACCCGCCCACTCGAAGCGCTGCGTCTTCACGGCCTACTCGCCGCCCGCAGCCGCGCGGTCAGGTCGTCGACCTCGCTCGCCCGCAGCTTGTGGGCGACCCGGTTGGCGACCAGGCGAGCGGTGCAGTCGACGATCTCCTCGCGCACCTCGAGGTCGTTCTCGGCCAGCGTGCGGCCGGTGGCGACGAGGTCGACGATGCCGTCGCCGAGCCCGATCAACGGCGCCAGCTCGACCGACCCCTTCACCTCGATCAGTTCGATCTGGCGCCCGGTGTCCTCGAAATAGCGTTCAGCGATCCGCGGATACTTGGTCGCGATTCGCATCATCCCCAACCGGCGTTGGGATTCGCCGAGGCGCTCGTCGCCCCTTCGCCCGGCCAGCACCATCCGACACCCCCCGAAGCGCAGGTCGAGCAGCTCGTAGACGACGCGGTCGGCCTGCTCGAGCAGCACGTCCTTGCCGGTGATACCGACGTCGGCGGCGCCCGCCTCGACGTAGGTCGGGACGTCGGAGGGCCGCATCGTCACCAGCGTGAATGCGTCGGTCTCGAAGATCAGCGAGCGCGAGTCGCCGCGCAGCGGCGAGGTGTCGACCCCGGCGGCGTCGAGCAGGTCGAGCGTCTCGGTGAAGAGCGCGCCGCGCGGCACCGCCAGCGTCAGCGGCCCTTCCGGCCGTCGCGGGCCGCCGATCCCGGCCAGGTCGGTGGCGGTCATCGCGCGGTCTCCCTCTCGCGGCGTCGCGACTCCTCCTCCATCTGGGCGACGTGGACGCGCTCCAGGTAGAGCGAGAAGCCCGCCGCGGGCAGATCGAGGCCGAAACCGGCGAGAAAGCCGTCGTAACGGCCGCCGCCGCCGAGGATGTGGCCGAGCGCCGGGTCGTAGACCTCGAAGATCGCGCCGCTGTAGTAGCCGAGGTCGCGCAGCAGGCCGAGGTCGACCTGGACGCGCTCCGCGGTGCCGCGCTCGACCAGCGCCTCGTAGGTCTCCTGCAGGCGGGAGATCGTGCGCTCGACCGCCTCGCCGCCGAGCTCGCGGGCACGGTCGAGGACCTCGCGGCCACCGCGCAGCTGCGAGAGGGCGACGCAGGTCTCGATCGCGGCGTCGCCGATCCCGGCCTCGGCGAGCGCCGCCTCGAGGCCGACCAGGTCATGTGTGGCGAGCCGGGCGAGGACCGCGTCGCGCGCCTCGCCGTCGATCCCGAACTCGGTCAGCAGGCTGCGGTAGAGGTCGGCGTCGCCGAGGCCGATCACGGCGCGGTCGAGCCCCGCCGCGCCAAGCGCCGCCGCCAGCACGCCGATCACCTCGGCGGTGCCGTCGGCGCCGGGGGCGCCGATCAGCTCGATCCCGGCCTGGACGAATTCCCGCATCTGCCCCCGCTGGGGCAGCACCGCGCGGTAGGCGGAGGCGAGGTAGCAGAGGCGCAGCGGTAGTGGCGCGTCGGTGAAACGGGTGGCGACGAGGCGGGCGATCGGCACCGTCATGTCGGAGCGCAGCGCCAGCAGGTCGCCGTTCTCGTCGAAGAAGCGGTAGGGCGAGGCCGAAGAGGGCCGGTCGCCGCGCGAGAGCACCTCGTCGTATTCGATCGCCGGCGTCGCGACCTCGCCGTAGCCACCCGCTTCGAACACTTCGATCAGGCGGCGGTTGAGACGGCGCAGCTCGCGCATCTCGTCGGGCAGCACGTCGCGCGTGCCAGGTGGGATCGGGTGGATCATGCGCCGGACCATAGCCACCTGCGCCGGGTCGCGGAAACCGCGGTCTGAAGCCGGTTAGGCCGGGACCTCGGCAGAAACCCGCTCGATCTGGGCGCCGAGCCCGCGCAGGCGCTCGTCGATCTGCTCGTAGCCGCGGTCGATCTGGCGGATGTTGCCGATCTCCGAGGTGCCCTCGGCGGCCAGGGCGGCGATGAGCATCGCCATCCCGGCGCGGATGTCGGGGCTCTCGACCCGCTCGCCATGAAGCCGGCTCGGACCGCTGACGATCGCCCTGTGGGGATCGCACAGCGTGATCCGAGCGCCCATCGCGACCAGCTTGTCGACGAAGAACAGACGGTTCTCAAACATCTTCTCGAAGATCAGGATCTCGCCGTCGGCCTGGGTGGCGAGCGCCAGCGCGATCGAGGTCATGTCGGCGGGGAACGCCGGCCAGGGACCGTCCTCGATCTTCGGGATCGCCCCGCCGAGGTCCGGTTCGATCTCCAGGTGCTGGCCGGCCGGGACGATCACGTCCTCCCCGTCGACCTCGGAACGAAGGCCGAGCCGGCGGAACTGGCGGCGGACGTTGCGCAGGTCGGCCGGGCCGGCGTCGCGGATGCGGAGCTCCCCCCCGGTCGCCGCGGCGAGCGCCATGAAGCTGCCGACTTCGATGTGGTCGGGGCAGATCGTGAACTCGGCCCCGCCGAGGGCCGGCCGGCCGTTGACCACCATCACGTTGGAGCCGACCCCGTCCACCGTGGCGCCCATCGCGGTCAGCAGGCGCGCCAGATCCTGGACGTGGGGCTCGGAGGCGGCATTCGATATCTGCGTCTGGCCGGGGGTCAGCGCCGCCGCCATCAGCGCGTTCTCGGTCCCCATCACCGAGGGCTCGTCCATGAAGATCTCGCAGGGGCAGAGGCCGGTCGGCGCGCTCAGCTCGATCCACCGCGAGCCGTCGACCCGGGCGCCGAGATCCTTGAAGGCGTCGAGATGGGCGTCGAGGCGCCGGCGACCGATGAAATCGCCGCCCGGAGGCGGCATCTTGGCCTCGCCGAAGCGGGCCAGGAGCGGCCCGGCAAGCAGGAACGAGGCGCGGATCTGGCTCGACAGCTCCTCGTCGACGATCGACGCCTTGACGCCCGCCGCGCAGAGCCGGACGCTGTTGTCGGCGACCCAGGCGACCTCGACGCCGAGCTGCTCGAGCAGCGCGATCTGCGCCTCGGTGTCTCGGATCCGCGGCACCCGGTGCAACAGCACCTCCTCCTCGGTCAGCAGGCAGGCGGCAAGGATCGGCAGCGCCGCGTTCTTGTTGCCCGCCACGGTGACCTCGCCGGCCAGCGGCGCCCCTCCTTGGATGACGAACTTCTCCATCGGAGGGAGGGTAACGACCGCCCCCGCGGACGCCGCGGACGATTTTCGACGGCCGGCTTGCAAAGTGACGGCCATCACTCTAGGATTCTCCGCGCAAGACGATTGAAGGGCGCGGCTCCGGCCGCACCGAAGCCCGGAAAGGACGTCTTGCTTGCGCTTCTGGGGGTTCGCGGCCAGGTCGACATCTAGTCGGCGGCCGCGACGTCCCCAAAGTCAATGTCTGCGATCGCTAACAACTCCGGTCCGTCCGACAGCGATCTCGACCGCCGCTCGTAAAAACGGCCTTTTGCAGGTCTTTTTCCGCATCGGTGCAAGCCTCCTTGCAATTCGATCATGCCGTCCGGAGGCCCTCCTACAGTACGAACCCATGTTCGATTGCAAGCAAAAGCTAACGACTCGGCTGGCCGACGCCGCCGACCTGATGATCGACTTCGCCACGCTCGGCGAGTACGGGCTGGAGCCCGTTGGGAGAACCGCCCCGAGCTGCGAGACCCGCCACCACCGTCCGGCCCCCACTCCTTGCTCGGGGCCGCGGCGGCGGGGTGGCGATCGTCTCTTCGACCGCGTCTCGGCCCACTACAGCTTCTAGCGTGGCGAGAGGGAGGCCCGGGTGGGTCTCTCACTTAACCCGTCGGGAAGTTGAGTTGGGCCAAGCTGTCGCCCGGATGAGCCCTGGCCCTCTGGGTACAAGACGTTCCGAGACCCACCCGGGCCTCCCGACGAGCCGTCCAGGTCCCTCCGATCGGAGCCGGTACACGTCTCCTCAAGGGCTGCCTGGCGGAACCTCGAAGCCACTGATCCAACCCCCTCCATCCCTCCCCTCTCGATCCCAAACAGCAGCCCGCAACCGAATGGGCGCGGAAGCGAGCACGTTTAGGGGCAAGACTGGGGCCGCGGGCGGACGGCGCCGTGTAGCAGAGCTACACAAGCTGGCCGACCGTGGCTCCAGACGCCGCCCATAAACGAGCGCAGCCCGCGCCCATGAGGGCGCGGGCTGCAAAAAAGAACCGGCGGCGACCTACTCTCCCAGGGGGTTGCCCCCCAAGTACCATCGGCGCTGAAAGGCTTAACTGCTCTGTTCGGAATGGGAAGAGGTGTCTCCCTTTCGCTATGCGCCACCGGAATTTTGCGAGACGCTCGGTGGAGCTTGAAAACTGCACAAAGCCAAGCTGGTAAAGAAATAAATATCCGTCAAGCCCTCGAACCATTAGTACCGGTCGGCTACGCCCATTGCTGGACTTCCACCGCCGGCCTATCAACCTGGTGGTCTACCAGGGGTCTTACTCCCTTAAAGGGATGGGAGAGTTCATCTCGAGGACGGCTTCCCGCTTAGATGCTTTCAGCGGTTATCCGTTCCGTGCGTAGCTAACCTGCGGTGCCCTTGGCAGGACAACAGATACACCAGAGGCACGTTCATCCCGGTCCTCTCGTACTAGGGATGACTCCTCTCAACTCTCCAACGCCCACAGCAGATAGGGACCGAACTGTCTCACGACGTTCTGAACCCAGCTCGCGTACCGCTTTAATGGGCGAACAGCCCAACCCTTGGGACCTACTCCAGCCCCAGGATGCGACGAGCCGACATCGAGGTGCCAAACCGGTTCGTCGATGTGGACTCTTGGAACCGATAAGCCTGTTATCCCCGGAGTACCTTTTATCCGTTGAGCGACGGCGCTTCCACTTGCTACCGCCGGATCACTAAGCCCAACTTTCGTTCCTGCTCGACCCGTCGGTCTCGCAGTCAAGCTCCCTTGTTGCCTTTACACTCTACGCACGATTTCCAACCGTGCTGAGGGAACCTTTGGGCGCCTCCGTTACTCTTTAGGAGGCGACCGCCCCAGTCAAACTGCCCACCTGACACTGTTCACCGCCCGGATCACGGCGCGGTGTTAGAAGCCCAGAGCACCAAGGGTGGTATCTCAAGGGTGACTCCCCGGCAGCCAAAGCCGCCGGTTCAAAGTCTCCCACCTATCCTGAGCGAGATACCCCAGACTCCAATATCAAGTTGCAGTAAAGGTTCACGGGGTCTTTCCGTCTAGCTGCGGGTACTCGGCATCTTCACCGAGACTTTAATTTCACCGAGCCTCTCGTTGAGACAGCGTCCAACTCGTTACGCCATTCGTGCAGGTCGGAACTTACCCGACAAGGAATTTCGCTACCTTAGGACCGTTATAGTTACGGCCGCCGTTTACCGGGGCTTAGCTTCGCTGCTTCGCTCCGAAGAGCTAACAAGTCCGCGTAACCTTCCGGCACCGGGCAGGCGTCAGACCCTATACGTCGTCTTACGACTTAGCAGAGCCCTGTGTTTTTGGTAAACAGTCGGTTGGACCAATTCACTGCGGCCCCCTCGAGCTCCCTCCGTATGGAGTTCACCCTAGCGGGGCGTCCCTTCTCCCGAAGTTACGGGACGATTTTGCCGAGTTCCTTAACGAGAGTTAGCTCGCTCACCTTAGTATTTTCTACTAGTCCACCTGTGTCGGTTATCGGTACGGGCACGCGAATCCTGCCTAGAGGCTTTTCTCGGAGGCATGGGATCAGGGACTGGCCGGCATACGCCAGCTGGCATCGCACCTCGCGTCAAAACGCCGCCGCGGATTTTCCTACGGCGACTGGCTACGTACTTGCCCCAGGTCAACCATCGCCTGGGTTCCCTTACCCTTCCCCGTCCCCCCATCGGTCATAACGGAAGCAACGTGGTACAGGAATATCAACCTGTTGGCCATCGGCTACGCCTTTCGGCCTCGCCTTAGGTCCCGACTAACCCTGAGCAGACGAACTTTACTCAGGAAACCTCGGACTATCGGTGGTGGGGAGTCTCACCCCACTTTCGTTACTCATGCCGGCATTCTCACTTCCAATCAGTCCACGGAGCCTTACGACGCCGCTTCACCCAATTGGAACGCTCTCCTACCGCGTGCAGAGCCCGCAGGCCTGCACACCCATAGCTTCGGAGGCTAGCTTGAGCCCCGTTGAATTATCCGCGCCCGAACACTTGACCAGTGAGCTGTTACGCACTCTTTTAAGGGTGGCTGCTTCTAAGCCAACCTCTTGGTTGTCTCTGCATTCGGACATCGTTTGCCACTTAGCTAGCACTTAGGGTCCTTAGCTGATGGTCTGGGTTGTTTCCCTCTCGCGTACGAAGTTTATCCCCCGCACACTGACTGCCGATTTAACCGTGACGGTCTTCGGAGTTTGCCTGAAGTCGGTAACCTGGTAGGGCCCCTAATCCAAACAGTGCTCTACGGCCGAAACGCAATCAATCGACGCTATACCTAAATATATTTCGGAGAGAACCAGATATCTCTGAGCTTGATTAGCCTTTCACTCCGATCCACAGGTCATCCGCCCAGTTTTCAACCTAGGTCGGTTCGGCCCTCCACGAGGTCTTACCCCCGCTTCAGCCTGCCCATGGATAGCTCGCTCAGTTTCGGGTCTACCGCCAGTGACTATGTCGCCCTGTTCAGACTCGCTTTCGCTGCGGCTCCGCTCATCGCTTAACCTTGCCACTGACGAGTAACTCGCCGGCTCGTGATGCAAAAAGCACGCCGTCACACCCGAAGGTGCTCCGACCACTTGTAAGTCTACGGTTTCAGGTACTATTTCACTCCCCTTCTGGGGTGCTTTTCACCTTTCCCTCACGGTACTAGTTCACTATCGGTCACCAGGTAGTACTTAGCCTTGGAGGGTGGTCCCCCCAGATTCAGACCACGTTTCACGGGTGTGGTCTTACTCAGGAACGTCAATCGACAGATCACAGCGTTTTCACCTACGGGACGATTGCCCTCTGTGGTGCGAGGTTCCACTCGCTTCGGTTAACACGTGATTTTGTAACTGCCGCCAGACCGGCACGGTCTGGGCATGACGCCCTACAACCCCCAACGGACAACGTGTGCCACTTACATCCGCCGGGTTTGGGCTGATCCCTTTTCGCTCGCCACTACTCAGGGAGTCTCGGTTGATTTCTTTTCCTCGGGCTACTTAGATGTTTCAGTTCGCCCGGTTCACTTCTGCCGACTATGTATTCACCGGCAGATGACGCCGCATTACCGACGTCGGGTTTTCCCATTCGGAGATCCGCGGGTCAAAGGCTGTTCAGCGCCTCACCGCGGCTTATCGCAGCCGTCCACGTCCTTCATCGACTCCTGGTGCCAAGGCATCCACCGTAAACTCTTACTATCTTGACGGTGAGCGATCCACTCCTTCTAGAGGTGTGAATCGTTAAATCAAATACCCATCAGGACCCACGTCGCGCGGGTCCTGATACTTGGCCTTGTGCAGTTTTCAAGGTCCACCGAGGCGCACCTCCGGGTTCTCCGGAGGTGGTCTCTCAAAACTGAGCAGCGTTGCGGTCTGCCGAAGCAGGCCGACCAGCCCGGTCGACGTTCTAGAGAAATCTCCCTAGAAAGGAGGTGATCCAGCCGCAGCTTCCGCTACGGCTACCTTGTTACGACTTCACCCCAATCACGGGCCCCACCTTCGACGGCTCCCTCCTTGCGGTTAGGCCACCGGCTTCGGGTGTTGCTCGCTTTCGTGGTGTGACGGGCGGTGTGTACAAGGCCCGGGAACGTATTCACCGCGGCATTGCTGATCCGCGATTACTAGCAACTCCACCTTCATGGAGGCGAGTTTCAGCCTCCAATCCGAACCGAGGCGCACTTTATGGGATTTGCTCCACCTCGCGGTATTGCTGCCCTTTGTATGCGCCAATGTAGCACGTGTGTAGCCCTGGACATAAGGGGCATGATGACTTGACGTCATCCCCACCTTCCTCCGGTTTGTCACCGGCAGTCTCCTATGAGTCCCCAACTGAATGCTGGCAACATGGAACGGGGGTTGCGCTCGTTGCGGGACTTAACCCAACATCTCACGACACGAGCTGACGACAGCCATGCACCACCTGTGATGGTGTCCCGAAGGAAAACCGTGTTTCCACGGCGGTCACCAACATGTCAAGCCCAGGTAAGGTTCTTCGCGTTGCGTCGAATTAAACCACATGCTCCGCTGCTTGTGCGGGCCCCCGTCAATTCCTTTGAGTTTTAGCCTTGCGGCCGTACTCCCCAGGCGGGGTACTTAGTGCGTTAGCGACGGCACGGGAGGAGTCGACACCTCCCACACCTAGTACCCATCGTTTACGGCGTGGACTACCAGGGTATCTAATCCTGTTCGCTCCCCACGCTTTCGCGCCTTAGTGTCAGTAACGTCCCAGCGAGCTGCCTTCGCTATTGGTGTTCCTCCTGATATCTGCGCATTCCACCGCTACACCAGGAATTCCACTCGCCTCTTCCGTACTCTAGCTCCGCAGTATCCATCGGCATTCAAAGGTTGAGCCTTTGACTTTCACAACGGACTTACGAAGCCACCTACGCGCGCTTTACGCCCAATGATTCCGGACAACGCTTGCTCCCTACGTATTACCGCGGCTGCTGGCACGTAGTTAGCCGGAGCTTCTTGTGGAGGTACCGTCAATCCGCACGGCTATTCACCGGCGAACCTTCGTCCCTCCTGAAAGGGGTTTACAACCCGAAGGCCGTCTTCCCCCACGCGGCGTTGCTGCGTCACGCTTTCGCGCATTGCGCAAGATTCCCCACTGCTGCCTCCCGTAGGAGTCTGGGCCGTGTCTCAGTCCCAGTGTGGCTGATCGTCCTCTCAGACCAGCTACCCATCGTCGCCTTGGTAGGCCGTTACCCCACCAACAAGCTAATGGGCCGCGGGCTCCTCCCGATGCGGAGGCCGAAGCTTCCTTTAGAGACAAGGCTTACGCCAAGGCTCATCATCCGGTATTAGCCCGAGTTTCCTCGGGTTGTCCCGGTCATCGGGGCAGATTACCCACGTGTTACTCACCCGTTCGCGGCTTTGCCCCAGGCCGAAGCCTGGTTCGTCGCACCACTTGCATGTGTTAAGCACGCCGCCAGCGTTCGTCCTGAGCCAGGATCAAACTCTCCGTGAAATTTACTTCTACAGAGAGCCTGTCGATGACTTAATGGCCGCCGAGTACACAAGTACGGCGGCCGTCATGACGAGGTAAATCAAGACCATCCGGCGCGCTGGCGCACCGAATGGGTCGGGCTGAACATTCCGCAGGTCGATTGGATTGACCCACGGAGATGCACGCTGCTCAGTTTTCAAAGACCGTTGCGCCTCCGAGGCGGGACTCGCCTCTCTCAGACGCCGGGGCTCCACGAGGGAGCCCCAGAGGGCGAGGGAATATAGCGCGATCGGCGGTGCTTGTCTAGCCCGCAGCGCGAAGTTTTGCGAAACGCCGCTTGCCGACCTGCAGGACGCGCCCCGCAAGCGCCTCGGCGGGCAGATCGAGCGGGTCGGCGGCCAACGGCTCGCCATCCAGTTTGACGCCTCCCTGGGCGAGCAGGCGGCGCCCCTCGCTGGCGCTGATCCCGAACGACCCCGCGATCAGCCGCGGCAGATGGACCTCGCCGTCGCCGTCCTCCAGGTAGGCCGCGAGATCGACCTCGGGCACGTCGTCGGGCACCGCGTGGGCGACGAAGACCCGGTCGAAGGACGCCTCCGCCTCCGCCCCGGCCCCCTCGCCGTGGAAGCGATCGACGATCCGCCGCCCGAGCCGGCGCTTGGCCAGGTTCGGCGCCTCCGCGGGCGCCCCCTCCTCCCCCAGCAACAGACGGAAGTACTCGTCCATCGCCTCGTCGGGGATGCTCATCAGCTTGCCGAACATCTCCGCCGGCGGGTCGGTCACGCCGACGTAGTTGCCGAGGCTCTTGCTCATCTTCTGCACGCCGTCGGTGCCGACCAGGATCGGCAGCGTCAGGATCGACTGCTGCGGCCTGCCGTAGGCGCTCTGCACGTCGCGGCCGAAGAGCAGGTTGAACTTCTGGTCGGTGCCGCCGAGCTCGACGTCGGCACAGGTCGCCACCGAGTCATAGCCCTGGAGCAGCGGGTAGAGCAGCTCGTGGGCAGCGATCGGCGCGTTCGCCGCCATCCGCTTCTGGAAGTCGTCACGCTCCAGCAGGCGCGCCACCGTCGTGTTCGCCATCAGGCGCAGCACGTCGGTGATGTCCATCCGCAGCCACTCGGAGTTGCGCCGCACCTCGGTCCGCTCCGGGTCGAGGATCTTGTAGGCCTGCTCCTGGTAGGTGGTCGCGTTGGCCTCGATCTCCTCCGGCGTCGGCACCGGCCGGGAGGCGGAGCGCCCGCTCGGATCGCCGACCCGCGCCGTGAAGTCGCCGACGATCAGGACGACGGTGTGGCCCGCGGCCTGGAATTCGGCCAGCTTGCCGAGCACCACCGTGTGGCCGAGGTGGATGTCGGCGGTCGTCGGGTCGATCCCCAGCTTCACCCGCAGGGGACGATCCAGCTCGAGCTGCTCGGCGAGCCGCCCGGCAGGCAGCACGTCGACCGCGTTACACGTCAGGTCCGGCACCTTGCCAATGCTAGACTCCGCGCCTCGCTCGACGGGCGCCGAACGCTCGCTCGGGCGCATTTTTTGTTCGTCTGCTGTGTTCCATCCGCCGATGGCCGTCTCTCTACTCAAGCGTCGACGCAGCGACGGTGGCGCCCAGTTGCCGCCCGCACCCCCGGCAACTCCACTCGCCCCCGGCGCGCCCGGCCCACCGAAGCGATCGAAGCCGCGCATGAAAAAGCTGCGGTTCCTCTTCGTTCTGCTCGGGCTCGGCATCCTCGCCGTCATCTCGATGGTCTTCGGGATGATGGCGGCGGTCTCCCAGGACCTGCCCTCGATCTACAACTTCGCCAAGTACAAGGCCTCGAAGAACAACGTCGTCGTCGACAGCTCGGGCCGGACGATCGGCACCCTCAGCTCCAACCAGAACAAAATCCTCCTCAGCTCGTCGCAGATCAGCCCCAACATCAAGAACGCGGTGGTCGCGATCGAGGACAACCGCTTCTACGAACACGACGGGGTCGACTTCCGCGGCATCGCCCGCGCGCTCGTCTCCGACGTCGTCAGCGGCAGCGCCCAGCAAGGCGCCTCGACGATCACCGAGCAGTTCGTCAAGAACGCGCTCGAAGCCGAAGGCAGCCGCACGGTCCTCGAGAAGTTCCGCGAGGCGGCGCTCGCCTACAAGCTCGAGAAGCACTGGTCGAAGGAGAAAATCCTCACCGAGTACCTGAACACGATCTATTTCGGTGAGGGTGCGTACGGGATCGAGGCCGCCGCCCAGACCTATTTCGGCGCCGCCCACCCGGGGTGCGGGACCGAAGCCGAACCCTGCGCCGCCGTGCTCGAGCCCTGGGAGGCGGCGATGATCGCCGGGATCATCGCCTCGCCGTCGGCCTTCGATCCCAAGGTCAACCCCGAAGACGCGCTGGCGCGCCGCAACCTGGTGCTGGAAAAGATGTACGAACAGGGCTACATCACGCACGAGCAGTACACGGAAGGCATCCACAAGGCGCTCCCCGCCCCGGCCGAGATCAAGCCGCCGACGCTGGAATCGCGCGCCCCCTACTTCACCGCCTTCCTGCGCCAGCAACTGGTCGAACGCTACGGGCCCGAGAAGGCCTACTTCGGCGGGCTGACGATCCACTCGACCCTCGACCTGCAGCTCCAGGAAGCGGCCGAAGAAGCGGTCAGCTCCTACGTCGGCTACACCCCGGCGACGGCCTCGGTGGTCGTGATCGACAACCACACCGGCGGCATCAAGGCGATGGTCGGCGGTTCGAGCTTCGAAAAGTCACAGTTCAATCTGGCCACCCAGGGGCGGCGGCAGCCCGGCTCCTCGATCAAGCCCTTCACGCTGATGACGGCGCTCGAAGAGGGGATCTCGCCGGAAACGGAATTCCCCTCCGAACAGCGGACCTTCTACTTCGGCAAGCACGGGAAGGAAGCCTTCACCGTGCACAACGACGAAGAAGGCTACCTCGGCTCCTGTTCGATCGCCTGCGGTCTGACCTACTCGGACAACTCGATCTACGCGGGCCTCGCCCTCGAAGGGCTGGAAGGCAAGACGATCAACGACCGCACCCGCTCGATCGCCAAGACGATCCATAAGGCCGGCTACACCGATCCGATCTCGGTCAACCCGGCGATGGTGCTCGGCGGGCTGAAGGAAGGCGTCTCGCCACTCAGCTGGGCCTACGCCTACTCGACCCTCGGCAACGACGGCGACCGCATCTCCGGCACCCTGGCGCCGCTCCCGGGCGACAGCCCGGTCGCCTACACCGAGGTGTCGAAGAACGAAAAGCCGATCAAGGGCGGCGAAAACAAGCCGATCCACCACCAGGTCTTCAACCAGGAAACCGCCGAAGAGGAGAAGTCGATCATGGAAACGGTGGTGAGCGAGGGGACCGGCACCTCCGCCCAGATCGGCGCCGCCGAAGAGTGGGGCAAGACGGGGACGACGACCGAAGAGGCCGACGCCTGGTTCTGCGGCGGGATCGCCTCGGAAGTGACCGCCTGCGTCTGGGTCGGGTACGCCGACTCGACCACGCCGATGCTCACCCTCTACAACGGGGGCCCGGTGATGGGCGGCACCTACCCGGCGCTGATCTGGGCCCGCGTGATGACCGCCTGGCAGGACATCAAGAAAGAACACCTGGCCGAAAAGAAGGCGAAGGAAGAGGCCAAGAAGGCGAAGGAAGAAGAAGGCAAGTCCGGCGCCGAAGCCGAAGAAGAAATCGAAGCCGGCGAATACGAAGAATCCGAATACGTGGCGCCCGAAGAAAGCTACGAAGAAGAATTCGTACCGGAAGAAGAAGCCGAAGCGGGCGGTGGCGGCGCCGGGCGGGCCGAAGAAGAAGCGCCGGTCGAAGAAACCGCGCCGGAAGCGGCCGAACCGGCTCCGGAAGAAACTGCGCCGACGACCGGCGGCGGGGTCACCGCGGGGTAGGGAACTCGGCCCTTGCGCCCGGGCGTCTCGGAGGCGACCCCGGCAAGGTGTGGCCGCCTCCGAGACGCCCGGGACGGAGGCGTTGCGATTGATGACCATTCGAACGGTCAAGAAGCTCCGTATTTAGTTTCGGGTCTACAGCAACCGAAACTAAGCACACAGGTTTTTGATCAATGGGAACTCCCACGGACCCATGACTCGCAGGGCCCCATCCCCCGCGTCGCCACCGAAGTCGGCCATCTCGGCGGCGGCCATACCCAGCCAGGGTCGCTGCCGAGATGGCCGCGCCCTTCGTCACAACGCCGCTCCCCTCAGGGGCGCGGCCGTGAGACGTAGCGACTTCCGGCGACGCTGAAGCGCCAGGGCTTCTCGACGGCTTTGGTGATGCCGATGCGGGGGCTCGTGACGACGGTGGGTGGCGCGGCCTCCGGGGGAAGGAGCAGGAAAGGGTCGCGGTCCAGGCGGGCGGCGTTGTCGGTGAGGGTGACGCCGAGCGCCTCGGTCAGCTTGCCGGGGCCGGAGCAGAGGTCGAGATCGGTGCGGGCGGCGGGCCGGCGTCTGCGCATCGTCTCGAGGCCGGTCGTCGGCTCGAGGGCGCGGATCAGGACGGCGGCCGCCTCGCCTTCCGGTTCGCAGACGAAGTTGAGCAGGCTGTGGATGCCGTAGGAGAGGTAGACGTAGGCGTGGCCGGGCGGGCCGAACATCACCTTGGTCCGTTCGGTCAGCCCGACGAACGAGTGGCTGGCCGGGTCTTCGCGTTCATAGGCCTCGACCTCGACGATCGTCCCACCGACGCCGGCGAAAAGAAGTCGGCAGCCGATCAGCTCCCGGGCGACCGTGTGGACAGAGCGCTCGAAGAACTCGACGCCGAGCCGACCACCGCCGGCTGTTCCTTTTGCGCCTAATAGGCTCATAAGGAACAGCTGGACGTGGGGGTCAAGCTCCGGCTGCGTCGCGGAGCGTGGCCAGGGCCTCGCGGGCGGCCTCGATCTGGGCGGCGAGGGGCTCGGAGCCGGTGCCGCCGCTGATCCGCTTCGACTCCAGCCAACTGGAGCGCCGCAGGACCTCGTAGTACTCGTCGCCGAGGTGTTCGGAGCGGGCGGCGATCTCCTCGCGGGTCAGACCGGAGAGCGGCTTGTCGGCGGCGATCGCGTCGCGGACCAGCTCGCCGACGATCCCGTGCGCCTCGCGGAAGGGGACACCCTGGCGCACCAGCAGGTCGGCGATCTCGGTCGCCGCCAGCATCTCGTCGGCCGAGGCCTCTTCGAGGCGCGCCCGGTCGAAGACGATGTCCTCGAGGATCCCGGCCGCCGCCTCGAGGCTTGCCTCGACGGTGTCGATCGCGTCCCAGAGTGGCTCCTTGTCCTCCTGCATGTCCTTGCCGTAGGTGAGCGGCAGCGCGTGCATCACGCCGAGCAGCGTCTGGTGGGCGGCGGCGACCCGCGGGCTCTTCGCCCGCAGCAGCTCGGCCGCGTCGGGGTTCTTCTTCTGCGGCATGATCGAGGAGCCCGAGGAGAACGCCTCGTCGAGCTCGCAGAAGCCGAACTCGCTGCTCGACCAGATCACCAGCTCCGAGCCGAGCCGCGAGAGGTGCATCGCGCAGGTCGCCGCGGCGCTCAGGTAGTCGATCACGAAGTCGCGGTTCGAGGTGCCGTCGAGCGAGTTCGGGGTGATCGCCGCGAAACCGAGCTCGGCGGCGACGATCTCGCGCTCGAACGGCCAGTTGACCCCGGCCAGGGCGCCGGAGCCGAGCGGCATCACGCTCGCCGACTCGGCAGCGAGGCCGAAGCGGCGAGCATCGCGCGAGAGCATCCAGAAGTAGGCGAGCAGGTGGTGACCGAGGTAGACCGGCTGGGCGCGCTGCAGGTGGGTGTAGCCAGGCATCGGCCAGTCCTTGTGCGTCTCGGCGAGGCCGAGCAGCCCGTCCATCGCCGCCGCGCAGAGCCGCATCGCCCGCCGCGAGGCGGCGGAGACGACCATCGCGATATCGGTCGCGACCTGGTCGTTGCGCGAGCGACCGGTGTGGAGCTTGCCCGCCAGCGGCCCGATCTCCTCGCCGAGCAACCGCTCGATCGCCATGTGGATGTCCTCGTCGGACTCCTCGAACACGAAGCCGGGGGCCTCGATCCGCGCTCCGACGCGGTCCAGACCGGCGGCGATCTCCTCGGCCTCCTCGGCGGTCAGGACACCGACCCGGACCAGCGCGCGGGCGTGGGCCTGGGACTGCAGGATGTCGTAGGGCGCCAGCTGCCAGTCGAAGGGCAGCGAGCGGTTCATCCGCCAGAAGCGGGGGTCGGGGTCTTTGCGGAAGCGAGCCATCGGTCGCTGATTATGTTGTTATCCGGACGCCCGCCGCGCGCCGTCGACGGCGGCGCCAAGCTCCGTGCAGACCCGTTCGACCTGCGCCTCGCTCATCTGCGGGAAGAAGGGCAGCGCCAGCGAGTGGGCCGAGGCGGCTTCGGCAACCGGGAACTGACCCTCCTGGTAGCCGAGCTTCTTGATGTGCGGGATGAGGTGGATCGACGGCAGGTAGGCCTTGGTCTCGATGCCGCGTTCACCCAGGAGGCCGATCACCTCGTCGCGGTCCACCTCTTTGGCGAGCCGCACGACGTAGACGAACCAGCTGCGCACCTCGCGGCCGCGGGCCGCCATCGGCGCCTCGACCCCCGGCACGGCGGCGAGCCGCTCGGCGTAGGCGGCGGCGACCGTGGCGCGGCGCTCCAGCAGCTGCGGCAGCTTCTCCACCTGGGCGAGGCCGATTGCCGCCTGGACGTCCGACAGTCGGTAGTTGAAGCCGAGCCGGTCGTGGTCGAGCCAGCCCATGTCGACCGCGCGGCCCTGGTTGCGCTCGCTGCGCAGGCGCTCCGCCGCCTCGGCGTCGGTAGGGACGATCATGCCGCCCTCCCCCGTCGTCATCTGCTTGTTCGCGTAGAAGGCGAAGGTGGCGAAGTTGCCGCGGGTGCCGACCATCCGGCCTTCAGAGTCGATCGCCCCGAGCGCCTCGCAGGAGTCCTCGAGCACGCCGAGGCCATGCCTGTCAGCCAGCGCCTCGAGCTCCGGCCAGGCCGCGGGCCAGCCGAAGATGTCGATCGGCAGAAGGCCGACGGTGTCCTCGCCGACCGCCGCGGCGGCGGCCTCGGGATCGATGTCGAGCGTCACCGGATCGACGTCGACGAAGACCGGCTTCGCTCTCTCGTAGAGGAGGCAGTTGGCGGAGGCGACGAAGGTGAACGGGCTGGTGATGACCTCGCTCTTCGGTCCCCAGCCGAGCTGGCGCACGCCGAGATGGAGAGCCGCGGTGCCACTCGACACCGCGACCGCGTCCTCGACCCCGAGGAACTCGGCGAAGGCACGCTCGAAGCGCTCGCCCGTCGACCCCAGGGAGAGGCGCCCCGAGCGCAAGACCTCGAGCACCAGCTCCTCCTCGCGCGCGCCGAGCTCCGGGCTCGCCAGCGGGATCGGATCGAAGGCGTCGCCACTCACTGGAAGGCGTACTCCAAGGAGTCGACCAGCGCCTGCCAGGAGGCCTCGATCACGTTGCCGGAGACGCCGGTCGTCCCCCACTCTTTCTCGCCGTCGGCGGAGTCGAGCAGCACCCGGGTGATCGCCCCGGTGCCGCGGTCTTGGTCGAGGATCCGCACCTTGTAGTTGGTCAGCTCGATATCGGCCATGTGGGGGTAGCGGTCGGTGATCGCCCGGCGCAGCGCATGGTCGAGCGCGCTCACCGGCCCGTTGCCCTCGGCGATCGTCACATAGCGCTCGCCATCGACATGGACCTTCACCGTCGCCTCGGTTTCGACCTCTCCCCCGGCCCGCCGCTGGGTCACGACCCGGTAGCTCTCCAGCTCGAAGAGCGGCTTGTAGACGCCCGCCTCGTTGCGCAGGAGCAGCTCGAAGGAGGCCGGTGCCGCCTCGTAGTGGAAGCCCTGGTGCTCGCGTTCCTTCAATTTCTCGATCGCCCGCGAGGCGGTCTCGTCGTCGATCTCGATCCCGGCGGCACGCGCCTGGTCGCGGATCGTCGCCTTGCCGGAGAGCTCCGAGGGCAGGATCGCCCGCTCGTTGCCGACCGCGGCGGGGTCGATGTGCTCGAAGGTGCGCGCGTCGGCCTCGACCCCGGCGACGTGCATACCGCCCTTGTGGGCGAAGGCGTTACGACCGACGTAGGGCGCGTTCGGGTCCGGGGTCAGATTGCAGAGCTCGTCGATGAAATGGACGGCCTCGGTCAGCGTCTCGAGGTTCTCCGCCGGCACCACGTCGAAGCCCATCTTCAACTGCAGCGCGGGCAGGACCGAGGTCAGGTTGGCGTTGCCGCAGCGCTCGCCGTAGCCGTTCACCGTCCCCTGCACCATCCGCGCCCCGGCGTTCACCGCGGCAAGGCTGTTGGCCACCCCGCAGCCGGCGTCGTCGTGGGCGTGGATGCCGATTTCGGCCCGGTCGCCGAAGCGCGCCACCGTGACCTCGGTCGCGGCCGCGACCTGGTCGGGCAGGCTCGCCCCGTTGGTGTCGCAGAGGGTGACGTTCTCGGCCCCGGCGTCGATCGCCGCCTCCAGACAGGAGAGCGCGTAGCCGGGGTCCTCGCGGTACGCGTCGAAGAAGTGCTCGGCGTCGTAGACGACCCGCTTGCCGCGCCCGCGGCAGAAGGCGACCGATTCGGCGACCATCGCCAGGTTCTCCTCGCGCGAGACCTTGGTCACCTTCTCCAGATGGAGTCCCCAGGTCTTGCCGACCAGGGTGACCACCGGGGCGAAGGAGTCGACCAGGGTGATCAGCGCCGGGTCTTCGGCGGCCTCCACCCCACGCCGCCGCGTGCTGCCGAAGCCGCAGACGACCGCCCGCTCCAGCGGCAGGTCGGCGAGCGCCTCGAAGAGCTCCGCTTCCTTCGGATTGGAGCTCGGGAAGCCTGCCTCGATCATCTGCACGCCGAGCTTGTCGAGCGCCTTGACGACACGCGCCTTCTCCGCCGCCGAGAGCGACATCCCCTCGCCCTGCATCCCGTCCCGCAGGGTCGTGTCGTAGAGCTTCACCTGTTCCATCTGCGTACTGCCTTTCGAGTTCGAAGAGAAAGATCGGGTGGGCCCGGCGGGCCCGGGGCGCGCAGCCGGGAGGCCGCGCCTGCCGCTAGGCGGCTGGGGTAATTCGCCCGATCGACTCGTCGCTCGGCTCGGTCTCCTCCGACACGTCGACGAAGTCGAGCCACTCGAGGTACTCCTCGGCGCGCCCGTGCAGGGCGTCCATGAATTTCGCCTGGATGTGGCGGGTGATCTCGCCGGGACCGCCGATGTCGTGATCGTCGATCTCGCGCACCGGCACCATCTCCGCCGCGGTGCCGGTCATGAAGACCTCCTCGGCGAGGTAGAGCTCGGCGCGGGCGATGTCGCGCTCGACCACGGTGTAGCCGAGGTCGCGGGCGATCTGGATCACCGATTTGCGGTTGATCCCGTCGAGGATCGAGGCGGTGTGCGGCGGCGTCAGGATCTGGCCGTCGCGGATCACGAAGATGTTCTCGCCCGAGCCCTCGCAGACGAAGCCGCGCTCGTCGAGCAGGATCGCCTCGTCGTAGCCGGCGTTGACCGACTCGGTCTTGGCGAGGATCGAGTTGAGATAGGCGCCGGAGGCCTTGGCATGCGGGATCGCGCCGGCCGGGCTGATCCGCCGCCAGCTCGAGACCTTGGCCCGCACCCCCGTCCCGGCGCTCTCCTCGCCGAGGTAGGCGCCCCAAGGCCAGGAGGCGATGATCACGTCGATCGGCGCCGAGTTGGCGTAGAGGCCCATCTCGCCGTAACCGCGGAAGGCGAGCGGCCGGATGTAGCAGGAGCGCTGCCGGTTGCGGCGCATCAGCTCGTGGGTCGCGAGGCGCAGCTCCTCCGGCGCATACGGCAGCTGCAGGTAGTAGAGGCCCGCCGACTTCTCGAGCCGCTCGAAGTGGTCCTTGGCGCGGAAGATCGCCGGGCCGCGCTCGGTGTCGTAGGCGCGGATGCCCTCGAAGACGCCGGTCCCGTAGTGCAGCCCATGCGAGAGCACGTGCACCTTGGCGTCGTCCCAGGCGACGAATTCGCCGTTCTTCCAAATCAAATCGCACGGATCCATGTTGGGGGGATTATGCCCGATGGATCGAAGGGGTTGAAACCAAGCGTCCCGAATAGGGATGAAACCCCCAAAGGAGGAAACAGGATGAAGCGATTTCGTCCCCGGCTGACCTACGCGAACGTGATCGCGTCGTTGGCCCTGTTCATCGCCCTCGGCGGCGCTGCCGTGGCGGCCGGACTGCCCAAGAACAGCGTCGGCGCCAAGCAGCTGAAGAACGGCGCCGTGACGGCGAAGAAAATCGGCAAGCAGGCGGTGACCAGCGGCAAGATCGCGCCCCAGGCGGTCGTCGCCGGCAAGCTCGGTGCCAACGCGGTGCTGCCGGGCAACCTCGGCGCCGGGATCATCAGTACCGACAAGATCTCCGCCTCGGCGGTGACCGCGGAAAAGATCAAGAACAACGTCGTCACCACCAACAAACTGAACAACTCCGCGGTGACCTCGCAGAAAATCGCCACCTCCGGGGTCGCCACCTCGAACCTGGCGCCCAGCTCGGTGACCAAGGAAAAGATCGCCGCGGGCGTGCTCGGCAACGTCGAAACGCTGAAGAGCAACCAGACCGAGCGCGGCGTGTTCAGCCTCGGCGGCACCAAGGAAGCGACCAAGGACGCAAGCGCGTTCGGCGCGATCAGCTTCCCGCTGCTGCTGACCAACGCCCCGACCTCGGTCACCGTGATCGCCAAGGGTGGGCCGTTCACGACCCAGTGCCCGAGCCTCGGCAACGGCGGCACGACGCCGGAAGCCGCGGCGGGTGCCGTCTGCCTCTACCTGACCACCGAAACCAAGCTCGAAGGTCTCGGCTCGGCCGCCGTGACGCCGGAAGCCGGCCGCCTCGGGGTCAACCTGACCGCGAAAGGCGAAAAAGCGGGCGAAGGCAACTTCGTCGCTTCCGGGATCTGGGCGACGACCGCGCCCTAATCGGCCTAGCCCTCGCGCAGGGCCTTGATCACCGCGGCGGTCATCTCCGCGGTGCCGACCTCGACCTCGGCGGGCACGTCCACCATCGGCGGTGGTGCGGCGGGCCCGCCGGCGAGGTCCGGGGTGCGCAGGCCGTCCTCGAGGACGGCGTCGACCGCGGCCTCGATCCGTACCGCCTCGTCGGCCCGGCCGAGGCCGTGACGCAGCATCAGCGCCGCCGAGAGAAAGGTGGCGAGCGGGTTGGCGACGCCTTTGCCCGCGATGTCGGGAGCGGAGCCGTGAACCGGCTCGAAGAGGCCCGGCTCGCCGTCGGCGCCGAGGCTGGCCGAGGGGAGCATGCCGAGGCTGCCGGTGAGCATCGCGGCCTCGTCGCTGAGGATGTCGCCGAAGAGGTTCTCGGCGACGATCACGTCGAAGTCGGCCGGGCGTGAGACCAGCTGCATCGCGGCGTTGTCGACGAGCAGGTGGTCGAGGGTGACGTCGGGATAGTCGGGGGCGACGCGGGTCACCACCTCGCGCCAGAGCCGCGAGGTCTCCATCACGTTGGCCTTGTCGATCGAGGTGACCTTCGGCTTGGCGGCGCCGTCCGCGGCGCGCCGCCGGGCGGCCTCGAAGGCGGTGCGGGCGATGCGGTCGATTTCGGACGCGTCGTATTCGCAGGTGTCGTGGGCGGCGTCGCCGTCGCGGCCGGAGTCGCCGAAGTAGATGCCGCCGGTCAGCTCGCGGACGACCAGCAGGTCGGTGCCGGAGATCCGGTCTTCGCGCAGCGGGCTGGCGCCCATCAGCGCCGGGCTCGGGCGCACCGGGCGCAGGTTGGCAAAGAGGCCCATCCCCTTGCGCAGGCCGAGCAGGCCCTGCTCGGGGCGCGGGTCGTCGGGGTTGGTGGTGTCCCATTTGAGACCGCCGACCGCGCCGAGGAGCACCGCGTCGGCGGCCTTGCAGGCGGCGAGGACCTCGTCGGTGAGGGCGACGCCGTGGGCATCGATCGAGCAGCCTCCCATCAGCTGCTCGTCGTAGCTGAACTCGCCGAGCGCGTCGAGCACCTCGCGCGTGGCGGCGACGATCTCAGGACCGATCCCGTCGCCCGCCAGGACGACGATGTTGGGCGCGTCGGGCATCGGGCGGACTCTACTTACGCCGCGACGGCTTCGATGTTGAGGCGCACGTAGTCGAGGCGCAGCGGTTCGGGCTGGGTGGCGAGGACATCGGCGACGAAGCGGTCGCGCAGCTCCTCGGGAAGGCGCTCGACGTGGGCGCCGAGGCAGACCGTCTTGGCGAAGGCGGCAGGCTCGGGCGGGTCCACCGGCCAGGGCTCGAGCCAACAGCGGACCCGATCGAAGCCCGCCGCGCGCAGGCGCGTCTCGGTCTCCTCCGGCCCGGCGTAGTTCCAGAGCTTGTCGATGCCCGCCAGGTAAGAGACGTAGGGGTCGCGTGACGCGACCTCCTCGCCGGCCCGACGGAAGGCGTCGATGTTGCCCTCTCCCCCGCATTGGGCGGCGAAGCGGCCACCGTCGCGGAGCGCCGCCCGCATCCGGGCGAAGAGCGCGTCGTGGTCGGTGATCCAATGGAAGACGGCGGTCGAGAAGACCGCGTCGACCCGCTCGTCGAGCTCCAGCCTGGTGAGGTCGGCGACGATCGCCTCGTCCTGCGGGCGCAGCACCTCGCGGACCCCGTCGACCATCGACGGGGAGCCGTCGACCGCGATCACGCGGCCGTCGGGCACTCGCCGGGTCACGATCGCCGTCGTGCGGCCGGAGCCGCAGCCGGCGTCGAGCACGGTCTCGTCCCCGGCCAGGTCGAGCCGGTCGAGCACCGCCCGCGCCCAGTCCTCGTGCGGGAGGGCGACGCGCTGGTAGGTGGTGGCGTCCCAGTCCCTGGTGCTCGACTCGGCCATCGTGGCGCTCCTTCCTAGATGCTCGTCGTGACCGGCCCCTGGGCGCGCCCCGAGGCCTCGTAGTCGTCGATCGCGCCGACGTTCTGCAGGGTGATGCCGATGTCGTCGAGCCCGTTCAGCAGCCGGTGCTTGACGTCCGGGTGCACCTCGAACTCGAAGACGCCGGCGGCGCTGGTGACGGTCTCGTCGTCGACGTCGATCCGTGCCTCGCCGGCCTCGGCGACCGCCTTGCAGTGCGCCTCGTCGAGGATCACCGGCAGCAGCCCGATCTTCGTGCAGTTGGAGTAGAAGATGTCGGCGAACGAGGGCGCGATGATCGCCTCGAAGCCGAAGTCCTCCAGCGCCCAGGGGGCGTGCTCACGGGAGGAGCCGCAGCCGAAGTTCCGCCCCGCGACGAGGATCGGATTCGGCTCCAACTCGATCTCACCGTCACGGATCCAGTCGTAGAAGAGGAACTCGCCGAAGCCGGTCCGCTCGACCCGTTTCAAGAACTGCTTGGGGATGATCTGGTCGGTGTCGACGTCGTTGCGGTCGAGCACCGAGACCTTGCCCTCGATGACGTCAATCGGCCTCATTGCCTAGCTCCAATCTCTGATGTCGACGAAATGGCCCTCGACGGCCGCGGCGGCGGCCATCTTCGGGCTGACCAGATGGGTGCGCCCGCCCTTGCCCTGGCGGCCCTCGAAGTTGCGGTTCGAGGTCGAGGCGCAGCGCTCCCCTTCGTCGAGGATGTCGGGGTTCATGCCGAGGCACATCGAGCAGCCCGCCTCGCGCCATTCGAAGCCGGCGCTGCGGAAGACGTCGTCGAGGCCCTCGGCTTCGGCCGCGGCTTTGACCTGCTGGGAGCCGGGGACGACCATCGCCCGGACCGAGCTCGCGACCTTGCGCCCGTCGACGATCGCCGCCGCCTCGCGCAGGTCCTCGATGCGGCTGTTGGTGCAGGAACCTATGAAGACGCGTTCGGGGCGGATCTCGGTCATCGGCGTGTTCGCCTCGAGGCCCATGTAGGCGAGGGCGCGTTCGGCCGATTCGCGGTCGGCCGGGCTCTCGATCGCGGCCGGGTCGGGGACCGAGTCGGTGACCTGCACGACCATCCCCGGGTTGGTGCCCCAGGTGACCATCGGCGAGATCGCGGCGGCGTCGATGTCGACTTCCTCGTCGAAGCTCGCGCCCGCCTCGGTCGGCAGCTCGCGCCAGCGCGCTTCCGCCGCGGCCATGTCCTCGGGGGCGCCCGGTTTGCCGCGCACCCACTCGAAGGTCGTCTCGTCGGGGGCGATCATGCCCGCCCGGCCGCCGCCCTCGATCGTCATGTTGCAGATCGTCATCCGGCCCGGCATCGAGAGCGCCTCGATCGCGGGACCGGAGTACTCGACGGCGAAGCCGGTCATCCCGCCGGTCCCGAGCTTGCCGATCGTCGCCAGGATCAGGTCCTTGGGCGTGACGCCCGCCCCCAGCTCCCCGGCGTAGTCGATCCGCAGCGTGCGCGGCCGTTTCTGCACCAGGCACTGGGTGGCTAGCACGTGCTCGACCTCCGAGGTGCCGATGCCGAAGGCGAGCGAGCCGAAGGCGCCGTGGGTGGAGGTGTGGCTGTCGCCGCAGACGATCGTCATGCCCGGCTGGGTGACGCCCAGCTCGGGGCCGATCACGTGGACGATCCCCTGGCGGTCGGAGCCGAGGCTGTAGAGCTTCAGGCCGAACTCCTCGCAGTTGCGCTCCAGGGTTTCGACCTGGACGCGGGAGAGCTCGTCGGCGATCAGCCGCGCCGCCATCGTGCCGTCGGTCGGCGTGTTGTGGTCGGCCGTGGCCAGCGTCTTGTCGGGGCGGCGGACCTGGCGGCCTGCCATCCGGAGGCCGTCGAAGGCCTGCGGCGAGGTGACCTCGTGGATCAGGTGCAGATCGATGTAGATCAGCCCCTCGGAGACCTCGTGGGCCTCCCAGATCTTTTCGAACATATTCTTCGGCACTGCTAGCTCCTCCTCAGTCCGGCGGCTATCACCGCGATGAAGCGGGTCGGTTCGGTTCCTTCGTTCTCGAAGTGGTGCGGGAGATCGGCGTCGAAGGTGACGCTGTCGCCCTGCTGAAGCTCGGTGCGGGTGCCCTCGTGGACCAGCACCAGGTCGCCGGCGAGGACGACCGCGGTCTCGCGGCTACCCGGCTCGTGCATGGGCGGATCGCCGGCGCCGCCGGTGGTCGCGCCGGGCTCGAGCACGTGCAGGGAGACGTCGGCCCGCTGCCCGGGCAGCGGCGGCGTCAGCTCCTCGATCGCGTGTCCGCCGCGACGGCTCGAGCGCCTGCCGGCCGCACGGGAGACCGACACGTGCCGGCCCTCGTCGAGGCGCAGCAGTTGCGACAGCGTCAGCTCGAGCCCGGCGGCGATCTTCGCGGCGACGGCGAGCGTCGGCGAGGTCTCCCCGCGCTCGACCTGGGACAGCATCTGGGCACTGACCCCGGAGCGGTCGGCGAGATCGCGCAGGGACAGGGACATCGCCTCGCGGAGGGCGCGGATGCGGGGGCCGACTGCGGCGACGGGGTCGGCTGCTTGGGCGGTTGCGGTGGCCACGATGTGCGTACGTTATCACGGACGGTTGTAAGAAGACTCCCGACCCCGACTCCGACTCCGTGCGACGCCTCCCTCCCTCGCGGACGCACTTGCAGGTAGGTCCGCGAGGGAGGGAGGCGTCTCCAGCAGCGCCCGGAGATCGGCGACGAGGGACCCGGGTTCAAGCCTTAGTTGGTCTTCCGTGATGCGAATGACGTGGTAGCCGTGAGTGGTGAGGCGGCGGTCGCGCTTGCGGTCCTTGCGGAAGGAGCGCTTGGTGCCGTGGGATCTGAAGCCGTCGAGCTCGGCGATGAGGCGGGCGTCGGGCCAGAGGCAATCGACCTGGTAACGGTCTTCCTCGATGGTGATCCAGGCATTGAGACGAGGACGCGGAAGACCATGGGCATCGAGGAGCGGGAGGAACAGTTCCTCGAGGGGGCTTCGAATCCGTCCTCCGGGGTCCTCCCTCAGGCGTTCGAGGCAGACGCGGACGGTGGTCGTCCCTCGATGGTGCGGGTGACGATCGAGGAGGGTCGGGAGCGAGACCGGCCCGTAGATCCCGAGGTATTCCATCTCCCGGAGCGCGCTCTCCGCCGCCGCCTCGCCCTTTTCGGCTGCGAGGTCGAGGACGGCCCGAGCCGCGGACGTCACCGGTATCCCGTCGCGGACCGCAACCTCATCGCCCTCCAAACGCCCGTGGTGCCGGCGGATCGACCCTTGTGATCGCGTGTGCCTCGGCACCGTAACGTGGGTCTCCCCCGTCCCTGACCCCCAGATTCCCCAGAGCGCCGCAGCAGATCGATGGCTCAGCACCGCCCCGTCGCCCGAGGCAAGGACCGCCGCCACCCACCGACCTCGCACCGTGATCGCGTCGTGTCCCACGGCGTACACGCCCGGATGCATCCGATAGAGCCTCCCTATCCGGATCAGTCGATCGATCGAATTCCCGGAAAGCCCCAGCCCTTGCACCTGCCTCCGCGCCACGACGCCGTGCTGACGCCCCGCAATCTCGGCCAGTTCCCGATCCACGCCGCCCTAAGGGACAGCCCCGTCCGCATTTACCCCCGGCCAGGAGGGGTAAATGCGGACGGTGGGACGGCTACGGGGTGGAGCTGCGGACGGTGGCGGCCTCGGCGGTCGCCGCCTCGGCCTCGCGGGTCGCGGCGCCTTCCAGGGAGTTGGAGAGGGCTCGCAGGTAGGCGCGGGCGCTGGCCTCGATGATGTCGGTGGCGACGCCGGAGCCGGAGGCCAGGGCGCCGTCGGTGCGGAGCATCACGGTCACCTCGCCGAGGGCATCCTCTCCCCCGGTCACCGCCTCGACGGTGTACTTCACCAGCTCCGACTCGACCTCGGTCGCGGCCTGGATGGCGCGGAAGATCGCGTCGATCGGGCCGTCGCCGGTGCTCTCGCCGACGACGGTCTCGCCGGAGGGCAGGGTGACGCCGATCCGGGCCATCGGCTCCTTGTCGCTCCCCGCGCTCACCTCGAAGGAGGCCAGCTCGTGGGCGCCCGCGCGGTCGCGCATCTCGTCGGAGACGATCGCCTCCAGGTCGAGCGCGGTCACCTGCTTCTTGCGGTCGGCGACTTCCTTGAAGGCCTTGAAGGCCGAGTTCAGGGTGTTGCCCTCGACCTTGTAGCCCAGCTGTTCCAGCGCGTCTTTCAGCGCATGGCGGCCGGAGTGCTTGCCGAGCACGATCGAGTTGGACTCGAAGCCGACTTCGGTCGCGTCCATGATCTCGTAGGTCGAGCGCTCCTTCAGCACCCCGTCCTGGTGGATCCCGGACTCGTGGGCGAACGCGTTCCGTCCCACGATCGCCTTGTTCGGCTGCACCGGATAGCCGGTCAGGCGGCTGACCAGGCGGCTGGTGCGGGCGATCTCACGCGGGTTGATGCCGGTGGTGAAGCCGTGGACGTCCTCGCGGACGCGGATCAACATCGCGATCTCCTCCAGCGAGCAGTTCCCGGCCCGCTCCCCCAGCCCGTTGACCGCGCACTCGACCTGACGGCAGCCGGCCATCACCCCGGAGTAGGAGTTGGCGACGGCCAGCCCCAGGTCGTCGTGGCAGTGGACCGACGTTTCGACCCCGTGCAGGGCCGGGACCAGCTCGTAGAAGCGACGCCACATCGCCGCGTACTCCTCCGGCGTCGTGTAGCCGACCGTGTCCGGGACATTGATCACCGTCGCCCCCGCCTCGATCGCGATCGCGATCACCTCGGCGGTGAACTCGAGGTCGGCGCGGGTCGCGTCCATCGGCGAGAACTCGACGTTCTCGCAGTAGGCACGGGCCATCGTCACCGCCGCCTTGGCCTGGCCTTTGACATCCTCGCGGTCGGTCTGCAGCTGGTACTGGATGTGGATGTCGGAGGTCGAGATGAAGGTGTGGATGCGCGGTCGGGCGGCGTCCTTCACCGCCCCCCAGGCGGCGTCGATGTCGGCCTTGTGGGTGCGGGCCAGGCCGCAGATGACCGGCCCCTCCACCTGCCGCGCGATCGCCTGCACCGCCTCGAAATCGCCTGGTGAGGCGATCGGAAAGCCGGCCTCGATCACGTCGACGCCGAGCCGCGCCAGCTGTTGGGCGATCTCGACCTTCTCCGCCGCGTTGAGCGAGATGCCGGGCGACTGCTCGCCGTCGCGCAGCGTGGTGTCGAAGATGTTGACGCGGTCGGCGTCGGGCGAAGCGTTTACGTCGGTGTCTTTCGGTCCCATGGGACCCCTCCTTCTCTCTGAATCTCGAATGGCCTTTTGTCTCTCGCGGCTATCGCGCCGCCCAGCGCTATTCCCCCCGAGGGGGGAGGAGAAGGAGAAGCGCGAGGCTGTTCAGCGGAAAGGCCATTTCCACCGCGCAGGGTAGCGCAACGGCGCGGCGGCGCCTACTCTGGGCGCGTGGAAGCCGGCAAGGGAACCAACTGGGTGGCGCTCTTCGCGATGGGCGCCGCCGTCTTCGTGATCGCCAACGACTTTTCGGCGATCAACGTCGCGCTGCCGACCATGGAGAAGGACTTTGACACCAACATCAACACGATCCAGTGGGTGGTGAATGCCTACGCACTCACCTTCGGCGTGCTGATCGTCACCGGCGGCCGGCTCGCCGACATGTTCGGGCGCCGCTTCTGCTTCTTCCTCGGCACCGGGATCTTCGCGGTGATGTCGGCGGCAGGGGGCGCCGCGCCCACCGAGACGTTCCTGATCGCCACCCGCGCGCTGATGGGGATCGGCGGGGCGCTGATGTGGCCGGCGATCCTCGGCATGACCTACGCGATCCTGCCCCACGACAAGGCTGGCCTCGCGGGCGGGATCATCATCGGCGCGGCCGGGCTGGGGAACGCCGCCGGACCGCTGATCGGCGGCGTGCTCACCGACCTCGCCAGCTGGCGCTGGATCTTCTTCCTCAACGTGCCGATCGCCGCCTTCGCCGTCGCCGTCGTCTGGTCGAGCGTCCACCTCCACGAAGCCGACGACGCCGATCACCGGATCGACTACCCGGGCATCGCGGCGATCTCGATCGGGCTCGTCGCGCTGCTCATCGCCCTGGACCAGGTCGCCGACTGGGGCTGGGGCGACCCGAGGGTGATCGCCATGCTCGTGATCGCCGTCGTCCTCGTCGCCGCCTTCGTCCCGCTCGAGCGACGCGCCGGGCGCCACGCCCTGATCCCGCCCGCGATGATCGCCAACCGTGATTTCGCCGCCCCCTGCGTGGCGATTCTCTGCATGTCGGCGACCTTCTTCGCCGCCCTCCTCTACCTGCCCCAGTACATGGAGACCCAGCTCGGCTTCTCACCGCTCGAATCGGGGCTGGGGATGGTCCCGGCGCTGGCCACGTTCGCCCTCGTCTCCTTTCTCGCCGGCCCGCTCTACGCCAAGCTCGGGGCAAAGCGGCTGGCCGCGATCGGTGCCGGCTGCATGTTCGCCGCCGGGCTCCTCTTCTCGCTGATCGGCGCAGGGGCGAGCTACGTCGCCTTCATCCCCGGGATGCTCGTGCTCGGCATCGGGATCGGCAGCTTCTACCCGACGGCGACCACCGCCGGCGTCACCTCGGTCGAGGAATCGCAGTCGAGCCTGGCGGGCGGGATCGTCTACATGTTCCAGATCGCCGGCGGCTCGATCGGCCTCGGCCTGACGACGATGATCTTCTCCAGCGTCATCCCGCCCTTCATCGACGGCTTCCAGGCGGCCTTCCGGCTTGACTCGGGGATCGCCCTGGTCGGCTTCGTGATCAGCATCCTCTTCGTCGGCGGGCCGCTGCTCCGCCGCAGCGCCGCGGCCACCACCTAGATCGTCTACTGGTGCAGGATGTTCTGGCCGGGGCCGCCGATCAGCTTGTCTTCGCCCGGCCCGCCGACCAGGGTGTCGTTGCCCGTACCGCCGACCAGCAGGTCGTTGCCCGCCCGCCCGATCAGTTCATCGTTCCCGGGCCCGCCGATCAGCTTGTCGGCCGCCGCCCCGCCGATCAGCACATCGTCGCCTTCGCCGCCGCGGATCGTCGCCGGCACCGGCACGCTGCGACCGAGGGAGACGTAGTCGTCTCCGACGCCGGTGTTGATTTCGAAGCCGGCGATCAAGCTCGCTTCGCAGAGCAGTTCTTCGGGGTGCCTGTCGGGGTGTGTGCAGCCGCCGCCGGACACTTCGAGCGGGGTCGCCGACTGGATTTCGTAGGAGCGCCCGTCGGTCGACAGTTCGATCGTGATCCGGTCGTTCCCCGGGCTGCCGGACAGCACCAGGTTCACCGACCGTTCGGGCGGCAGCGGTTCGGTTTTCGGCATCGGCGACGCGGCCGTCGACGCGGCGGCGAAGAGCCAGGCGGCGACGCCGATCGCCAGGACGAGAGCGCTCGGGCGTTTCATCGGCCTTATTAACAATCCTTTGACGCCGACGTTGCGGCCAAGACCCCGATCATCGGCGAATTGTGGCGCGGAAGCGCCTGCCGCGGCGTTAAAGGTCGACCGAGCGGCCGATCGAGAAGCCGTCGAGGCCGAGGATCGTCTCCACCGCATCGGGACGCACCGGGGCGTCGGTGGTGAGCGCCATCACCGCAGCGTCCCCGCCCCCGCTCTCGGCGCCGACCGCGGCCGAGATGATGTTCACACCCTGATCGCCGAAGGCGGTGCCGACGCGGCCGATCATCCCCGGCTGGTCACGGTAGCGGAAGACGGTGATGTGCTCGGCGAACGGCAGGTAGAAGCTCTCGCCCCAGGCCGAGACCAGGTAGGGCTCGTTCCGGGGGCCGACCCCGGTCCCCGCAACCTCGACCTCGGAGTCGCCGGAGCCGAGCCGCACGGTGATCAGCTCGGTGAAGTCCTCGGCGCTCGAGTCCTTGGTCTCGGCCAGCTCGATCCCACGCTCCTCGGCCATCTGTGGCGCGTTGACCAGGTTGACCGGGGTCTCGGTGTTGCCGGAGAGGATGCCGACCAGCACCGCGATCCCGAGCAGACGGGTGTCGTAGGAAGTGATCCGGCCGCTGAATTCGGCTGTGACGCGGTCGACCGAGCCGTCGCCGAGGCCCTGCGCCAGGCGACCCAATTTTTCGCAGAGCGGCACGAAGGGCGCCAGCGCCTCCATCTCCTCGGGGCGCACCGCGGCGATGTTGACCGCGTTGGTGACGACGCCGCCGGTCAGCGCCTCGGTCACCTGCTCGGCGGTGACGACCCCGGCCCGGTCCTGGGCCTCGGCGGTCGAGGCGCCCAGATGCGGGGTGACGACGACGTCGTCGCGGGCGAGGATCGGGTGGTCGGTGAAGGGCTCCGAGGGGAAGACGTCAAGCGCCGCGCCCGCGATCTTGCCCGAGTCGAGCGCCGCGACCAGGTCGTCGAGCACCACCAGCTCGCCGCGAGCGCAGTTGACCAGGCGCGCGCCGTCCTTCATCGCATTCAGGGCGCCTGCGTCGATCATCCCTTCGGTCTCCGGGGTGCGCGGCGTATGCAGGGTGATCAGGTCGGCGCGGCCGAGCAGGTCGGTCAGCTCGTCGACCCCCTCCACCCCGAGCTCGCGGAAGCGCTCGGCGGAGACGAACTTGTCGAAGGCGAGGACCTCCATGTCGAAGCTCTGGGCGCGCTTGGCGACCAGCTGGCCGATGCGGCCGAAGCCGATCACCCCGAGCGTCTTACCGTAGAGCTCGGCGCCCCCGTACTTGGAACGGTCCCAGCGCCCGGCGGCGAGCGAGGCCTGCGCCTGGGGCACGTTGCGGAACATCGCCAGCGACAGCGCCAGGGTGTGCTCGGCGGCCGCCACCGAGTTCGACTCGGGCGCGTTGGCGACGATGATCCCGCGCCGGGTCGCCGCCGGGATGTCGACGTTGTCGACCCCGGTCCCGGCGCGGCCGATCACCTTCAGGTTGGTCGCCAGGTCGATCAGCTCCGGCGTCATCTTGGTGGCGCTGCGGATCAGGATCGCGTCGTAGTCGCCGAGCTTGGCGCGGAACTCCTCGTCGGGCATGTCGAGGCCGAGGTCGACGTCGAATTTCGAGCGCAGCAGCTCGACGCCGGTGTCGGCAATCTTCTCCTTGACCAGGACCTTCATCGGGTGTTCTCGACCACCCAGTCGATGCAGCGGGTGAGCGCCTCGACGTCGTCGGGCTCGACCGCCGGGAACATGCCGATCCGCAGCTGGTTGCGGCCGAGCTTGCGGTAGGGCTCGGTGTCGACGATGCCGTTGGCGCGCAGCGCCTTGGCGACCGCCGCCGCGTCGACGTCGTCGGCGAAGTCGATCGTGCCGACGACCAGCGAGCGCTTCGCCGGGTCGGCGACGAACGGCGTCGCGAACTCGCTCGCCTCGGCCCAGGCGTAGAGCCGGCCCGAGGAGTCGGCGGTGCGCTCGACGCACCAGTCGAGGCCGCCGTTGCCGAGCATCCACTCGATCTGGTCGGCGAGCAGGATCAGGGTGGCGAGGGCCGGCGTGTTGTAGGTCTGCTGCTTGCGCGAGTTGTCGAGCGCGACGGCGAGCGAGAGGAATTCCGGCTGCCAGCGGCCGTCGCCGATGCCGTCGAGCTCCTCGATCCTGGCAATCGCGGCGGGGCTGAGCGCCGCCAGCCAGAGGCCGCCGTCGGAGGCGAAGCCCTTCTGCGGGGCGAAGTAGTAGACGTCGGCCTGGGCGGCGTCGAGCGGCAGCCCGGCGGCGCCCGAGGTAGCGTCGATCGCGATCAGCGCCTCGTCCGCGTCGGCGGGGCGCGCGACCGGGACCATCACCCCGGTCGAGGTCTCGTTGTGGGCCCAGCCGATCAGGTCGGCGGCGGCGTCGCCGCGGGGCGCGGGCGCATCGCCCGGCTCGGCCTCGACCAGGATCGGGTCACCGAGGAAGGGGGCCACCGCGGCCGCCTTGGCGAACTTCGAGGAGAACTCACCGTAGGTGAGGTGGAGCGAGCGCTCGCGGATCAGCCAGGCGCAGGCCGCCTCCCAGAAGGCGGTGGTGCCGCCGTTGCCGAGCGCCACCTCGTAGCCGTCGGGGAGGGCGAAGAGCTCGGTGAGCCCCTCGCGCACCCGCCGCACCAGGTCGAGGACCGGCGCCTGCCGGTGCGAGGTCCCCATCAGCTGCGACTGGCCGGCGAGGTTCGCGAGCGCCTCCGGACGTACCTTGGAGGGCCCACAGCCGAACCGTCCGTCGGCGGGCTTGAGGTCGGTCGGGATGGTGAGCGCGGTCTCCGTGGGGGTCATCGGGGAGGGACAGGTTATTCACCCGGGCCGGTGGACCGCCGCCGCCCCCGCGGATAGGCTGGCCACGCCGTTCAGAAGCAGGCAGATACGCCCTATTCAAGGCAACCCGAACCTAGGGGGAGAGATGTACCCAGTCCATTACGAAGCCGACTATCAGGCTGAGCAGAACCGTGTGACGACGTTCTTCCGGATCATCGTCGCGATCCCATGGATCATCGTCGCGATCGTCTACGGGATCGCCGCCGCCTTCACCCATCTCTTCGCCTGGGTCGCGGTGATCATCCTCGGGCGGTACCCGAAAGGCCTCTACGACCTGAACTCGGGCTTCGTGCGGTTCTTCACCCGGACCTATGCCTGGATCTACCTGCAGACCGACGAGTGGCCTCCGTTCGGGATCTCCGACGACGACGATTACCCGATCCGGGTGAAGATCGCGCCGGCGGCCGAGCACCAGAGCCGACTGACGGCGTTCTTCCGCATCATCCTCGCGATCCCGATGCTGATCGTCTCCTACGCGGTCTCCTATGCGCACACGTGGATCGCAGCGATCGCCTGGCTGACGATCGTCTTCCGCGGCTACCTGCCGGAGCAGATCAACACGGCGCTGACCTTCTGCAACAGCTTCAACGCGCGCCTCTATGGCTATCTGTTCCTGCTGACCGACGACTACCCCCCGGTCGGCGAAGAGCGGGCGCTCGGCGCGGGCGGCGGCAGCGCGGCGCCGCCGGCACCCCCGACGACGCCTCCACCCGCACCGGCGGCCTGAGAGCGGAGGGGCAGGGCGATGAGCGACGTGAGCGACAAGGTGGAGCGGGGCGACGGCTGGTCCGTCGCCCACCTCGACGACCTCGGTGCGGGCCCGGGGTTCCGCAAGATACGGAGCCCGCTCGGGGTGACCGCCTTCGGGGTCAACGCGATCGTCCTGCCCCCCTCCTACGCCACCGGCAGCCATTTCCACGACGAACAGGAGGAGCTCTACTTCGTCCACTCCGGGCGGGTGGCGATCGAGTTCGGCGACGGCTCGGTGCAGGAGCTCGGCCCCGGCGGCCTCGCCTGGGTCGACGCCCCGACCCATCGCAAGGTCCGCAATCTGAGCGACTCCGAGGATGCCGTCTACATGGTGGTGGGTGGTAAGGATGGCTACGTCGGGCGGGACGGCAAACTGGCGCCTGGCGAGGAGCATCGTTAGTCGCAGGGACGATCAGGGACGAGGACGCCCCGGCGGGCGGGTCCTGTCACCGCAGGGGACCCCCGGTGCCTTCCGGTAGCTAAAGCTTCCTCAGGCACCGGCTCCCTACGGTGCCACCCGCCCGAGGGGGGTTTGCTCGGGCCATCGCACCGGGCCGCCACGTGCTCCGAAGGGTCGATGGCAACGGCTCGGCAGCTGTCCCCTCGGGACCGGAAAGAGCTTCGACCGCGTTCCTCTTGCTTGAAGCTGAAAGGGACGGGCCGCCACCGGGAGTTCGCCCGAGCGCGCTCCTCCTGGGGGGTGGCGCCGCGGGGGGAACCATCCCGAGGAAGCTTTAGCTACCGGAGGGATGGTGGGTCCCGGCGGCGACAGGACCCGCCAGGCCGGAGCACCCCCGTCCCTTCCCCTCCTGCGCTGCTCCTCAGAACTCCTGGTCGATCCAGGGCATCATGTCGCGCAGCTCTTTACCGACCTTCTCGATTTCGTGGTCGGTCCCGGCCTTGCGCAGCTCGTCGAACTTCTTGCCGCCCGACTCGTTCTCGGCGATGAACTCCTTGGCGAACTCGCCCGACTGGATCTCGCCGAGGATCTCCTTCATCGCCTGGCGGGAGGCCTCGCCGATCACCCGTCTGCCGCGGGTGAGGTCACCGTACTCGGCGGTGTTGGAGATCGAGTACTCCATCCCGCGGATCCCCTTCTCGTACATCAGGTCGGCGATCAGCTTCAGCTCGTGGAGGCACTCGAAGTAGGCGAGGCGCGGGTCGTAGCCCGCCTCGACGAGGGTGTCGAAGCCGGCCTTGACCAGCTCCGAGGCGCCGCCGCAGAGCACCGCCTGCTCGCCGAAGAGGTCGGACTCGCACTCTTCCTTGAAGCTCGTCTCGATCACCGCGGCGCGGCCGCCGCCGATCCCGGAGGCGTAGGCGAGGACGACGTCGTGGGCGGTGCCGCTGGCGTCCTGGTGGACCGACATCAGACAGGGGACGCCGTTGCCTTCCTCGTACTGGCGACGGACCAGGTGACCGGGCCCCTTGGGTGCGACCATGCCGACGTCGACGCCCTCCGGCGGCTCGATCTCGCCGAAGTGGATGGCGAAGCCGTGGGCGAAGAGGACGAGGTCGCCGGGCTCGATCCCGGGAGCGATCTGCTCGCGCCAGATCTGGCCCTGTTTCTCGTCGGGCAGGAGGATCATCACGACGTCGGCGCGCTGCGCGGCGTCGGCGACGTCGAGCACCTCGAGGCCCGCCTCTTCGGCTTTCGGGCGGCTGGCGGAATCGGCGCGCAGCCCGACGACCACCGAGACCCCGGAGTCCTTCAGGTTGAGGGCGTGGGCGTGGCCCTGGGAGCCGTAGCCGAGGATCGCGACCGTCTTGCCCGCGAGGTGGGAGAGGTCGGCGTCTTTGTCGTAGAAGATGTCGTCGGTTCGCATGGGCGAGGAGGCTAGCGGAGCGCGCTCCTCGTCAGCGCAGCGCTCGCCGCATCAACTTGCCCGACGGCGTGCGCGGCAGGGCGGCGGCGAGCTCGACCCGCTTCGGCACCTTGTAGCCGGCCAGTGTCTCGGCGCAGTGGTGGCGGAGCTCGTCGGCGGTGACGTGGGTGTCGGGCGCGAGGACGACGACGGCGGTCACCGCCTGTTGCCACTCGGGGTCCTCCCTACCCACCACCGCCGCCTCGACCACGGCCGGGTGGCGCAGCAGCACCTCCTCGACCTCGGAGGGGACGACGTTCTCGCCGCCGGTGACGATCATGTCGTCGATCCGGTCGCGCACGTAGAGGAAGCCTTCCTCGTCGATGTAGCCGAGGTCGCCGGTGTGGAGCCAGCCCGACTCGTCGTAGCGGCCGGGGGCGACGGTCGGCCCCTGGATCAGGATCTCGCCGTCGCGGATCCGCACGTGGCTGGTCAGCAGTGGCCGGCCGGCGGAGCCGACCTTGCGGCGCGCGTCCCCGGGGGCGAGCGTCGTCACCTGCGAGCAGGTCTCGGTGAGGCCGTAGGTCTGGACGACGGTTGCGCCGCGGTCGAGCGCCTCGACCAGCATCGCCTCCGGCACCGGCCCGCCGCCGACCAGGATCGCCCGCGGCCCGGAGAGGTCGGCGCCCGCCTCGAGCAGGCGGGAGAGCATCGTCGTCACCAGGGAGACGACCGTGATCCGGTCCTCGGCCAGCGAGCGCGCCACCCGCTCGACGTCGAAGCCGTCGTGGATCACCGCGGTCGTGCCGTAGATCGCCGAGCGCATCACGATGCTGAGGCCCGCGATGTGGCTGAGCGGCACGCAGCAGAGCCAGCGGTCGGCGGGGTCGACGCCGATGTTGTAGGCGCCGCCCATCGCGCTCCAGAGGAAGTTGCCGTAGGTGAGGCCGATCGGCCGCGGCGCCCCGGTGCTGCCGGAGCTGAGGACGTAGGCGCAGATCGTGTCGGTGTCGTGCTCGCCGAGCAGCGGCAGGTCGGCCTCGGTCTGGGTCAGAAGGCCGGGGTCGTCGAGGTCGACCATCGGCTCGACCACCTCGACGATCCGCGCCCGCTCGGCCTCGGTGAGGCGCGGGCCGAGCGGCAGCAGCGCCGCGCCCATCTTCATCAGCGCGTGGATCAGGACGACCTGCTCGCGGCGCGGGTGCATGGTCAGCGCCGCGGTCGAGCCGCGCCGCACGCCGTGGGCGGCGAGCCGGCGCGCGACCCAGGTCGCCTCCGCCTCCAGCTCGGCGTAGGTGAGCTCCTCCCCTTCGGCGATCAAGGCCGTCCGCTCCGGGCAGCTCTGGGCCCGTTGAGCGAGCCAGTCGTCGATTCTCATATCGTCTGCATCATGCACCAGCGCGACCGGGAGGCCTCGTGATCTGGGTCCAGGCGGCGCGGCCGCGGACCCTGCCGGCGGCGATCGCCCCGGTCCTGGTCGGGACCGCGGCGGCCTGGCAGTTCGCCGGGCACATGCCGCGCTGGCTCGCCTTCGTCGCCGCGCTGGTCGGCTCGATCTTCATCCAGATCGGCACCAACCTCGCCAACGACTACTCCGACGCGCGCCGCGGCGCCGACACCGCCGACCGGCTCGGGCCGGTGCGGGTCACCTCGGCGGGGCTGGTCACGCCGCAGCGCGTCCTCACCGCGACCTGGGTCGCTTTCGCCGTCGCCATCGCCTGCGGCATCTACCTGGCGGTGGTGGCGGGCTGGGTGATCCTCGTCGTCGGCGTCGCCTCGATCGCCGCCGGGGTCCTCTACACCGGCGGCCCGCGGCCCTACGGCTACGCCGGGCTCGGCGAGGTCTTCGTCTTCCTCTTCTTCGGCCTGGTCGCCGTCAACGGCTCCTACTACGTGCAGCTGGAAGAACTCGACGCGCTGCCGCTCGGCCTCTCGATCGCGGTCGGCTTCCTCGCCACCGCGATCCTCGTCGTCAACAACGTGCGCGACATCGAGACCGACCGCCGCGCGGGCAAGATGACCTCGGCGGTGAGGATGGGGCGCGCCAACGCGGTCAGCCTCTACCGCCTCCTGATCGCGGGCGCCTTCGTGATCCTGCCGTTCTCGATCTGGGCGGGCGAATGCAAGTGGTGGCCGCTGCTGGGACTGCTCGCCGCGCCGCTCGCGATCAAACCGATCCGCGTGATGGAAACCCGCACCGACGGCCCGGCGCTGAACAGATGCCTGGCGGCGACCGGCGGCCTGCTGGCTGTGTACAGCCTGTTGGTGACGATCGGGCTGCTGCTCTCGGCGTGAGCCGCGCGTGGTGTTCGAGGTAATTCCCTACGCGCTCCCGTTCAAGGAGCCATACGTCACGGCGCGTGGGACGTTGACGCGGCGGGAGATGGTGCTGCTGCGGGTCAAGGATGAGGAGGGGCTCGAGGGGCTGGGGGAAGCGGTGCCGCTGAGCCTGCGCGGTGGGGTGTCGATCGAGCAGGTCGTTCGGGAACTGGAGGAGCTGGCGCGTGAGACGCCTCCCTCACTCGCGGACGCACTTGCAGGTAGGTCCGCGAGTGAGGGAGGCGTCCCTGGGGAGGTGGCCGAGAAGGTGTCGCTGCCCGCCCTGTGCGCGCTTAGTACGGCACTGATCGACCTGCGGGAGAAGCGCGAGGGGGATGAGGCCTGGCACGCGCCGGTGCGGTGCAACGCGACCCTTGTGAGCGGAGAGCCTGCAGCCGTGGTGGCGGACGCGGAACGGTGGGCCGCGGACGGGTTCGGGACGTTCAAGCTCAAGGTCGGGGCCGGGGACGATGTGGCGCAGGTGCGAGCGGTGCGAGAGGCGCTGGGGCCGGGGATGCGGATTCGGTTGGACGCGAACGCGGCCTGGTCCCTGGAGGAGGCGACCGAGATCCTCGCGGCGGTCGAGCCGCTCGGGATCGAGCTGGTCGAGCAGCCGGTGGAGACGATCGACGAAGCGGCGGAGTTGGCGAAGCGGACGGGGATCTGGCTGGCCGGCGACGAGAGCATCGTCACGCTCGAGGACGCCGAGGAGGCGATCCGGGCCGACTCGTTCTCGGTCACCGGGGTGAAGCTGTCGAAGGTGGGCGGGTTCGAGTTGGGGCGCGAGATCGCGGGACGTATGCGCTCCTACGTGGCAAGCGCTCTCGACGGACCGGTGGGGATCGCGATCTCGCGGCGGCTTGCGGAGTGGATCGACTCTCCCAGGTTTGCCGAGGAACGGCTCGCGCATGGCCTCGCCACGCAGAGGCTCTTTGCGGAGACCATCGCCGCCACCGAGTGCAGGCTCGAGGGCGATCTGCTGCACGAGGCCGAAGGGGCGGGGCTCGGCGTGACGATCGATGAAGATTCGCTGCGGCACCACCAGCTTTAGCTGCCGTGGAGCCTTACCGTCGTATAGAGACAGTTTCTCTCCACAGCATGGATTTGACCAATGGAAATACGGCCCTCGCGTCGGCCTTTGTCGAGGAGTTGGCGCGCGGTGGACTGAGGCGCGCGGTCGTCTCGCCAGGCTCACGGTCGACGCCGCTCGCGGTGGCGCTCTGGCGCGAGGCGGGGATCGAGGTGACGGTGATCGTCGACGAGCGCTCCGCCGCCTTCTTCGCCCTCGGCGCGGCGCAGGCGAGCGGCGAACCGGTGGCGCTCCTCTGCACCTCGGGGACGGCGCTCGCCAACTACCACCCCGCCGTCGCCGAGGCCGATGAATCGGGGCTGCCACTGGTCGTGCTGAGCGCGGACCGGCCGCCCGAGCTCCGTGGGATCGGCGCCGGACAGACGATCGACCAGATCAAGGCCTTCGGCGAATCGGTGCGCTGGTTCTGCGAAGTCGGCACCCATGAGGCCGACGACGCCGGCCTCCTCCACATGCGCTCGGTCGCCTGCCGGGCGCTGGCCCGGGCTCGCGGCGAGATCCGCCCCGGTCCCGTCCACCTGAACCTGCCCTGGCGCGAGCCGTTGGCGCCGCTGCTGGTCGAGGGCGCTGTGACCGCCACCGACCCCCTCGCACTACACGGCCGCGACGGTCGCCCGCTGACCGCCGTCACCCGCGTCGACCTCGAGCCGACCCAGTTCGTCCTCGACGAGATCGCCGGTCACATCGGCGACGCGATCGCCGGGGTGATCATCGCCGGCCGCCAGACCGATCCGGAGCTGCGCGAACCCCTCGCCCACCTCGCCCGCGCCTCCGGCTTCCCGATCCTCGCCGAGCCGACCTCGCAGCTGCGACTCGGCCCCCACGACCGTTCCTACGTCGTCTCCACCTACGACACCCTGCTCCGCGACGAGCATTTCGCGAGGAACAACGTCCCGGATCTGGTGCTGCGCTTCGGCGAGCTGCCGACGTCAAAGCCCCTGCGCTCGTGGCTCGCCGCCTCCGGCGCCGACCAGATCGTGGTCGACCCGAGCGGGGGCTGGAACGAGCCGACGAATCAGGCGGCGGCGATCATCCGAGCGGATCCGACCGAGTGCGCGAGCGGCTGGGCAGTGCGGCTCGAAAAGGCGGGCTCCGAGGGCGGGGCGGGAGGACCCCTTCGCTCACGAACTGCGGGGAGGTTCGCTCAGGGGTCCTCCCGCCCCGCTCCCGAGGCGTGGCTGGAGGCCGAGGCCGTTGCCCTGAACGCGATCGCCGAAGAGCTGGGAGGACCCGTCGCTCGCGCCTCGAGGGCGGCCTCCTCGATCGCGGACCTACCCGCAAGTGCGTCCGCGATCGAGGAGGCCGCGCTGCACGTCGCCCTCGGCCGCGCCCACCAAGACGGCGACCTCGTCTACACCGCCTCCTCGATGCCGATCAGAGACCAGGAGACGTTCCTCGCCCCCGGCGAGGCCGACGTGCTGTTGCTCTGCAACCGCGGCGCGAACGGGATCGACGGACTGATCAGCTCCGGGATCGGTGCGGCCGACGCCACCGGCCGCCCGACCACGATCGTCACCGGGGAGCTCGGCCTCCTCCACGACATCGGCGGCCTCGCCGCACTCCGCGACGTCATCACCCCGGTCCGCATCGTCGTGATCGACAACGGCGGCGGCGGCATCTTCCACTTCCTCCCCCAGCACGGGGCGCTCGCCGACGACGAGTTCGAGGCCCTCTTCGGCACCCCCCGCGGCATCTCGATCGAGCGCGCCGCCGCCCTCTTCGACCTCCCTTATACCCACCTCGAATCCCTTGCCGACCTCCCGGCCGCGCTCGCCGCCGGCACCGGCCTGATCGAGGTCCTCACCGACCGCCACGCCAACGTGGCGGCCCATCGCCGCGTCACCGAGCGGGTGCTCGCCGCACTGAACGGCTAGTCCGCGACGAGCGGCAGCATCGCCTGAAGCTTGACCTCGGTCTCGGCCAGCTCGGCCTCGGGATCGGAGCCGGCGACGACGCCCACTCCGGCGAAGAGGTGGGCGTCGCGGTCGCGGAGGATGGCGCTGCGGAGGGCGACGCAGAATTCGCCGTCCTCGGTGGCGTCCATCCAACCGACCGGCGCGGCGTACCAACCGCGGTCGAGCTGCTCGAGCTCCACGAGGGGCGCCGCGGCGGCAGGCCAGGGCTCGCCGCCGACCGCCGGGGTCGGGTGGAGCATCCCCGCCAACTCGATCGCCGAGCGCGGCTCGGCCAGCTGGGCGATCACCGGGGTCGCCAGGTGCTGGATGTTGGCGACCTTGACGATCTCCGGCTCGGCCCCGGTCTCGACCCAGACCGCGTGGGGACGCAGGCGGCGGACGATGCGCTCGGCGACGATCCGGTGCTCGCGGCGGTCCTTGTCGCTGCGCATCAGCCGCTCGCCGAGGTGATCGTCGACGGCGGGGTCGGAACTGCGCCGGGTCGAGCCGGCGAGGGCGACGGTGGAGACGCTCGCGCCCGATCGGCGCACCAGGAGCTCGGGGCTGGCACCGACGAAGGCGGCCTCCGGCGTCCCCGCGCAGAAGCAGAAGCAGGCCGGGAACTGCTCGCGCATCGCGCCGAAGATCGGCGCCGGGTCATGGGCAGCGGCTGCGCTGACGATGACCTCCCGGGCCAGCACCACCTTCTCCATCTCCCCGGCCGCGATCCGAGCTGTCGCCTTCTCGACCGCGTCTTCGAAGGTGCGCGGCGGGCGGGCGCTGCGGATCGTCGGACGGGCGGTCGGGTGTGGATCGAGGAGCGGCAGGCTCGCGTCGGTACGTAGCCCGGAAAGTCGCGCCCCCAGCTCGGCGGCGCGCCGCTCGGCGTCGTCCCCCGACCCGACCACCGCGTTCACGGTCAAGAAGCGCTCCTCCCCGTGCCGGCAGATCGAGATCTCGGGCAGGAAGAGCGAGGCCGGCTCGAACGAGCTCCAGGTCCCGCCGCCACCGCCCTCGGGGTCGAAGGCGAAGCCGCCGAGCCAGACGGGGCCGGCGCCCGCGGGCAGGCCGGGCGGCTCCTCGATGACCACGTCACGCGCCGTCTCCCCCACCGTCCGCGCGATCTCGTCGAAGCGCCGCTCCCCGCGCGAGGCGGCCTCTCGCGCCACTCCCATCCCGGCCAGGGCAAACTCGCGATCTGGCTGCTCCCAGCAGAACCAGCGGTCGCTCGCCAACCGCGAGGCGAAGATCGCCGCGCAGGGATCGTCGATCTCGACCGCCGCGGTGACGCTGACCAGCGTCCGGCGCCTCTTCCCTATGCCTCGCTCGAGCGCGTCTCGGAGGGACTCAGTCGTGACCACGGGCGATCGCGATCTCGCCGGTGCGCACCATTTCGACCAGCCCGTGGGGGCGGATCATCCGCTCGAAGGCCTCGATCTTGTCGGCCGAGCCGGTCACCTCGATCGTCATCGTGCGGCGCGCCACGTCGACGATCTTCGCCCGGAAGATATCGCTGAACTGGATGATCTCGGCGCGGTTCTCGACCGCTGCGGAAACCTTGAAGAGGGCCATCTCGCGGGCCACCGTCTCCTCCGGCTCCATGTCGCGGATCTTCAGCACGTTGACCAGCTTGTGCAGCTGCTTGGTCACCTGGTCGATCGGGTGGACGGCGCCGTCGAGGGTGAGCGTGATCCGCGAGACGCTCGGGTCGTCGGTCGGGCCGACCGCCAGCGTGTCGATGTTGAAGCCACGCCGCGAGAAGAGCCCGGCGACGCGCGCCAGCACGCCCGGCTTGTTCTCGACCTGGATCGAGAGGATGTGCTTGCGGCCGCTCAGCTGTCCGGGGACCCGTAGGTCCTCCAGCCGCACCAGATCAGGCGTCCCGGCCTCCATCATGGCCCCCATGACACGGCGCATCTCCGCGTCCTCGGTCGCTCGTGTGCAGAGCACACCACGCTCCCTGCGTCCTTGATCTGCTTGGTCATGGCGGCCATGAACTCAGCGCACCAGCCCTGGGGCCTCGGTCATCTGCCGGGCGGCGTTGCCGGGGGCGATCATCGGGTAGACGTTCTCCTCCTGCGTGACGCGGATATCGACCAGTACCGGCCCGTCGGTCGCGCAGGCGGTCCGCATCGTCTCCTCGAGGTCGGCCGCGTCCTCGACCCGCAGGCCGGTCGCGCCGAAGGCCTCGGCCAGCTTCACCCAGTCGGGGCTGGCGCCCATCGCGACCGAGCTGTAGCGGCGGTCCCAGAAGAGCTGCTGCCACTGGCGGACCATGCCCATGTAGCCGTTGTTCATCAGGAAGACCTTGACCGGGATCTGTTCGGTGACGGCGGTCGCCAGCTCCTGCACGTTCATGATCAGGCTGCCGTCGCCGGAGATGCAGGTGACGAGCTCGTCCGGGCAGGCGACCTTGGCGCCGATCGCCGCCGGCAGGCCGAAGCCCATCGTCCCCAGGCCGCCCGAGTTGATCCAGCGGCGCGGCTTGTCGAAGCCGTAGTACTGCGCCGCCCACATCTGGTGCTGGCCGACGTCGGAGGTGACGATCGCGTCGCCCTCGGTAGCCCTCCAGAGCGCCTCCATCATGAACTGCGGCTTGATCTCGCCGCCGCTGCCGGGCTCGTAGAAGAGCGGGTGCTCCTGCTGCCAGGAGCGGATCTGGGTCCACCAGCCCTCGGTGCGTCCGGGGTCGGTCTGCAGCGCCCGGTACTCGCGGGTCAGCTTCGGCAGCACCTGCTTGACGTCACCGACGATCGGGATATGGGCACCGACGTTCTTCGAGATCTCCGCCGGGTCGATGTCGATGTGGATGATTTTCGCGTGGGGCGCGAACTCGTCCAGCTTGCCGGTGATCCGGTCGTCGAAGCGGGCGCCGATCGCGACGATCAGGTCGGCGTTGTCCATCGCCATGTTGGCGGTGAACGTGCCGTGCATGCCGAGCATGCCGAGGAAGCGGTCGCTGGAGGCGGGGAAGGCACCGAGCCCCATCAGCGTCGAGGTGACCGGGAACTGGTCGGAGGCGACGAGTTCGCGCAGCTCCTCGGAGGCGTTGGCGTTGATCACGCCGCCGCCGGTGTAGAAGATCGGCCGGCGCGCGTTCGCCAGCGCTTTGGCGGCGATCCGGATCTGTTTGATGTTGCCCTCGGTAGAGGGCTTGTAGCCGGGCAGCTCGACCGGCTCGGTGCGCGCCTCATACTCGATGTCGGTGCGGAAGAGGTCGGAGGGGACGTCGAGCAGGACCGGGCCGGGACGGCCGGTCGAGGCGACATGGAAGGCCTCGTGGACGTACTCGGGGATCTGCCGCGCGTCGGTCACCTGGAAGGAGTGCTTCACGAAGGGCAGCGTGGCGCCGAGGATGTCGGCCTCCTGGAAGCCGTCGGTGCCGATCAGCTCGGTTTTCACCTGGCCGGTGATGAAGACGGTCGGCACCGAGTCGAGCATCGCGTCGGCGATCGCAGTGATCAGGTTGGTCGCGCCCGGGCCGGAGGTGGCGAAGGCGACGCCGACCTGGCCGCCCGCCTTGGCGTAGCCCTCGGCGGCGTGCCCGGCACCCTGCTCGTGGCGGGTCTGCACGTGGCGGAAATCGGCGTCGACGACGGCGTCGTACATCGGCAGGTTGGCCCCGCCGGGGATGCCGAAGACGTTCTTCACGCCCTCGGCCTTGAGCGATTCCATCAGTGCGTCGGCTGCTCTCATCGAACCGGCGAGTTTACCAGCGGCTTTGCGAGGACCGGGCTCGGGGGACCCGGCTTCTCAGGCGCGGCTGGCGGCCGGTTTAGCTGGGTTCCAGCGGGTGCGCGGGTCGATCGCGCCCTCGGCGGCGCGGGCCTTGTAACGGTCGAGGATGCCGAGCAGCGACTCGATCAGCTCCTCGCCGAGCAGCCGCGGCTGCAGCCCCAGCTCCAGCAGATTGGTGTTGACCGCCTTGTAGTAGTGCTGTTCCTTCTCGACGCGCGGGTTGTCGTAGTGCTGGATGTCGACCTCGTAGCCGAGATGCGCGCCGGCCTCCTTCACCAGTTCGGCCAGCTGCATCACCGAGAACTGCTCGGTGAACTGGTTGAAGACGCGGAACTCGCCCGCCGCGGCGGGGTTCGTGACGGCGATCTCGACGCAGGCGAGCGTGTCGCGGATATTGAGGAAGCTGCGCGTCTGGTTGCCTTCCCCGTAGACGGTCAGCGGGTGGCCGATCACCGCCTGCAGGCAGAAGCGGTTGAGCACGGTGCCGAACAGCTCGTCGTAGTCGAAGCGGGTGATGAGGCGCTCGTCGGAGGCCGTCTCCTCGGTCTCGATCCCGTAGACGACGCCCTGGTTCAGGTCGGTCGCGCGCAGCCCCCAGGTCCGGCAGGCGAAGTGGATGTTGGTCGAGTCGTGAACCTTCGAGCAGTGGTACAGCGAGCCCGGCAGCTTCGGGAACGGCAGCGTGTCGCTGCGCCCCTTGTGATGGATCTCGATGTAGCCCTCCTCGATGTCGATCTCGGGCTGGCCGTACTCGCCCATCGTCCCCAGCTTCACCAGGTGTGCCTCGGGGACGTGATCGCGCAGCGCGAAGAGCAGGTTGAGGTTGCCGATCGTGTTCGCGTACTGGGTCTCGACCGCGGTCTGGCGGGAGATCATCGAGTACGGCGCCGAGGCCTGCTGGCCGTAGTGCACGACCGCGTCGGGGAGGAACTCGGCGACGACCCCGTCGATGAAGTCGCCGTCCTCGATCGGGCCAATGTGGGAGGCGATCCGCGTGCCGGAGAGCTCCTCCCAGGCGCTGATCCGGGTGTCGAGGTCGGCGATCGGGGTCAGCGAGTCCGAGCCCGCGCCCTCGACCCAGCGCCTGCGGTTGAAGTTGTCGACGACCGCGACCTCGTGCCCGCGCGCCGAGAACCGGAGTGCCGTCGGCCAGCCGAGGTAGCCGTCGCCACCGAGGATGAGGATCCGCATAGACCGGCAAGGTTAGTTGAATCGGGACGATGCCAAACCGTGTGGCGGCGCGAAACGGCGGCCGGGCGGGGATCGCGGCCCTGGTCGCGATCCTGCTGCTGGGCCTCGGCCTGCGGGTCGGCGAAGCCTGGGACGGCCGCGCCCCGGTCTACGACGCCTCCGCCTACGCGGCGATCGCCCGCAATCTCGACGAAGGCAACGGCTTCACCGTGGGCGCGAGGGCGACCCAGCCGAGCACCGACTACTCCCCCGGCCTGCCGCTCTTCGTCGCCGGCCTCTACAAGCTGACCGGCGGCGTCCACGAACGCCTCGCCCGCCTGGTCCTGGCCGTGCTCGGCACCCTCGCCGTCCTCTTCGCCTACCTCCTCGCCCGCCGCCTGGGGGTGGCTGTCCTTGGTCACCCAGTGGGTGACCAAGGACAGCCACCCCCCATCGGAGCCGTCGTCGCCGGGCTGATCGCGGCGCTTGTCGTCGCGATCTACCCGGCGACGATCGAGTACACGGGGATGCTGATGACCGAGCCGGCGGCGGCGACGCTCCTCGTCGGCGGGGTCCTCTCGATCCTCTGGGCGGCCGACGGCATCGACTGGTGGCGCTGGGCCGTGCCGGGGCTGACCCTCGGCGCCCTCGCCCTGGTGCGCCCCGAGTACCTGGCGATCGGCCTCCTCCTGGCGCTGCTCATCTTCCTCCGCCAACGGTTCTACGACGGCTGGCGACAGGCCCTCCTCGCCGCCCTCGTCGTCGCGCTCGGGATCGTCGTCGTGGTCGCACCGTGGACCGTCCGCAACGCCTTCGCGCTCCACAGATTCGTGGCCGTCTCCACCGGCGGCGGCCAGGTCCTCTACGCGGGCACCTACCTGCCCTCCGACGGGGACCCGGAAAAGGTCGGCGCCGCGGTGGTCGAAGAACATCCGGAGCTCTTCGGGCCGCACGCGGTCGAACACCTGCGCCTCGAGCAGATCCTCACCCGGCTCGGCGAAGCCACCTACCCGGAACTCGAACCCGACCAGGCCCTCTCGAAGATGGGCAAGGAACAGCTCGGCGACGACGTCACCGAAGACACCGGCGAATACCTCGGCTTCGTCGCCGGCAAGATCGGTCGCATCTGGTCCCACGGCCCCCGCGCCATCATGCGCACGCCGGTCTGGGAGGCACTCCACTGGGTCCTCCTCGGCCTCGGCCTCCTAGGGCTCGCCGTCCTCGCCTACCTCCGCCGCTGGGAGGCGCTCTTGATCGGCGCGATCTTTCTCGCCGTCACCGCGCTGACGGCCTTCGTCGCGGTCGCCTCCCCGCGCCGCATCCTGGTCCTGATCCCCCTGCTCAGCGCCTGTGCCGGCTTCGCCGTCGTCTTCCTCGCTGGCAAAGGCCTGCCCGGTCCCTCCTACCTGCCGAAGAAGGAGGGGTCGGGCAGGCCGGAAGAATCTCAGTCCGTGTTGTAGGTGACCGTGAACTTGAGCCGGATTTCGGTCGCCGTATCGGCGCCGCGGAAGAGGCAGTTGTAGCGGACCTTCTGCGGTTCCACGGTGCCTTCTCCGCCGGTGAGGACGGTCGGGGTGCAGCGGTAGCCTTCGAACACCTTCGGCTTCTCGATCCGCAGCGAGAGCATCTTGTTGGCGACCTTCTTCACGGTCGGGCATTCGGCGAAGCTCATCTGGCCGGAGTAGACGTTCTTGCCGGTCACGGTGATCGTCACCTTCTTGCCGATCACGTTCTTCGAGCTCGTCGTGCAGGCGGTGTTGACGATGCCTTCGGTCGGCATCGCCGACGCGGTGCCCACCGAGGCGAACGCGAGACACGCGAGAACGCCCGCGAGAAGTAGGGAGAAGCGCTTCATTCGGGTTCCTTTCCTAAGGTTTGCCGGGCATTTCCGCGCCTCGCGCGGGTTTCCTGCCCGCGCGAGAGTAGCCTGACCGCCGCCCTTGACCGCCCTCCGCAACTGGTTCCGCTCGCTGCCCGCCCGTTACGGGCGGCGCACGCTGATCGCGCTGGCGCTGATCGCCGCGCTCGGCCTCGCCTGCCGCGCGGTCGCCGTCGCCCATCCGGTCGCCGACCCGGCCGACGACTCGCACGCCTACTACGCGCTCTCCAAGGCGCTCTACGAGGAAGGGAGCTTCGGCGAACCCAGCTTCCACGACTCGAGCGACTGGTCGCCCGGTGCGCCCTGGCTGTACGCCGGGCTCTTCGTCGTCACCGGCGGCCCCCGCGAAGGCTCGATCCGCATCCTCGAGGCGCTGATGGGGGTGGGGACGATCCTCATCGTCTTCCTCCTCGGATGGCGCCTCGGCGGTCGTTGGCCGGCCCTACTCGGCGCCCTCGGGGTGGCGATCTACCCGCCCTTCATCCACTCGGTCGGCGAGATCATGAGCGAGCCGCCGGCGATGCTCTCCCTCCCGGCCGCGATCCTCGCCTTCTTATGGGCCTGGGACCGCACGGCGGCGAGTCGCGGACAAGGCTCGGCCTGGCACGCCACCTGGCCGTGGCTTCTCCCCGGCTTCCTCTTCGGCATCACCGCGATGTTCCGCCCCGAGTACACGGTGGTGGCGGGCGCCTTCGTCGTCTTCGCCGCCGGGCGCTGGGCCTGGGAACGTGAGTGGGGCCTCGGCGCCGCCGCGGTCGGGCTGATGATCGTCGCGCTGGCGCTGCCGATCGTCCCCTGGACGATCCGCAACATCGTCGTGCTCGAACGCCTGGTGCCGATCTCGACCGGCGGCGGCAAGGCGCTCTACGTCGGCACCTTCTATCCCGCCGACGGCGAATACCAGCGGGTCAAGGCGATCCTCTACAAGCGCGAAACCGGTGAAAGCCTGCCGCCCCAGTCCCAGGAACTGAACGAAGTCGACCCGGTCCCGCTCTTCGAAAAGGTCGCCGAACGCTATCCCGACCTGCCGCGCGACTCGGCACTCGGCAAGATCGGCAAGCAGAACTTCTCCAAGTGGTTCGGCGAACACCCGCTCGGCTATCTGGGGATGACCGCCCGCAAGATCGGCCGGATATGGTCGAGCGGCGTCGGTGAGTTCATGGACACGGGGATCGGCCGGACGATCCAGATCCTCCTGGTGGGGCTGGGGATCGCGGGCCTGATCCTGCTCGGCTTCCGCCGCCGCTGGTGGGAGACGCTCTGTCTCGCCGCCCCGATCGTCCTCGTCACGGCCGTCGGCGCGATCAGCCTCGCCGCCCCGCGCCGCAACGAGATCCTGATGACGCTGATCTTCCCACTCGCGGGGCTGGCCCTCTCGGCGGCGGCCACGGCCCTATCCTCAGGCCGTAAATGGTCCCGCTAGCAGGCATATTCCCGGCCGAACTGACGGCGCTGCGCGCCGTCGGCCTGGCGATCGCGCTGATCCTCGTCGTCTACGCGATCGTCCGTCGCCACCAGCTGCGGAACGCCGACGTGCTGCTGTTGCTGGTCGCTGGGATCGCGTTGGCGATCGTCACCGGCACCGAAGTGGTCAACGGCCTGCTCTCCACTTTCTCCTTCGAAAAAGGCAACGGCGGGCGCATCCTCGGCCTCGCCGTCTTCGCCATCTTCATCCTCTTCCTGATCACGCTGCGTGCCCTCGCGGTCGGGGCGCGCAACTCGCGCCAGCTCTCGGCGGCGCTCGAGGGCCTCGCCTGGGAGGAGTTCCGCCAGGCCGACCTGCCCGCCCGCTTCAAGGGCAGGATCGCGATCCTGATCCCCGCCTACAACGAGGCCGACAACATCGGCCACGTGCTCGACGGGATGCCGCGCGAGGTCTGCGGGGTCGAGACCGCCGTCCTGGTCGTCGACGACGGCTCGCGCGACGGCACCGGCGACGTCGCCGCCGCGCACGGCGCGCTCGTCGCGCGCCACGTCACCAACCGCGGCGGCGGCGCAGCGCTCCGCACCGGCTACCGGCTGATGGTCGAATCGGGTGCGGAGATCGTCGTCACCCTCGACGCCGACGGCCAGCACCTGCCCTCCGAGATGCCGCGCCTGGTGGAACCGGTGCTGAGCGGCGAAGTGGACGTCGCCCACGGCTCGCGCGTCCTCGGCCACGCCGACCGCAACACCCGGGCACGGGAGCTCGGGATCGTCTTCTTCAACCGCCTCGTCTCCTTCATCACCCGCACCCACGTCACCGACTGCTCGAACGGCTACCGGGCCGTCCGCACGACGGTGCTGCCGCAGCTGGTGCTGCGCCAGGAGCAGTTCCACACCTCCGAGTTCATGATCGAGGCGATCAAGCGCGGCATCCCCGCCAAGGAGGTGCCGATCACGGTCGAACAGCGCCTCCACGGCCACTCCAAGAAGCCCGCCGTGATGCGTTACGGCCTCGGCTTCGCCAACGCCATCGTCCGCACCTGGCTCCGCTGAGCGCCGACCGCGGTGCGTTCGCAGTTAGTTCCGGTATCCGGAACTAACTGCGAACGCCCGGGTGGCGGACGGCGGCGGGGTCGGGCAGGTAGAGCTCGGCGCCGCAGCGCGGGCAGATCTGGACGTAGAGCTTCAGCGCCTTGTGGCAGTTGGGGCACTGGCGTTCCGGTTCGTCCTTCTCGCGTCGGTAGAAGATCACCGCGAACAGGCCGAGGATCGGCAACACGCCGCCGACCAGGAACCAGATCCAGAAGGAGCTGCCCTTGGCCTTGCCGATGATCCCGGTCGCGAGGCCGAAGAAGAAGACGATGATCAGGTACTCGAGGCCCATCGGGTCTCCATTGTGGCGATCAGCCGAGGCGTTTGGGGCGGCTGGTCGAGCCGAGCTCGGCGATATCGCGTCCGAACGGCAGGCTCGCCGTCCAGTCGAGGACCGCGTGGGCCTTGCGGGAATAGCCCGGGATCTGGCTCATGTGGTAGCTGCGGGCGAGGAACCAGGCGGGGAAGCCGCGCACCGTGCGGTCGCCGATCCGACCCACCGCCTTGTAACGGCCGAGGTTCACGAAGGAGGCCTCGCTGCGGTACTCGAAGGCGGCGGGTGAGCCGATGCCGAGCTCGGCGGCGATGTTGCGCGCTGCCACCGGGCCCTGGCGCACGGCGTGCTGGGCGGTCGGCGGGCAGAGGCCGCCGCGCGGGTCGGGGGCGGCGGCGCAGTCGCCGATCGCCCAGACCGAGTCGATCCCTTCGACCCGCAGGTGGTCGTCGACCGGCACCCGGCCGCGCTCGTCGAGCGGCAGGTTCAGGTCCTTGAGGATCGGGGCCGGGGCGACGCCCGCGGTCCAGACGACGGTCGTGGTCGGCACCACCTCGCCGGTCGAGAGCGTCACCGAGCTCGGCCCGACCTCCTTCAGCTGCGTCTCCAGCTTGATGTCGATGCCGCGGCCGCGCAGCTCGCGCAGCGCGTACTCGGCCAGCTCCAGGTCGATCTCCGGCAGCACCCGCGGCGCCGCCTCGACCAGGATCCAGCGCATCCCATGCAGGCGGGCCCGCGGGTAGCTGTCCATCGCGTCGGCGGCGAAGTCCTGCAGCTCGGCGAGCGCCTCGAGCCCCGCGTAGCCGCCGCCGATGAAGACGAAGGTGAGCAGTTCCTCGCGCCGCTGGTGCTCCTGCGTCGCGTTGGCTTCCTCGAGATTCTCGACGATCCGGTTGCGCAGCCAGATCGCGTCGGCGAGGCCCTTGAAGCCGATCGCGTGCTCGTTCAGGCCGGGGATCGGCAGGGTCCGCGACACCGAGCCGAGCGCCAGCAGCAGCTGGTCATATGGGACCGTCTCGGTATCGCCGCTCTGCGCCTTCAGCGCGACCGTCTTGGCGGTCGGATCGTGGCCGACGATCGCGCCGAGCCTGAGGTAGGTCCGCTTGAGGATGTCGCGCAGCGGCGTCACCACGTGGCGCGGCTCGAGCGTCCCGGCCGCCGCCTCCGGCAGGAACGGCGTGTAGAGCGAGAAGTTGGTCTCGTTGACCAGCATCAGCCGCGCCGACTGCTTCGGCATCGTCTTCTCCAGCTCACGCGCCGCGGCGAGCCCTCCGAATCCACCGCCGGCGATGACTACGTTCCAGGCCATGGACCCAACGTAGCACTTTGTAACACGATGTTACAAAGTGCTTTCGGTCACATGACCTGAGTGCTCAGAGGCCGAGCTGCTCGCGGATCAGGCGGTTGACCTCGCCACCGTCGGCGCGGCCTTTCGACTCCCGCATCACGGCGCCGACGATCGCGCCGATCGCCCTGCCATTGCCGCTGCGGATCTGCTCGGCGGCGTCCGGGTCGGCCTCGATCGCGGCGGCGACGATCGCGGCGAGCTCGTCGTCCGCGCCCCCCATCTGGACAAGGCCCTCGCGCTCGACGATCTCCCCCGGGCTGCCGCCCTCGGCGACCAGGATCGCGAGGACTTTGCGGCCACTGCCATGGGAGATGGTCTTGTCGACGGTGAGGCCGATCAGCTCGGCGAGGGTCGCGGCGGGCACGATCGGCGCCGTGTCGTCCCGCTCGCCGTCCTCACCCGCGCGCAGGGCGGCGGTGAGGTCACCGGTCACCCAGTTGGCGACGACCCTCGGCTCGGCTCCCTCGGCGGCGGCCACGACCGCCTCGAAGTACTCCGCCTGCGCCGGGTCGCCGGCCAGCAACCGCGCCTGCGCCTCATCCAGGCCCAACTCCGCTTCGTAGCGAGCCTGGCGCGCCGCGGGGAGCTCCGGCAGCGAATCGCGGGCCGCCTCGATGTCGGCCGCGGTCGGCGCGATCGCGACCAGGTCGGGCTCGGGGAAGTAGCGGTAGTCGTGGGCTTCCTCCTTCGAGCGCAGCGAGGTCAGCGCGCCGCTCGCCGGATCGAAGTGGAGCGTCTCCTGTTCGACCGTCCCCCCCGCCTCGACCAGCGCCCGCTGGCGCTCCAGCTCGGCTTCGATCCCGCGCTGCAGGAAACGGAAGCTGTTCATGTTCTTCAGCTCGGTCTTGGTGCCGAGCTCGGTCGACCCCGCCGGGCGCACCGAGACGTTGGCGTCGACCCGCAGGCTCCCCTCCTCCATGTTCACGTCGGAGACGCCAAGTTGGCGCACCGTCTCGCGCAGCAGGCGCGCCCACTCGGCCGCCTCGGCGGCGCCGCGCAGGTCCGGCTCGGTGACGATCTCGACCAGCGGCGTCCCGGCCCGGTTGAAGTCGACCAGCGAGGCGGCGGAGCCGTGGATGCGACCCGACCCGCCGACGTGGATCGTCTTCGCCGCGTCCTCCTCGAGGTGGGCGCGGGTGAGGCGGACGTCGCCGAGCTTCCCGGCGCCGCAGATCGGGATGTCGTACTGACTGATCTGGTAGGCCTTCGGGTTGTCGGGATAGAAGTAGTTCTTGCGGTGGAAGATCGACCGCGGGGCGATCTCGCAGCCCAGTGCGAGCCCGATCTTCAGCGCCGAGCGGATCGCCTCCTCGTTCGGCACCGGCAGCACCCCCGGGTGGGCGAGGCAGATCGGGCAGGTGTGGACGTTCGGCTCGTCGCCGAAGCTGAGCGCGCAGCCGCAGAACATCTTCGTCCGGGTCGAGAGCTGGACGTGGATCTCCAGCCCGATCACCGCCTCCAGCTCAGGCATCGCCGCCTCCCCTCCAGGGCGCCGCGTCGCCGACCTGGCCGGCGAAGTCGAGCGCCCCCTCCAGCGCGTGGGCGGCCTCCAGCAGCTTCTGCTCGGCGAAGGCCGGTGCGGCGATCTGGAAGCCGACCGGCAGCTCCGGCGCCCCGGCGGCCGCACCCTCCGGCGCGGCGAGCCCGGCGGGGATCGAGATCGCCGGGACCCCGGCCAGCGACACCGGCACGGTGAAGAAGTCGTTCAGGTACATCGCCAACGGGTCGGCGGTCTTCTCGCCGAGGCCGAAGGCGACCGAGGGCGAGGTCGGCGTGATCACGAAGTCGACGTCCCCGAAGGCGGCGTCGAAGTCGCCGGCGATCCGCGTCCGCACCTTCTGCGCCTGGCCGTAGTAGGCGTCGTAGTAGCCGGAGGAGAGCGCGTAGGTGCCGAGCATGATCCGCCGCTTCACCTCGGCGCCGAAGCCCTCCGAACGGGTCGTCTCGTACATCTCGATCAGATCGCCGTCGCCACCCTTGCGGACCCCGTAGCGGACTCCGTCGTAGCGGGCGAGGTTGGCCGAGGCCTCCGCCGGGGCGATCACGTAATAGGCGGAGATGCCGTGCTCGGCGTGCGGCAGGGAGACCTCGGCGACCGCGCCGCCGAGCTCCTCGATCCGCGCCACGGTCGCCTCGAAGACGGCGCGCACGCCGGGGTCGAGCGCCGCCTCGCCGAGCTCCCGCGGTACCCCGAAGCGGAGGCCCGCGAGGTTCTCCCGGCCGGGCAGCTCGATGCCGCCTTCGATCCCGACCGAGGTCGAGTCGAGCGGGTCCTTGCCCTCGAGCGCGCCGAGCAACAGCGCCGCGTCGGTGACGTCGCGGGTCAGCGGCCCGCACTGGTCGAGCGAGGAGGCGAAGGCGATCATCCCGTAGCGCGAGATCGCGCCGTAGGTCGGCTTCAGGCCGACGATCCCGCAGAGCGCGGCGGGCTGGCGGATCGAGCCGCCGGTGTCGGTGCCGAGCGCCGCCGGGGCGAGCCCGCCGGCCACCGCCGCCGCCGAGCCGCCCGAGGAGCCGCCCGGCACGCGGCCACGGTCCCAGGGGTTCAGCACCGGCCCGTAGCCGGAGTTCTCGTTCGAGGACCCCATCGCGAACTCGTCCATGTTGGTCTTGCCGAGGACGCGGGCGCCCGCCGCGCCCAGCCTGCGCACCGCGGTGGCGGTGTAAGGCGGGACGTAACCCTCAAGGATGCGGGACCCGGCAGTGGTCGGGATGCCCTCGGTGGTGAAGATGTCCTTGACCGCGATCGGCACACCGGCCAGCGGGCCCGACTCGGCCGGGGCGGGCGCGTTGGCGCCGTAGGGGGTCTCCTCGCCCTCGCCGGGCGGGGCGCTCTCCCCCGCGCCGGTCCAGTCGCCGGCGCCCGGCGTGCCGTCGCCGTCCTTCCAGAGATAGGCGTTCAGCCCGTCGCCGGCCGCAGCCTCGCGCCAGGCGGCGCCGTACTCCTCGCGGGAGACCTCGCCCGCGGCGATCTTCGCCGCCGCCGCGGCGACGGTCAGGTCGGTCAGCCCGGACATCAGTCGGCGTCGGCCTGCGGCGAGGGGGCCCGGAAGGCGCCCTCGAACGGTTCGGGAGCGTTGGCCAGCGCCACCTCGGGCGGCAGGCTCGTCCACGGCACGTCGGCGCGCTGCACGTTCTCCAGGGCGACGACGTGGGAGGTCGGCTCGACCCCCTCGAGATCGAGGCCGCTGATCCGGTCGACGTGCCCGAGGATCCCGGAGAGCTCACCGGCCATCGTCTCGACCTCGGCATCGTCGAGGCGCAGACGCGCCAGCCGGGCGACGTGGAGGACCTGGTCGCGATCGATCACGGGATCGATTCTAGGTGGGCGATCCCGATCAGGACTTGGGGCGCGGCGTGGGCTTCGACCGCGCCGGGCGCCGCGGCGCCTCCAGCCGCCTGGCGGTGGCGGCGAACGAGGTCCCGTCCTCGCCCATCGTCCGCCAGCCGCCGTAGGCGATGCCGAGGGCGGAGGCAAAGGCCAGGAACACGGGGAGCCGCAGCGTCGTCTCGAAGGAGAGTTCGGAGAGGGCGCCGCCGGGACCGGGCGGTGAGATGATCCTGATCAAGATCAGCAACGCGGCGAGCAGGCCGAGCACACAGACCGCGACGGCGGGCGGGATCGCGGGTTTCCAGTCGGAGCCGCGCAGCCGCAGGATCGCGGCGCCGACCGCGACCACGATCGCCAGCATCAGGAACAGCGGGATCACGTCCAACGTCTCCCAGGCGCTGCCGCCGCCGGCGCCGCTGATGACGCCGCCGAGCGATTCGCCGCCGGTCGACGCCTTGGCGCCGTACCAGTCGAAGAACATCAGGATGAAGAGCAGGATCGCGGCGACCAGGGAGATCGCCTCACCGGTGCGCAGCCTCGGTCGTCCCTTCATCGCCCCAGCGTACGCTCTCGCGCCGCGGTCAGCGTGTTGTGGAGAAGCATCGCGATCGTCATCGGCCCGACCCCGCCGGGGACCGGCGTGATCGCCGCGGCCACCTCGGCGGCGGGCTCGAAGTCGACATCTCCGGCCAGCCCGTCCTCGAGCCGGTTCATGCCGACGTCGATCACCACCGCGCCGGGCTTGATCGCCGCCGCGCCGAGCAGGCGGGGCACGCCGACCGCGGCGACCAGGATGTCGGCGCGGGAGCAGACCGCGTCGAGGTCGTGGGTGCGCGAGTGGCACATCGTCACCGTCGCGTTCGCGCGCAGGAGCAGGTTGGCGATCGGCACCCCGACCAGCTTCGAGCGCCCCACCACGACCGCCTCCGCCCCCTCCGGCTCGACCCCCTCGTGGGCGAGCAGCTCCATCACTCCGGCGGGCGTGCAGGGGACGAGCCCCGGCGTGCCGTGGGCGAGGAGGCCGGCGTTGACCGGGGTCAGCCCGTCGACGTCCTTGGCCGGGTCGATCAGCTGGACGACCCGATCGGGGTCGAGGTGGTCGGGCAGCGGCATCTGGACGAGGATCCCGTCGACGTCGTCGTCGGAGTTCAGGGAGAGAACCAGCTCCTCCAGCTCCTCCTGGCGGGTCGCGGCATCGAGCCCGTGGTGCGCCGAGCGGATGCCCGCCTCGCCCGAGGCCTTGTGCTTGCCGCGGATGTAGATCTCCGAGGCCGGGTCGTCGCCGACCAGCACGGTCACCAGCTGCGGCGTCCGCCCCGCCTCCGCCTCGTAGGCGGCGACGTCGACCTTCACCCGCTCTTTGACCGCCGCCGCGACGGCTTTGCCGTCGATCGTCCGCGCCGCCATCCTCACCGCTTCCTGATCGGGGCGTAGTCGGCCATCAGCTTGCGCTCCGTGCCGTCGGCGGAGAAGCGCACGACGATCACCCCGCCCGGCTCGACCCCGGTCACCACGCCGTCGCCGAAGGAGGCGTGGACGACGTCGTCGCCGATCCGCATCTCCAACGCCGGGCCGGGATCGACCGGCTGGGCCGGGGCGGGCGCGCCGAAACCGGGGTCGCCGCCCGTGAAGGCGGTCGATCCCCAGGTCATGCCACCGCTCGCCGCGGTCGAGCTGCGCTCGGTCAGCTCGGCCGGGATCTCGTCGACGAACCGCGAGGGCAGGTTGCGCTCGGCGCGGCCGAAGAGCCGCCGCTCGCGCGCCCAGGTCATGTAGAGGCGGCGCTCGGCGCGGGTGATGCCGACGTAACAGAGGCGCCGCTCCTCCTCTTCGCCACCCTCCTCCAGCGCCCGCATATGCGGGAAGGCGCCGTCCTCGCAGCCGACCATGAAGACCGTGTCGTACTCCAGCCCCTTCGCGTTGTGGAGGGTCATCAGCGTCACCAGTTCGCGCTCGGCGCCCTCCAGCGCGTCCTGTTCGGAGCGCAGCAGGTTGACCTGCAGGTACTCCTCCAGCGGCGACAGCTCGCTGTCGCCCTCGATCTCGCGCTCGCGGTCGAACTCGGCGGCGCCCTCGAGCAGCGCCTCGAGGTTCTCGGCGCGCCCTTCGGCCTCCACCGTCCGCTCCGCCGCCAGCGCTTCCAGATAGCCGGTCTCGTTCAGCACCCGCTCCAGGATCGAGTGCACCGAGGAGCCCTCGACGCGGTCTTTGAGCGCGTCCATCGTCTCGTAGAAGCGGCCGACCGAGCGGATCGCCGCGGCGGTCAGGCCAGGCACCTCCTCGGCCCGCTCGATCACCTCCCAGATCGTCAGCCCGGCGGTGTTGGCATAGGCCGCGAGTCGGCCCTGGGTGGTGTCGCCGATCCCCCGCCGCGGCGAGTTCACGATCCGCCCGAAGGCGACCAGGTCGGCCGGGTTGACGAGCAGGCCGAGGTAGGCGAAGGCGTCCTTGATCTCGGCCCGCTCGTAGAACTTGGTGCCGCCGATCACCTGGTAGCTGACGTCGTAGCGCTGCAGCGTCTCCTCCAGCACCCGGCTCATCGCGTTGGTCCGGTAGAAGACCGCGACCTGGGAGTGCCTGACGTCCTCCTCCTCGGCGAGCCGGTCGATCTCCCCCGCCACCCAGCGCGCCTCCTCGTGTTCGTCGCCGAGCTCCTGCAGCTGCACCGGCTCGCCGCCGACGACCTCGGTCCAGAGCTCCTTCGGCCTCCGCTCCCGGTTGTTCTCCACCACCGCGTTGGCGGCCGAGAGGATCGTCTGGGTCGAGCGATAGTTCTGCTCGAGCTTGATCATCTCGGCGTCCGGGAAGTCGGCCTCGAAGTCGAGGATGTTGCGGATGTCGGCGTGGCGGAAGCCATAGATCGAGTTGTGGGTGACGAGCCCTTCGGCGATGAAGTTGTGGGTCCCCTCGACGTTCAGGTCGAAAACCGGCCGATCCAGCTCGACTTTCTCCACCGATTTGACGCCCTCGTAGCTTCCGTCCTCGGCGAACATCGTCATCCCGGGCCGAACCGAGGCGGCCGGCATGAAGGCGAGCGAGCTGCCCGAGATCCGGCCGCTCTGCATGGCGCCGAACCGGCCCGCGAAAGCGACGTCGACATCGAGCGCAAGGCTGATCTCCCCGGCCAGGCGGACCGCGGCGCCGAAGTCCTTGACCGCGGTCTCGAAGCGCCACGAGTCGGACCCCGCCTTCGCCTCCCGCACGCTCAGGCCGATTCCTTCCAGGGCTTCACGCCCCGCCTGATCGCGGCTGGCGAGCTGGATCCGGTGCATCGGCCGCGATCCTCGCCTCTCTGCGCAAAGGGTCACCCGGAGCACCCGTCGCCTGCCGTCGGAAGTGGCGGCCAGATGGTGCGGGTGCTGGAGGCTGAGCCCCTCGTCGTCGAGCAGCCGCATCCCTCCGCTCTCGGTGTCGAGCGTCGTGAAGACCTGGTCGATCAACTCCTGGTTGCCGATGAAGCTCCTGCCGCTCGCCGATTTGCGGCGCACGAACGGCAGCATCGGCAGGCCGTAGCGCAACGACAGCGTCACCTCTGCGGCCCGGGCCTCGGCATCGGTCTCGTGCGCGGAGATCACCCAGACGGCGTCGGCGTGCTCATGGATGCAGCGCAGGCGGATCCCGACTTCCTGACCGCCGCGCTGCGTGTAGACGCCGGAGCCTCCGACCCGGAACCCAACTCCACGCTTCCACATCAGGTAGGTGAGATGCATCTGCGGCGTCGTCCCGAGGCGGTATCCGGCGAAGTGCGTGTGCTCCGGGGTGCTGACGATCCGACGTCCCGAGAACGTCTCGATCGCCACCCCCTCCCGCTGCCACGACCTGAAAGCCCCGGTCACCCGGGCCGGGCGAAAGTCACCGGGGCCATGCGCGGACATCACCTCGTCGCCGGGCCGCACCTGCTCGATCGGCCGCCGTGAACCATCTCCCATCGTCACCTCGGTCCCCTCGACGAGGCACTGGTCCTCGTCCCCGACCACCATCAGATTCCCGTGCTCCTCGGCGAGCAGCTGGAGCAGTCGGTACTGGGCGTGGTTGGTGTCCTGGTACTCGTCGACGAGGAGGTGGCGGAAGGTGCGGCGCCAGCGGTCGCGGATGTCCTCGAAAAGCTCCAGCATGTTGACCGTGCGGACGAGCAGGTCGTCGAAGTCCATCGCGTTGGCCTCGAGCATCCGCTTCTCGTAGAGGGGGAAAACGTCGGCGACGACCTCCTCGAAGCCGCCGACCGTCGCTTCGTCATAGGCGGAGGGGTCGATCAGCTGGTTCTTGGCGCCGGAGATCTTGGTCTGGACGGCGCGCGGCGGGTAGCGCTTGGGGTCGACGCCGAGCTCGGTCAGGCAGCGTTTGACCATCCGCAGCGAGTCGCCCTGGTCGTAGATCGTGAAGCCCTTCGAGTAGCCGAGCCGCTCGGCGTCGACCCGCAGCATGCGCGCGCAGGCGGAGTGGAAGGTGGTCACCCACATCGCCCGCACCGAGCGGCCGATCAGGTTGCCGACCCGCTCGCGCATCTCGGCGGCGGCCTTGTTGGTGAAGGTGATCGCGAGGATCTCACCGGGACGGGCGGCGCCGGTCGCCAGCAGGTAGCCGATCCGGTGGGTGAGGACGCGGGTCTTGCCCGACCCCGCGCCGGCCAGCACCAGGAGCGGCCCCTCGCCGTGTTCGACCGCCGCCCGCTGGGGAGGATTGAGGCCCGCGAGGAGGCGCTCGACGCGGTCGGCGCCGGGCTCGGTCGGGGCGCCGGACAGCGACTGCTCCGCGCCCGCCGCTGACTCCTGGTCGGCCTGCAGGCTCACCCGCCGAGCATAGCCAGGAGCTCGGCGGGGGCCCGCGGGACCGGGGGTCTCAGTTGCGCCCTAGGCGCATTCTTCGGCCAGTTCTTCCAGCGGTTCCTTGGAGCCGCTGAAGAACAGTTCTTCGGCTTCTCCGGCGCTCGCTTCGCTGATCCCTCCGATGATGCAGGTGAGCTGTTCTTCGCTCAGCCCTTCCGGACTTTCCTTGTCGAGCGTTTCTTGGAACACCCCGGCGAGTGCCGCGCCGTTGTATTCGGCGAAGCCTTCGATCTGGTCGAGCTTCCACTGTCCTTCTTCTTCGACCAGGGCGACTTCCAGCTTCTGTTCGGTCAGTTTGCCGCCTTCGAATTCGACTTCGGCGGTGGCTTCTTCGCCTTCGACCGAGACGTTCGAGACCGTCGCCTTTTCCGTCAAGGATCCTTCTTGGCTTTCTTCTTCTTCTTCGCAGACCGAGGTCGCTTCCGCGCCCTGCGTCTGCTCGTTCTGTTCGTTGAAGCGCTGGGTCGCGTATTCGGTGCAGTTGCTCGGATCCTGGGTCGTCGCAGCCGTTTCGATCACTTCGGTGATTTCGCTTTCGGCGCTGGAGCCACCGCCGCCGCAGGCGGCGAGCGTCAAGCCGGCGAGCACCATCAATGCAAGCGGCACGAGGATGCGCTTTCTCAAGGGGGTTCCTTTCGGAGGCGGGACTGGACTGGTCGGGAAAACGGCCGCAGCTTAGGGCGTCCGGCGGCGGACCGCCCCGGCGTCCGCCGAACGGCCTTCAGCCCCCGGCCGAAGAGCGCCCGGTGCGCGGCGAGATCGTCGCCTGGTCGCGCCTGGCCTGGGCCGGAGGCCGCTCCTGCCCTTCCGCCGCAGCAAGCTTCTCTTCGAGCTCGCCGATCCGCTCCGAGAGCGCCTTGATCGCGTCGGCGATCGGGTCGGGCAGATGGATCCAGTCGGCGTCGGGACCTTCCAGGCGACGGCCTTCGACCCGCACCGGGTGGCCCGGGTTGCCGACCACCGTGGCGCCGGGCGGCACGTCCTCGACGACCACCGTGTTGGCGCCGATCTTGGCGCCGTCGCCGACCGCGATCGGGCCGAGCAGCTTCGCCCCCGAGCCGACCGTGACGTTGTCGCCGAGGGTCGGGTGGCGCTTGCCGCGCTGGAACCCGGTGCCCCCCAGCGTCACCCCCTGGTAGAGCGTCACCCGATCGCCGATCCGGGCCGTCTCGCCGATCACCACACCGGAGCCGTGATCGATGAAGAAGCCCCGGCCGATCACCGCCGCCGGGTGGATCTCGACCCCGGTGATCGCCCGGGTCAGATAGGCGATCGACCGCGGCAGCAGCGGTACCCCGGCGGCGCGCAGCCGGTGGGAGACGCGGTGGGCGAGCAGCGCCTGCACCCCGGCCCAGCTGGTCAGGATCTCGAAGCTCGACACGTTCTGCGCGGCCGGATCGCGGTCGCGCGCGGCGCTGACGTCCGCCCGGATCTCGCCTAATACGTCCCTCAGCATGGACCAAGCACCTCCGGACGTCCTGGGCGAAGCACCCCCGGACGCGGAGGCGGCGTCGCGAGATCTCCGGTCATGATGAGCGCGACGCCGCCGGAGCAGAGGAGGTGGCTTCCTGATTCTTCATGGAGCGAAGAATGGCAGGGACATGTAGCGCTCGCCCGAGTCGCAGACGATCGTGACGATCCGCCTGCCGGCCATCTCGGGACGAGCCGCCACCTGCAGTGCGGCGTGGATGTTGGCGCCGGCGGAGATCCCCGCGAGCACCCCCTCCCCACTCGTGGCGAGCCGGGCCGTCTCCAGCGCGTCCTCGTCGGAGACCGAGATCACCTCGTCGATCAGCGCGCGGTCGAGCACCGAGGGTATGAAGCCGGCCCCGATCCCCTGGATTTTGTGCGGGCCGGGCTGGCCGCCGGAGAGGACCGGTGAGCTCTCCGGCTCGACCGCGACGATACGCGCCTCGGGCGCCCGTTCCTTCAGCATCCGCCCCACCCCGGTGATCGTGCCGCCGGTGCCGACCCCGGCGACGAAGGCGCCGACCTCGCCGTCGGTGTCGCGCCAGATCTCCTCGGCCGTGGTGCGGCGATGGACCTCCGGGTTGGCGGGGTTGGAGAACTGCATCGGCATGAACGCCTTGCGCTGGTCGCGGATCTGTTCGGCGAGCGCCACCGCCTCGTTCATCCCACCGAGGCTCGGCGTCTCGCGCACGGTGGCACCGTAGGCGCGCAGCAGCTTGCCGCGCTCGCGGCTCATCCCTTCCGGCAGGGTGAGGATCAGCTCGTAGCCGCGCGCCGCGCAGACCATCGCCAGCGCGATCCCGGTGTTGCCGCTGGTCGGCTCGACCACCAGCGAGCGCCCCGGCTTGATCTCGCCCGACTCCTCGGCGGCGTCGATCATCGCGACCCCGATCCGGTCCTTGACCGAACCGCCCGGATTGAAGTACTCGAGCTTCGCGCAGACCTGGCCGTAGAGCCCGTTGCCGAGCCGCTCGAGCAGCACCATCGGGGTGTCACCGACGACGGCGGAGGCCTCTGGGCCGATCCTCATCGGGGCGAGTCTAGATGAGTGATTCCATACTCACGCGCGGCAAACTTCCGATCCCGCGGTGTTACTTATCCGGCCATAGGACGGGTTTCGAACACCGCGGCGTCGAGCGCCGGCGCCACACGCAGCCCGGACGCTCGGCGCTAGAGATCCGCCGGCGGTGGCGGCTTGTCCGGAGCCGTGGGAGATTCGAAGCCGAGGATCGCGCAGGTCGACGGGATCGCCGGGACATCGGATTCGGCGAGTCGCCTCTCGGCGTCCTTGCGAATCTGTTCGACTTCGCCGAAGGCCGCGCCGAGGGTGGTGGCCATTTCGCTCCACCCCTGCTCGTCGAGCTTCATCGCGATCCAGCTCAGGTGGCGGTCGTCGCGGGCATCGAAGGTATTGGTCATCACCGCCCCTTCGATCCGGGCGAGGAGCCCCTGCACGACCGTCTTGCTGATCCGTTCCCGTGCCTCCTGGTCCAGGGCCGCCCACTCCACGTCGGAGAAATAGGCCCTCCCGACCCCGCGGTAGACATGTTCGATCGAGCCGCGACGTTTGTTCTCCTCGATGACCCTGAGACAGCCATACTCGGCAAGCTCACGAAAGTGGTACGCGACATGAGAGACATCCATGCTCTCGGGCGCGAACCCTTCGCGGCAGAACTCGATCGGGCTCATGTCGCGCTCGTTGAGGATCTCCAGGACCCGCACGCGCACGGGATGCGCAAGCACCGAAGCCGCCGTGGAGTTCTCGCGTTCCGCCCTCGTTGCCTTCATGGGCCACCTATTTGCGTTCTTAGAGCAATCGATTTCATTCTTTTGAAGGGCCATAGTGACCTAAAACGCGGCGTCGGAGTCGGCCGACCGTCCGCGCTGCATCTCGTCGTGCATACAAAGAGTTTCGGCCGTCGGACTTCACAAGGCGGCCCTCCAAACGTGCATCTGGCCAGGGGAAAGGAGGTGAGCCATGCAGCTCTCCATCTGCGAGCAGCGGATTCCGTCCGCCTCGATCACGAAGTCGAACTAGTCCCGGCGGAGGCGGCTTCTCGGCGCCGCCCCACCGTCGGTCTCGGTCGACGCGTCCGTGCACTTGAGCCGGTCATAGGCGGCTCAAGTGCACGGACGTCGGCCGCGCCAAGCGCTCGTCTCGCTCAGATGAAGTACATGCCGCTGCCGGCCTCTTCGGCTTCGCGGCGGGCGACTTCGGCGATCGTCGTCTGGCCGAAGACCTTGCGCAGGGCGCCGACGCCCTCGGCCCATATGCCGCCCGCCTCTTCGGCTTCGGAGCCGATCTTGCCGTCGAGGGTCTGGACCACCTCGAGGACCGTGATCTCTTCCGGCGGTCGCGAGAGGGTGTAGCCGCCGCGCATGCCTCGGTGACTGGTCAGCAGGCCGCCGCGGCGCAGGGTCGAGAAGAGCTGCTCGAGGAACTGCTCGGGGATGTCGCGACGTTCGGCCAACTCTTTGATCGGCACCGGCCGTTCCCCGGATCGGGCGAGCTCCGCGAGCGCAACGACCGCATAGCGCGACTTCGAGGTGATCGAGATCACCCTGACTTTCTACCGCACCCTCCGGCCTTGGCTAGGATCGAGGTCAGTCGGGCGCAGCCCCCCACCCGGGTGCCCTCCAGCAAACGAGTGATCGGAGCAGTCCTGAGCGAACGCCCACTTTGCCTTGTCGTGGACACCCAGCCGTTGGTCCGGCTGGGGGTCTGCAAGGTGCTGTCCGCGGACTTCGAGGTGCAGGAGGCGGCGGGCCGCGAGGAGGCGCTCGACCTCGTCCGCCACGTCGCCGACTTCGACGTCGCGGTGCTCGACATGGCCTGGCGACGGAACGGCTCGGGCGCCTCGATCAGCGGCACCGAGACGATCCGCGAGATGCACCGGGCGGCACCGATGCTCGGGGTCGTCGCCCACGGCGACCGGCCGGAGCGCCACCTCGCCAACGCCGCTCTGGGCGCCGGCGCGACCGCGTACGTGGCGCGCACCGCAGGGCCCGAGGAACTGCGCCGGGCGGTGCAGGCCGCCGCCGCGCAGGAGCCTTTCGTCGACGACGAGGTGCCGCCGAAAGGCAGCCGCGGGGTGATCACCGTGCGCCAGCGCGAGATCCTCCAGCTGCTCGCCGACGGCGAGTCGGCCACGGTCGCCGCCCGCAAGCTCGGCCTCTCCGAGGAGACCGTCAAGACCCACATGAAGAACACCCTCGGCCGACTCGGCGCCAAGAACCGCAGCCACGCCGTGGCGATCGGCCTCAGGGAATCTTTGATCGTCTAGCAGGTCGCAAAAGCGGCGCCCGGACGCGGAGGCGGGGCCGCGAGATCGCCGGTCATCATGAGCGCGGCCCCGCCGGAGCAGAGGACGCCGCGCTTTATTCAGATCCAGCCGCGGTCGCGGGCGATGAGGACGGCCTGGGCCCGGTCGACGGCGCCGATCTTGCCGTAGACGTTGTGCAGGTGGGTGCGGATGGTCGAGACCGAGAGCTGCATTTCGGTGGCGATCTGCTTGTAGACCATGCCTGTGGAGAGGTTGCGGAGGACGTCCAGCTCACGCATCGAAAGCGGGCAGGGCTCGCTGATCCGCCTCACCTCGGTCGCCGAGAGCGGCAGCTCGTAGAGGATGTCGCGGAGTCGCTCGGGGTCGATCCCGATCCGCTCGCTTCCCGCGATCAGCCGCTCGGGGGAGATCGCCTCGCCGTTGGTGTAGTGGGCGACCATGTCGGCGGCGGCGATCATCGCGGCGAGGCCCTCCGCGTCCTCGGCGTGATGGCGCTCGATCGCCACCGCCAGCCGCCGCGGCAGGTTCCAGCGCCGTGCCAGCACCCCGCCGACCAGCGCGTGGTCGATGCCGAGGTGCTCGCGTTCGTCGCGGAGCCGTTGTTCGGGGGTGCGCGATCCGGCGTCGAAGTAGACCTTGTAGCCCGGGTGGAGGCGGGAGATGACGAGCCGGCCGACGTCGTGAAGGAGCGCCGCGACGGCGAGCTCGTCACGTTCCGGGAAGTCGATGGCACGGCCGAGCTGCTCGGCGGCGCGCTGGGTCGCCAGGGCGTGGACGCGGAAGCGCTCCGGCTTCAGCTCCCAACCCCCGTTCGACTCGAAGAAGTCGAAGCTGGGCGCGGTGCCCGCGATCGCCAGGACGCCGGAGGGCTTCAGCGCCTCGACCGCCTCCGGGATCGTGGCGATGCCGCCCGCGGCCAGGCCACCGCGGTTGGCGAAGCGCAGCACCGAGATCGCCAGTGCGACGTCCGACTCGACCACCTCGACCAGCTCGCAGAGCCGCACCGTCTCGGCTGTACAGGCTTCGATCACCCGCTGGCGCGACTCGATCAGGACCGGGAAGCGCTCGACCGCCTCGAAAGCCTCGGCGAGGCGGCTGCCGGGGGCCGGCGCGGCGCGACCCGCCGCCTTCGCGCCGAGGGTCCCTGCCGAGGCGCGGCCGTTGGTCTGCGTGATCGTGCCTGCCATCTCGCATCCACATCGGCAGATGTCCGACGATTGTTTAGCCGGAAAGACGATCCAAATGTCCAGAGCAGTCGGGCGAGGCGCCAGATCCCGCTCAGGAAGCGGCCGAGAGACGTTTAGCGGCGGCGCCGATCCGCTCCAGGGTCCGCTCCCGACCGAGCGTCGCCAGCGACTCGAAGATCCCCGGTGAGACCGAGGTCCCGGTGATCGCCACCCGCAGCGGCTGGTAGAGACGCCCCGGTTTGACGTCGAAGCGGTCGAGCAGCGGCGCCAGCGCGCCCTCGATCGCCTCGGCGGTGTAGGGCTCGACCTCGGCCAGCGTCGCCGCGGCGGCATCCAGCATCTCCCCCGTCCCATCTCTCATCACCTTCGCCCAGGCCTTCTCGTCCTCGACCGGCGGCTCGTAGAGGAAGCGGATCAGCGGCCAGACCTCCGCCAGCGTCTGCGCTTTGTCCTGGACGATGGCGCAGGCCTCGCGCAGGCCCTCGTCGGGCTCGCGGCCGAGGTGACGGGCGACCGCCAGGGTGTATTCGTCGAGCGGCATCTCGCGCATGAAACGGCCGTTCAGCCAGCGCAGCTTCTTCTCGTCGAAGATCGCGGCGGACCTGCCGACGTCGGCGACATCGAAGCGACGAACCAGCTCCTCGGTCGACATCAGCGTGGTGTCGTCGTCGGTCCCCCAGCCGAGTAGCGCCAGGTAGTTGCGGACCGCGGCGGGCAGGTAGCCGGCCTCGCGCAGCTCCTGCACCGAGGCGGCACCGTGGCGCTTGGAGAGCTTCTTGCCGTCGGGGCCGTGGAGCAGCGGCAGGTGGGCGTAGCGGGGCGGCTCGTGGCCGAGCGCGCGCAGCACCAGCAGCTGCTTCGGCGTGTTGGAGAGATGGTCGTCGCCGCGGACCACCTCGGTGACGCCCATCTCGGCGTCGTCGACGGCGACCGCGAAGTTGTAGAGGACCGAGCCGTCGGCGCGGGCGATGACGAAGTCGTCGTAGCCGGCGTTGGGGAAGGCGACGGGGCCGTGGATCAGGTCCTCGACGATCGTCTCCCCGCCGTCGGGGACGCGGAGGCGGATCGCGGCGCCCGGCTCCTCGGTCGGCGTGCCGCGGTAGCCGCGGCCGGACCCGTGCTCGGCCTTCCACGCCTCGACGTCCTTGGCGGTGGCGGCGTCGCGGTAGGCGGCGCCGGAGGCGAGCAGCTGCCCGAGCGCGGCGGCATGGCGGTCGGCGCGGGCGGCCTGGGAGATCGGGCCCTCGTCGTAGGTGAGGCCGAGCCAGTCCATCGCGTCGAGGATCTGGTCGACGTTCTCGGGCGTAGAGCGCTCGCGATCGGTGTCCTCGATCCGCAGGATCAGGACCCCGTCGGCCGCGTGGCGGGCGGCCAGCCAGTTATAGAGTGCGGTGCGCGCTCCCCCGATGTGCAGAGCACCGGTAGGCGACGGGGCGAATCGAAAGCGGGGGTTGTCTCTTTCCATGTTCATCGGCGCTCACGTCTCCACCTCAGGCGGTCTCGACAAAGCGGTCGGGCGCGGGGACGAGCGTGGTTGCGAATCTATCCAGATCTTCAACCAGAGCCCGCGCATGTGGCGCCCGACCGACTACGGCGAGGACGACTTCGCGGCGTTCCGGGAGGCGATGGACGCCTCCAAGGTGGAACGGGTGATCATCCACGCCGTCTACCTGATCAACACCGCCTCCAAGGACAGGGAGCTGAGCCGGAAATCGCTCGCCGCCCTCACCCACGCGCTGCGGATCGGCGACGGGATCGGCGCCGAGGGCGTCGTCCTCCACCCCGGCTCGACCAAAGGCGAACCGCTCGGACCCTCGCTGAAACGGGCGGCGAAGGTGATCTCCGCCGCGCTCGAGGGCTCCGACCGCTGCAAGCTCCTGCTCGAGCAGACGGCGGGCCACAAAGGGCTGATCGGACGCGACTTCGACGAGACGGCGGAGCTGATCGATCTGGCGGGCGGTGGCGAGCGCCTCGGCCTCTGCCTCGACTCCTGCCACATGTTCGTGCAGGGCTACGACATCACCGACGAACAGCACCTGGCGGCGGTCCTCGACGAAGCCGACGAGAAGGTCGGCATCGACCGCCTCGGCGCGATCCACGTCAACGACGCCGCCGCCCCGCTCGGCTCCTGCCGCGACCGCCACGCCAACATCGGCAAAGGCGAGATGGGTCGCAAGGGCCTCGCCGCCTTCCTCTCCGAGCCCCGCTTCGAGGGCCTCCCCGCCACCCTGGAGACCCCAGGACCGGAAAAGAAGGGCTCGAGCAGGTCCGAAGTCACGGCAGCGAGACGCCTCCGCCGAGAAGGCCTCAAACGCCGTCAGAAGTAGCCGCCTCCTCGGCGCGTTCGCAGAAAGAGCAGGCGACAGGGACCGGCCCCCCGGCCGGTCCCTGCTCTCCCGCCGTAAACTTGGGCTACTGGATGTGGACGCCGGAGATCGCGCGCGAGATGACCAGGCGCTGGATCTCGGAGGTGCCCTCGAAGATCGTGTAGATCTTGGCGTCGCGGTGCATCCGCTCGACCGGGAACTCGCGGGTGTAGCCGTTGCCGCCGAGGATCTGGATCGCCCGCTCGGTCGCCCAGACGGCCACCTCGCCGCCCTTCAGCTTCGACATCGAGCCCTCGGCGTTCTCGAACCTCTTGCCGGTGCGCCCCATCCAGGCGGCGCGCCAGACCAGCAGCCGCGCCGCGTCGATCTCCAGCTTCATGTCGGCGAGGGTGAAGGCGATCGCCTGGTTCTCGATGATCGCCCGACCGAACTGGCGGCGCTCTTTGGCGTAGTCGAGCGCGTACTCGTAGGCCGCCCGGGCGATCCCCAGGGCCTGGGCGCCGACCACCGGCCGGCTCGCCTCGAAGGTCTGCATCGCGGCCTGCGATTTGGACCGTTTACCTTCTCGCACCCGCGCCAGCCGTTCGTCGAGCTTCTCTTTGCCGCCGAGCAGACAGGAGCCAGGGACGCGACAGTCGTCGAGGTGGACGTCGGCGGTGTGCGAGGCGCGCAGGCCGTGCTTCTTGACCTTCGCGCCCTGCTCGCAGCCCGGCGTCCCCGGCGGGATCACGAAGGCGGCGTGGCCGCGCGAGCCGAGCTCACGGTCGACCGAGGCGATCACCACGTGGACGTTGGCGATGCCGCCGTTGGTCGCCCAGGCCTTCTGGCCGTTCAGCACCCATTCGTCCTTCGCCTCGTCGTACTTGGCGGTGGTGCGGATCGCCGAGACGTCGGAGCCCGCATCCGGCTCGGAGGCGCAGAACGCGGCCACCTTGACGTCGTCCGGCGTGCCGAAGCACTGGGGTATCCACTCCCCCATCTGCTCCGGAGTTCCCTGCCCGAAGATCGCGGCGACGGCGAGCGAGGTGCCCATGATCGCCATCCCGATCCCGGCATCCCCCCAGAAGAGCTCCTCGTTGGCGACGGGCAGCGTCAGGCCGGTGTCGTCGGCCCAGAACTGACCCATCGCTTCGAAGCTGTAGAGGCCGATCTTGGCGGCCTCCTGGAGCACCGGCCAAGGGGTCTCCTCGCGCTCGTCCCATTCGTGCGCGGCGGGCCGGACCACACCCGCGGCGAAGCCGTGGACCCACTCTTTGATGTCCTTCTGGTCCTGGGTGAGCTCGATCGTGAAGCCGCGCCCCTCGGTGGAGACCGGCGGCTCGCCGGCCATCCCGGTCAGGATCTCCTCAGACTCCGCCTCGGGAACCGTGGTGGTGGCGTCGCTCACGGGCGCGGATGCTACACGAATCCATGTCTAAGTACATGGATTCGTGTCAGACCGCGTCGCGCAGGTCGAAGGCGCGCAGACCCTCGGCGCCCCCGTCGGTGCAGTCGAAGAAACGGCGATTGACGCAGTCGTAGGAGCCGCCCTCCCCCTCGTAGGCGCGCTCGACCGCGAACTGGCAGTGCGGCAGCGGCTCGCCGGTCATCTTCACGCCGCCGAAGCCACCGGGCTGCAGCACCGCGGCGAGGTCCACCTCGGCGCCGAAGACTTCCTGCATGCAGCCGACGTACTGGCGACCGTCGAGCCGATCGACGTAGCTGTAGAGGAAGCGGCAGCCGAGTTCGACACAGCCCCGCGGCTCGACCATCTTGTCGCAGAAGGAGCGGCACTGGCGGCACTCGCCGACCTCGGTGCGGGTTTGCGTCATATGGGAAGTCTAGGGAGGTCGGACCGCGGAACCAAGCGGTTTGCGACGCTCAAGCGGCGAGCGCGCCGGCGCCCAGAAGCTGCCCGATCTCATAGCGCAGGTTCGGCGAGGGCTGCACCTTGTACTTCTCGCCGAAGCACAGCGTCTTCGGACCGCTCGAGGTCTGCACCACGAGGTGGACGTCGGACTCGCCCCGATGGTCCTCGAACAACGACTTCAGCTCGGCGACGACGGCCGGGTCGAGCGCCTTGGAGGCGGGCAACGAGAACTGGAACGGGCCGCTCGGGACCGCCTGCGCGGGGGCGCTTCTCGCCGTCGGCTGCGCGGGGGCATCCTTCGCCGCGCGCTCGACCTCGGCGGCGTCCGGTTCGAAGCGCTGCGCCTCCTGCACCACGAGCTTCGTCTCGCCGCGGTCCTTGTGGTCGACCCGGCCGCGGACGAGGACGATCGCGTCGGGAGCGATGACCTGGGCGCTCTCCGCCTCGTCGGCCTTGAAGACGAGCATCTCGACCTGGCCCTCGACGTCGTCGAGCGTCGCGAACATCATCTGGCTACCGCTCTTGGTGCGGATCTTTTTGCACTCGACGACGATCCCGCCGACCGTCACCCAGGCGCCGTCCTGCTTGCGGTCGAGCTCGGTGAGGCTGCAGTCGACGCGGGCGCGCAGAGCCGGCCCGACCTCGGTCAGCGGATGCGAGGAGAGGTAGGTGCCGAGCGTCTCCTTCTCCATCGCGAGCAGCTCGGCACGGTCGAACTCGGCGGCCGAGATCGGCGGCCGCGCCTGCGCCTGGACGGCGCCGGGGCCACCCATGTCGGCGTCGCCGAAGTCGAAGATCGAGCCCTGGCCGAGCTGCGCGTCTTCCTGCGCCTTCTGACCGGAGGCCTGGGCGGCAGGCAACGCCTCCAGCATCCCCTTGCGGGTGGCGCCGGTGTCGTCGAGGGCGCCGCATTTGATCAGGCATTCGATCGCCCGTTTGTTGACCGCGCGCGAGTCGACCCGTTCGCAGAAGTCGTAGATCGAGCCGATCGGAGCGTCCTCGCGGGCGCGCAGGATCGCCTCGACGGCGGCGTGGCCGACGTTCTTGACCGCGTCGAGGCCGAAGCGGATCGCGTTCTCGGTGACGACGAAGCTGTGGTCGGAGGCGTTGACGTCGGGGGGCAGCACGTCGATCCCCATCTCCGCGCAGCGGTTGACGAAGAACGGCACCTTGTCTTTGGTGTTCATCACGGAGGAGATCACCGCCGCCATGTACTCGGCCGGATAGTTGGCCTTCAGGTAGGCGGTGCGGTAGGAGATCAGCCCGTAGCAGGCCGCATGCGACTTGTTGAACGAGTAGTCGGCGGCGGCTTCGTTCAGCTTCCAGAGGTCGGCGGCAACGTTAGGGGCGGTGTTCGACTTCTCCAGCCCTTCCATGAACTTGTCCTTCATCGTCGCCATCAGGTCGCGCTTCTTCTTGCCGACCGCCTTGCGCAGATCGTCCGCCTCGGTGCCGGAGAAGCCCGCCATCTCGCGCGCGATCGCCATCAGCTGCTCCTGGTAGATGACGCAGCCGTGCGTCTCCTCGGTGATCGCGCGCAGGCGCGGGTCGGGGTAGCGCACGGTCGAGGGGTCCTTCTTCCCCTTCGCGTAGGTGGGGATGTAGGCCATCGCGCCGGGTCGGTAGAGGGCGCCGAGCGCGACCAGGTCGGCGAATTCGGTCGGTCCGACCCGTTTCAGGGCGTCGCGCATCCCGTCCGACTCGAACTGGAAGACGCCGGTCGAGTCGCCGCGGGCGAGCATCTCGTAGGTCTTCTTGTCGTCGAGCGGGATCGCGTCCATCTCGATCCGCCCGCCGCGCGAGCGCTCGATGATGTCGATCGCGTCCTCGATCACGTCGAGGTTGCGCAGCCCGAGGAAGTCCATCTTCAGCAGGCCCAGGTCCTCGACCGGACCCATCGAGTACTGGGTCACGATCTTGTACTGGCGCTCCGGTTTGGATTTGCCGTCGGCGGTCACCGCGGGTGCGGTCTTGTCCTCGGCGAGCTGCAGCGGCACCACCTCGTGCAGGGGCCGGTCGGAGATCACCACCGCGGCGGCGTGGATCGAGTTGTTGCGGATGATCCCCTCGAGGCCGCGGGCGACGTCGACGATCTTCTTCGCGTCCGGTTCGGCGTCGTAGGCGGATTTCAGGTCTTCGCCCGGCTTCAGGCATTCGTCGAAGGAGGGGCTGCGGCCCATGATCGGCTCGGGGATGAGCTTGGCCAGACGATCCCCGGTGCCGTAGTCGTAGCCGAGCACGCGGGCGGCGTCGCGGGTCGCGGCGCGCGGCGCCATCTTGCCGAAGGTGATGATCTGGGCGACCGATTCGCGGCCGTATTTGTCGGCGACGTAGCGGATCATCCGCTCGCGACCGCGGACCGAGAAGTCGATGTCGATGTCGGGCATCGATTTGCGACCGGGGTTGAGGAAGCGCTCGAAGATCAGCCCTTCGGCGAGCGGGTCGAGGTCGGTGATGCGGAGCACGTAGGAGACGATCGAGCCGGCCGCCGAGCCGCGGCCGGGGCCGACCGCTACGCCGTTCTCCTTCGCCCAGGTGACGAAGTCCCAGACGATCAGGAAGTAGGAGGAGAAGCCCATCTCCTCGATCACGCCGAGCTCGAACTCGAGCCGCTCCACCGCCTCGGCGGGCGGTGGGTCGCCGTAGCGGGCGCGCAGGCCTTCGCCGCTGATCCGCCGCAGCATCGCCTCGGGCTCCTCGCCGGTCTCGGTCGGATAGCGCGGCAACAGCAGGCTGCCGAGCTCGATGTCGAGCGAGGAGCGTTCGGCGATCTCGAGCGAGTTCGGCACCGCTTCCGGCCACTCGGCGAACGCCTCGTGCATTTCCTCGGAGCTTTTTATGTAGAACTCGTTCGTGTCGAAGCTCATCTTCGGCGCTTCCAAGGTGGATTTCGTCTGCACGCAGAGGAGCGCCGCGTGGTTGTCGAAGTCCTCGCGCCGCAGGTAGTGGACGTCGGCGGTGGCGACCAGCGGCCGACCGACCTCGCGGGCGAAGCGGACGATCCCCTCGTTCGCCTTGTCCTGCTCGGCGATGCCGTTCTTCTGCACCTCCATGTAGACCTGGTCGGGCCCGAAGGCCTGGATCAGGTCGTCGAGGTGGGCGCGGGCGTCGTCCTCGCGCTCTTCGACCAGGCGCCGGCAGAGGCGCGAGGCGAGGCAGCCGCTGAGGACGATGACGCCCTCGGAGTGCTCCTCGAGCATCTTCACGTCGACGTTGGCCTTGCCGCGGGAGAAGCCCTCGAGGAAGCCCGCCGAGGTGAGCTTGACCAGGTTGGCGAAGCCGGTGTCGTTCTCGGCCAGCAAGGTGATGTGGTTGCGCTCGTAGCGGGTCTGCTCCTTGACCGCGAGGTGGTCGTCGACCAGGTAGGCCTCGAGCCCGACGATCGGTTTGATCCCGTGCTTGCCGCAGGCCTTGTAGAGGTCGACGGCGCCGTTCATCACGCCGTGGTCGGTGAGGCCGAGGGCGGGCTGGCCCAGCTCCGCCGCCCGCGCCGCCATCGCATCGATCTTGCAGGCCCCGTCGAGCAGCGAGTACTCGCTGTGGGCGTGGAGATGGACTGCGGCAGAGGTCGTCACGAGGTCGATCGATGATGCCAATCGCGGCAGACATCATCGTCGGCCTTCGCCGCTAAATCCGGCCGCTTTCGCTCAGGAAAGAGCAGTGAACGCAGCAGCGACGAGCCCGCCGACGAGGGTGCTCACCGCGCCGCCGAGCAGCAAGATGATCGTCCGGTTCAGCGAGTCGAACTTGGCGTCGATCCGGTCGAAGCCGCTCTCCATGTCGCCGCGCAGGCCATTCACCTCGCCGCGAACTTCGCGGATGTCGGCATCGACCCGGGCGAAGCCGTCGTCGATGCGCTTGTCGACCTCCTCGAAACGGCGGTCGACCTCCTGGAAGTGGAGGCCTACCTGGGCGAAGCCTTCTTCGAAACGTCTGTCGACCTCTTCGAAGCGGCGATCGACCTGGGCGAAGCTTTCTTCGAAGCGGCGATCGACTTCGTCGAAGCGGATGCCCACCTGGACGAAGCCCTCGTCCATGCGCTTGTCGAACTGGTCGAAGCGGCAGTCGACACCCTCGAAGCCGCGATCCACTCGTTTCGAGAGCTCGTCGAGGCGCCTTTCGGTCCCGATCTCGGTCATGGTTTCCATGAATAGACCGTAGGGGTGAAATGCGCAATGGTGGCACGCAAAAAGTTACATTTGCCGCACCGGAATGGGAAATCTCTGTCCCGTGGCGCGCCGGGAGGGGGTTGCGTAGACGGTGGACCCCCACGGGACCGGGCGGGCGGCCGGCCGAGGTGCGTCCCGGGCGTCTCGTGGCGACCCCGGCAGGGTGTGGCCGCCACGAGACGCCCGGGACGTGAGGGGTTCTCAGGGAAAGGTCACACGGAGGTATGGAAGACGCCGAGGACGTCACCGATCCTCATGCGTCTCCCCTCCGATCCGGAGGGGACGGCGACGACCGTGCACTTGACCACACCAGGGTGTGGACAAGTGCACGGTCGTGAGCGGCCCCATGAGGAAGACTCACGGAACCGTGGACTTGTCGGTGTCTTCGTCACCGATCCCAGGCCTTCTTGGAAGAACACGCGCTTCTCTCCCCGGAGCACGCCCGATCTCCCACTCCCTCTCCCCGAACCCTCGGCCGTCCCGGCCACGGCCACACCCTGCCGGGGTCGTGGCCGGGACGGCCGCGTCCCTTCCCCCTCGGGCGCCAGCTCAAGGAGCTCGCGGAACCGACCGTTTCCTACAAACTGCCGCAGACCCAGGCGCTCGCGCCGGAGTCGGCCCAGATTTCCGCCGCGATCCGGTCCTGTTCGGCCTTCGGGGCGTTCTGGGGTTCGCCCTTGCCGCCGTACAGTTCCCAGGTCGAGGGGAGGATCTGGTAGGCGCCGCCTGCCCCGCTTGACGGGTTGACCGCGCTGTAGTTGCCGCCCGACTCGCACATCACGATGTAGGTCGGGATCGAGTAGGGCCCACCTAGCCAGCGCCCCACTTCTTCTTCGGCTTCCGCTTCGCTCGCCGCCTTCGCTTCGGCGGCGCGGATCTTCTTCACATCGGCGACCCACTTCGAGATGTCGTCCTTCAACTGCGCCAGCGCGGCTTCGCGGGCGCCGCTGACCGCGGCCAGATGGGCCGCCGAGGCCGCCGCCGCTTCGCGCACCGCGGCGATCTGGTCACGGGCCGCCGCGACACGTTCGTCGTAGGCGACCGCCCGCCGTCGCATCGTCGCCACCTGCGTCGCCTGGCGACGGACCTGGTCACGCACCTGGCCGACCCGTCGCGCCAACGCCGTGTCTGATTCGTTGATCACCCGCAGATAGGTGTCGCGGGTGACGAGTTCTTCGTAGCTGCCGGATCCGAGGAGCACGCTGGCGGTGTCCGGCACGCCGGTCTCGTAGATATCGACCAGCCGCTGCGCCAGCGCCCGCCGCGAGCGCCGCAGTCGCGCCTTCTCGACCGCCAGCCGCCGCCGCGTCGCTGCCAGTTCTTCGCTCAGCGCCGCCTCGCGCGCTTCGCCTTCGGCAAGCAGCCCGGAGAGTCGTTCCTCGTGCTTTTCGGCCTTCGCCGCTTCCGCCTCGGCGCCCGCCAGTTCGGCCTGGCTCGCCTGCAACTGCCCGGCCAGCGCGCCGGCTTCTTCGCGCCCGGCAGAGAGCTTCGCTTCCAGCGCACCGCGGTCGGCCGCCCGCGCCCCCGGCGCAAGCGCCATCACCAGCGCGACGAGGGCGCCCAGAAGCGCCCCGGCGGCGGCCAGGGCGAGGAGATCCGATCTGACCCGGGACGACGCCAAGAGCCATCGAGGCTAGCGCCGCCCAGGCCACACTCAACCCTTGTCGCGCTCCCGCAACCGATGTGCCAGGCGCGACTGCAGCGACCAGAGCTCGATGAAGCCGGGCGAGGCGGTCTGCGAGAAGAGCTCTTCGCCGGAGGCGGAGAAACTCGCCAGCGAGGCGTCGTAGACGGCGTTCGGCGAGGACCGCGTCACCACCCGCACGCTGCCTTTGTAGAGGCGCAGGCCGATCTCCCCCGTCACCCGCACGTTGACCGCGCTCATGTAGGCGTCGAGGTCTTCGCGCAGCGGCTCCCACCAGAGCCCGGCGTAGACCAGATAGCCCCAGCGCTGGTCCATCTGCGGCTTCATCTGGTTCTGGTGGATCGTGCCGACCAGCCGCTCCAACTCCTCGTGCGCGGTGAGGATCAGCGCCGCGGCCGGCACCTCGTAGATGTCGCGCACCTTGAGGCCGACGATCCGGTCCTCGATGTGGTCGACGATGCCGACCCCGTGGCGCATCCCCAGCTCGGCCGCCCGTTCGAGCAGGTCGACCAGGCCGAGGCGCTCGCCGTCGATCGAGACCGGCAGGCCGGCCTCGAAGCCGATCTTCACCACCTGGGCCTCGTCGGGCGCCTCCTCGGGGCGGGTCACCAGTTGGAAGACGTCGTCCTCGGGCGCGTGCTCCAGATCCTCGATCCAGCGGCCCTCGGAGGAGCGCCCCCAGAGGTTGTCGTCGATCGAGTACGGCGCCACCTCGGTGCCGCCCTTGACCGGGATGCCGTACTCACGCGCGTAGGCGATCTCCTCGTCGCGGCCCATCGCCCAGGAGCGCACCGGCGCGATCGTCCGCAGCTCCGGCGCCAACGTCGCCACCGTCGCCTCGATCCGCACCTGGTCGTTGCCTTTGCCGGTGCAGCCGTGGGCGATCGTGTCGCAGTGCGAGCGCCGCGCGTATTCCACCGCGAGCTGGGCGATCAGCGGCCGGCCGAGCGCGGTGAAGAGCGGGTAGCCGTTGCCGTAGACCGCGTTGGCCTTGATCGCGGGCGCCAGGAAGTCGACGGCGAACTGCTCGCGGGCGTCGACCACGTGGCACTCGACCGCCCCCAGGCGCTTCGCCTTCTCCTCGATCACCGCGTAGTCCTCGCCGGGCTGGCCGAGGTTGACGGTCAGGGTGACGACTTCGGCGTCGTAGGAGTCCTGGATCCACTTCAGCATCACGCTGGTGTCGAGCCCGCCGGAGTAGAGCAGCAGCACCCGGTCCACCTGGGACGGGTCTGCCTCATAGCTCGCGGTCGGACGCTGCTGCGTCGGGTCGGCGCTCATTCAGCCGACACTCCGCCGCCTTCTTCTTCGGGCGCGACTTCTTCGATGCCGCCTTCTTCTTCCGGCGCCAGTTCTTCGATCGCCCCTTCTTCGAACCCACCTTCTTCGGCTTCTTCCGATTCGACCCCGCCGGTTTCTTCTTCGGCTTCTTCGACTTCGTGTTCCGCTTCTTCGGCGGGCGTTTCTTTTTCTTCGTTGCCCGGCGAGGCGGGCTGCTTCGGTTCGATGTATTCGGGTTCGGTGGTGACCGTCACCGTCTTGGTCCCGCCCGAGCAGGAGCCGACGAAGAGCGCGATCAGGAGGCCGACGATCACCGCCCCCATGACGGCGACGACCAGCCGCAGGTTGCCGTGAGGGGGATGCTGCTGGGGTGGGCGGCGGTCCGGCGGGCGGCGCCGTTCGGGGCCGTCGCCACCGCGCATGATCCTGGTCGGGTCCTCGTTCATATCGTCCTTTCTAGCGCTCCGGGCCGAGGATCGCGTCGAGGATGGCGTCGGTGTCGGCGAGCTCGAACCCGTCGTGCAGGCGCTGCTCGATCTCCGCCCGGCTCGATCCCGAGACGGCCATCTGGGTCGCCAGCAGCCGCGCCCCGGCGGCGGCATTGATCGCCCCCGGGTCGGGGACCGGCGAATGCTCGGCGGTGGCCGGCTGCGGCGATGCCTCGCCGACCACGGTCAACGCGGGCGAGGACGGCCGGCGCTCGGCCGCCTCCGCCGCGGGCCGGGCGACCGGGTCGGCATCGCGCCCACCGGCGAGCTCGGCCTTGGCCCGCGCCAGCGTCCGCTGCAGCTCTTCGGCCTGGGTGCGAAGCGCCGCGGCCTGGGTGTCGATCTCCGCCGTCATCGCGGTGAGCGCGGCGAGCCGCTCGCCGATGATCCGGTCGGCTTCCCCCTCGGCGGAGGCGAGCCTGGCGCGAGCTTCGGCCTCGGCCTCGTCGATCACCTGGCGCGCCGCCCGCTCGGCGACCGCGACGATCTCGGCGAGACGGGCCGCCGTCGACTCTTCGATCTCCCGCCGCCGGGCGGGGTCGCCATTGCTCAAGACGCACCAAACCCTAGAAGCGATTCGCCGATCAGGCCGGCGGCACGGTCGATCTGGTCGGCCTCGACCACCAGGGGCGGCAGCAATCGCAGGGTGTCGGGTGCCGGGGCGTTGACGACGAGGCCGCGCCCGAGCAGGTCGGCCCCGACCGCGGCGGCGTCGATCCCGTCCTCCAGGGCGACGCCGACCATCAGCCCCCTCCCGCGGGTGCCGGCGACGCCGGGGAGCGCCTCGAGCGCGCCTCGCAGCCGCGCCCCCAGCTCGCGCACCGAGCGCAGCAGGGTCGGGTCGTCGACCGCGTCGAGGACGGCCAGCGCCGCGCCGGTGGCGATCGGCCCGGCGGCGAAGGTCGAGCCGTGATCGCCGGGCGCGAGCACGTCGGCCGCGGCCGGGGCGGTGATGCAGGCGCCGATCGGCATGCCGCCGCCGAGCGCCTTGGCGCTGGTGATCACATCGGGGCGGACCGGGGTCTGCTCGTAGGCCCAGAGCGAGCCGGTGCGGCCGATCCCGGTCTGGATCTCGTCGAAGATCAGCAGGGCGCCGACCTCGTCACAGGCCTGGCGGGCGACGAGCAGCGCCTCGTCGGAGGTGGGCCAGACGCCCGACTCGCCCTGGATCGGCTCGATCAGGACCGCCGCCGTGTTCGGCCCGACCGCGGCGCGGAGCGCATCGGCGTCGTTGTCGGGAACCGCGACGAAGCCGGGCAGCATCGGCCCGAGCGCCGCGTTGCGGGCCAGCTTCGGCGTCGCCGCGAGCGATCCGTAACTGCGCCCGTGGAACTCGCCCTCGAAGCTGACGATCTCCGGTGCCTCCACCCCGCGCCCGTGGGCGTGCTTGCGCGCCACCTTGATCGCCGCCTCGTTGGCCTCGGTCCCCGAGTTGCAGAAGAAGACCCGGCCGCCGAGGCTCGACTCCGAGAGGCGCTGCGCGAGCCGGGTCATCGGCTCGGTGTAGAAGAGGTTCGAGACGTGCATCAGGCGCTCGGCCTGGTCGGTCACCGCGGCGACGACCGCGGGGTGGCAGTGGCCGAGCGAGCAGACCGAGATCCCGGCCAGGAAGTCGAGATACTCCTTGCCGGCGGCATCCCAGAGCAGGCAGCCCTCGCCCCTGACGAAATCGACCGGCCCGCGTTTGTAGGTGCGCATCAGGTAGCGCTCCTCGAGCGCCTGGGTCTCGGCGAGACCGAGCGGGGCGGCGGCGGTCGGCCCGGTCGCGCTCATGGGACCACCATGGTGCCGATCCCGGCGTCGGTGAAGAGCTCCAGCAGCAGGCTGTGCGGGATGCGGCCGTCGATGATGTGGGCCGACTGGGCGCCGCCGTTGACGGCGTCGACGCAAGCCTGCAGCTTCGGCCGCATCCCGCCCGCGAGACCCGGCAGCGCCGCCTCGACCTCGCCGACCGCCGCGCGTGAGATCAACGAGCCCTCGTCGTCGGCGTCGGCGAGCCAGCCCTCGACGTCGGTGAGGAAGATCGCCTTGGTCGCGCCGAGCGCCGCCGCGACCTTGCCCGCCGCCTCGTCGGCGTTGACGTTGTAGGGCTGGCCGCTGCGGTCGGAGGCGGAGGAGGCGATCACCGGGATGTAGTCGGCGGCGATGTGGTTGAGGACATCGACGTCGACCCGCTGGATCTGGCCGACGAAGCCGACCCGGTCGGCGTTCGGCGCAGGCGCCACCTCGAAGAGCGTGCCGTCCTCGCCGGCGAGGCCGACCGCGGGCTGTCCGTGGCGGTTCAGCCGCTGGACGATTTCCGAGTTCAGCTTGCCGACCAGGACCATCTTCGCCACCTCGACCGTGGCGGCATCGGAGACCCGCAGCCCCTCGACGAACTGGACCTCGAGGCCGAGTTTGTCCATGTAGCGGGTGATCTCGGGGCCGCCGCCGTGGACGACGATCGGGTTCAGCCCGACGTACTTGAGCAGGACGACGTCGGCGGCGAAGGCGTCGCGCAGGTCGTCGTCCAACATGGCCGCGCCGCCGTACTTGATCACCACCGTGCGACCGTGGAACTCGCGGATGTAGGGCAGGGCCTCCAGCAACGTCTGCACGCTGGTGGCCGCGGCTCGGGACTGCGGGGCGCGCTCGGTCACGTCGTGTATTCCGCGTTCAGGGTCACGTACTCGTGACCGAGGTCGGAGAAATAGACGTGGGCGCGAGCGTCGCCCCGACTGAGTCGGATTGCGATGTTCGCCTCCGGAAGGTCCTCGCCAAGCTCGGCGGCGTCGATCGAGTCGGCGCCGAACTCGTCCATCTCGGCACCCGCCAGCGCGGCGCCGGCGGCCTGGCTGATCCGGCCCCAGTTGGGGTCGCGGCCGTAGAGCGCCGTCTTCACCAGCGGAGAGTTGGCGATCGCGCGGGCGACGCGCTCGGCCTCCGCGGTGTCGGCTGCCCCGGTCACCTCGATCCGCCCCGCCCGCTTCGCGCCCTCGCCGTCGCGGACGACCTCGATCGCCAGCTGCAGGAAGATCGCGTCGAGCAGGCCCTCAGGGAGCGGCCTGCCGGAGGCGCCGGTCGCCTGCAACAGGACGGTGTCGTTGGTGCTCATCTGGCCGTCGACCGTGATCCGGTTGAAGGAGCCGTCGACGGCGCGCCGCAACACCGCGCCCGGATCGGGCACGACCGCGTCGGTCTGGACGAAGCAGAGCAGGGTCGCCATGTTCGGCTGGATCATCCCGGCGCCCTTCGCCTGGGCGGAGAGGGTGACGCCGCCAGCGCGGACCGTGCAGCGCTTCGGCCACAGGTCCGTGGTCGTGATCGCCTCGGAGAAGACCTCGCCGCCGTCGGGCGAGAGCTCCTTTGCCGCCTCCTCGATCCCCGGCAGCACCGCGCTCATCGGCATCGGCACGCCGATCACGCCGGTCTCGGCGACGGCAACCTGGGACGTCTCGAGATCGAGCGCGTCAGCCGCCCGTTCGGACATCGCGAGCGCGTCGGCGAAGCCCTGTTCACCGGTCTCGGCGTTGGCGTTGCCGGAGTTGATCACCGCGGCGCGGACGTCGGCGGCGTCGACGACCTCACGGCAGACCCGGATCGGCGCCGCCGCCGAGGCGTTGCGGGTGAGGACGAACGCCGAGCCGACCTCCTCGGCATCGCAGACGAGCAGGCCGACGTCGGTCTTGCCGCCGCCCTTCAACCCGACGTGGGCGCCGCCCGCGCGAAAACCGGGCGCAAGCCGCGCCGGGTCGAGCTCCTCGACCCCGGCCGGCGCCTCGACCCAGCGGCTGCGGAAGAAGCCGCTCACCGTCCACCCCCGGTCAACTGTGCTTTATGCGCCTCATAGGCGCAAAAGGAACAGCTGGGCGGGGTCACGGGAGACCCTCCGTCTCGTCCAGGCCGAGCATCAGGTTCAGGTTCTGGACGCCCTGGCCGGAAGCGCCCTTCCAGATGTTGTCGATCGCGGAGAAGGCCATCACCCTCCCCCGCTCCTCGACCGTCACGTAGACGTGGCAGTCGTTGGTGTCGCGCAGGGCGCGCAGGTTGGGCGGGCCGTCGAGCAGGTGCACGAAGGGCTCGTCCCGGTAGCGCTCCTCATATAGGGAGACGATCGCCTCGCGGGAGGTCGGCTCGGCGAGGGTCGCGAAGCAGGTCGCCAGCTCGCCCTGGTCGAGCGGCAGCAGGTGCGGGACGAAAGTGACCGGGGCCGGGCTTCCCAGCGCCGCCAACTCCTGCTCGATCTCCGGCCGGTGCCGGTGTCCCTCGGTCTTGTAGGGGAAGGCGTTCTCGGTCATCGAGGAGAAGTGGACGAGGTCGTCGCTGGAGCGCCCATAGCCGGAAGTGCCCTGCATCGCGGAGACGAAGACCTCGCCGAGGAGGCCTTGTTCCGCCAGCGGCGCCAGCCCGAGCACGGTCGCGGTCGGGTAGCAGCCGGGGGTGGCGACGAGGTCGGCGCCGCGCAGCTCCTCCCGGTACATCTCGGTCAGCCCGTAGACGCCCTTGCCGAAGAGGTCGGGGGCGCCGTGCTCGCCGTACCAGCGCTCGTAGGTGCCCATGTCGCGGAGGCGGAAGTCGGCCGAGAGATCGACCACCTTCACCCCGGCCGCGCGCAGCGCCGCGTCGGTCGGCGCGGCGGCGCCGTGCGGGTAGGCGACGATCGCCGCGTCGACGCCGAGTGAGGCGATGTCGTCCAGATCGAGCTCGGTGAGCGTGACCGGCACCCGATAGCGGGGGTAGAGTTCGTCGATCCGCTTGCCCGCGTCTGAGCGCGAGGTCGCCGCGACCAGCTCGAGCCGCGGGTGGTCCCAGACGATCTTCGCCGCCAGCGCGCCGGTGAAGCCGTTGGCGCCGGCGACCAGCACCCGCGCCGCGGGCATCCCGTCGAGCGGTTGGGTCGACCGGCTATTCACGCAGGGTCCCCCCGATCTTCTCCAGCTCGGCGCGGATCGCCTCCCGCGCGGCCTCGACCTCCTCGTCGGTGAGGGTGCGGTCCGGCGCCCGGAACTCGAGCGCCAGCGCCAGGCTCTTGCGGCCCTCGCCGAGCTGCTCGCCTTCGTAGAGGTCGAAGACCTCGGCGGCGCGGAGCAGCTCACCACCACCCGCCGTGACTGCGGCGCGAACCGACGCCGCCGGGGTCTCGGAGGCGACGACGACGGCGATGTCGCGGCGGGCGGCCGGGAAGGTGGTGACGTCCTCGAACTCCTCCTCGCCGAGGGTGGCCGCCGCCAACAGCGGCGCCGCCGCGATTTCGAAGCCGACCGCGGCGGGGACGTCCCAGCTCCGGCAGACCAACGGGTGGACCTCGCCGAGCCAGCCGAGCGGCGTGCCGGCGATGGAGACCGCGGCGCTGCGGCCCGGATGCAGGAAGGGCTCGACGACCGGCTCGAAGGCGAGCGCCGGGCAGCCGAGCCCGCCGGCGAGCGCCTCGAACACGCCCTTCAGGGCGAAGAAGTCGACCGGCTCGCCGCCGCCGCGCCAGGAGCGCGGGACGAGCGGCCCGACGGCGAGGGCTCCGTAGCGGTGCGGCTCGGTGACCGGGGCCGGGGTGTCGCCGGGGAAGTTGCCCGCCAGGGGGCCGCCGCTCTCCGGCGGTGCGCCGCGCAGGTAGACCGCGCCCGCCTCGAACAGCGCCACCATCTCGGCGCCGCGCGCCAGGTTGCGGGAGGCGACGTCGAGCAGCGAGCCGAGCAGCGTCGTCCGCATCGCCGCGCCCTCGTCGGAGAGCGGGTTGGCGACCAGGATCGGATCGGCGCGCGGGTCGGGCTCCTCGATCCGCAGCCGCCCGGCCTCGCCGGGGTCGGTGAAGCTCCAGCCGACGATCTGGTCGAAGCCCAGGTCGCGCAGCTCGTCCTCGGCGCGCCGCCGCAGCCTTTGGGTGCGGTTCAGCCTGCCGACCTTGCCGTCGCCGACCGCGGGCAGCGTGGTCGGCAGGTGGCGGTCGAAGCCATGGAGGCGGCCGACCTCCTCGATCAGGTCGATCTCCCGGGTGACGTCGTGATAGCGGTCGGGCGGGACCGCGACCGTGAGGTTCTCGCCGTCGACCTCGACGCCGAAGCCGAGCCGCTCCAGGTAGGCGACCTGGTCGGCTTGCGAGATCTCCATGCCGAGGATGCCGGTCACCCGGGCGCCGCGCAGCGTCACCGTGCGCGGCGGCGGCGCTGGGGCGGCGACGTCGATCGTCCCCGGCACCAGCGTCGCGCCGCAGAGGTCGACGATCAACTTCGAGGCGACCGCCTGGGCGCGCAAGGTCAGGTCGGGGTGCAGCTGCTTCTCGAAGCGCGCCGATGCCTCCGAGCGCAGCGAGAGCCGGCGCGAGGTCGCCAGCACGTTCGCCCCGTTCCAGTTCGCGACCTCGAGCAGCACATCGGTGGTCTCGTCGGAGACCTCGGAGACCTGACCGCCCATCAGGGCCGCGACCCCGGTCGGCCCGTCGCGGTCGCAGACCAGCACGGTCTCCGGATCGAGGTCGCGCTCGATCCCGTCGAGCGTCGTCATCTTCTCCCCCGGCCGCGCGACGCGGACGATCAGCTCGCCCCCCGGCACCTTCGCCAGGTCGTAGGCATGCAGCGGCTGCGCGGTCAGCAGCATCACGTAGTTGGTGATGTCGACGACGTTGGAGATCGGCCGCATCCCGGCGGCGGCGAGGCGCTCCTGCAGCCAGAGCGGCGAGGGGCCGATCTTCACGTCCTTGAAGACCCGGGCGGTGAAGCGTGGGCAGAGGTCGGGGACCTCGACCGTGATCTTGGCCAGGTCGTCGATGCTCCCCCCGCCGGCGGCCGGCGCGTCCTCCTCCCAGGGCGCGGCGGCAAGCGGCGCGCCGGTCACCGCGTGGACCTCGCGGGCGACGCCGAAGACGCCGAAGCAGTCGCTGCGGTTCGGCGTCACCTCGATCTCCAGCACCGGCTCGGCGAGCGGGATCACCTCGGTCAGCGGCGTCCCCGCGGCGAGCGCGTCGTCGAGGACGAGGGTGCCCTCGTGGTCGTCGCCGATCTCGAGCTCGTCGGCGGCGAGGATCATCCCTTCCGAGGCGACCCCCCGCAGCTTCGCCTTGCGCAGCTTCTCGCCGCCCGGCATCCGGGCGCCGGGGAGCGCCACGGCGACGGTCTGGCCGGCACCGACGTTGGGGGCGCCGCAGACGATCGTGCGGGGGCCGTCCTCGCCGACCTCCACCGTGCAGACCCGCAGCCGGTCGGCGTCGGGATGCTGCACCGCCTCGGTGACCTTGCCGACCACGAAGTTGTCGGAACTCGGCGGGCCGACGACGTCGATCCGCTCGACCTCGGTGCCGGTCATCACCAGCCGCTCGGCGAGCTCCTCGACCGGGACGCCGGGGTCGCAGTACTCCTTCAGCCAGCTGTACGGCACCCTCATGAGAACTGCTCCAGCATCCGCACGTCGTTGTCGAAGAAGCGGCGCAGGTCGGGGATGCCGTGGCGCAGCATCGCCACCCGCTCGATCCCGAGGCCGTAGGCGAAACCGCTCACTTTCTCCGGGTCGTAGCCCATCTCCTTGACGAAGCCGAGCACGTTAGGGTCGACCATCCCGGCACCGAGGATCTCGATCCAGCCCTGGCCCTTGCAGAGGTTGCAGCGCTCGCCACCCGGCAGGACGCCGGTGCCCTCGCACTGGAAGCAGGAGACGTCGACCTCGACGCTCGGCTCGGTGAAGGGGAAGTAGTGGGGCCGCAGCCGCACCTCCCGCGTGTCGCCGAAGAGCGCCCGCGACATCGCCAGCAGGGTCCCCTGCAGGTCGGCGAGGGTGAGCCCCTCGGCGACGGCCAGCCCCTCCATCTGGTGGAACATCGGGCTGTGGGTGGCGTCGGAGTCGCGCCGGTAGACCTTGCCCGGGATGACGATGAAGATCGGTGGCCTCTGCGTCTCCATCGCCCGGATCTGCATCGGCGAGGTGTGGGTGCGCAGCAGCACGTCGGGGTGCGACTGGATGTAGAAGGTGTCCTGCAGCATCCGGGCGGGGTGGCCGACCGGGTGGTTCAGGGCGGTGAAGTTGTAGTAGTCGTGCTCGATCTCCGGGCCTTCGGCGACCTCATAGCCGAGCCCGACCATGATGTCCTCGATCAGCCGCGTGGTGCGGGTGATCAGGTGCTGGTGGCCGGCCAGCCGGGGCGGTGCCCCCGGCAGGGTCACGTCGACGCGGTCGGCGACGAGGCGGGCGTCGAGCTCGGCCGCGTCGAGGCGCTCGCCGCCCTGCTCGATCAGCGCCTCGAGCTCCTTGCGGACCTTGTTGGCGGCGCCGCCGACCGGGCCGCGTTCCTCCACGGGCAGCTCGGAGATCCCCCGCAGGATGCCGGTCAGCTCGGCTTTGCGGCCGAGGTAGCGGACCCGGAGCTCCTCCAGCTCGGAGCTGGTCGAGGCGGCGGCGATCGCCGCCGTCGCCTCGGCCCGGAGCTTTTCGATCCGCTCAAGCATGTGCCCGCTCCTCGCTCATCCGGGCGCACGCTACCGCCGCCGCGGCGGCGACGTTCAGCGACTCGGCGCCCGCTTGCAGGGGAATCGTGGCGGAGGCGGCACAGGCGGCGACCACCTCGGGGCGCAATCCCTCCCGCTCGGCGCCGAGGCAGAGCGTCGCGGCGCCGGCCAGCGCCTCGAGCCCGGCGCCACCGTGGGCGACGAGGGCGACGCGCGGCTCGGGCGTCGCCCCGACCCCGGCGACCGCCACCGGCGGGCGGGCGAAGACCGAGCCCATGCTGGCCCTGGTCGCCTTCGGGCCGAACGGGTCGGCGCAGTCGGGGCCGAGCGCGACGGTGGCGCCCAGCAGCGCGTGGGCGGTGCGGACGATCGCGCCGACGTTGCCGGGGTCGGCGACCCCGTCGAGGTAGACGCAGGGCGCCTGCGGCGCGGCGGGCCCAGGCCGCGGCCAGACCGCGATCGCCCGCGTGCCGGAGCCGAGCGCCGAGACGGAGCCGAGCAGCCCCGGCTCGACCTCGTCGAACTCGAAGCTCCCCGCACCGCGGTCGTCCTTTGGCCCGCTCGTGTCTGCGCGGTCGTCCTTTGGCCCGTCGAGCGGGCCTAGGGTCGACCGCGCTCCCGCAGCCGGGCCAAAGGACGACCGCGCTCCGGCGGCGACGAGCACGAACCGGGGTTCGGCGCCGGCGGCCAGGCCCGCCGCCAGCAGATCCTCGCCCTCGGTCGCGAACAGGCCCTCGCGCTCGCGGTGCTTGCGCTCCCGCAGCTTGCGGACCAGCTTCAGCTTCTCGTTGTCTTTGCTCTGGATCACTTGGTGTCGGACAGTTTGCTTCGGATCTCCAAACGAAAACGGGCCGCTTTCGCGGCCCGCCCGGGAATCTGAAAAGTGTCGGCCTGAGCTCAGGCGGCGGCACCCTCCCGGGCTATCTCCACGAATCGGCGGAACCCCTCCGGGTCCGAGACGGCAATCTCGGCCAGCATCTTGCGGTTCACCTCGACCTCGGCCTGGTTAAGGCCGTGCATCAGTTCGGAGTAGCTCATGCCCTCCTGCCGCGCGGCGGCGTTGATCCGGGTGATCCAGAGCCGACGGAAGGTCCGCTTGCGGTTGCGCCGGTCGCGGTAGGCGTACATGCCCGACCGCTGCACCTGCTCTTTGGCGAACCGGTAGGAGGAATGCTTGCGGCCGAAGTAGCCCTTCGCTTCCTTCAGCACCTTGCGGCGCTTCTTGCGCGCGTGGACGCTGCGCTTGACGCGGCTCACTTGCCGCCTCCGAGGAGCTTGCGGACATTCGGGACGTCGACTTTGGCGATCGCCGCCGGCCGCGCCATGTTCCGCTTCCGCTTCGGCGACTTTTTCTCGAGGATGTGACTCGAGTAGGCGTGGCGGCCGCGGATCTTGCCGGTGGCCGACTTCTTGAAGCGCTTCTTGGCGCCCGAATGGGTTTTCATCTTCGGCATACGGGCTCGACATTGAAGCAGACCGGGCCTCTTCGCCGAAGTCGGACCACCGGCGCGGGTAGTGTGGCCCGGCGATGCGCGTCCTCTATGTCGTCGGCACGCGGCCGAACTTCGTCAAGACCGCCCCGGTGATCGCGGCGATGCGCGCCAGGCTGCCCGAGGGGCGGCACACGATCGTCCACACCGGCCAGCACTACGACCGGGCGATGTCGGAGATCTTCTTCGAGGAGCTCGGCGTCCCGGCCCCCGACCACATGCTCGAGGTCGGCTCCGGCAGCCACGCCGTGCAGACGGCGCGCACCATGGAGCGCCTCGAGCCGGTGATCGAGGCGGAGCGCCCCGACCTGTTGATCGTGCCCGGAGACGTCAACTCGACCCTGGCGGCGGTGCTGACCGCGGTGAAGATGGAGGTGCCGGTCGCCCACGTCGAGTCGGGCCTGCGCAGCTTCGACCTCTCGATGCCCGAGGAGGTGAACCGGATCGTCGCCGATCGCTTCTCCTCCCACCTCTTCCTCCACTCCGAGGAGGCGATCGGCAACCTGCGCGCCGAAGGGATCGCGCCGGAGCGGATGCACTTCGTCGGCAACACGATGATCGACACCCTGGTCGCGCTGGAGGACCGGATCAGGGCGGCGGGCGCGGCGGCCAAACTCGATCTCTCCCCCGGCTCCTACCTGCTCGTCACCCTGCACCGGCCGGCGCTGGTCGACGGGCCGTTGCTGGCCGAGACCGTCGCCCGGCTCACCCGCCTGGCGAGCGAGATGCCGATCGTCTTCCCGGTCCACCCGCGCACCCGCAAGATGATGGAGACGTCCGGGATCGAGACCCCGGAGGGGCTGATCCTCACCGAGCCGTTCGGCTACCTCGACTTCCTCTCGCTGGTCACCGATGCCCGCGCGGTCCTCACCGACTCGGGCGGCATCCAGGAGGAGACGACCTACCTCGGCGTCCCCTGCTTCACCCTGCGCGCCAACACCGAGCGCCCGGTGACGGTCGAGCTCGGCACCAACACCCTGCTAGGCCTCGATCCCACCGCGATCGCCGAGATCCCCGCCGCGCTTTCGAGCCGCTCCCCAGAGCGTCCCGAGCCCCCGCCTCTCTGGGACGGCCAAGCCGCCGAACGCATCGCCGACATCCTCGCCCCGCCCGACCCCGAGCTACTGAGCGCCTGACCCCCGGTCCGCCCGGTGGGGAGGTCCTTTGGGACCCCCGAACGAACCTCCCTGCAGTTCGTGAGAGAGGGGGTCCCAAAGGACCTCCCCCGCAGAGCCGTCCCCCGGAGCCCTACCCCTGAGCAGCCGTGCTGTCGGCCTCGGCCCCCTCGGGGACGTCCGCCACCCCCTCGGCCGCGCGCGCCTCTTTGCTGGGCGCCAGCAACATGCTCATGTTGCGCCCTTCCTGCAGCGGCGCCGACTCGATCGTCGCCAGCCCGCCGAGGTCCTCGAAGAGCTTCTGCAGAAGCGCCCGACCGCGCTCCGGATGGGCCTGCTCGCGGCCCCGGAACATGATCGTGATTTTGACCTTGTCACCGTGTCTGAGGAAGCGCTCGACGTGACCTTTCTTGGTGTCGTAGTCGTGCGTGGCGATCTTCGGCCGCAGCTTGATTTCGCGGATGTTGACCTGCTGCTGATGCTTGCGCGCCGCCTTCTGCTTCTGCTCCTGCTCGTATTTGTACTTCGAGTAGTCGAGCATCCGGGTGACCGGCGGCTTCGAGTTCGGCGCCACCTCGACCAGGTCGAGGTCGGCGTCCTGGGCGCGGCGCAGCGCCTCCGCGGTGTCGACGATCCCGAGCTGCTCGCCGTCGGCCCCGATCAGGCGCACCTGGGGGACGCGGATCCGCTCGTTGATCCTCGTCGTGTCGCGCTCTGGCGGGCGCCGATCGAACCTACGCGGGACCGGCACTAGTGAGAGTGAAGTTGCTTCAAGAGGACGAGGCTTCGGTCGGCAGGCACGGGGCGCTCAGCGGCGGCGGTCATTTGTGGTGCCCACAGTCAAGTTTGCGCAGTATAGACAGGTGAGGCGGCTTGGCAAGCCGTTCCGCCTCAAGATGAGGTCTCGGCCTCGATCCGCGCCGCGAACTCGGCGACGCCCATCTCGCCGACATCGCCGGCGGCGTGCGAGCGCACCGCCACCCCGCCGTTCTCCTGCTCGCGGTCGCCGACCACCAGCATGTAGGGGTAGCGGCCCATCTCGGCGTCGCGGATCTTGCGGCCCACCGACTCGGAGCGATCGTCGATCGCGACCCGCACGCCGAGGTCGCGGAGCTCGTCGTGGACGCGGCGGCCGTACTCGTTGTGGCGGTCGGCGATCGGCAGCACTGTCGCCTGGATCGGCGCCAGCCAGGTCGGGAAGCGGCCCGCGTAATGCTCGATCAGGATGCCGGCGAAGCGCTCCATCGATCCCAGCAGAGCGCGGTGGATCATCACCGGCCGGTGGGCGTCGTCGTCGGCGCCGGTGTAGGTGAGATCGAAGCGCTCCGGCATCTGGAAGTCGAGCTGGCAGGTGCCGCACTGCCAGGAGCGGCCGAGCGCGTCGGTGATGTGGAAGTCGATCTTCGGCCCGTAGAAGGCGCCGTCGCCGGGGTTCAGCTCGTACTCGCGGCCCTGCGAGTCGAGCGCCTCGGCGAGCGCCGCCTCCGCCTTGCGCCACTGCTCCTCGGAGCCCATCGACTTCTCCGGCCGGGTCGAGAGCTCGACCTTCACGTCGTCGAAGCCGAAGCGCGCGTAGAGTTCGTCGATCGCCTCGCAGATCGAGGCGACCTCGGCGGTGATCTGGTCCTCGGTGCAGTAGACGTGGGCGTCGTCCTGGGTGAAGGCGCGGACCCGGAGCAGACCATGGAGGACGCCCTCGCGCTCGTTGCGGCTGACCCGGCCGAACTCGGCCAGACGGAGCGGCAACTCGCGGTAGGAGTGGCGGTCGGAGCCGTAGACGAGGCAGGCACCGGGGCAGTTCATCGGCCGCAGCGCGTAGCGGCGATCGTCGTCCTGCATGAAGTACATCTCGTCCTTGTAGTTGTCCCAGTGGCCGGAGCGATGCCAGAGGCCCTCGTCGAGCACCTGCGGCGTGGCGATCTCCTTGTAGTCGCGCTTGCGCAGCTGGTCGCGGACCTGGTCTTCGATCAGGTGCAGGAGCGTGGTGCCGTTGGGCAGCCAGAAGGGCATGCCGGGAGCCTCGGGGCGGAGCATGAAGAGGTCGAGCTCGGGGCCGAGCCGGCGGTGGTCGCGCGCTTCGGCCTCGCTGATCCGCTCGAGGTGGGCCTCGAGATCCTTCTTCGAGAAGAAGGCGGTGCCGTAGATGCGGGTGAGCTGCTCGCGGTGCTCGTCGCCGCGCCAGTAGGCGCCGGCGACCGAGCTCAGCTTGATCGCCTTGATGCGGGCGGTCGAGGGCGAGTGCGGGCCGCGGCAGAGATCCTCGAAGGGGCCGTTGCGGTAGAGCGAGACGGTCTCGACGCCTTCGTCTTTGATCAGGTCTTCGATCAGCTCGACCTTGAAGCCCTGGTCCTCGCCGCGGAAGATCTCGAGCGCCTCGTCGACCGGGACGTCGCGGTGGGAGAAGTGCTCGTCGGCGTCGATGTGTTTCTGCATCGCCGCCTCGATCTTCGGCAGATCCTCCTCGGTGATCCGCACGTCGGGCGGGAACTCGAAGTCGTAGTAGAAGCCCGACTCGATCGGTGGGCCGATCGTCACCTTGGTGCCGGGATAGAGCTCGGTCACCGCCTCGGCCATCACGTGGGCGGCGTCGTGGCGGATCAGCTCCAGCGCCTCCGGGTCGCGCTCGGTGACGATCGCCACCTCCGCCCCACCCTCGGGCAGCGGCGCGTCGAGATCGCGCAGCGCGCCGTCGACCTTGATCGCCAACGCAGCCTTGGCGAGCCCCGGCCCGATCGCCGCCGCGGCGTCGGCGCCGGTCGCCCCGACGGGCAGCTCGAGCGGCTTCCCGTCGGGCAGCGTGACGAGGACTTTGTCGGTCGCGGCCTCCACGGAGGCCATGGTACGTGGGCGCCGCCACCGATGCCCCCGCGCGCGTTCGCACTTCGTTCCGGATACCGGAACGAAGTGCGAACGCACCCGAGCGGCGCTCAGCGGGCGGGGCCTTGGCGGGCCTGGCGGACGGCGATCAGCGGACAGACGCTGTGGGCGGCGACCGGGCCTTCGACTTCCCAGAGCACGTAGGGCTTGGCGACCTTGCGCAGGCGCAGGCTCTCGAACGGTGGCTTACGCCGCGACCCTTCGGTGACGACGTAGCGGACGCCTTCCGGCGGCTTGCCGCCGGCTTCCTCGCGGGTCTCGATGCAGACCCGGCCGCCGCGCAGCTCCCAGGCGATGTAGTTGGTGCCGTGGTCGTCTTCGAGCAGGGTCGGCGAGGCGAGGACGACGGTCGAGCCGTCGGCGACGATCGGCCGCAGCCCGGTGAGAGCGGGCGAGTAGGACGAGGGGCCGACCGGCGCGTTGGCGAACGCCAGCACCGAGCAGAGGCCCGCCGCGGCGACGAACGCGACCCACGCAAGGCCCCCCACCGTCGCCCGCCCCCCGCCGGCTGTTCCTTTTGCGCCTATAAGGCGCAAAAGGAACAGCCGGCCGTCCTCGGTGAGCGGCAGGAGGATGGTGAGGGCGCAGATCGGGGCGGCGATCTCGATCGCCTTGCCCGCCGTATAGGCGGTGCCACCGACCCGGGCGGCGAGGTAGGCGGCCGCGACGACGAAAAGGCCGGAGAGGACGACGGTCTCTCGCCGCCGCCAACAGGCCCATATCCCATAGAGGAGGAGCACCGTCGCGAACGCCGCACCCAGGTAGTAGGCGGCGGCCGGGACGGCGCCGTCCCCGGGCGCCAGGCGGAAGTCCCCGGAAGGCCAGATGCCGAGCGCCTCGAAGGGAGAGATCTGACCGAACAGGTTGCCGAGGCCGGGCCCGTTGGGGTCGAAGGTTTCGAACTTGTGGAAGTCGATCATCCGGCCGATCTCGGGGAGGATCAGGACTACGAGCGCCGCCAAGGCGATCAGGATCGGGCGGAAGACCGCGGGTCCTGTCGCCCCGATTTCCCCCACCGTGCTCGGCTTCGCCTGCGCGCGGCGGGGGGCCCCCATCGGCGCGCCACCCGCGGAAGAAATCAGCTCCACGAGCGCCCACACGACAGCCGTCCCGATCAACCACAGGAGGCCCGGGAAGCTGTAGGTATAGACCGTCCCTACCGCGATCAGGGCCAGGGGGACGAAGCGCCATCTGGAGTCGATCGGGTTTCGCACCGTCTCCCGCAGCAGCAGCACGAAGCCGAGCAGGAAGAACGCCTCCATCGTCTCCTTGAACGCCCCCTGGGCGAAGTAGCTCGCGACGACATAGGCGAGGCCGACGACCAGCGCTGCCGCCGTTCGGGGCACCGGACGGAGGTCCCGGAAGGCGGCCAGGGCGGTCAGCGGCGCGAGGACCGCCACCGCCACGGTCAGCCCGCTGAACCCCTTGACGAGCCCGATCCCGAGGCCCTTGTTAAGGGCCACCACTATCGAGTGCGGGCCGAGCGGGTAACCCTGGCGGATCAGCTGCCCTGAGTGGCCGTGGGCGAGCTGGTCGGCGGCCAGCAGGTGCTGGGACATGTCGGGGTTGAAGCTGGTGCCGAGGATGCCGAAGTGGCCTTCGACGATGAACGGCAGCGAGGCGGCGAGCGTGGCGATCAATGCCACCGGCCACCCCGCGCCGAGCGCCTCGCGCCAGTAACCGCGCCCCTGGAGGTAGGCGAGCGAGGCGGCGAGGAGGATGAGCACGACGATCGCCGAGATCGAGCCATGGCCCGGCAGACGCACCGTCCCCCAGCAGACCGCGCAGAGGATCGCGAGGCCGACCGGGCCCGACCCCCAGGACCAGCGGCGGCGCCCGCAGAGGGCGATCGCCGCCTGCCCGATCGCCAAGGCGGCGACGCAGACTGCGAGGGCGGCTGCGTAGGTGCCGATCACGGAGCGCGAGCCTAGACTCTCAAGATGATGGCGTTCGCCCCGCCCGCCCGGCACCTGCTCCGTGCCAAGGATCTCGCCGATGCGCGCTACACCGAGCCGCTCGGGGTCGAGGAGATGGCTGCGGCGGCAGGCCTCTCACGCGCCCACTTCAGCCGCGAGTTCCGCCGCGCCTTCGGCGAGTCCCCGCACGGCTACCTGCTGACGCGGCGGCTGGAGCGGGCGGCGGCCCTGCTCCGCAACACCGATCGCACCGTCGCCGAGATCTGTCTCGACGTCGGCCTGATCAGCGTCGGCTCCTTCACGACGAGCTTCAAACGGACCTTCGGCATGACCCCGACGGCCTACCGCGCCTCCTTCCCGCCCGCCTCCGCATTCGCCGTCGTCCCCGGCTGCGTCGTCCGTGCCGCCGGGCGCCCGCGAAAGCGCACGTTTCGAGAAGACAGCCCGCCGGTCGGCTCCTAGAGTCGTCGCATCGCTGCAGAAATGACGAGACAGGAGGACGAGATGGCCAGGATTTCGAATGCGCAGCTATGGGTGCTGGACCAGGAGGAGGCACTGGCCTTCTGGACGGAGAAGGTCGGTTTCGAGGTTCGCGCCGACGTGACCCTCGCCGAGATGGACGGCTTCCGCTGGCTGACGGTGGGGCCGCCCGGACAGGAGGACGTGTCGGTCGTCCTGATGAAGATCCCCGGCGAGCCGGTGGTCGACGCCGGGACCCAGGGCCAGATCCGCGACCTGGTCGCCAAGGGCTTCGCGGGGACGGTGTTCCTCACCACCGACGACTGCCGCGCCGAGCACGAGCGGCTCGTCGCCCGCGGGGTCGAGTTCACCGAAGCGCCGGAAGAGCGCCCCTACGGGATCGACGCGGGCTTCCGCGACCCGTCCGGCAACGCGATCCGGCTCACCCAGGTGACGATCGCGATGGCTCCCTGAGGGGGAGCCGGGCATGAGAGCGGGAGGGCCGGGCGAAGGCCGTCCCGCTCAGTTGCCTTCTTCTCCGTGGGACTTCTTCTTGCCCGACTTGCCGTTGCCGGACTTGCCGTTCTTCTGAGACTTCTTCTTGTGCTTCTGCTGCTTGGCGGCGTTGGCACCGCCGCCGGAGTTGCCGGACTTGCCGTTGCTGCTTTCAGAGCCGCCGGAGAGGAGCAGCGCGACCACGACGATGATCAGGACGATCCCGCCGAGGATGAAGCCGACCGTTTTGGCCCCTTTGCGACGGATCGATTCGCGCAGGCCGACCAGCTCGGGCGGCGGCGCTTCACGCTCGCCCCCACCACCGACGGCGGCGGTCGCCGCGGCCGCGGACTCGGCGGTGTGCACGTGTTCGGTCCACGCCTCGCCGTCCCACCAGCGCAGCCCCTGCCCGCTGGGATCGTCGTACCAGCCGGCCGGGATCCCCGACCCGCCTGGGGTCTCGGTCGAATTCACGCGGCGATTATGGCGATTTTCCTGACGGAAGTTGTGAACAACGTCGTTACAACTTTTTATCCACGGGGCGCGTGAACGGCGGCGCGAACTCCTCTGGTAGCGCTGCTGCTCGTCGGTGAAGACGAAGATCTCCGGAAGCACCCTCCCCCGAAGAACGCCGTCTCCGCTTCTCGGCTCATGGGCGATGGGCGTTACTGGGCTCGAACCAGTGACCTCCAGCTTGTCGAGCTGGCGCTCTCCCAACTGAGCTAAACGCCCGGGGCGCCGCAATGTAGCAGCGAAGACGATCCGCCGGAGCAGTGCAACTTTTCGACGAAGCAGGGGTTTATGGCTCAGTCGTCGAAATGCTCGGCGGCAAAAGTCTTCAAGGCTTGAGGACCGACGAGCCAGCAACGTCGCAGTCGCTGGTGGCACGTCCTTCGGAACACAAAGGGCCCCCGCGGGGGCCCTTTTCCGTTCTAGATGTGATCGCTCGGCAGGTGCCAGCGGCGGGGCGCGATCAGCGCGTCGATCTCCTCCGGCCCCCAGCTGCCGGGCTCGTAGAGGATCACCGGCGGCGGGTCCTCCAGCACCGGCTCGGAGATCGCCCAGAGCCGCTCGATCGCGTCGGAGCTGGTGAACAGCGTGCGGTCGCCGTTCATCACGTCGTGGAGCAGCCGCTCGTAGGGGTCGAGCGCCGCCTGGTTGGAGCCGAAGGCGTCGGCGTAGGTGAACTGCATGTGGGCTTCGCCGAGCTGCATCGTCGCCCCTGGCACCTTGGCCAGGAACGACGCCGAGATGCTCCCCGGATCGCCGAGCTCGAAGGTCAGGTGGTCGCGGCCGAAGCCCTCCGGGAAGAAGTCCTCGTCGAGCGGGAACATGCGCCGCGGCGGCTGCTTGAAGGCGACCGTGAGGACGTGATGGCTCTCCGCCATCCGCTTGCCGGAGCGCAGGTAGAACGGCACCCCCTCCCAGCGCCAGTTGTCGACGGAGGCCTTGACCGCGACGAAGGTCTCGGTGTCGGAGCGCGGGTCCACCCCGTCCTCCTCGCGGTAGCCGACGTACTGGCCGCGGACGACGTCCTCGGGGCGCAGCGGCATCATCGAGTCGAAGACCTTCTCGCGCTCGAGGCCGAGCGGCTTCGGCTCCAGCGAGGTCGGCGGCTCCATCGCGACGAAGCCGAGCAGCTGGAAGAGGTGGGTGACGACCATGTCGCGGAAGGCGCCGGTGCCCTCGTAGAAGCTGCCCCGCATCTCGATCGAGAGCGTCTCCGGGATGTCGATCTGGACGTGGTCGATGTGGTTGCGGTTCCAGACCGGCTCGAACATGCCGTTGGCGAAGCGCAGCGCCAGCAGGTTCTGCACGGCCTCGCGCCCGAGGTAGTGGTCGATCCGGTAGATGCGGTTCTCCTGGAAGACCGAGTGCAGCCGCTCGTTCAGCTCGTGGGCGGAGGCGAGGTCGGTGCCGAACGGCTTCTCGATGATCACCCGCGCGTCCTCGTCGAGCCCGAGCTTGCCGAGCTCCTCGACCGTCCCCGCCGCGGCCCGCGGCGGCAACGAGAGGTAGAAGAGGAGATCGGCATCGCCTCCGAGTTCCTCCTGGGCCGCCTCGATCGCCCGGCCGAGGTCGTCGAAACCGTCGCCGACGCCGACGAAGCTGAGCGACCCGGCGAACTTTTCGAAGGCCCCGTCGACGGCCGATGACCGGCGCCCCGACTCGCACACCGATTCCCGGGCGAGCTCACGGAACTCGTCGGTCGAGATCGGCCGGCGGGCGGCGCCGATGATGCGGAAGCCGGCGGGCATCAGCCCGACCCGCGAGAGGTGGAACATCCCCGGCAGGAGCTTGCGCCTGGCGAGGTCCCCGGTAGCCCCGAAGAGGACGATCACCTGGTTGGTGGTGACCGCGGCGGCGGCGCGGTCCCCCTCGGCGCTGGCGGTGGTCACGCTCACGCCCGCCAGGCTACAGAGGGGCATCCGCCGCCATATCCTGCGCCGCGATGGCAGCCCTGACCAAAGGCGGGAGCGAGTTCGACCCGGCGGCGCTGGAGCTGGTCGAGTGGCGCGCCCAGCGCGATCTCGGCGCACCGGTGCCCGACTCGCCGCCGGCCGGCGCCGGCGGATGGGGAGTCGACGGCTTCGACCCGGCGGGCCGCTGGCGCCGCTGGCTCCGAGATGCCCATCCGCCCCGCTTCCCCGCCCCCGCCGGGATCGAGGTAGTCGGCGTCGGGGTCGGCGACTCGGAGTCCTTCGCCGCGACCGCCGCCTTCGGCCTGCGCCTGCCCGCCCGCACCGAGGCTGCCTTCGCCGCCCTCCCTGGCAAGGCCGGGTGGCGCTGTTATGTGGCCCGCGCCGGCAGCGCCCCGGCGGCCGCCGCCACCTGCACCGACGGGCCGACCACCCTCCTGGCTGTCGATGCCACCGCCGAGGTCGGTCGGCGCAGCCCTGCCCGCGCGGCCCTTCTGCATCGCGTCATCGAGGACGCGATTGCGGACGGCGTCGCGCTGATCGCGGCACGGACCGACGAGGGGGCGGAGGGTCACGGCGACGCCGCCGCCGGGCTCCTGCTGGCGGGATTCGAGAAGGCCTACCGCTGTCCGGCCTGGGTCGATGCGGGACTTCCTGCGAGCTGAAGCGGCAGGCGGGCTGGCGCTGCTCGTCGGCAGCGTCGCGGCGCTGCTCTGGGTGAACGTCGTCGACGCGGGGGCCTACGCCTCCTTCTGGCACACCCACGTCCAGATCGGGATCGGCGGCCTCTCGATCGACGAGAGCCTCGAACACTGGGTCAACGACGGCCTGATGACCCTCTTCTTCTTCCTGATCTCGCTGGAGATCAAGCGCGAGCTGGTCACCGGCGAGCTCCGCCACCCGAAGCGCGCCGCGCTGCCGATCATCGCCGCGCTCGGCGGCATCGTGTTGCCGATCGCGATCTTCCTCGCCGTCACCGGGGGCGAGCACGCAAGCGGCTGGGGCATCCCGATGGCGACCGACGCCGCCTTCGCGATCGGCGTCCTGGCGCTGCTCGGCGACCGGGTGAGCGAAGGCGTGAAGCTGCTGCTGCTGACGATCGCGGTGGTCGACGACGTGGCCGCGATCGGCGTGATCGCCGTCGCCTACACCGACCACCTCAGCCTCGGCTGGCTGGCGGCTGCGGTCGGCGGGCTGCTTGTGGTGGTGGCGATGCGGACACTCGGCGTGCGGCGGATCCTGGCCTACGTGCCGATCGGGCTCTTCGTCTGGGTCGCGACCTTCGAGTCGGGGGTGCACGCGACGCTGGCCGGCGTCGCCCTCGCCCTGCTCACCCCGGCGACGCCGGTCGCCGGTCGCGACGTCCTCGGCATCCTCGAGCACCGCCTCCACCCCTGGGTCAACCTGGCGATCCTGCCGGTCTTCGCGCTCGCCAACGCCGGGGTCAAGCTGGGTGGCGGCGAGCTGTCCGACCCCGCCGGGCGGCGCGTCGCCCTGGCGGTGGCGCTCGGCCTCGTCGTCGGCAAGTTCCTCGGCATCGGCGGTGCGACCCTGGCCGCCCTGCGCCTGCGGCTCGGTGCCCTGCCCTCGGGGGTCGACCGGCGCGGCCTGCTCGGCGCCGCCGCCCTCGGCGGCATCGGCTTCACCGTCTCGCTCTTCATCACCCCGCTCGCCTATGAAGACGACCCCCTGCTGGCGGGCGCCGCGAAGCTCGGCATCCTCGGCGGCTCCGTCGTCGCCGCCACGATCGGCATCACGATCTTCGTGACCAAGCAGATCCGCCGGACCTAGCCGGCAAACGGGTCGACGAGATCGACCCCGGCGCGGGCGAAGTCGGCCACGTTGCGGGTGGCCAGGGTGTGCCCGATAACCCTTGCGGTCGCCGCCAGCAAGCCGTCGACCACCGGCAGCGGATCGGGGGCATTCATCCTGCCCCACTCTTCGGCGACGAGGCGATCGACCGGGACGAGGCGATCTCGATGCGCGTCGACCACCCGGCCCAACCAGCTGTCGAGGTTGGTGCCGGCAACCGGATCGCGACGACGAATCCGCTCGACGCCCTGGCGGATCTCGGCGATCGTGAGGACGCTGAGGAAGATCTCCTCGTCGGCGATCGCGTCGAACCAGGCGACGACCGTCGCATCGGCGCGATCACCCTTACGCAGCTCCGAGATGACATTGGTGTCGAGCAGGTAGCTCAAAGCTCGACCGGGCGACCACGGTCGGAGGAGCGCTCGAAGTCCTCGTCCTCGCCGACGTCAGGAAACTCGAGCAGCAGATCCTTCAGGGTCCTCGTCGGGCGGGCACCGAGCACCTCGCGCAGGATCCGCCGATGCTCCTCCTCGGCGGAGTTACCGTTGCGGGCCGCCCGGAGCTTCAGCTCGCGGACCAGATCGCCGTCGATGCCCCTGACGAGAAGCTGAGCCATTGCGATATCAATGCTATCACCGGCGATCGCCGGTCGGACAGTGATACAGGGTCAGTAAGCGCGGGCGACGATCGCCTGGAGATCGGGCTCGTCCTCGCGGGCGGGGACGGTGCCGTCCGGGCGCTGGATGCAGCGGACGCTGACGCCCTCGTCGAGGAGGCGACGCTCGCCCTCGGTGCCGAGCCGCGCCCACTCGATCCGCCCGACCCCCTCGCGCCCTGCCTCGAGCGCCTCCTCGACGGTGGTGACATCGCTGGTCGCGGCGTCGCGGAAGGCGGTCGCCTCGACCAGCATCGCCGCCTGGATGTCGTCGAGCAGGTCGGCGACGCGGGGCGGGACCGCGTCGAGGGGGACCTGGATCTTCTCGCCGCTGTCGCGGCGGAGCAGCGTCGCCTGGCCCTCGGCGAGGTCGCGCGGGCCGAGGTCGATCCGCAGCGGCACCCCCTTCAGCTCCCAGTCGACGGCGCGCCGGCCGAAGCCGGTGTGGACGTCGGCGTCGACCTCGACCCGGACGCCGGCGGCGGCGATCTCCTCGCCGAGCTCACGTGCCTTCTCCACCGCCCCGTCCTCGTCGCGGACGACGACGATCGCCACCTGGGTCGGCGCGATCCGCGGCGGCAGCCGCAGCCCACTCGCGTCGCCGTGTCCCATGATCAGCCCGCCGACGAGCCGGGTCGAGGCGCCCCACGAGGTCGTCCACGCGGTCTGGACGACACCGCCCTCGTCCGTATAGGAGATGTCGAAGGCACGGGCGAAGTTCTGGCCCAGCTCATGGCTGGTCGCCAGCTGCAGCGCCTTGCGATCACGGGTTATCCCCTCGCAGGTCATCGTGTTGGTCGCCCCGGCGAAGCGCTCCTCGGCGGTCTTGCGCCCGAGCAGGACTGGCAGCGCCAGGGTGTCGACGAGGAAGTCCCGGTAGACGTCGTGGTGGATCCGCAACGCGTACTCGGCGGCATCGGCCTCGCTCGCGTGGACGGTGTGACCCTCCTGCCAGAGGAACTCGCTGGTGCGCAGGAAGAGGCGCGGGCGCAGCTCCCAACGGACCACGTTGGCCCACTGGTTCAGCAGCAGCGGCAGGTCGCGGTAGGAGTTGACCCATTTCGCCATCTGCTCGCCGAACACCGTCTCCGAGGTCGGCCGCACGACGACCGGCTCGGCGAGCTCCTTGCCGCCGGCGATCGTCACCACCGCGAGCTCCGGGCTGAAGCCCTCGACGTGCTCGGCCTCGCGCTGCAGGTAGCTCTCCGGGATGAAGAGCGGGAAGTAGACGTTGTCGGCGCCCGCCGCCTTGATCCGGCGGTCGATGTCGGCTTGGATCCGCTCCCAGATCGCGTAGCCGTAGGGACGGATCACCATCGTCCCGCGCACCGGGCCGTTCTCGGCCAGGCCCGCCTTCGCGATCACGTCCTGGTACCAGCGCGGGTAGTCCTCGCTCGGGTCGGCGATCGGCGACTTGGGCATCGGCGCATCCTAGGTTTCGGCGCGGCGCGGCGCTCGCGCGGCCGGCGGCGAGGTCAGAATCCGCCGATGCCGTCGCCGATCAGCTTCGCCCCGATCAGCAGACAGATCACCGCCATGATCGCAGCGTTGTTGTCGGCCATCCAGGCGCGTAGGTCTTCGAGGATCTGTTGCGAGCGCTTCCTCATCACGAAGTAGATCGCGACGGGGGCGGCGGGACCGATCGTCGCGATGAAGACGAAGATCGCCATCGCGATCGCGTCTTCGCGCGGCTCCAGCCCCACCCCGGCGATCGCCGCCGCCGCGCCCATGATCAGCACCAGGTTCTTCGGATTGATCGTCGAGAGGAGCACTGCCATCCCGGCCGCCAGCCCCGGTCCGAAGTGATCGACGGATTCCATCCAGCGTGGCATCGCCGCCTCTTCGCCGCGCCGCGGTCGCCCCCGCCAGGTCCGCACCGAGACGACGACCAGGAACGCGCCGAGAGCGATCTTGGCCACGCTCACCCATTCCGCGGGCGAGGAGCCTTCGGCGGCTTCAGCGGCGTTGGCAAGGAGAAGAAGCCCGGTGCCCACGGCCGCGACGCCGAAGATCCAGCCGAGCACGAAGGCGATCCCGTTCACCCGCGCCCGCGGCGTCCCCAGCATCAGCACCACGCCGATGATCGGGATCGGGCTGAGCGCGATCCCCACCGCAAACGGCAGCATCTGTCCGATGGCTTGGCCCAAAGCGCGAGGAACATAACCGTCGGCCGATGCACCACGCCTTCACCGAGGCATCGATACCCGCACAGACCGGAAAACTCCCGAAAGGCACCCTGGCGTCTCGCCCTGGTGCCTAGGCTCCGTGGGTTCATGTCTCGCAAGCACGACATCAAGCAGTTTCGCCAGGCCTGCAAGGCGCTGAAGCTCAGGCCGGCGGCTTGCGAAGGCATATGACCTATGGAGAACTGCTGACCTGGCCGCGACAATGGAGAAGCTGATGGCAAGTGTGGTAGCCCTAGATGCCTCCCCGAGCAACGTCCTACGCGCAATGCGCGGGGAGATCGTCGCTGCCCGCATCGTCCACCCAGAGGTATTGCACGTCGAGATCCGCGATGTGCACGGAGATCTTTGGCGGCTCGCCACCCAGGACGCGGAGTGGTCCCCATCCGATCCGGCCAAACTGATCGGCCACCGCATCGAGGACGCACGGATCGAGGAGTCGGGCGGTGATCTGCGCTGCCGGCTCTCCGGCGGGACGCTGTTCGAAGTAAGACCGGCCACTCGCGAAGCTGATGACGATCCTCCCAACTGGGAGTTGATCAGCCCTGCCGGCACGGTGCTTGAGTTCGGTCCCGGTGTGCGCTGGCAGATCAGCGGCGCCGACGAGCCGGCCTCTGCTCGTCGCTAGTTCGGGAAAGGCGCCTACCGGAATCGAACCGGTGTAAACGGCTTTGCAGGCCGCTGCGTAGGCAATTTTCCAGCATTCCAGAGCGGCTCTTTCTTCTGATGGGCTGGTCCGTTGGCCAGCTTGCGGTGAAATCGTCCGGCAGCGTGATCCTCGACTTAGGCAAGGGAGGAGTTGAGCCCGACGCCGCCATGTCTGATCACAGCCCCGAGGCTGGGACTACTTGCCCGAGCCAAAGACCGCTTCGGCGGCGTCCGGAAGCTTCTTCTTGGGGACCAGCTTCGCGTCAAAGTGCTCGTCTATGTCGTGGATGAGCAGATGCATCAGGTCGCGGTCGTCCAGCTTCCGATCTCTCTGCCCGAGATCCTTACGGATCGCCCTGATCAGATCGCGCTGTAATTCGGTCGCTTCCGTATCGCTTTTCAGGCCGCGCTCGGTCGCCCGGTTCATCTCGATCCACGCCGTGATGACTTTCGGTGACCCCCACATGAGGAGGTCGTCTTGGAACTTCCCCATGAACCCAAGAAGATCCTCCGGCGGTTCGCCTGATCCGGACTTTCTCACGAGGTTGAGGAACTCAAGGTAGGTGTCGGCGACCTTGTCCCAGCGGTACTGCTGGGCGATGCGCTCGCGCGTGAAGTACTCGCCGGCTGCAAATACCAGCACCGCGCCGCCGGTGACGATGGTCGGACCGGCTGCTGCAGGACTGGAAAACAGGTGATTCAACAGCAGATAGGTCCCGACCAAGACGGCCATCACCAAGATCAGGCCAATGACGAGATTGCTGGCTTCGCGAAGACGCTCCATTTCCTAAGAGGGTAGGTCGGCGACCCGACACCAACCCATCCGGCTGGCCCTAGTCGGACGGCTTGCGAAAGTCGCGCAGCCGTTCGAGAAAGTCGATCCAGGCGATCCCCGCTTTTGGCAGGCGCTCGACCACGATCCAGACGATCGGCGCCACTACGGCGAAGACGGCTGGCCAGAGTCGGGCGAGAGCATGAAGCCAGGAAATCACGAGCACCCCCGACTATCCGCTGGAGAGCCCTTGACCCCGAGATGGTCTGCCGCCTTAAACATAAGAGCGGCATCCCTCCTCCTCCGGAGGGTGCCCCCAATTCACAGTCCTTGTCAAGCATCGTCGCCGATCGCCCTGCATCCTCCGGCAATTGGAGACCGAATTACGGGTGCGTAACTTGCCGCTTGCGCTTTTCGTAACGAAGACGCGCCGCGCATTTGCGACGACGGCGGGCCACAGTTGAGTGAGGGCATGAAGCCACCTTGAAACCACTGGGCGCCCCGTCGAAGACGGTTGCACAAAAAGTGCCGCATGTCGAGTAAAACGCGATGTTCACACGAGGTTCACAAGTTCAGGCGCGTCGCTCACATCTTTGCCCAATCCCAGAAAGTTCGAGCGCGACCGCCTCCCAAGCACCCGTGAACGAAGGGCTCATGCTAGCGACGCTGATCTCGATGATCTCCTCCCCCGCCCGTCTTGAAAGTCAGCCATGCCTCGACGCTAGTCGAGGCCGCTCGGGCAAACCAGGTGTGGGCAGACTTGGCGGTGTTGGGCGCTCTACATCGAGGGGGCCTGGCGGGCCGCACCTTCGCTCAGCTCGATACCCGCGCCGAGGTAACGGTCGAGCAGCGCGATGGCCCCGTCTGGGTGCCCGGCATCAGATGACCATAGAGATCGAACGTGACCTTGATTGAGGAGTGGCCCATGAACGAAGAGAGCGCCTTCGCGTTACGCCCGCGGCGATCATGAAGGAGGCGTACGTGTGGCGCGCTTGATGAAGGCGTAGACGCCCGAGTGAGCACTTCTCCCAGGTGCAATCGGCGCGACGGTAGATCACCGCCGCTTGGAACGGCACGCCATCGCTACCAAAGACGAGGGAATCCCCCGCGGCGTCGCCGCGCGCCATGCGGTGCTCCATCAGATAGTCGCGGAGTAGACCCGGAAGCGGCGTCGACCTTCGGGAGGTTCGGGTCTTGGGGGCAATCGAACCCGCCTTCGCGTCCCACGATTCGACCACCCGGATAGAGCCTGCCGCAAGGTCGACCGAGGCCCAGCGGAGCAGGATTATGAGCGATGCGTCTGTCCGACGGATCAGGCGGGAAGCCTCTCAAGAAGGGAAGCCAGAGAAGCTTGTGGTTGAGGGTCGTTTTGCTTGTCGCGGACGGCGGCCAATAACTCGTGGATATGCGCACCGCTATCGCTACCGGGATCAGCGGCCTGCGCGTGCGCGAGGGCGGTCAATGCGAAGTCGAACTCACCGGCATCGATGGCGACCTCGGCCAAGGCGAGCTGAGCATCTATGCCCGACCACTCCTCGTCGCCTTTCATCACAGCGAGATTGATCGCCCGACCCATGAAACCGAGGGCAAGGTCATTGATCCCGAGGCGATTGAGCACGGAGCCGAGATTCCAGGGATAAGCAGGCTCACTCGGATCGAGGCGCATCGCTTGTCCATAGAGCGCGAGAACCCGATCGAGAGTGCCTTCACCAAGGAACTCGACGACCGTCCTTTCGTCAGGCCATTCCCCTGCCTGCAGTACGGCAGCCAGCAACTCGTCGGCATCGCCGACCAATTGCTCCGCCCTAGCCGCGGCTTCGGGGCCGACGACCTCGGGCTCTCTTGTATTGCCCTCGTTGCTCATCAGTCAGTTCCTTCCACCATTCCTGCCAACGCTTGGCTCGTTCAGGATTGTGACGCACGCCCAGGATTTCCTCGCCTCGCTGGACGAGGTCGCAAACTCGCAGCGGTAGCCCGCTCGCGGGATCTAACCCTGCGGGATCGGTCCAATTGCGTGGCGGCCTAGGCACCGAGCGAGTGTCTCAGCACCGGAAGACGGCTGAGTCCGGAGCCATCCCTGAAATCCAGTGGGCCAGTCATGGGCCAGTCTTACGCTGGGACAACCGGCAACAACCGGAATCCGCCGGACAAGACACAGGCCAGGCAACTCGCTCTGTCAAGCCGTAAATCGCTTGCCAGAGCCAGAGGCGCCTACCGGAATCGAACCGGTGTAAACGGCTTTGCAGGCCGCTGCGTAGCCACTCCGCCAAGGCGCCAGGTCGGCGGCAGAGCTTAGAGCGTCCCCCTTGCCGCGGGGGTCGAGGCGTCCTACTCCGGCGCGTCGGCGTCGGTGTCGTCGTAAGGCGTCACCGTGCCGTAGTCCTCGACGGTGCCGCCGTCGCGTTCGCTCGCCTCATCCGGGTCGTCGCCGGCCTCGCGCAGGGAACGGCGCTGGCGCAGATAGTCCCAGGTCTTGTCGAGCTGCAACTTGATCTCTTCGAGGCGGGCATGCTCGTCATCGCCCAGGCCCTCGCCCTCATGGCGGTGAAGGAGTTCCTCCTCTTCCTTGACGAGCTTGTCGATGCGGTCGAGTACTTGCTGGTCGTCCATGGCGCCTAGATTACCCGGGCGATGAAGTCGTTCGAGAGGGTGCTGCCGCTCTATGTCGTCGTCTTCATCGGATTCGTCGGCTACAGCCTGATGATCACGGTGTTCACGCCGCTCCTGCTGAGTGGCGGCGGCCTCGTGCCAGCCGACAGCTCGACCTCCACTCGGACCCTGGTCCTCGGCGCGCTGCTCGCGGTCTACCCACTTGCCCAGTTTTTCGGCGCGCCCATCCTCGGCTCGCTCTCGGACCGGCTCGGCCGCCGCCCGGTCCTGCTCGTCTCGCTCGGCGCGAGCGCCGCCTTCTACGCGCTGATGGCACTGGCGCTCCACCTGCGTAGCCTCGCCCTGCTCGCCGTCGCCTGCCTGCTGGCCGGTCTGTCGGAGGCAAACATCGCGATCGCCCAGAGCGCGATCGCCGACGTCGCGCCGGCGGCGGAGCGGAGCCGCCTGTTCGGGTACGTCTACCTCAGCTCCAGTCTCGCCTACGTGGTCGGACCACTGGCCGGCGGCAAGCTCGCCGACCCCGGTGTCGTCAGCTGGTTCTCCGCACCGATCCCGTTCCTCTTCGTCGCCGCCCTGCTGCTCGGGACGCTCGGCCTCACGGCGACCGTCTTTAGCGAGACCCACGCACCCGACCCTTCGGCTCCGCTCGGTCTCGGCGCCGCGATCCGCAACGCCGGGGCCGCCTTCACGAGGGGGCGCCTGCGACCGATCTTCGCCGCCAACTTCGCCCTCTACCTCGCCATCTTCGGCTTCTTCCGCGTCTACCCGATGTACCTGGTGGACCACTTCGGGATGGGCATCTCGCGCGAGTCGGAGTTCATCGCCTGGGTCGCCGTGCCGATCGTCGTCGCGAACCTCTTCCTGGTCGGGTTCCTGTCGAGGCGGATGGACCCACGGCGGCTGACCGTGCGATTCGGCGCCGCGCTGGCGGTCTGCCTCGCGCTGGTGGTCGTCCCTCGTCCCGAAGGCGCGCTCTGGCTCACCCTCTTCGCCTGCGCGCTGGCACTCGCCATCTGCCTCCCCTCGATGGCGGCGATCGTCTCCGATGCGGTCGGCCCGGCCGAGCAAGGCCACGCGCTGGGCATCAATCAATCGGTCCAGGTCGGCGCCGAGGGGCTCTCGGGACTGGCGGGAGGCGGCCTGGCCGCGATCTCGACCGCCCTGCCGCTGCCCGTGATGGGAGGCCTCGCGCTGCTCGGCTCCGCCCTCCTGGGCCGCCCGGCGGCGCGGGCGGCCGCAGCGGTTCCCGACGACCCCGCCTAGGCGGGGACGCGTGGCGGCGCCGGGACGCGGCGCCGGAACTGCATCGCGCCGTCCTCGAGTGGGCCGAAGCGCAGCTTGCGGAGGTCGACGGCGTAGTTCTGGCGCAGTTTCCACGGCTCTTTCGAGCCCTGCTTCGGCAGCTCGGCGAGGGAGCGCTGCACGTAGCCCGAGGTGAAGTCGAGGATCGGCTCCGGGGTGACGCCCGGATCGGTCAGCTGCGGGACGCAGATGTCGTAGCCGCCGGCGTCCATGTGGTTGAGCAGCCGGCAGAGGTATTCGGCGACGAGGTCGGCCTTCAGCGTCCACGAGGCATTGGTGTAGCCGATCGTGAAGGCGAGGTTGGGGACGCCGTCGAACATCATCCCCTTGTAGGCGATCAGCTGTGACTGGTCGACCTCCTCGCCGTCGAGCTCGAGCGTCAGCCCGCCGAGGAAGAGCAGTTTGAGCCCGGTCGCGGTGACCACCACGTCGGCCTCCAGCTCGCGGCCCGACTCGAGCTTGATCCCGGTCGCGGTGAAGCGCTCGATCCGGTCGGTGACGATCTCGGCGCTGCCGTCGGACAGCGCCTTGAACAGGTCGCCGTCGGGCACCATGCAGAGGCGCTGGTCCCAGGGGTTGTACTTCGGCTTGAAGTGGGTGTCGACGTCGTAGCCGGCCGGCAGCGCGTTGACCACGCCCTTGCGCAGCAGCTTCTTGATCAGACCGGGGCGGGTGCGCGAGAGCCGGTAGATCAGCGACTGCATCAGCACGTTCTTCCAGCGCACGATCGGGTAGACGGCGCGCGCCGGCAGCACCTTGCGGAGCGCCTCGGCGATCGGGTCTTCGCCGGGGACCGAGATCACGTAGCTGGGCGAGCGCTGCAGCATCGTCACGTGGGCGGCGTCCGGCGCCATCGCCGGGACCAGCGTCACCGCGGTCGCGCCACTGCCGATCACGACCACCCGCTTGCCCTCGTAAGCGGCCTCCTCGGGCCAGTGCTGGGGGTGGATGACGCGCCCCTCGAAGTCCTCGATCCCCGGGAACTCCGGGCTGTATCCCTCGTCGTAGCGGTAGTAGCCGGTGCAGCCCATCAGGAAGGCACAGGAGATCGTCGCCGCGGAGCCGTCGGCGCGCTCGGCGACCACGGTCCAGCGCGCCTCCTCGCTCGACCAGGAGGCGCTCACGACCCGGTGGCCGAAGCGCACCTTGCGGTCGATCCCGGCCTCGCGGGCGGTCTCGCGCACGTATTCGAGGATCGACTCGCCGTCGGCGATCGCCTTCGCCGCGGTCCAGGGACGGAAGCGGTAGCCGAGCGTGTGCATGTCGGAGTCGGAGCGGATGCCGGGGTAGCGGAAGAGGTCCCAGGTGCCGCCGATCGCCTCCCGCGCCTCGAGGATCGCGTAGCTCTTGCCGGGGCAGTTGCGCTGCAGGTTGTGGGCGGCGCCGATCCCGGAGATGCCGGCGCCGACGATCAGGACGTCGAGGCGCTCCGGCTCGCTCGGGCCGGGCCCGGTGGTCGGGCTCTCGGCAAGGGTCTCTGGATTCACACTCTCTCCTCGGTCGGTGACCGCGACTCGGGCGCGGCGGCCCCTCCACTGCTCTCCAGCACCCGGAACGCTATCCCGGCCGCCTGCAGCCTTGTGAGAAGCATGTCACCCATCGATGCAACGGTCGTCAGCTGGCCACCGCCCTCGGGGAGCTCGTCGAAGGCGAGGCAGAGGCCGCTCTCGGCGAGCATCTTGGCCGTCTCCGAGTAGCCCGGGTCGCCGCCCGAGACCTCGGTGACGACGCGCTCACCGCCCCCCTCGCCGACGAAGCGAACTTTGAACCAGCTGCCGGCCCGGGTCGCCTCGCTCGGCCCCTCCCCCGGCGATTTCGCCTTCAGCAGCAGCTTGCGGGTCGGCGGGATCGGCGCCAGGAGGGCCACCGTGCCGACCACCGCCGCACCGCCGGCGACGGTGGCCAGGTGGCGGGCGATGAGATTGTGGCCGTAGGAGAAGTCGGGCCCGTAGCGCTCGACCGCGGCGGCCGAGCGGCGGACGATCGAGCCGTCGATCGTCGGCAGCGGCGCGGTCCAGCCGCCGAGCTCCTCCTGGTGGCGGATGCGTGCAGGCGCCGAGTGGATCTTGCGCCCGGCGGGGCGCGGCTCGGCGTCGCGGCGGGCGCGCGCCGCGGCGATCGTCTGGCGACCGCGGGCGAAGCCGTTGATCGCCGAGTGGTAGGTGCCGCCGGAGAATTGGGCGTTGCTCCGCACGTAGCCGTCGACCCGCAACGGGACGCCCTCGGGCAGCTGCTTGACCGTGAACCAGGCGCCGAGGTCGTGGGGGATCGAGTCGAAGCCGCAGCAGTGGACGAGCCGCGCGCCGGTCCGACGGGCGGTCGCGTCGTACTCCAGCCACATCCGGTCGACGAACTCGGGCTCGCCGGTGAGATCGACGTAGTCGGTGCCGGCGGCCGCGCAGGCGGCGACCAGCGGCCCGCCGTAGAGCGCGTAGGGGCCGACCGTGGTGATCACCACGGCGGTCGCCTCGGCGACCCTGGCGAGCGCCGCCCGGTCGGCGGCGTCGGCCTCGAGCAGGTCGGGCGCGGGGGCGTCAGGGGCGGCGGCGGCAAGACGCGCGGCGACGGCCTCGAGCTTCGCCCGGTTGCGGCCGACCAGCGCCCAGCGCAGGCCGTCGGGGGCGTTGGCGGCGAGGTAGTCGGCGGTCAGACCGCCGGTGAACCCGGTCGCCCCGAACAGCGCCAGGTCGTACTTCCTCTCCCTCGGCATCGCCGGCATTGTGCCGGCTGCGCAGCCAGTTTTCTACCCCGGCTACTCGGCGACCCAGATCTTGGCGGCGCCGAGATCGGCAGGATCGAAGACCTGGACCTCACCCGGCGTCATGAAGCCGAAGGCCTTGATCCCTTTGCGGATCCAGTCGACATCGGTGACGACCGCGGTCCGCTTCCACGCCTTCATGTGGCCGAGGCCGAGTTTCACGCCGGTTTTCGCGTCCTCGATCACCGCGCCCGCGTCCATCCCGAAGCCGGAGTCGATCTCGAAGAGGAGGCGCACCTCCCCCGCCTCGGCCGCCGCCGCCAGCGCGGGCTCGATCTTCCCCCGGTAGTCGTCGCCGGTCAGCTCGTCGACCACCTTGAAGCCGATCGTCCCGGCCGGCATCTCCTCGATCCGCTCGACCATGAGGAGAACCTACTTGGCGAGGAACGCCAGCAGCGCCGGGTTGACCTCCTCGGGGAAGGTCCAGCCGATGTTGTGGGGGCCGCCTTTGATCTCGAGGAACTCGAGGTCGGCGATCAGGTTCTCGTCGCGCAGCCGCGCCGCGGTCGACTCGAACGGCAGGATCCGGTCCTTCTCGCCGTGGATCACCAACGTCGGGATGTCGATCTTCGGCAGGTCGTCACGAAAATCGGTCAGCCAGGTGTCGACACAGGCATAGGTGGCGTACGGGGACATGCCGACCGCGACCTGGAAGTGCGCCGCGAGCGCCGCGTCGCCGATCCTCTCCGGCGCCAGTTCGTCGGTGTTGAAGAAGTTCTTGAAGAATTCTTCGAACCAGAGGTAGCGGTCTTTCTCGATCGTCGCCTTGATCCCCTCGAAGACCTCGCCCGGCACGCCCTTCTCGTTGTCGTCGGTCTTCAGCACGAAGGGCGGGATGACGCCGAGCAGCACCGCCTTGCCGATCCCCGCCGAGCCGTAGGTGCCGAGATAGCGGGTCACCTCACCGGTGCCCATCGAGAAACCGGCCAGGACCACGTCCTCGTCCAGCGCCAGGTGGTCGAGCAGCGCCTTCAGGTCGGCGGCGAAGGTGTCGTAGTCGTAGCCGACGGTCGGCTGGCTCGACTTGCCGAAGCCGCGGCGGTCGTAGCTGATCACCCGCCGGCCGGCGGCCAGCAGCTCCGGCTCCTGTTTCTCCCAGGAGTTGCCTTCGAGCGGGTAGCCGTGGATCAGGACGATCGGCCTGCCGGAGCCGTGGTCGTTGTAATGGAGCTTGATCTCGGCGCTGTTCTCGGTTCCGACGGTGACGTAGGGCATCGCTCTCTCCTCGCTTGCGTGGCGGTGCCCCGAGGCTACCCCCGGGGCACCGCCGGCAAGCAAATGTCCGGTGAACCCCGCGGCTCAGGTCGCCAGCACGGCGGTGCCGTAGACCTGGCAGACGCTTTCGCCGGTGAAGACGCGTGACGAATACGCCTGCAGGGAGACCGTGACCGTGTTGCTCTGGCCCGCGAAGACGACGGTGCCGATGTTCGCTTCCTGCGAGGCGGTGGAGTTGAGGATCGTCCCGGCTATCCCGAACCCCCCGGCATGGGGCGTGCCGCCCGCTGCCGTGCCGATGAAGGCGAAGTTGGTCGAGACGCCGAGGCTCTCAGCGGTTTCGAGCTTGATCCTGTTTTCGCCGGCGACCCCGGTGCCGCAGGTCGCGGTCATCGTCACGCCACCCAGATTCATGATCTGGGCGGTGCACCCCGTGCTGCCCGACGTTTCGCAGATCGGGTTGAAGGCGATCTGCTGGACGTTCCCGCTCGGCAGGAACGCCGAGGCTTCCTCGCCGCCGAGTTTCGTCGCTTCGGGAGCGACGGCCGAGGCGGCGAAGTCCGAGGTCTTCACCGCGCCGGACGCGATAGAAGGGTCCGGGTAGTTGCCGCTGAGATCGCCACCTGCCGCGCCCGTCGAAGGCCCGGGTTCGCCCTTCGGGCCTTCTTTGCCTTGGGGTCCCTGGTCGCCCTTCGGACCGGCTTCTCCGCGTGGACCCTGGGCGCCCTTCAAGGCCGCCTGCGCGGCGCTCGAGATCTTTTCCTGCGTGACCGCACCCTTCTTCAGCTGCTTGGTGCCGACACTGTTCTTCCCCAACTGGGAGGCCGCGTAGGCGGCGCCGCCGGTCAGGACCAGGAACAGCGCCAGCGTGGCGACCACGTTCCCATAGGTCAACGTTCCTCGAAGCCTCTGCATCCTTTGTCCTCCTTGGATCGACTGGAGGACGAGACGGGGCCAATCTTTCACGCCGGCCGTCCTTCGGCAAGGAACTCCCGATCGGTCGGCGATCTTCGGCCTCTTCAAGGTCCGGCGCCTCCGCCGCGGGCGGCCCTATCGTTCCGCGCCCTTGTACGACGCCTCCCAGCAACCGGTCGGCCGCGAGGCGCCCACCCGATCGCTTCCGGACTGGCCCCACGCCCGACCGCTCCGCTCCTGGCAGAAGGAGGCGACCGAGGCGGTGCGGGCGCACACCGGCACCAGCTTCCTGGCCTCGGCCACGCCGGCGGCCGGCAAGACCACCTTCGGCCTCCACATCGCCCATCGCATGCTGAGCGCCGGGTTCGTCTCGCGCGTCGTCGTCGCCGGGCCGACCACCCACATCTGCCGCCAGTGGGCCGCCGACGCGGCGCGCTACGGCATCGACCTGGAGCCGAACCGGCCGAACTCGGACGGGCCAGAGTCGGCCGACTTCCACGGCGTCGCCGTCACCTACCAGACGATCGCGGCCGGGCCGGATACCCATCGGCAGGCCGCGGGCCGCCGGCCGACCCTCCTGATCGCCGACGAGCCTCACCACATGGGAGACCAGGCGGCCTGGGGGCTGCGGGCCCGCCGCGCCTTCGACGGCGCCCGCTTCCGCCTGCTCCTCTCCGGCACCCCGTTCCGGTCCGACAACTCGGCGATCCCCTGGATCGCCTACGACGAGGACGGGCTCAGCCGCGCCGACTACGTCTACGGCTACCCGCAGGCGCTGGTCGACCGTGTCTGCCGCCCGATCACCTTCCTGCCCTACGACGGCGAGATGGAGTGGGTCTCGGACGGTCGGCTGCGCAGCGCCGACTTCGACCTCGTCCTGCCGGCGGCGGAGGCGGCGCGGCGGCTGCGCACGGCGCTGAGTCCGGAAGGCGAGTGGATGGGCGAGGTGCTGCACGACGCCGACGCCAGGCTGAGCGAGGTGCGGGCCGGAGGCCACCCCGACGCGGGCGGCCTGGTCATCGCCTCAGACCAGGATCACGCACGGGCGATCGTGGCGCGGCTCGGGGCGATCGCGGGGGAGCGGCCGGAGCTGGTGATGAGCGACGAGCCCGCCGCGGGAAGGCGCATCGCCGACTTCGCCTCCTCCGACCGGCGCTGGCTGGTCTCGGTCCTGATGGTCTCCGAGGGAGTCGACATCCCCCGCCTGCGGGTCGGCGTCTACGCGACGGCGGCCCGGACCGAGCTCTTCTTCCGCCAGGTGGTCGGTCGCTTCATCCGGACTACCCCAGGCGGGCACCGCCGCCAGATGAGCTACCTGCTGATGCCGGCCGACCCCCGGCTGAAGGCGCTGGCCCACGAGATCGAGCTGGAGCGCCGCCACGCCCTCGACCTCTCTCCCGGCGAGGAGGAAGAGGAGATGGATGACCCCGCCCCGGAGCCCGGCGAGCCAGGCGGCGGCTTCGCCGCGCTCAGCTCAGGCGGCGCCGAACTGGACGAGGCGATCATGAGCGAGACCACCCTGCAGCTCTTCCCGACCGACGACCCGCCGGCGGCGAAGAAGGCGAGCGCTCCCCCCAGGCCCGCGGCGGCGCCCGAGGACGCCGGGCCGGCGCGCGAGTCCGCCTACGCGACCCGAGAGCGCCTGCGCGCCGAGCGCAGCCGCCTGGTCGCCAAGGTCGCCCGCCGCACCAACAGATCGCACCGCGAGGTCCAGGCCCGTATCAACCGCGAAACGCAGACGCGCTCCGTCTCCGGGGCCACGATCGATCAGCTCGAGCGCGGCAACGCGATCCTCCGCCGCGACCTCTGGCGGTGACATTTTCGCATAGGGGACATTGACTATTCGATAAGTCCATGATTATTGTGCTCACCTCATGGCGGGCGACCCACTCCAAGATCGACTCCAGGCAATCGCAGACCAGCAGGTCGCGGCCCTCCCCTATGCACTCGAGTCATCCGCAGAAGCGCTGCTGACGGCCAAGATCGAGAGCGGCGTCGCGACCATGCGAGCCGCAAATCGCACCGATGCGGACGACGTGGCCTTGGCCGAACGACACCTCCGCAGTCTGTTGGCGGAGGCGAAAGGACGCATGATGCTCCTCTCGTCCGGAGAGGCCGTGGTCGCGGCGGAGGGACTCACGTCGATCCTTGTGAGCGACAAATGGTGGCCTTTCTGATGACTACTGCAGAGCGAACCGCAAAGGCATTCGATTTTGCCCAGGACCTGACGAAACTCCTGATCACGCTCGCGACCGGGATCATCACGATCACGATCACCTTCTTGAACGATGTCGCCAAGCACGCTCCCGCATCTGCGCACAAGTGGATCGAGATAGCCTGGCTCCTCTATCTGCTCTCGATCGTGGGCGGCATCATGGCACTGATGGGCATGACGGGATCGCTCGACGAAAAGGAGGTCCCGTCCATCGACGAAGGTTCCGTCGCGTGGCCCGCAAGGGTCCAGTTCCTCCTGTTCGCGGTGGCCCTTGCGGCGACCATCTTCTTCGGGACGAAGGCGGTCTGACCGCCACCACGCCCGGCCTGGACGGCCCGGCGCGCCCTAGCTCCCGCCCTGCACGAGCACCCAGGCGCGCTGAAGGGGCAGCTTGGATCGGATGTCGTCCCGGATCGAGTCATAGGACTCGAAGAGGGCGTCGAGGAGATCGTTGGCGTCCCATAGAAGCATCGAGAAGTGACGGTCACGCGCCTCCTTCCGGACGGTCCCCTTGAACCCACCCCAGGCGACGAGCAGTCCTTGGTCGGCCCCCATGTGTCCCTTCAGGCCGTACGTCGCCCGGAACACGCCGATGTCCGCCTGTCCGGTCTTGACCTGACCTACCACCCTCGGGGACTCGTGACCGGTGGGGCCGGAGCCCATCAGCAGGTCGACGCCTCCGTCTGCGCCCGGCGGGTTGACGGTGACCGTGAAGCCCCTCGCTTCGAAGATCGCGCCGACCAGATCGGCAAGGTCGTGACCGGCGATCGTCTGGCTGATCCGCTGGCGGATCTGCTCGCGGGCCAACTGCGCGGGATCGATCGCCTCCTCGGTACCCGGCGCCTCGTCGTCCCCAGCTTCGGGACCCGGCGTCGCGATCGACGAGCCCTGGCCGATCGCCTTGAGGATCCGCGCCTCGGCGTTCTCTCGCTGCACCCTGCCGATCGTGAGAAAAGCTCCGAAGGAGTACAGGAGATCCTGGTCGAAGCTGTCTCTTTCGACTTCCTTGGCAAGCCACTCGACGCCTCGGGTGTGCATGAAATCGGCGCCCAGATCGTCGCGATAGGTGTAGGGGCCCTTGATCCGACCGATCGCGACGGTGCCGGAGGTCTTCAGTGGCAGGGCGACGAGCTCGCCGTCCTGCATCCGCTCTCTCAGGGACCACAGCTGGCCGACGTAGTTCGACCGGGTCTTCGGCGACCACTCCGGCTCCGCCTCTTCACAGACGACGGCCAGGTCCTCCTTCGATCCGACACCGCTCAGATCAGGGATCTTTTCCCAACCCCCGCCGATGACCCCGTGGTCCAGGCACCTTTCGTCCCGTTCCCCGTGCCTGCCTCCCTTCACCGTCCAGACCGCCACGATGCGATTGATATCACCGACTCGCTCTCGGGCGCCGTCGATCGGGAAGATGACCTCCGAGGCGGCTCGCGGGCCCTAGGATCGGGGTGAGGAATCGGACGTGAAGCGGACCATCGACACCACGGGTGTGGACGCCGAGAACGTCGAGGCGGCGGAGGCCTGGAGCGGACCGCTCTTCGAGACCTTCCTCAGGTACCGGTCGCTCGTCGCCGAAGGGGCCGGCGCCCACGGTGAGGCGGCGATCGCCGGTGACCCGCCTGCGCGGGGCGCTCACGTCATCGACCTCGGCTGTGGCTTCGGTGAGACGACCAGGCGCCTGGCCGAGCTGGTCGGCGCCGAGGGTCTCGCCGTCGGCACCGATTTCTCGCCCCCGTTCATCGAGGTGGCGCGCCGCGAGGCGGCGGCCGACGGGGTCACCAACGTCGAGTTCAGGGTCGATGACGTCCAGACCGCGGACCTCGGAGGGCCCTTCGACTACGCCTTCTCGAGGATGGGGATCATGTTCTTCGCCGACCCGGTCGCGGCCCTGCGCAACGTGCGCTCCGCGCTGCGGCCCGGTGGGCTCCTGACCGCCGTCGTCTGGCGGCGCAAGCCCGACAACGAGTGGGCCCATCGCGCCGAGAAGGTGGTCGAGAAGTACCTCGAGCCCGCCGACCCGGCCGGCGATCCGACCCCCGGGCCGGGTCCGTTCTCGATGGCGGATGCCGACGTGGTCAGCGAACAACTCAAGCTCGCCGGCTTCGAGGCGATCACGCTGCGCCGCTGCGACCTGCCGGTCAAGCTCGGTCACGACCTCGACGCAGCGGTCGAGTTCAACCTGGCGCTCGGCCCGGCGGCGGCCGCTTTGCGGGGCCGGGAGGACCCGGCCGATGACCTGAGGCTCACGATCGCCGCCGAAATCCGGTCCGCGATCGCCGACTTCGACGGGCCCGACGGGGTCTGGGCTCCGGCCTCGACCTGGATCATCGGCGCCCGGAATACGGGTTAGAGGCGACAACCGGGGATCGTGTGTAGGCACACAGACGATCTTGTCGTCGGCGCCCTTGTCGTACTCGTATCCGTCAGAAGCGGTGGCGTGAGAGCCGCAGGCCGCCGCGCCTCTCGTCCTCGTGGATCGTGGTCATTGCCGGGACCATCTCGCTGGTGACGAGCCCCCGCTCCGCGGTCAACTCGTCGACGATGTCGAAGGCCGCCGCGATCCGGTCGGGTTTGTCGACGACGATCGTCGTCACCGGAACATGCCGCGCCAACGAAAGGGCCCGGTCCCCGTGCGGTGCGTGGTCGCCGTGGAACCCCCAGATGCCTCGCAGCGCGGTCGCCCCGGAGAGGCCCGCTTCACGCAGGCGATGGATCAGGGCGGTGTGGATCGGGTGCCCGTCGTGCTTGGCGGACTCCGACGTGTAGACCATCAGCTTCTGCCAGATCTCGAAGCCATGCTCGTCCTTGATCGGCAGCGCATGGGGGCGCTCGATCAGCTCCCCGTCGCGCTTGCAGACACGGACCCGCTCGAGGGTGAGGAGCGGATGCCGCAGAAGGCCGCCGAGCTCCGGCAGGACATGGGCGATGCGCTCGCCCTCGCCGACCGCGATCACCATCATCGGCACGTCTCGGTTGCGAGCGAAGAAGCGGGCACGCGCCCGCTCCCCTCGCACCGTCCCGTCGACCCCCAGGAACGCCGTCGCGCCCGCGATGCCACGCCGGTAGAGGAGATCGCAGATCGCCATGAAGGCAGGCGCCCGGTAGACGCGCTCCTGCCTGCCGACGTAGATCGTCAATTTGGTCGCCTCGTGGAGCTCCTCGGGGAGCGAGGCCTCGCCGATCTCACCGCTGAGCAGCCTGGCGCGCTCGAGCGTCATCAGGCCCTTCCGCTTCAGCGCGACCACGTCGTCGAGGACACCCTCGATCCTCTCCCGGGTATCGACGGCGACCGAGACGAGGGGCAGATCTTCGGAGAGGCTCAGGAGCCGGTCGGTGCGGAGGTGATGCTTCAGGCCGAAGCCCTCCGTCCCTCGCATCAGGATGCTGGTCTCCACCTTCGCCTTTCCGTAGAGATCCAGCAACCGGTCGGCGACCAGCTCACCGTCGAGACGATCGCGCTCTCCGAAGTAGGTGGTCAACTTGAGCGAGTCCTGGTCGACCGAGACCGAGCCGTTCACAGCGCACCTCCGATCGTGCGTCCGAGTGCCGCTGCCCCGATCCCGACGGCGAGGCTGGCGACCACGTTCAGGACCAGCGGAAACCGCTCCTCGTCCTCACCGAGCCGATGGGTCTCGAGCATCCAGGTGGAGAACGTCGTGTAGGAGCCGATCGTCGCCGTGCCTGCGAGGAGCTCGGCGTTCCCCTCGAGCGCGATCCCCGAGAGGAGACCGAGGACGAAGGCACCCGAGATGTTGACCACGAAGGTCCCCAGCGGGAAGGCCCAGGGAGAGCGCGAGGCCACGTTGGAGTCGAGAAGGAAGCGCCCGCAGGCCCCGACCCCGCCCAGGAAGGCGACCCCCACCCAGACGAGCACGCTCATCCGCGCAACCTCAGCCGGCGCACCGCGGAGGTGGCGAAGTGGATGCCGAAGAGGCCGACCGCGACGCTCGCCGCCACATAGCCGGTGGCCAGGCCGATCGCGCCGGCGTCGATCATCTTCACGACCTCCACCTGCATCGTCGAGAAGGTGGAGAGGCCGCCGCAGATGCCGGTGCCGAGGAAGGGCCGCCGGTAGCTCGAGAGCGGCAGGCGCTCCTGCAGTCGGGTGACGAAGTACCCGAGCATGAAGACCGAGACGACGTTGACGATGAAGGTCGGCCAAGGCCAGGAGGTGACCGCATGCGGAAGGGTTTCGGCAAGCCCGGCCCGCGCCAGAGTGCCCAGTGCCCCTCCCGCGAAGATCGCGGCCAACTCGCGTCGATCTCGTCCCATCGGTCAATCCGGCTCCGTGACGATGAGGATCGGGACGCGCGAGCTCTCGACCAGGCCCTCGGGCACCCCGCGGAGGAGCATCCGCCCCACCCGTCGCTCGTGATGGTGCCCGGCGACGATCAGGTCGAAGCCGTGCTCGTGGGCGTGGCCGACCAACGCCTCGGTGGGATCCTCGCCCTCGATCACCTCCTGCCGGGCATCGACCCCCGCGCGCTCGGCCCGGTCGCGGATTTCGGCGAAGGTCGACTCCAGGTAGCGGCGGGCCGCCTCGGCGGACTCGCTGCGGTCCGCCTCGGTCTCGGCATGGGCGGGAGAGTGGGCTATCGACACCGCCACCAGTTCTCCTTCGAATCTTCGGGTCAGGTCGATGGCGACGTCGAAGGCGCGGAGCGCCACCGAGGAACCGTCCCATGCGATGAGGATGCGCTGAAACATCAGTGCAGCGCGGGGATGAGAGCGAGGATCACGATCAGCACCGCCAGCATGTAGAGGATGTACGAGGACAGCCGTCCGGACTGGAAACGACGGATGCCGGCGGCGAGCGCCAGCGCCGCCACCGCGAGCGGACGGTAGACGAACTGTTCGACGGCGAGGACGACCCTCGTCCGCAGCTCGAAGGTGGGACCGCGGCCGTCGGCCGGGCCCTCGGCGAGTTCGCTGCGGAAGCCGAGGTAGCCGCGCAGGACGACGCGGATCGGGTTCGAGTAGGCCGAGGGGCGGTACTGCACCGCGACCAGGTCGGCGGCCGAGCCGGTCACCCAGACAGGCGCCCGCCGGGCGCCGGAGCGCCGCGCCGCCAGGGCGATCGCCGCCGCGATCAGCGCGAAGGCGGGCAGGACGATCGCCAGCCAGGTGGGTGCGAGGACGGAGAAGTCGGGGAATACGGGCCCGAGCTTCAGCGGGTGTTCGACCGCGCTCGTCGCCGGGTCGAGGCCGAGGACACGTTCGAGGCCACCGCCGAGGAGATCTATCTCCCAGGGCGCCGCCGCCCCGAGCAACAGGCCGATCACGCCGAGCGGCACCACGCCGAGGGCGAGACGACTCGGTTCGCGCAAGCCGGCGAAGGCGTGACGGGCCTTGCCGAGGAAGGAGAAGCCGAAGAGCTTCGCGAAGGCGAGCAGACCGAGGCCGGCGGTGAGCGCCAACATCGCGGCGGCGAGGGCGCAGAGGAGCTGGGAGAGGAGCGTCGGCATCCGGAAGCCCTGCAGCAGGGCCTCGAAGGTGAACCACTCGCTGACGAAGCCGCCGAGCGGCGGGATCGCCGCGAGGGTGAGGCAGGCGATGCCGAAGCCGGTGCCCGAGACCGGCAGAGGACCGGCGAGCCCGCCCAACGGGTCGAGGCCACGCTCGTCGGTCGCCACCCCGACGCGGTCGACGACGATCAGCGCCAGCGTCTTCGAGATCCCGTGGGCGACGACGTGGAGGGTCGCGGCGAGCAGGCCGGCGGCCGCGAGCCTCTCGTTCCCCGCGGCCTGCCCGAGCAGGGCGACACCGAGGCCGATGAGGACGATCCCCGCGTGCTCAACGGTCGAGAAGCCGAGGAAGCGGCGGATGTCGTCCTGGGTGATCGCGTAGAGGATCCCCGCGGCGGCGGTGATCGGCCCGACGATCAGGAGCGCGTCCCCGCACCAGACCGGCAGCGGCCCGGCGATCTCGAAGACGAAGCGCCAGAGCCCGTAATAGCCGGCGCAGAGTGCGACCGAGAGCGATGCCGCGCCGAGCCTCGGCGCCGATCCGTAGCCCGCGGGCAGCGCCCCCTGCAGGGGCAGCACACCGACCTTCGTCCCGAAGGCGACGAGGAAGAGCGCGAAGAGGACGCCGGAGGTACCCGCCCCGAGATGGGCAGCCTCCCAGGCCCCGAGCGAGAAGCTGCCCGTCTTCGCGTAGAGGAGGGCGATCGCCGCCAACAGCGCGGCGCCGCCTATCTTGGTCAGTCCCGCGGTGAGGTATCCCGCCAGGAGCGCGCCGGGTCGGTCGCGGTCGGCGCTCGCCAGCAGAAAGATGACGACGGTGAGGATCTCCCAGGCCAGCAGGAAGAGGAAGCCGTTGTCGGAGCCGATCGCGATCGCGACCGCGGCGATCAGCACCGCGTGGAGGCCGGTCAGCCAGCGGCCCGGGGAGAGCTCGCCGTAGGCCAGCGAGGTGGCGGCGCCGGTGACGCCGGTGAGCGCGAGGAAGATCCCGGCCAGCCCGTCGGCGCGGAGGGCACTGTGGCCGAAGCCGATCCAGCTGCCGAGCTGGAGCGCCGACGGGGTGCCGAGCGCCGCCGCGATCCCCACCGCGACGAGGCCGACGCAGCCGAGGGTCGAGAGGACGGCGGCGCCTCGGGCGACGAGGATCGCGGCGAAGGGCGCGAGCACGAGCGCCGCCATCGCCAGGGCATAGATCAGGGTCATCGCTCTCCCCCCTCCGCGATCAGGCCGACCGCGAGCAGGAGCCCGTGAAGGATGGCGATCGGGGCGGGCGGCGAGCCGGGCACGTAGACGTCGACCGGGAGGACCTGATCGACGCCGCCCGCGACCCAGCCCTCCGCGGCCGCGAGCCCACCCGAGCAGGCGTCGGTGCCGACGGCGAGCAGGGCCTTCGGCTCCGGCATCACCTCCCAGGCCCGCAGCAGCGCCTCGCGCATCGGCGCGGTGACGCCGCCGGTGACGAGCAGCACGTCGGCATGCCGCGGCGAGGCGGTGAAGTAGAGGCCGAGGCGCTGGATGTCGTGGTGGGGGTTGGTGAGCGACTGGATCTCCCACTCCTCGGCCCCGTCCGATCCGGCGTCGAGGTGGCGGATGTGGATCGAGCGGCGGAGCGCCCTGACCTGTCGACCCAGCGCCTCGCGCACCGGCTCCTCGCGGTTCGTCTCGACGTCGCCGACCACGAGACCGCCGCGCGTGCGCGCGGCGGTCTCGTAGGCATCATCTCCCTGTGCGAAGGCGAAGTGCTCGGGGAAGGCGTCCACGCAGGCGCCGCAGAGGATGCAGCAACCGCGGTCGAGCCGCACGCACTCCTCGCGGTCGACCTCGATCGCACCGGTGGGGCAGATCGCCTCCATCGCCGGCTCACCGAGCGCCGACTCCCGTACCTCGACCCTGCCCCGGAAGCCGTCGAAGGGTCGCTCCGGGCTCCGCGGATAGCGGGTGGTCACCCGTCCCCGTCGCAGCCCGCGTGCGATCCACTCCAGCATCAGCGATCGGCTCCCGCCGGGGTGAGACCGAAGGAATGCTCGATGAACGCGAAGTCGGTGAGGACGTCCTTCGGGAAGGCATGGTCGAAGAGGGCCCAGTTGCGGAACGAGGGCGAGCTGATCCGCACCCGTCGCAATCGGCCCGCCTCGACCTCGACCCAGATCGCCAGTTCGCCCTGCGGCGCCTCGGCCCAGCCGAGCGCCTCGCCCTCGCCGGGCGGAAGCTCGACCCGGAGCTCGCCGTCGCGCCGCCGGAGCTGGTCGATCGCCTGGCGCAGGATCCGCAGCGACTCGGTCATCTCGCCGAAGCGGACCTCCACCCGGGCCATCGCGTCGCCACCCGAGGCCGTCACCACCTGGAGCCCCAGCCGGTGGTAGTCGCCATAGGGGCGCTCGTGGCGGGCGTCGGTCGAGACCCCCGAGCCGCGGGCGAGCGGGCCGACCGCGCCGAAGTCTTCGATCGTGCGGCGATCGAGATGGCCGCTTCCGATCAGGCGGTCGGTCATCGAGGCGGTGCCGAGGAAGAGCTTGCGGTCGCGGCGCAGTTCGCGCTCGAAGACGTCGAGGGCTTCGAGCAGGGCATCCAGGTCGACGCGCCCGTCGAGCCGCACGCCGCCGGGGACGACGACCCCGCGGCCGTAGCGGCTGCCGCAGAGCGCCGCCCGCAGTCGCATCACGTTTTCCTTCAGCATCTGGAAGCGGGCCTGCCCGACGAAGAGCGCCGTGGTCTCCGCCTCCTTGGCGACGACGTCGAGGTGGTTGGCCAACCGCTCGAGCTCGGCGTGGACGGCCCGCCAGCGCTCGGCCCGCGGCGGCGGCTTCACCCCGAGTGCGCGCTCCACCGCCTGGGCGAAGGCGCAGGCGTAGGCGACCGAGGCGATGCCGGCGACCCGCTCGGCGACATAGGTGGCCCGGTCGGGGTCCAGTCCCTCGAAACGACCCTCCATGCCTCGGTGCTTGAAGAACGGGCGGGTCTCGAGCCGCGGGACATCCTCCCCGCCGGTCTCGATCTGGAACTGGATCGACTCGAAGATGCCCGAGCGGACCGGCCCGTAGGGGATCGTGAAGACGTCGAAGCCGTCGACGCGACGATCGAGTCGGTCGGCGTCGGGCTCGGTCAGCCGACGGGCCACCCTGGATCCCAGTATGCGGAGCTCGTCGCGCTCCACCAACTCCGCCATCGGCCACTCCGCCGCAGGCCAGGTCTCGCCGAGATCGGGAAACTCCAGCTCCTGGCGGTAGGGGGTGCGCAAGAGGACGGCGTGCCCCCGAAGGGCGAGCGCCGCGACCAGCGAGGGCTCGGGTCGGGAGGCGAGGAAGACCGAGATCAGCCGACCGCCCGCCTCGCGCAGGATCCTCACCGCCCGACCGAAGCCGAGCTGGTCCTCCAGCAGACGGACCTCGCCCGCGGGCGCCGGCTCGAGCTTGCTGTCGAGTCGGTCGGGCAGCCAGTCGGGCAGCCCACCCTGTAGATCCTGGATCGGCGACGCGCTCATGCGGTCGGCGTCCTCAATCGTTCGGCGGCGTTGTTCAGCAGGGTCGAGAGGTCGCCCGGCAGGTGGACGCCGAGCGCGACGACGACGAAGAGGCAGCAGAGCATCGCGCCGACCATCCAGGCGCTCGCCTCATGCGGGACCGCTCCCTCCGGCGCGGGGCTGAGGACCATCCGCGAGGCGTGCCAGAGCACACCGAAGAAGGCGAGGTTGACGAAGACGATCAGGATCGCCACCCCGACGTAGGCAGGCTGGGCGAAGCCGCCGGAGACGATCTCGAACTCGCTGCGGAAGACGCCGGAGAGCGGCAGGCCGCAGAGAGCGAGCGCGGCGGCGAGGAAGATCGGCCCGCTCCACGGTGCCAACGTCGCCGCGCCACGCACCTCGTCGACCTCCTTGGTGTCGTAGCGGCGCAGCAACGATCCCGCCCCGAAGAAGGCGAGGCCCTTGGCAGACGCATGGGTGATGACGTGGAGAAGCGCCCCGGCGACCGCGAGCGGGGCACCGAAGCCGACGCCGAGCGCGATCACGCCCATGTGCTCGATCGAGGAGTAGGCGAGGAGGCGCTTGTAGTTGCCCTGACGCAGGACGAAGAGGCTCGCGGCGACCAGGGACACGGCTCCGAAGACGACCAGGACGTGCTCGGCGAAGGCGCGGTCGCCGGCGGCGACCGCGACCTGGAAGAAGCGCAGGACCCCGTAGAACGCAGCGGCGAGCAACGAGCCGGAGAGGAGCGCCGAGACCGGTGCGGGCGCCTCGGAGTGCGCGTCGGGGAGCCAGGTGTGAGTGGGGACGAAACCGACCTTGGTGCCGAAGCCGACGACGGCGAGGACGAAGGAGATGCGGACCGCGTCGTCGGAGTAGCCCCCGGCGGCGCCGAGCACCCTGGCGAAGCGGGGGACGTAGTTCTCGCCCAGGATCGGCGTCCCGGCCGCGTAGAGGATGATGATCGCGAGCAGGGCTATCCCGAGGCCGCTGGAGGCGATCAGGACGTACTTCCAGGAGGCCTCGAGCGCGGCGTCGGTGCGATCGAGGGCGACCATCAGCGCCGAGAGGATCGTGGTCAGCTCGATCGCCACCCAGAGCGAGCCGAAGTCGCCGGCGAGCGGGACCGCCAGCATGCTCCAGCCGAAGAGGTTGAGGAGGAAGAAGTAGCGACGCGCGAACCCGGCGAAACCGGTCTCCCCCGCCTGCCCGCCGAGGTAGCCGATCGAGAAGAAGGCGGCGATCGCATAGAGCAGCGAGGTCGCCAGGAGGAACACCGCCCCGAGCGAGTCGAGGCGGATCCATTCAGAGGCGAGCGTGATCACCCGGCCGTGCTCGACCTTGATCGCGAGGACGATCGCGGCGCCGAGGCAGAGGAGCGAGGCGACGCAGGTGGCGGCCCGGGCGAGCCTCCAGCCGTCGAGCAGAGAGAGCGCGGCGGCGAGGAGCGGCGCGAGCAGGATCAGGATCGGCGCCCAGTCCATCAGCCGGTCAGCCTGTTCAGGATGTCGGTCCGCACCGCGGTCTTCTCGACCGCCAGGTACTGGACGAGGACGACGAAGACGAGCACGCCGATCAGCACGTCGAAGAGGAGCAGCAGCGCGAGGATCAGCGGCAGCCCGGGGGCGATCACCAGGCTGCCGACCGAGACGGCGTTCTCGAGCACGAGGAAGCCGAGCAGCTGCGAGGGCGCGTGGGGCCGCAGCACCATGAGGAGAAGCGCGACGAGCACCCCTGCGACGGCGACCGGCAGGGCCGAGAGCGGCAGCGCCGCGAGGCCGCCGATGTGGACGTCGTGGAGGGCGACGAAGCTGAACCCGGAGAGGGCGATCGCCATCAGGATCGCGGTCGGCACCCCGACGACCGAGGGCACCCGCGGGTCGACCTCCAGGTTGCGCAGGACGTAGCCGATGCCGAGCGGGAAGATCAGCGCCTTCAGCGCCACGGTGATCGCGGCCAGGACGTAGAGGCTTGAATCGCCCAGTCCCTCGGCGGCCGTCGCCACCGCCAGCCCGGCGACGACGAAGGAGCCGAGCGAGTAGAGACGCAGCTGCTCCCAGATCTCCTGGGAGCGCAACATGCCGAGCTCGAGCAGGAGCACCGCGACCGCGGTGAGCGTCGCCGCCGCACCGAAGACGGTGAGCGTGCGGTCGCCGAAGCTCGGCTGGAAGATGAAGATCACCACCGCGAGGACGGCGAAGAGGAAGCTCGCGACCGTGAACTCGGGGATCTTGTAGAGGCGGAGCTTGGCGAAGCTCGACTCGATCACCACGACGGCGGCCCCGACGACGGCGGCTTTGCCGAGCAACAGCGCGATCGCGATCAGGACTTCGCCGAGGTCGCCGCTGCTCGCCAGGCCCCAGGGTGCGACCAGCACGTTGACCAGGATCGTGTAGAGGACGAGCTGCTTGACGTGCGAGCCCCAGCGCAGGAAGCCGAGCCCGGGACCGGAGTGCTCGAGCACGCGCGCCTCCTCGATCATCCCGAACTCCAGCGTGCCGCCGTGGCTCTGCACCGGGATGCGCCCGCTCTCGTTGAGGACCAGCATGAAGAAGGCGACGACGATCAGGATGTGACTGGGCCGCAGCACCTCGACCGTCGAGGAGCGCAGCGTCTCGCCGAGCACGTAGGGCAGGTCGGTGTGGGTGATCAAGGCGACGGTGAAGACGACGAAGATCACGGTCGGCTCGTTCAAGGCGCCGAAGGTCCGCAGCCGGCTCGAGCCGAGCTGGGCATAGGGACTGCCGCTGTCGATCGCGGCGAGCGAGACGACCCAACTGGCGAGGCCGAGGATCAGACCACCGCCCAGGATGTCGCCCATGTAGCCGAGCGGCAGCCCGTAGTTGGTGAGCACCGGGATCAGCAGCGGGACCGTCGCGTAGGCGGCGAAGGCGACGTAGGGGGCGGCCCGGAAGAGCGGCCCCGACGGGCCCGGGAGCACCGTCTCCTTGCGCAGGAGCTTGGCGATGTCGTAGTAGGGCTGCAGGACCCGCGGGCCCTTGCGCTGCTGGATGATCGCCTCGACACGGGCGATCACGCCGCTGAGGAGCGGCGCGAAGACGAGGATCGTCGCGACCTGGAGCACCTGGACGACCCAGTCCGGGAGGATTGGCACTCAGAGGCTCCTTTCGCGCGGTTGCGGTTTGCGAAAGAAGCCATCAGCCGTTTTCTCACCGGCGGTTCGAGAGGCATCGCCTCTACGTCAGGGCATCATCTGACCTGCGCTGACCTTACCCGATGATGGCCGAATCCAAGCGATCTCGGGCACTCCGGAACAGGGTGTGCGAAAGGGCCCTTTCGCGTCAGTCCATCGACAGCGGTCCCTCGAGGCCGGCGGAGAGGAACTGGGAGACGAACGGGTTGTCCGATGCGAAGATCTGCTCCCGAGGCCCGGATTCGACGATCCGCCCACTCCAGAGCACCGCCAGGAAGTCGGGGACGCGCCGCGCCGTGGCCAGGTCGTGGCTGATGATCAGATAGCAACCGCCGTTCTCGGCGTGGATCTCCCGCATCAGCTCGCAGAGCAACGCGGTGCGAACCGGGTCGAGGCCCGAGTCGGGCTCGTCGAACATCACGATCGCCGGGTCGAGCACCAGGGCCCGGGCGAAGCCCGCCCGCTTGCGCATGCCGCCCGAGAGCTCGCTCGGCATCTTGTAGGCGTCGCCCGACAGTCCCACCTCCTTGAGCCGCCGATTCACGACCTCACCGATCTCCTCCTCGCCCTTGTCGGTGTGCTGGCGGAGCGGGAAGGCGACGTTGTCGTAGACGCTCATCGAGCCGAAGAGGGCGCCGTCCTGGAACAGCAGGCCGAACTTTTTCCGCACCTCGAAGAGTTCCTCGTCGGTCATGCCCGGGATCGATTCGCCGTCGACCAGGACGTCGCCCGAGTCGGGCATCAACAGGCCGACGATGTGCTTCACGAGGACGCTCTTGCCGGTCCCCGAGGGGCCGAGCACCATCGAGATCTGACCGTCGGGAAGGCCGAGGTCGACGCCGTTCAGGATCCTGGTGCGGCCGAACTGCTTGACCAGGTCGATGATCTCGACCGTGTCTTCGGAGCCGTGGTCGAGCTTGCGACCGGTGTGGAAGCGGTAGGGATCGTCGTCCCAGGGCTCGACCCCGGGGATCTCGAAGTCGCGATGGAGGACTTCCTCCTCAGGGCGCGGATCTGCGCCCGACCGCTCCGGCGCCGGCCGGTCGCCTCCGACCCTCCCCCTCCTGCGGCCGAGGAGCCCCTTCAGCCTGAGCCTGTCCGCTGCCGCCATCGCCTGCCTCCTCCACGTTCGGGTTCGTTCCCGTTCCGTAGAGGCCATCAGCGGCGGCGCCGCGGTCGAGGGCGAGCCTCATCGCCTCAGTCTGCCTTTAGTTCTAGCAGGCCGGCGGCGCGGTCCCGTCCGGAAAGGCCAAGACCGGGTAAGTGCGGGCGTAGACTCCCGTGCGATCACGAGCGATGAGGCTCGCTCACACCGCGGCCCAGCCGCTGATGGCCTCTGTTCCCCAGGATCGTCCCGACCCGAGGAGAACCGATGACCATCAGCACACCAGATTCCAGGCAGTCCGAACCGCTCTCGAAGCAAACCTTCGAGAGCGTCCTCTTCGCCACCGGTAGGACGCCCGACGGGCTGGACGAGATCGAGCCGCCGGACTGTCTGCATGACCTGAATCTCGACCAGGTCTTCGACGCGGTGGTGGGCCTGCGGCCGAAGTATCGAATCTCCCCTTTCTTCTGGGCCTTGCTGGACGACGCCCAGGCGATCGGATACCGGCATGAAGTCCTGCGTGACCTCGAAGGTGATGAGCTCCGGCAGACGGTCGAGTCGTTCGCGACCGGGATGAGCCGAACGCGCAAGGCACTCTCCCAGGCCAAGGACGCCCACTACCAAAAGCCGAAGGACGCCCGGTTCCTGGAGGCGGTCGGCTGCTACTGCGAGTCCGTCCGAGGGTTCGCATCCGAGCTCGCGGGAGCCGAGCCCCGCTCGGTGGCGTTTCGCACGCTGGTCCACTACCTCGAGGGATATGCAGGCACCTCAGATTTCCGGCGGTTGGACGAGGAGCAGAAGCGCATCGCCGACACCCTGGACTTGCTCGCCTACACGATCGAGATCAGGGGCGACCGCGTGCATGTCGACTCCTTCGGGCAACAGGAGGACTACGGCGCCGAGATCCGCTCTGCCTTCGAGCGCTTCCGCCAGGGACAGGTCAAGAACTACCGGTTCCGTTACGAACGCGATCCCCGGCTGAACCACATCGAGGCGGAGATCCTCGACCGGGTCGCGCGGCTGAATCCGCAGCCCTTCACCGACCTGGCGACCTTTCACACCGAGCACAGCGGCTTCGCCGACCCGGTGATCAGGCGATTCGACCGCGAGGTTCAGTTCTACCTCGCCTTCCTCGAATATCTCGAACCACTGCGAACCGCCGGCCTCTGCATCTGCGAGCCGGAGGTCTGCGAGCGCTCGAAGGAGATAAGGGCCGTCGAGACCTTCGACCTCGGCCTGGCGAGGAAGCTGGTCGACGAGGGTGAGCCCGTGGTCACCAACGACATCGAGTTGCGAGATCAGGAGAGGATCTTCGTCGTCTCCGGGCCGAATCAGGGCGGGAAGACGACGTTCGCGCGCACCTTCGGTCAACTGCACTACCTCGCACGCCTCGGTCTCGGTGTGCCCGGCAGCGAGGCGAGGCTCTTCCTTGGCGACCGGATCTTCACCCACTTCGAGCGCCAGGAGGAGCACTCCAACCTGAGCGGCAAGCTGGAGGACGATCTGATCCGGGTCAAGAAGATCCTCGACCAGGCCACCCCACGAAGCATCGTCGTGATGAACGAGAGCTTCTCCTCGACCGCCCTCGACGACGCGCGCCTGTTGGGACGTCGGGTACTGGAACGGCTCAGCGAGCTCGACCTGCTCTGCGTCTACGTGACCTTCGTCGACGAGCTGGCGTCGCTGAACGAGAAGGTGGTCAGCCTGACCAGCACCGTCGACCCGGACGAACCGGCGACGCGCACCTTCATGGTCGTCCGCCATCCGGCTGACGGCAAGGCCTACGCGATCGCGATCGCCGAGAAATATCGGCTCACCTACGACCAATTGAAGGAGCGGATCGGATGAAGGCGCACCTGATGTACCGCGACCGTGACTTCGGCCCGCCGGCGGAGATCACGCCGACCGATACCGCGCTGATCGAAGACCTCGGGCTGGAGGGCATCTTCGCCGCGATGTCAGGCGAGGACCCGCTGCTCCACGAGGTGGCGCGGCAAGCCCTTCTCGGCCAGATCGAGGAGGTCCGGGAGATCGAGTACCGACAGGGCGCCCTACGCGACTGCCTGGCGCACCCGGAGACGATCCGGAAGGTCCATGAGATCGCGATCGCCGCGACAAGGAGGCCGAAACAGATCTGGGGGTCACTCGGACGGTCCCCGGGGCTCGTGCTCTCACACGCGGTGCGACTGCTGAGATCCCTGCTGAAGGATCTCCACGCACTTCGTGAGCTCGCCGACGAGAACTCCGCCCGCTTCGAGTCGGAGGCCTTCACCGCCTTCTTCGAGATGATCGGTCGGGAACTCGACGACGCCTATCTGGGCGAGATCGCCGAACACCTCCGGCGCCTTGAATTCAAGTCCGGGACCCTGATCAGCGCGAGGCTCGGAGCCGGGGGCAAAGGGACCGACTACGTCCTCCGGCGATCGACCAAGGAGCCTCAAGGCCTCGAACGACTCACCACCCTGTTCGACCGCTCGGGCTACACGTTCCACCTGGCGCCCCGGGACGAGACGGGCGCGCGTGCGCTGGAGGATCTGCGAGACCAGGGCATCAACCTGGTCGCCGAGGCGGCCGAGCAGTCGGCAGAACACGTCGTCGCCTTCTTCACGGCCCTCCTGTCGGAGATCGGGTTCTACGTCGGCTGTCTCAACCTGCGCGATCGGATCGGCGATCGCGACCTGCCGATATGCATGCCCGAGGTGGGCCGACCGGGTGAGGTGGAACTGGACGCGCGGGGCCTCTACGACGTCGGCCTCGCGCTGCGCACCGATGACCGGCTGGTGCTGAACGACATCGGGGCCGGGGATCGCCCACTCGTTGTGATCACGGGCGCCAACCAGGGAGGAAAGTCGACCTTCCTGCGCAGCATCGGCCTCGCCCAGCTGATGGCGCAGGCGGGGATGTTCGTGGCAGCCGAGTCGTTCCGGGCCGACCTCCGCGACGGCCTCTTCACCCATTTCAAGCGCGAGGAGGACGCGGGGATGAGGAGCGGCAAGCTGGACGAGGAACTGGCGCGGATGAGCGAGATCGCCGACGCTCTGCGACCCGGGAGCATGGTCCTCTTCAACGAGTCCTTCGCCGCCACCGACGAGCAGGAGGGCTCCGAGATCGCGCGGCAGGTGACCGCCGCCCTGTTGAGCGCAGGCATCAAGGTCATCCACGTGACCCATATGTACGAGCTGGCGCACGGGTTCGAGGAGAGCGAAAGCGTCGGGGTCCTCTTCCTGCGGGCCGAGCGGACCGAGGACGGGACCCGGACCTTCCGGCTGTTCGAGGCGCCGCCGCTCTCGACCAGCTTCGGCGAGGACGTCTACCGCCGGGTGTTCGCATAGGGCGGCGGTTTGCGTTCTCGACGGGCACGGGTACCATGGCCCACGAGCGATGAGGCTCGCTTGAGCACAACCGCGGCGCTCTATGCCGCTGATGGCCTCTGGTCCGGTGTTTCACGAAAGCCGTTCTGGAGGTCGCCGTGCCACAAGACAGCAGCCGCAGCCGCTCTCGTCGCGAGGATGAGATCCACGGTGTACCGCGGCTGTCGCCGGTAAGCGTCCGCGCTCGGGCGGTGATCCCGTTCGAAGAAGGCATCGTGGTGTCCCGCGAGCGCCACCGAGGCACGGAGCGGATGACGCTGCCGGGCGGCCGGGTCCTCCAGGGCGAGGCGGTCGAGACGACCGTCCTCCGGGAGGTGGGTGAGGAGACCGGTCTTCAGATCGAGCTGGGACCTCTCCTCTACGCCTGCGAGGTCGTGGCGGCGTCCAGGCGACAGGACCTGAACCTGATCTTTCTCGCGCGGCTCCTCAGCCGGCCGGAGGGAGAGGCGGACGTCCTCCGGCCCGAGGACGAGGACCCTGGAATGCTGCCGCCCGTCCTCGACCGGATCAGGCGTGACCAGGCGCGCGGCTGGGAGGAGATGGGCGTCTGGCTGGGTAACGTCTGGCGAGGGGATCTCGGGCGGTGATCGTGGCGGCCGGCTGGAGCGACGAGCGGATCGCGAGGGAGTTGCGCGCCTTCCTCACCGATCGGAGCGAGTGGCCGAGCTACCGCGACTTCCAGCGCGCCGGGCGTCGGACCCTCCGCGACGCGGTGACCAACGCCGGGGGAGCGCGTCGATGGGCCGACAAGGTCGGGGTCGTCTTCGTCGAGCGACCACCCGGCCATGCGCCCTACTGGACCGAGGAGAAGATCAGGGATGACCTCGGCGACTTCCTGGAAGGGCGGACGGTCTGGCCCTCGCGGGTCGAGTTCGAGAACGCCGGGCTGAAGACCCTTCGGGACGCGATCGGCCGCACCGGGGGGCCGCCGCGTTGGGCGGCCGAGTTCGGGCTTCCGCGCGAGGACGAGCGTCGTGGCTCGCGATTGGTCTGGGACGACGAGCGGATCGAGGCGGAGTTGCGGACCTTCATCGGCGGCGGTCGAAGCTGGCCGTCCGTGGGGGAGTTCCGACGGCGCGGGAAGACCGCGCTCCTGGCCGCCGTCTACGCGCACGGCGGACCGAGGCGGTGGAGTCGGCGCCTGAAGGTGTCGCTCGCCCGGAGCAGACAGGGGCCTCGCCGGCCGGAGTGGACCGAGCAGAAGATCGAGCGGGAGCTGGGGGAGTTCTGCGGAGGAAGGTGGCCGGCATTCAGTGAGTTCGAGGCCGCCGGTCGCGGCGCCCTCTATCGGGCGGCCAGCCGCAACGGAGGTGTAAGGCGATGGAAGAAAAGATTGGGGGTCGACTGATGGGGTTGAAGTTCGACGTACCGGGTGAGGGTGCCTTCGAGATCGGGCACCTGGTGTTCGACGTCAACGGCACCCTCACCGACAGGGGCAAGCTGATCCCGGGCGTGAGGGAGCGGATCGGCGCGCTGCGGGACGAGGTCGAGATCCGCCTCCTCTCCGCGGACACCTACGGGACGCTTGACGACCTGGCCGACGAACTGGGCGTGGAGGCCACGAGGATCGCCACCGGCATGGACAAGGCGGACCTCGTCCGCGGCCTCGGCGGTGGGAGCTGCGCCGCCGTCGGCAACGGTCGAAACGACGTCGAGATGCTGGCGGAGGTACGACTGGGCATTGCCGTGATCGGCCCGGAGGGCGCGAGCCCCCAGGCGTTGGCGGCGGCCCGGGTGGTCACCGGCTCGATCGCGGGCGCGCTCGACCTGCTGGCGGATCCGAAGGCGATGGCCGCCACCTTGCGCCGCTGAGCCGGGCGCAACTCCTCTCCCCCACCGTCGCGCCGGCGGTGCCATGCCAGGCCAACGACGACAATGCGGCGATGGCCGACCCCGACAGCTGGCTGCTGCTGATCTACCGGATCCCGAGCGAGCCGAGCCGCCTGCGCGCCGGTGTCTGGCGGAAACTGAAAGCGCTCGGCGCGATCTACCTGCAGAACTCGGCCGCGGCCCTGCCGGCCGGTCCTGTCGCCGAACGTGCGTTGCGAACCCTCCGCCGTGAGATCCAGGAGATGGGCGGAACCGCCCATCTCCTCGACGCGAGCGCCGTGGTCGGCGCAACCGACCTGACGAGTGCCTACAACGCGGCCCGGGACGAGGAGTACGAGGAGATCGAGGACCGCTGCCGCGATTTCCACGCCGAGATCGAGAAGGAGACGACCGAGGAGCACTTCACCTACGCCGAGCTCGAGGAGAACGACGAGGACCTGGGCAAGCTGCGCGGCTGGCTGGAGAAAGTCGAGGCTCGCGACGTCCTCGGGGCGAGGGGTCAGAAGTCGGCGCGGGAGTCGATCATGAGTTGCGAGACGGCCCTCGCCGGGTTCGCCGAGAGGGTCTACGCGGTCGAGGATGCCGACCATTAGTTAGGATTAAAAAATAACGACTGTTATGTTTGCGGTATGTCGACCGAGATCATGCCGCATGCCACCACCGACCGACTCGACAGACCGCGACTCCTGCGTCGCGGCATCCGCCTCGAGGCGATGACCTTGACCTGGAACGTGGTCGGCGTCTTCGTCGTCTTCTTCGCCGCCTTCGCCGCCGGGTCCGTCGCCCTGGCGAGCTTCGGGCTCGACTCCGCGATCGAGATACTCGCCTCGACCGTGGTGATCTGGCATCTGCGCGACACCGCCGACGAGCGCAGGGAGAAACTGGCGATGTCGGTGATCGCGTGGGCCTTCGTCGGGCTGGCGATCTACGTCACCGCCCAGGCCGCCTACACCCTGATCGCCGGGGACCGTCCCCATCACTCTGGGCTCGGGATCGGCTGGACCGCCGCCACCTTCCTCGCCATGCTCACGCTGGCCGCGGCGAAGGGCCGGGTCGGCAGGGCGCTCGGCAACATCACGCTCGAGACCGAGAGCCGGGTCACCGTCATCGACGCCTACCTCGCCGGCGCCGTGCTGCTCGGCCTGCTTCTGAACGCCGTCCTCGGATGGTGGTGGGCCGATCCCCTTGCCGCTCTCGTCGTTGTCTACTACGCGCTCCGCGAGTCGCGGGAGGCATTTGCCGAGGTGCGCGGATGAGCCTGGGCCTTCTCCTCGCCGTCTTCCTGGCCTGCGCGGTGGAGGCGGTCGAGGCAGTGACGATCGTCCTCGCGATCGGGACGACGCGGGGGTGGCGGTCGGCATTCGCCGGAGTCGGCGCCGGCCTCCTCGTGCTGGCGGCCGTGGTCGCCGCCCTCGGGCCTGCGGTGACCTCGATCCCGATCGGGACCTTGCGGGTCGTGGTCGGCGGTCTGCTCCTGATCTTCGGCCTCCAGTGGCTGCGTAAGGCGATCCTCCGCGCCGCAGGCCGCAAGGCGATCCATGACGAGGAGGCGATCTTCGCCGAGGAGCGCTCCCGCGCGGCCGCGGTCGGGGCCACCTCGGCGACCATCGACGGCTATGGATTCACGATCGCCTTCAAGGGCGTCGTGCTCGAGGGCCTGGAGGTCGCCTTCATCGTGCTCACCTTCGGCGGCAACCAGGGCAAGGTGGGGCTGGCCGCGGCGGCCGCGATCCTCGCGGTGCTGGTCGTGATCGGCGCCGCGGTCGCCGTACGAGCGCCGCTCAGTCGGGTGCCGGAGAACACGATGAAGTTCGCCGTCGGAGTGCTGCTGACCTCGTTCGGTGCCTTCTGGGGAGGCGAGGGTGCGGGTGTCGCCTGGCCCGGCGGCGACGCCGCCTTGCCGGTGCTGGTCGTCGGGGTCCTCCTCTGGTCGCTGATCCTGGTGAACCTCGCGGCCCGGCCTGACCCGGCGGCGCTGGCAGCGTGAGCTTCCTCGCCAAGATCCCGATCGAGGTCTGGGACTTCGTCGTCGGCGAAGACTGGCGCCTCGCCCTCGCCGCCGTGATCGCGATCGGCGGTGCCGCGGTATTGGTGGGCCTCGGCGTCAACGCCTGGTGGTGGATCGCACCGGCGTTGGCCCTCTCACTCTGGGCGTCGATACGGCGCTGAGGCTCCTGGTTTACGACGAAACCCCGCTCTGGGGCGGGATCTCGGCAAGCGGCTGAAGGGATTCGAACCCTCGACCTTCTGCATGGCAAGCAGACACATGCAGAAGGTCAAGGAATCGCCGCCTTATGCCCGGGCTCTTTCCAGGCGGCTGACCATCTGGGGGTAGCGCTTGCCTTGAAACGCCTGAGGTAAACGGTCGTCGAGAAGAACAGCGTCGAAGGGATCGATCCCGTGACGCTCGTAGACCGCGCGGAAGCACCGGTCGTTGCAGCACTTTTCGAAGATGCGCTCGTTCAGGCTGAGCACGGCCCGGACACCCTCGTCAGGGTCAAGTGCATCATCGTCAACGATGGCTTTCGACCAGCGGCGAGCGACCGGAACCGACACACGCAACTGGTCGAGTCCGAGTGGGTCGTCGCGCCGCAATTCGATCGTGTTGTAGATCCGGCTCTCCATACAGCGCCCTGGATGCATGACCCAGAAAGAGGCCTCGGCAGGAGGAGCATCCAGCCGCACCCGGACAGCAGTCTCGCGGACGTCCTCGGCGTCCAGACCTCGCGGGCTGCCGATGAAATCCAAAGTCCGATCGAATCCGTCGGCATCCGTGAAGGTGACCACGCCGGTGATCGGAGAGGGCTCCCTCGGCGACGGGACCATCAACTTCGCGTCCAGAAGGGCGGCCGCGATGCGGGCGGCCTCCGCACTCCCCTCGAAGTCGATGTCCTTGCTGGCCACGACGCTGATCTCGCTCGATTGCCCCGCGAAACGCGCACTCCAGAAGGCGAGTGCCTGACCACCGACCAAGACGATCTCGGTCTTCCTGGTCAGCGGCTCCAAAGCACCGATAACGCGCCGAACTTCCTCACTTCGCAGAGGCGGCGTGGCCGCTTGCATTGCGACCTCAGGCCAAACGTCGAGAAGCGCTCAGGTCGATACGCGCGCCGACGCCGAACGAGGCGAAGACCTCATTCTCTTTCTTCATCCCGGAGACTGATCGCCGACCCTCTGCGACGGCGACGCGATCCGCTGCCCGCGACGCGCTTTTGGCAAGCGGTCGAGTTTCGCGGGCAGAACTGTCGGTCAAGCGACTCAAGATGAATTCCTCAGTTGGAATGCTAGCCGTCAAGGGGACCGAAGATGAAATTCTCGGCTCAGGCCTAATTGTTCCGATGTGCGAGGAACGGCTTTCCCATTGCCTTCCCCTCGACGCGGCTCTGGGTGCATACACGGATTCGCACAGCCAGATCTCGTCGGGCCAATCATCGGGCCAGACGGAGCCCAACCGAGCCGAACGCAGCCCGACTTCCAGAACGACGAAATCCCGCTCGAAAGCGGGATTTCCGGAAGCGGCTGAAGGGATTCGAACCCTCGACCTTCTGCATGGCAAGCGGGCTAGCAACCGAAAGATCATGCCACTTCATCCCTGCAAAACGGCACTATTTCGTCACCACACATTCGATCCTTACCGGCCTGCGCTTGGGCACGAATACCGAGACTCCCCGTCTATTCGGGCGCAGATTTTGCCTACGCCCGATCAAGTGGCCCGAGATGACCCCCGCCCCACCGTCGGTGCGAGGCCGGTCGATTTTCTAGATCGTCGCCGGCAGCGGCAGGCCCAGGTAGAGGTCGGCCGCCCAGAGACCCATGTCGCCGGTCTCGGTGCTGTCGTAGCTCGTGTGATGAGCCACCGAGGACTGCGAGCCAGGGGCGCAGACGATGTCGTGGTTGTGGCAGATTGCCAGGGTCCGGCCGACGACCGACGACGGTATCGGCCCCTTGTCCTCGTCGGGCAGGCCAGGCACCTTCGTCCAGATTCCGTCCGCATTCTGAACTCCACCGCCGGCGGATTCCAGATCCCCTTCCCAGAGTTCTTCGGCTCCGTGACCGACCTTCGCCGGATCGGCGATCAGCAGCACCGCGGCAAGGTGGCTCGAACTCAAGGCAGAGGGAGCCGAGCGGGCCAGGTCGAGTAGCGCGATGTGGATCACGAGGGCACCCTGCGAGTAGCCGCCGAGGACCAGCTTCTCGCCAGGGCAGGCCGACTCCTCGTCGAAGATCATTTCCTGGAGCTGTTCGACCCCTTCGTAGATGCTTTCGAAGTAGGCATCGGTGCCGAACTTCAGAGGATCGAACACAGTGCCCAGCGCCCTGTAGTGGACCCCCAGCACCTTTACGTTCGGCGAGCTGCCGAACTGCTGCAGTCGGGAGAGGAACCCGTCGTAGGCGTCTCCCACCCGAGAACCGAGACCGTCGTCGGGTCCTGAGTATTGAGGGGGGTCTCCCTGCGGCGCCTCGCCCGAGCCTCGCGCCCCGATGAACGCAACGTCCGTGCAGTGATAGTCGGTCGGGGGCACGTAGGGCGTGGTGTTGGTCGGAATCGTGGGGGCCGTGTATCCGATCCAGGGGGTAACGAGGACGCCGCCGCCTTCATATGGGGTCCCCGAACCGATCGGCGAGGGGCCTGAAGGGCTTCCCCAATCCACATCAGTGGCGTCGACGAAGGTGTCGGAAGCCGAGACACCGACGGTCGATTGGAGGATGGATCCGTGGATGGTCGCTTCGGCCCCTTCGGCGACAGAGAGGGCCGTCGATGCGTAGAGGAGGTCGGTTTCTTCGAGTTCGACCGTGGAGCCTCCCCCGGCGACGATCCCTTCCCAGTCGCCCGCCGAGGGGGAGTCGGGCGCCGCGCCGTAGACGTCACCGGAGACCCCCCCGGCCGCCGATCCGTCCCCCCAGGAGGTGAAGGTGACCGCTGCCTGGGCGGTCCCGGCGGCTTGCAGGGTGCCTTCGACGACGATGAATCCGCCGTCGCCCTTCACCACCGAGCCCGGGGAGACCGTCAACGTCCTCCCCGACGGGATCCTCAGGTTCCCGCAGCCGCGGTCGGCGTCCTCGAACGCCCAGTCGGCACTGGTGGTGATCGTGCTGTCGACCCCCAGTTCACCGCAGGAGACTTCGACGCCGTCGACCAGGCCGTTGGCGGTCGCCGAGTTCCCGGGTCCCATCACCCCGTCGAGGCCGACCGCCGGATCGACCCTCACCGCGGAGTCGAGGTTGTGGGCGAAGGAAGTGGTCTGGACGCTCACGCCCCTCGAGGAGTCTTCGAGCCCGTAGCGGGCATAGTCGACGGCGGCGTGGGCGAGTTCGACCGTGGAGCCTCCCCCGGCGACGATCCCTTCCCAGTCGCCCGCCGAGGGGGAGTCGGGCGCCGCGCCGTAGACGTCACCGGAGACCCCCCCGGCCGCCGATCCGTCCCCCCAGGAGGT
>Ga0335083_10000080_pt1 | contig 169006 bp, 151 predicted proteins | sample Lox_Sample_42_FD_206716 | JGI IMG/M metagenome (GOLD analysis project Ga0335083, IMG submission 206716) | Soil microbial communities from Loxahatchee National Wildlife Refuge, Florida, United States - Lox_Sample_4.2 | ecosystem: Environmental > Terrestrial > Soil > Wetlands | place: USA... | reverse complement strand
GCCAGAATCGCCCGCGCAATCGAAACGCGCTGCTTCTGCCCGCCGGAGAGTTTCACGCCGCGCTCGCCCACCACCGTGTCGTACTTCTTCTCGAACGTCTCCGCGAACTCGTCCACGCGCGCGATGCGGCAAGCCTCCATGATTTCGGCTTCGGTTGCGTTTGGCCGCGCGTACGCCACGTTCTCCCGGATCGATCCGTCGAACAAAAACGTTTCCTGCAAGACCACGCCGAGTTGCGTGCGATAGGAACTCAGCTTCGCCGTCGCCAGGTCCACGCCGTCCACCAGAATCCGTCCCTGCGTCGGCGTATAAAACGCTGAAACCAGCCCGATGATCGTGGACTTGCCCGACCCCGACGGCCCCACCAGCGCCGTCACCGTCCCCGGTTCCGCCACGAAGCTCACGCCATGCAGCACTTCCTTGTTCGCTTCATACGAGAAATGCACATCCTCGAATTCCACGCGTCCGGTGATTCGTGCAAGCGTTTCTGTCCGCCGCGGGTCCTGATCTTCCTTCGCCTCGTTCAAAATTTCTCGTGTTCGCTCCAACCCGGTAATTGCTTCGGTCAACTGCGTTCCGATCGCCACGATCTGAAACACTGGAGCAATCAGCATCGCCAGAAACATCGAGTACGAGAAAAACATGCCGATGGTCATCTGACCGGCAAGAATCTGCCGCGCGCTCAAAAACATCACCACCGCGCTCACCATCCCCATCAGCATCGCGCCCGAAAGGCTCATGATCGAGGTCGCCGTCAGGGTCTGCAGCACATTGTCCAGCAGCCGCTGTACCCCAAGCGCAAAAACACCTTCCTCGTGCTCTTCCGCGTGGTAGCCCTTCACCACACGGACGCCGCCCAGTGATTCCGTCAGCCGCCCGGTCACGTCCGCATTGATCTTCGGCCGGGCGCGGAAAATCGGCCGGATGGTTGAAAACGCTTTGTTCAGAAACAGCGCGAAGACGATCAGCACCGTAAACGCCACCAGGGTCATCGTCGCGTTGATATAAAGCAGCACGCCCAGCGCCAGCACCGCGGTCATCAGTCCGCCGACGAACTCCACCAGCCCCGTGCCGATCAGGTTCCGCACGCCCTCCACGTCGCTCATGATGCGCGAAACCAGCGCCCCGGTCTTGTTCGCGTCGTAGTAGCTCACCGAAAGCCGCCCGATGTGCGCCTGCACCTGTTTTCGCAAATCGGTGATCATGCGCTGGGCGGATTTCGAGAGGAGTTGCGTCAGCGCGAACGACGACAGCCCTTGAATCAGGGTCGCCGTCACCACCGCCAGCACGATCGGCAGCAGCAGTTGCCGCTCGTGCTGCGTAATGACGTTGTCCACCAGGTATTTCGTCGAAGCCGGCAGCACCAGCCCGCACACCCGGTTGATGGCCATCAACCCGAATCCCAGCGCCAGAAGCCCGCGCCGCGGATGAATCAGGGCCCAGATTTCCGGCAGGGAACTCCAGTTGATCTTTTTCTTGGCTTTCTTTCCGCCGGCGTCGCTCGCCCCATCCGAACCGCTCCCGCCGACGCGGCTCGACGTGCGTTCCCCGGATGCGCCCTTCACGGCCGTCGGAGTATATGTCGAACGGAGACCCATATCCCTCGCAGTAATTGGAAAAGGATACCCGTTCGATGCGCCCCGCGCCACGAAATGTACGCAACCCGAGTGGCGCTACCGGTGCGTTTGATTCTTTTTCCCGTGAGACGAAGCAGAAGTCGGTCCAGCGGACCGAAAGCCCATCTTGGCTGCCACCCTTCTGCCAACGCTCAGTGCAAACGCGAAGCGGAAGAGGTTCATGCGCGCTTGGGCGTGCAGACCTCTCCCGCTGTCCATCGCTCGGGAGTTAACTCTTGGTGGTGACGGTAAGGGGTTCGCTCAGGTGGAACTCCAGCCGCGTTTCCGGAGCCAGGTGGATATTCCTCTTGCCTGTGAAGTAGGCCACTGCCAATCCCGCGCCGGCGCCGATTGGGCCGCCGATCAGCGCGCCCTTGCCGCCGGCCGCTGCCGCACCAATCAAGGCCCCGCCACCTGCGCTGCCGCCGATCCACGCCCAATTGCGCTTTTTGTGGTCGCGACCTCGCCGGTAGTTCTTCGCGGTGCTGAGATCATAGGTTGTGCCATTTAGTTGCAGTGAATCCAACGCAAGCTGCAGGTGGGCTCGCCCCATCAAATGGCCCGAGGGAACCGCATCTACTACCACGCCGTCGACCGGTGTCCCCTGCGGAATAACAACCTTGTCGTTCCATACCACCGGTTCCGCGAGAGTGGCCTGAAAGTGATCGCCCGGCCGGCTGACGTTGCTGGAGATCCCCTGGTCCAACCTCACGTGGATGGCTGTGGCCTCCGGAACCGTCACCTGAACCGTTGACGAATGAGTGGAGATCGCCACCGCGGTCGTAATAAGCGCGGCAGAGAGCAGGGTAACTCCGCCGACGAGCAGGACTTTCCGTTTTATTCCAAACATGAATCCCTCCTCGTGTCAGACGGGCGCAAGGATTTTGCCAAAGCGTATGATCCTAACTGATTGATTTGAGGATGCTTCTCGCCCAAAGCGGTGGCGAGGGGGGAAATTCCTCCAAGACCCTGGAACTTTTGAAGTACCGGAACTACATCCCCGAATTCCATTGACGCGAGCAAGAAATCCGCAATCGGAAGATGAGTATCGCTATCCGACATAATCGAACAATGTCATGAACCCGAAATCCATGTGCAGTTGCTGGTGGCAGTGAAACAGCGTCAACCCCGGATTGTCGGCTACAAAATCGAATGCCAACTCCTGATATCCGCCGAGCATCGCCACATCTTTGAAAATCCCCGCCGTCGGCTTTCCCGCAAACTTCGTCAATTCAAAACTGTGCCGGTGCAGATGCACGGGGTGAATGTCGTCGCTCGCGTTGCGCATGTGAATCCGGTAGCGCTTGCCCTGCTGCAAATGAAACGAAGCGGGTTGGACTGATTCGCTCATCGGGAAAGCCTGGCTGTTGATCGTCCAGCGATTGAATCCCGCCTCCGCCGCGTTATCCTTTGCAATCAGCATTTCAAAACTCTCGTCGGGCGCAGGTGCCATCGGGCCAGCCTTTGCAAATCGCGTGTAGTCCCAGCGAAACGCCGGCGGCGCCATCCACACCGGTTTTCCCGCGTGTCCCGCGTACTCGACCACAATCCCCATCCCGTGCTTCCGGTCATCGTCCGCCAGGTCGCCCAAAATCCACACGCCGGGATGCTTCATTTCCACAATCGCGGAGATCCTCTCGGCCGTTCCAAACCACAGCACCGGCACTTTCACCGGATTCGGCACCGGGTTCCCATCCAGCGCCACAACTGCAAACTCATGCCCCGGCAGTGCCAGGCTGCGAATCTCCGTCGCGCTCCCATTCAAAATATGAAACAGCACTCGTTCGCCCGCCTTCACCCGAACCGGTTCGCCGTGCCCCAGCATCCGCCCATTAATCGTGAACGCCGCGTAGCCGACTTCGAATCCATGCGGCATGCCCTTGGCCAGCGATGCCTGCATTGCCGCTTCCCCCGATTCCTGCAGCGACTTCACCACGGCCTTCGGGGGCAAAAAATCCTGCGCCATGTCGCCGCCTTGGCTGAAGGACGGCTCAAACTCCTTCAGCGTCAAAAACACTTCGCGGTCGTAGCGTCCCGGATCTTCCTTCGGCTCAATGTAAACCGGCCCAACCTGGCCCGAGTATTGCCCCGCCGCCAGATTCGCGCCCGCGCGATTGTGCGTGTGATAGAACCGGAGTCCCGCCGGCTTCGGCGTAAAGACGATTCGTCGCTTGCCCTGCGCCGGTACGAACGGCGTCCCTTCTTCCGATGCGCCGTCCACGTCGTCCGAAACGAACTGCCCGTGCCAGTGCAGTTGCTCCGGGGTGTCCGTTTCGTTGAAAATGTCCACCGTCACTTGCTTGCCTTCCCGAAATCGCAGCAGCGGCCCCGGAAACTGCCCGTTGTAGGTCACCGTCGATACAAAGCGCTTCGGCGCAATCTCAACAGGCGTTGCCTGGATGCGTATCGTGTAGTCCGCCGCCCCGCCCATCGCGATTGCTTCCTTCATCGCCGCCAGTCGTGCGCGGCCCGTCAGCAACAATCCCGCGCCAACCAGGCTCGCTGTCTGCATAAATTCTCGTCTCGATCGGAACTTCCCCTTCATTGTTTCCCCCTTTATGAAACGCGACATTCGCCGGTTCGGATACAGGCCGAAAACTTCCCCCAGGCTTGTTTAGGCTTGCTGACATCCTTCTCCCAATGCCATGATGCCGGGAGTCCTCTTTTGCCGAGTTCAACTCGCCCACGCGGCGCTGTCGTATCGCCCGCAGCCAAGTTCCGGAGGTATCATGCCGATCCCATCGTCGCTCCCTGCAGGTCCGAATCCCATGGAAAAAATCATGCAGATGGGAATGGGCTTTATGTCCACAGCCTGCCTGCACGGCGTCACAAGCCTTGGCATACCGGACCTTTTGAAAAACGGCCCCATGCCCGTGGCCGCGCTGGCCAAATCGACCTCCGTCAATGAGGACGCGCTCTATCGCGTCTTGCGCGCCCTGGCGAGCGCCGGCGTCTTCTCTGAATGCGCTCCCCGAACGTTTGCTTTGGCCCCGTCCTCCGAACTTCTTGTGGCCGATGCTCCCGGTTCCATGCGCCCGATGATTCTCTGGCTGGGCCACGAGTGCCAGTACCGCACGTTCGCCGAAATGCCCCACGCCATCAAGACCGGCGAAACCGTCCTCGAAAAGGTCTATGGCCTCTCGTGCTTCGATTTCCTCCGGGAAAACCCCGTTGTCAGCGAGATTTTCAATGACGCGATGACCGCGGCCAGCGCCTCCGCGATTCCCGCGGTGCTCGACGCCTACGACTTTTCCTTTCTGAACGGCAAATCTCTTGTGGACATCGCCGGAGGCCACGGCATGCTCCTCTCCGGCATCCTCAAGAAGTATCCGGAAATCCGTGGCGTCCTTTTTGACCTGGATTACGTGCTGGAGGGCGCCAAACCTCGCCTGGCCGCCGCGAATCTTTCCTCCAGGTGCCGTCTCGAGACAGGAGACTTTTTCCGTGAAGTCCCGGCGGGGGACGCCTACATGATGAGAAACATCATTCATGACTGGAATGACGAGAAGGCAAGCGCAATCCTGCGCAACATTCACCGCGCATCTCAGCCCGGCGCCAAAGTGATCCTTGTCGAAATGATCCTCATTCCGGGAGATACCCCGCAAATCGCGAAATGGGTGGACCTGGAGATGCTCCTGATGCCGGGCGGCCGCGAACGCACCGAGGAGGAGTATGGTGCGCTCTTCGCCCGAGCCGGATTCGAACTGAAACAGGTGCTCCCGACAAAATCACCCGCCAGCGTTCTCGAAGCCGTCCGCTTGGCCTAACCGTCTTTGCCCCGTTCCTTCCAGGGGCCGGGCTTGCCCGACCTTCTCGCCGATGCTGTGCTACACCTGCGCCCCGGTTTTCTTCTGGAAATGCAGAAGTTTCTTCACTTGCGCAATAATCTCGCCGGAGCAGTCCTTCACCTCCAGCGCAAACTCCCGCTCAACCTTCGCCTCCTTTTCCAATGCCTCCCGAATCTCCGCCACCTGTTCATCGCCAATCCGGTACTCCACATAGACCGTGCCGCGCCCCGGCCTGCGAAACCGGATCGAAGCCGACTTGTCCCAAACCACATACCCCCGCCCCAAAATATTGATCAGCATCACCATCAAGAAAGGATCGGCCATCGAGTAGAGCGATCCACCATAGTGCGTGCCAACATAGTTCGCATTCCACGACCTCAGCCGCATCTCTACGTCCACTTCTTTCCAGTCTTTTTGAATGCGCTTCACGCGGATGCCCGCACCCAGCAGCGGGGGATACAGATTGAACATCAGCTTCGGGTAGCGTTGGATCAGCCTGCGCAGCACGGGGACCTCCCTGCGAAATTGCGGGATTCATGCTGCCATAAGCCGGAAGAGGCCGCCAGATTCGGCGAGAGGAAGGAGGAAAAATCGTGTGACCGGTGAAATCAGTCTGCGGCAGGCGCAGTGGGGCGTAGTTTCCGCGCCGGCGGTTCGAAGTTCAGAACGCTCGAAACAAACTGGCTCAAGGTGCCGCCCAAGTGTCCGAGCACGCGGTTTTTCAGCGAACTGTAATCCTGCGTCCCGCAGAAAAGATCGCTCATCAACTGGCGGAACACCGCGTTGCGTTGCAGGAACTGCACCATCCGCGTGGTCACCGAGCAGCCCAGGAACGAACCCCGGTAAAACCGCCGCACAATCCGCGCCGCAAATTCCAGTTCCAGCGAAAACGAAGCGCGCACCCGCGAGGGATAAAGCTCCGGCCGCCCTTCCGCAATCGACTGCGCCAGAATCTCTCCGGAGCGCATCGCGTAAAACAGGCCTTCGCCCGTCAGCGGGTCCACCCACGCGGCCGCATCGCCGCACATCGCCCAATTCCGGCCAATTACCGCGCGGTCGGAAAGGGTACGTTCCTTCGGCGAAGGCAGCACGTGACTGTAAAACTTGGCGTTTTCCGTGGCAAATTTCTCTTCGGCGGCGAAGGCGTGCAGGTGCGTGCGCAATTCGCTGCTGGTGTGCGCCGCCATGCTGCCGCAAATCCCCAGCGAAATATGTTCCGCACGCGGGAACGACCAGATATAGCCCTCAAAATTCGGAAGGAACTTGATGATGATTTCGTCCGCCACCTGCGGCACGTAATAGCCCTGAGTTATTTCCAGTTCGTCCGCGGAAAGGCGGCGAATTCCCGGCAGAATCTGGTTGCGTGCGCCGGCCGCCACCACCACGAAATCAGCCGGCCGCCATTCTCCGTCTATCCCGTAACGCGGTTTTTCCGCCGCGGTGTCAATGTCCTGCACGCGGCGGTGATGCACGCGGCAGCCCGCCTCACGCGCTCGGTCCAGCAGCAAGCCATTTAGCACCCGCCGGGAATAAATCACAATCGGATGCTTCAGGTCGAGCTTTGCGCGCTGATTTTCCGCACTGATAATCTCCACGTCGCGAATCAGCTTTTTGGGATGCGGATTGTCGAGAAGAAAAGGGAAGTGCTCGGTGGCCTTGTAGGTGAGTCCGCCGCCGCAGGGCTTTTCCCAGGCCAGATTCTCGTCGTAAATGTCTACGGAATGCCCCGCGCGCGCCAGGTGCTCGCCGCACACGGCGCCGGACGGTCCTCCGCCGACGATGACGATCTCAGACATGCGTCCCTTCCTGCAAAAGCAACTTAAATTTCCATCTCCGGCGCGAGGGGACAGGTCAACACATTGGCTCACTGGCGGCTCTAAGACACGGGGAAGAGCACCAGGCAAAAACCTGCGAGCAGTATAGCACCGAAGACCGCGGCGGCTGTGGCGGAAGCGGTGCGCTCGCGTACCAATCGTGCACCCATCCGTGAAAGCACGAAAAACACGGCAAAATATGGCACCAGCAGCACCAGCAGGATTTCTCCGCTGTGCAGTAACGTCGTCCCTACTGCCAGGCACGCCCAGGCAAGCGTAATCGCCAGCAGATCAATCCCGAGCCGCTGCTGGCGTTCCGCCTCCAGCACCGGCCCCAGCAGGATTTCCAACCCATACAAGAAGAAGAACGCGGCGAAAAAGAACAGCGGGAATCGCATCCAGCGTTGCAGATTCAGCCAGGCACCCGTGATCGTCAGGTCGAACCATCCGGTGACCAGCAGATGCAGGATCAGGGCCGCAAATCCCGCCAGCAGCACGGCGCTTGGCACCACCGCAAATTTGCGTTGCGCGAGCCGGGGATGCAACAGGATCACGCCCAGCCCCGACAGAAGAAAAAAGCCCGCCAGGTAATCGCCCTCGAACAGGCCGAGCACCTTGAGCGGATGCAAATAGCGGAGCAGTGCAACGGCTATCGCCGAGACCAACAGGAATTCCGCCAGCGACCTCGGTGTGGTCGGCGCCGCATCGTCCCGAGCCTCGCCCGCGGGCACCTCGGTGGTCAGCTCTCGAAGAAATGGTCCCGCAAGCACCAGGATGCCGATAAACCCAAGCAGGCCTCCCAGGAGAAACACCCGGCTCGGCAATCGCGCGGGATCGGGCATGCGCAAAACGCGCCCAGCCCATTCCTGCGTCATCCACGCTACGCGAGAGGAAAACAGTTCGCTCACATGCGTCTGCCAGGGCAGCAGCCGGAATTCGATCGTCGGATCGCCATTGTTTTTCGGCACCAGATCAGCCGCGTTTGCCGCAAGCCCCTGCGGCTCGAACCTTCCCGCGGTAATCAGGGTGTTCGGGCCAAGCGGCGGCACGCCCTGAAATAGCATTTCGTCAAACCTCACGCCGTGCGCCGCCTGCATCGGCGCGGGCGAAAGCGCAATCACCCCTGCCGGACGAAATTGGGGCGCCACGCGCAGCGCGATCGCCGCGCCCATCGAATGCCCGGCGAGAATCGTGCGATCCGGCTCGAGCAATCCCCGTGCCTCGAGGCCGCGCAGCAGCGAAGCCGCGCAATCCTGCGCCGCCAGCGGTGAAAACGGCCCCGGCGTACGCCCGTGCCCCGGCAGGTCGGGCACGTACACCGTCAACCCGAGCAGCGCGAAGCTGCGCGCCAAATACGTCATGATGTACTTGTTCGCCGAGAGCCCGTGGAACAGCACCACGGCGCCGGGACGCTCCGCGGGCGCGGCGCCGGCTTTCGCAACGATGAGCATGTCCACGCGGCATGCGGAAGCCGCCGCGATTACGTGCCGCTGCGTGAATCCCCGCGACGGGAAGTAGGCCAGCAAGGCGCCCAGCAGCAACAAACCGATTCCGATGGACGCCTGCCAGATCGGTTTCCGCTTCATGGCCGCGGACCGCCCTCTCTGCGCGGCCCATCCGCACCATGATAGAATTGCAGTTTGCGCGGATTGGCGCGGACACCTTCAGTTTCGAGCATGGAGACCCTTTGCATCCTGCGGTATTGACGCTGGAAGACGCTATTTTGCGGTTTGCTCCGGGGAAACGCAACGGGAAGCGCGTGGTTTTTACCAATGGCACGTTTGACCTGTTGCATCCCGGCCACGTCAAGCTGCTGGAAGCCGCGCGGGCCCTGGGAGACGTGCTCATAGTCGGATTGAACAGCGACGAGAGCATCCGCGTCCTGAAAGGTCCGGGCCGCCCGATCCTTCCCGAAGCGGAGCGCGCGGAAATCCTGGCGAGCTTCGAGTGTGTGGACGCCGTGGTAATTTTCGATGAGTTGACGCCGCAAAAGACCGTGGCCGCGCTGCTGCCGGACATTCTGGTGAAAGGCGGCGACTGGCCCGACAATCAGATTGTCGGACGCGTAGAAGTCGAAGCCGCCGGCGGCAAGGTCGTTTTGATTGATGTCGTGCAAGGGTACTCGACGACAGAAATTGTGAAGAAGATTCGCGCGTGCTCGTGATCTCGGCGATTTTATGTGGTGGCCGTTCCTTGGACCGGCCAGCGTTGCGCCGTAATCCTGGCCCCCGCACCGCCGCCGTGACCAAATTTTGTACGCTGCATGATACTGCCCGCGGTACGTGAACGTCTGGAACGCCTGCTGCGCCACCCTTCCCTGGAAGGCGCGTTTGGAGAACTACGTTCCGGCGCGGGCCTCGTGGGAATCTCCGGCCTTCAGGATGTCGCCAAAGCTCTCTCTGCAGCGTATATCGCCCACGAACTCCGCCGCCCGGCCTTCTACCTCACCGAAAGCAACCGCCACGCCGAAGAACTCGCCGAAACGCTGCGCTTCTTCCTCCAGATTTTTCCCGGAGCTGCCGGCGGCGTTGCTGTGCTTCCCACCTTCGACAGCCTTCCCTGGGACGCTCAGGCTCCGCACGCGGACATCCTCGAGCGCCGTGCCACCACGCTTTACCGCCTAGCCAACGGCGAACTCTCCCTGGTGATCGCTCCGATGGCTTCCGCGCTCTGGCGCTATCAGGATCCCTACATCTATCTGACGCTCGCGCAGGTGCTCGCCAAGGATTCCGAAGTCTCCCACGCCGCATTAATCCAGCATGTGGCCGGCATCGGTTACGCGCGCACGGAGATGGTGGACCTGCCCGGTCAATTCGCCGTCCGCGGCGGCATCATTGACATTTTTTCGCCGGAAGCGCCGCGCCCCGTGCGCATCGAGCTCCTCGGCGACACCGTGGAGTCCGTCCGCGAATTCGATCCGCGCACGCAGCGCTCCATCGCGCCCGTCAACAAGACCACCATCCTTCCACTCGCCGAGTGGAGCGTCCCGGCGCCCGGTAGCAGGGACGCCGAAGAATGGGAACCCGGCCGCTGGCTCGGCGGTTCGGGCGAAGCCGGCGGCAGTGCGCTCTTCGAACTCGCCGAAAGCTCCCTCCAGCCAGTCGTTTTTCTCGATGAGCCCACCGCGCTTCGCGAGGCGGGCAAGAAGCTCCGCGAAGCCGCCACGGAAAATTACGAGCGCCACGGCCAGGCCAATTCGCCGGAGGTCGCGTACTACTACTGGACCGAAGCCGACTGGGAGCGCGCCCTTGCCAAGGTCTCGCGCGTCGAGCTCGATCAACTGGGCCTCGAACAAAACGGCGGCCGCCGCTTTGAAGTAAGTTCGCGCCCGAGCACGCGCTTTCACGGCGACGTGGCCGCGTGCGTTGCTAGCGTCAAAACGCAGCTTGCCGCCGGCGGCACCGTGTATCTCACCGCCGCCAGCCGCGGCGAACTCGAGCGCTACGCCGACATCTGCCGCGAGTACGAAGTTCCTTATGTCCTCGGCGAAACCGAAGAGGCTGCGGCGGGCTTCACCGCCGAAAATGCCACGGAAACCGCCGCGCTGGTGCTGGTGCGCGCGCCTTTCGCGCAGGGCGTCGCGTTCCCCGACGCCAAACTGACCATCTACGGCAGCGCGGATCTGTTCGACGTCGCGACCGCTGTCGAGCGTCCCAGCCGCAAGATTCGCACCAGTGGTTTCTTCGCGGACTTCGCCGAATTGAAGCCCGGAGACTACGTCGTGCACGTGGACCACGGCATCGGGCAATTCGAGGGCCTGCGCCTGATTGAATCCGAGGGCCATCGTGGCGAATTCATGCTGCTGCGCTACGCGGAAGACGCCCGGCTCTACGTCCCGCTGGAGCGCATGGACCTGGTGCAGAGCTACCGCGCTGTCGAAGGCTCGCATCCCACGCTCGATAAGCTCGGCGGCACGGCCTGGGCCACCCGCAAGACGCGAGTTCGCAAATCGCTCGAGGACATGGCCGACCAGCTCCTGGCGCTCTACGCCGAGCGCAAAACCGCGGAAGGGTTTGCACTGTCTCCCGACGGGGCCTTCCAGCGCGAATTCGAGGACGCCTTCGAGTTTGAGGAAACGCCGGACCAGCACACCGCCATTGCCGACATCAAGCAGGACCTGGAGAAATCCACGCCGATGGATCGCCTGCTCTGCGGCGACGTCGGCTACGGCAAGACGGAAGTCGCCATGCGCGCCGCGTTCAAAGCGGTCTCCGATTCCAAGCAGGTCGCCGTGCTGACGCCCACCACGGTACTCGCGTTTCAGCACTTCGAAACGTTCAAGAAGCGCTTCGCCGCGTTCCCCGCGCGGATCGAGATGCTCAGCCGCTTCCGCACCGCGGCCGAACAAAAAGTCATCCTCGCCGACCTGGAAGCCGGCAAAGTGGACGTGGTCATCGGCACGCACCGCCTGCTTTCCAAGGACGTGAAATTCCAGGACCTCGGCCTGCTGATCGTGGACGAAGAGCAGCGCTTTGGCGTGGCCCACAAGGAACGTCTGAAGGAGATGCGCAAGAATGTTCACGCCCTGGCGCTCTCTGCCACGCCGATTCCGCGCACGCTGCACATGTCGTTGGTGGGCTTGCGCGATATGTCGCTGATCGAAACGCCGCCGCGCGACCGCCTGGCCATCCAGACCAGCGTGGCTCCGTTCAGCGAAGCCGTTATCCAGCGCGCTATCGAAAACGAACTGGCGCGCGACGGGCAGGTCTATTTCATCCACAACCGCGTCGAGTCCATCTATTCGCTCGCCAACCTCGTCACCAAGCTGGTTCCCAAGGCGCGCGTCGTCGTCGGGCACGGCCAGATGGGCGAGAAGGAACTTGAATCCGTGATGCTGAAATTTATCCGGGACGAAGCCGACGTTCTTGTGGCCACTACTATCGTCGAAAATGGCCTCGACATTCCCCGTGCCAACACCATCCTCATCAATCGCGCGGACCGCCTGGGCCTTGCCGAGCTCTATCAGCTTCGCGGGCGCGTCGGCCGCTCGCACCATCGCGCGTACGCTTACTTGCTCGTGCCTCCCGAACGCATCCTGTCCGAAATCGCGCGCAAGCGACTGGCGGCCATGAAGGAGTTCAGCGAACTCGGCGCGGGCTTCCGCATCGCGGCACTCGACCTGGAGCTGCGTGGCGCCGGCAACTTGCTGGGACGCCAGCAACACGGCCACATCGAAGCGATCGGCTTCGACCTATACGTGCAGATGCTGGAAGGTGCGGTGGCGAAGCTCAAGGGCGACGAAAGCCTGCCCGACCTGCGCACGACCCTGAATCTGGGCCTCGATGTGCGCATCCCGGCGGAATACATTCCCAGCGAGAATCTTCGCCTGCGCACGTACAAGCGCATCTCATCCATCGGCGCCGAGGCGGAACGCCAGGACGTGCAGAAGGAGCTGGAAGACCGTTTCGGCCCGCTGCCCAAGTCCGTGGAAAACCTTTTGGAGTACGCGGTGCTCAAAACGATCAGCGAGAAGCTGCGCGTCGCTTCCGTTGAGCGCCAGGGCCAGCGCGTGGCGATTCGATTCCACCCGGAAACACAGCTGGACCCCGCCGCGGTCGTCAAAGTGGTTCGCTCGCGCAAGGGCATCAAGCTCGATCCCAGTGGGATCCTTTGGATGGAGCTGACCCGGGGCGAATCGGTTCCGGCGGTGCTCAGAAACGTATTGCTCGGTTTGCGAGGAGAAGGCTAAACTTTCTGATATGAGAAAAACGATGAGAACCACCGCCTGGTTCGCCGGGTTGCTGCTCGCGCTCCCTCTGGCTGCGCAGAATCCCCCGGCGCAGAACAACCCGCCCGCGCAGAATCCTCCAAGCGCGCCGACCCTGGAAGCGCCCACCACGGAGACGCCCGAGCCGGTGCCAGAGAAAAAGCCCGCTGCTCCCACAGCCAAGATTGCCGCCCCGGCGCATGCCGCCGTCTCGACCGGCGGAACCAAGGTGATCGAAGAGATCATCGCCCGGGTAAACAACGAGATCATCACGAGTTCGGAACTTACGAAAGCGCGCACCTCTGCGGCCGAGGAAGCGCGGCAGGATTGCTCCGGGCGCTGTACGCCGGAGCAGCTTCAGGTGGCCGTGGAAGATCGCCAGAAATACGCGCTTCGCGACCTGATTGACCAATCGCTCCTTGCGCAGCGCGGCAAGGACATGAGCATCAACGTCGAGGCGGACGTGGTGAAGCAGCTCGACCAGATCCGCATCGCCAACAATTTACCGGACATGGACGCCTTGGAGAAGGCGGTCACGCAACAGAACCTGAATTGGGACGACTTCAAGAACAATATTCGCAACAAAATACTGACCCAGCAGGTGATCCAGCGCGAGGTTGGTTCCCACATCACCATCGGCCAGGACGACGCGCAGAAGTATTACAACGACCACAAGAACGACTTCGTGAAACCCGATGAGGTGGCGCTGCGCGCCATCGAAATCAGCACGCAGGGCAAGAGCGAGGCCGAGATTGCCGAGCAGAAAAAGAAGGCCGAGGAGCTGCTGAAGCGCATAAAAGACGGAGAAGATTTCAGCGCCATCGCCAAGCGTTTTTCCGACGGCACCACCGCGCAGCAGGGCGGCTACCTGGGGATCTACAAGCGCGGCGAGCTTTCCAAGGAACTCGAAGACACCGTCTTCGCCATGAAAAAGAATCAGCTCACCGACGTCATTGAGACCAAGCAGGGCTTCCTGATTCTGCAGGTCCTCGAGCGCTTCGATGCCGGCATTCAGCCGTTTGAAAAGGTCGAAAACGAAATCATGGACAAGCTCTATGGTGAACGCATGGAGCCGGCACTGCGCGATTACCTGAAGACGCTGCGTGAACAGAGCTACGTGGTGGTAAAGCCGGGTTATCAGGATGCGGCGGGAGGCGGGAACTCCGAGATCGAGGAAGTCAGCGCCACGCCGGAAGTCACCAAAGAAAAGAAACAGCACAAGAAATACATCCTGTTCGGCCCCAAGACTGGAAGCTGACCTTGAAAAAATTGTTTGTGAAGGACCTGGAGCCGGATCCCGCCGTCACCGGCTTTTTCCTGGTTCACGAAAAGGAAGTCCGCAACACCGCCAACGGGAAGCCCTATCTGCGCATGGAATTGGGCGACCGCACCGGCACGGTCGAGGCACGCATGTGGGACCAGTTCGAAACGCTGGCCAAGGACGTGAACCGCGACGATTTCATCAAGGTCCAGGGGCGCGTCGAACTCTATCGCAACAAGCCGCAATTGACCTTGCAGCAGTTCCGCGTAGCCAAGCCCGAGGAGATTGATCTCGGCGATTTTCTACCGCGTACGCCGTTCGACGTCGAGGAGCTCTATAAGCAGATTCTTGGGCATGTCGAAGGAATGAAGAATCCCTGGTTGAAGCAGCTTTGTTCGACGATTTTGACCGACCCGAAAATCGTGAACCGCTTCAAGCGGGCGCCGGCCGCGAAGGTGATGCACCACGCGTATATCGGCGGATTGATCGAGCACGTGGCGGGGTTGTGCGGCCTGGCGAAGCAGATTGCCGCGCACTACGCCGAACTGGATGTGGACCTGCTGCTGATGGCGGCGATGCTGCACGACGTGGGAAAGCTTGACGAACTTTGCTATGAGCGCGCGGTCAGCTACACCGTGGATGGACAACTGCTCGGTCACATCGTCATCGAGGTGGAATCCGTTTCCAGAGTTATGGATGCGATCGAAGGCTTTCCGGAACAGCTCAAGACCGTGGTGCTGCATATTCTCATTAGCCACCACGGCGAATACGAGTTCGGTTCGCCCAAGCTGCCCATGATCCGCGAGGCGCTGGCGTTCCATTATATGGACGACCTCGATTCCAAAATGGGCGCGATCCGCGCGGCCCTGGCGGTCGACTCCGGTGAGCCCGACTGGTCCGCCTATAGCGGCGCCCTGGGCCGCAAATTCCTCCGCCTCGATAAATACCTCGGCGCAAAATCGTAGCCCTATGCCCTTGTAGCGGGCGCATTCGGCGACGGTACTTTGGAGTGCGGCAGCCCTGCTGCCCCTTTTGCGGCGTCAACACCCACCACCAACGATCGCTTAGACGTACATCGTGCAATCTCAAAGGCGGGAGTTTTGCTCCCGCACTCCAAACGCACCCGTGTCCCAAGGTGGACCGGCAACCTGTTAAACTGGATTCGATCGGGAAATCCATGCTACCTGCGGAATATAGAGTTCGGGATTTGGTGATACGGCCGGCGACGATCCTGGCGCCGATGGCCGGCGTCACTGACACGCTCTTTCGCCGCGTGATTCGCGGGCTGGGAAGCTGCGGGCTGCTGATGACGGAGTTCACCAGCTCCGAGGGCATCACGCGTAGCGCCAAGAAGACGCTGCGCTATCTATATTTCGAGGAAGACGAGCATCCCATCAGCGCGCAGTTGTTTGGCGCGAGCCCAAGAGTGATGGCGGATGCCGCGCGTATCGCGGAAGACCTTGGCTACGATGCAGTGGACATCAATCTCGGCTGCCCGGCGAAGAAAGTGGTGAAGTGCGGTGGGTCGGGGCTGCTGCGCGAACTGCCGCTTCTGGAGGAAATCCTGAAGACGGTGCGCGCCGCGATCAAGATACCCCTGACGATCAAGCTGCGCGCCGGCTGGGACGACAAGTCCATCGTGGCCCTCGACGTGGTGCGCATGGCCGAACGGGTGGGTGTGGAAGCGGCTGCGATTCATCCGCGCACGCGCATGCAGGGTTATACCGGCAAAGCTGACTGGACGATTATCGGCGCGGCCAAGCAGGCCGTGAAGATTCCCATCATCGGCAACGGCGACGTGCAGACACCCGAGGACGCCGACCGCATGGTGCAGGAAACCGGCTGCGACGCCGTGATGATCGGGCGCGCGGCGGCGACTAATCCGTGGATTTTCCGCCAGATGGAGCAATACCGGGCGTCGGGGGTTTACGAGGTGCCAACGGAAGAGGACCGCAGGCAGTTACTTTCTGGCTACTATCAGAAAATTCTTAGCTCGAACCTCCCCGATAGCGTGGGAAAAATGAAGCAGTTCGCTTGCTGGTTCACGCATGGCGTGGGGAACGGCAGCGAATTGCGAAAAATCGTGCATTCGGCGCGCACTCCTCAGGAGATCGTGGAAAATGTGGAGCGTTTTTTTGCCGGGAAATGCGCGGGTGGGGGGAAGCCAGCCGATGAGCCCAGTCATCGAGAGCGTAGCCCGGAAGAGGTCCGAACGTAGAATCGCCGTTCGCCTGCCTTTGCGTGTGCGCGGCCGCGACGCGCGTGGATTTTCCTTTGAAGAAGAGACCGCCAGCGAAAACCTGTGCCGCAGCGGAGTCGCGTTCCGCACGCGGTTTGACGTTGCCATCGGTAGCAATCTGGAAATTCGAATTCCCATGACGGGGCCGGTCCCGCGACGGGGCGAAAATGATTTTGAGACGCAATGCAAGGTGGTGCACATCAGTGAAGGGCCGGCCGCAGGGGAGCGCGTGGTTGGAGTGCAATTCGTTGGGCCAAGATTTCAGCGGATGTTCCGGTCGGAATCGGTGTATTGAGTGCTGGAATCAGGTAGCCGAGAGCTGCGCAAAAGGTATAAATCCAGAGGTAGCTCAATATCCCCCGCCCTTCCAGGGCTTGTTTTGGCTGTGTTTGTAGGCCAGCGCTAACGCACTGGGCTAAGGTCTTCCGCGCCGCCGGCGCTGCGCGGAGACGAAACTCAATCCAGTCGAAACCAAAACCAGTTCATTCCTCGCCTGGCGGGTTTTCGTCTAACAACTGACGGTAGGCATCGCGGCGCGTGATGCCGCGCTCCTTTGCGGCGAGCTTGAGGGCTTCCTTGCGATCGAGTTTGGCCTGGTGGATAAGTTCGTCCACGCGGGCGGCAAGGGATTGCGCGGTATCCACCTGCGAGCCGGGGGCGCCGGTTTCGGGCGCGCCGATCAGCAGCGTGATCTCCCCGCGAGCGGGGCGTTCCTCCAGCGATTGCACCAGTTCAAACAATTTGCCGCGGCGAAATTCCTCGTGGAGTTTCGTGACTTCGCGGGCGAGGCAAGCCGGCCGGTCGCCGAGGATCGCCAGGGCGTCGGCCAGCGTGTCCGCGATGCGGTGCGGCGCTTCATAGAGAATCATGGTGCGATTTTCAATGCGCAAGTGCTCAAGGGCGCGGCGGCGTTCGCCTGAACGCGCGGGCAGGAAGCCGAGAAACAAAAATTCCTCGTTGGGCAGGCCGGAAGCGGACAGGGCCGTGAGCAAAGCGGAGGGGCCGGGAATGGGAACCACGGGGATTTGATGGCGAATGGCGAGCGAGACCAGGCGATGGCCGGGATCGGACACCAACGGCATGCCGGCGTCGCTTACCAGGGCCACTTGCGCGCCTTGCTCCATGGCATGAACGAGTTCGGCCGCGCGCGTCAGTTCGTTGTGTTCGTGATAGCTGATGAGCGGCTTGTGAATCTCGAAGTGGTTCAGTAATTTCAGGGTGTGCCGCGTATCTTCGCAGGCGATCTGGTCCACGGATTTCAGAATGCGCAGCGCGCGAAGGGTAATATCCTCGAGGTTGCCAATGGGCGTGGCCACGAGGTAGAGGCACCCGCCCTGTGGAGAGTCGGCGGCCGGCAGGTGGGGAGCTGTATCCATGGGAGGTTGCGAATTTCGAGTTTACCACGCGGAGCCGAGGGCTTGAGGGCGCATGGTATAATCGGAAGTTTAGAGCAGGCGCAGGAGGGTTGACAGTGCCACTGTATGAATACCAGTGCACGAAGTGCAAGCGGCGCACAGAGAAAATTGAAAGCGTGGCCGGGCCGCATTTGAAGAAGTGTCCGCACTGCGGCGGAAAAGTGGAGCAAATGATTGCCGCGCCGGCAATCCAGTTCAAGGGATCCGGCTGGTACGTGACCGATTACGCGGGAAAAAAGAGCGGCGATTCCGGAGCGTCCACGAAGTCCGAATCGAGCGAGACGAAAGAAAGTTCCTCGAAAGAGCCGGTTGCCAAGGAAAGCAAAGAGAAGAAGGTTGGCAAGAAGAAGGAGTAGAAGGCTGGTCGGAAGCCCGGCCACTAGAGTTTCAGGGTTTTGAGGTAGGCGCGGAAGCTGGCGCCGAGTTCCGGGTTTTGCAGCGCGAGTTCGACGGTGGCTTTCAGGAAGCCGAGTTTGTCCCCCGCATCGTAAGAAATTCCTTCATAAATGTAAGCCCACAGGCCTTGCTCCTTGGCGAGAATGCGCAGGGCGTCGGTAAGCTGGATTTCTCCGCCGGCGCCGGGCTTGGTGCGTTCCAGGCAATCGAAGATTGCCGGCGGAAGCACGTAGCGACCGGTAATGGCGAGATTGGAGGGAGCATCTTCGTCTTTTGGTTTTTCGACGAGATCGCGGATGCGCAGCAGGCGCTCGCCAAAGGGAGGCTGCGGGGCGGGCTCGCCGGCGAAGATGCCGTAGAGATGAGTTTTATCGCGGGGAACTTCCTCGACGGCGATGGCGCCGAGGCCGGTGGCTTCGTAAACATCAATCAGTTGGCGCGTAGCGGGATGCGCGCCGGGGATGAGCACGTCGCCAAGCAGCACGGCGAACGGTTCGTCGCCCACCAGATCCTTGGCGACCAGCACAGCGTGGCCGAGGCCAAGAGGCTCCTTCTGGCGCGTGTAACTGACCTGAACCATGTTGCTGATCTGCCGGACCATGTCCGCCAGAGCGTGCTTGCCTTTTTCTTCCAGGAAGCGTTCGAGGAGCGGGGAATTATCGAAGTGATCCTCGATGGAGTTTTTGCCCTTGCCGGTGACGATGATGATGTGTTCGATGCCGGAGGCGACGCATTCCTCGACCACATACTGGATTTGCGGCTTGTCCACAACCGTCAGCATTTCCTTGGGTTGTGCCTTGGTGGCGGGGAGAAAGCGTGTGCCGAGGCCAGCGGCGGGCAGAACGGCCTTGCGAACTTTAGGGTGCACGGCGGACTTCTGCGGAGACTGCAGCGAGTCGGTGGTCATATTTGGTCGGTTCATTTTCCAAAATATAGATTCCTAAGCACAGTAGACGGCGGGGCGGAGGTTTGTCAATGAAACCAAGCGTTTACGGCGGGGATGGGAGAAGGTTCTGGGGCGAATTTGGGAGGAGGCTGAGTGAGATTTACGTTTCGGCCACGCGTGGTGATCGCAAAAGCGGGAACGAGTGCCCGCAGTTTAAAATGTCGGCGCGCCGACATTTCAGAAATTACTTGAAGGTTGTTCGAACGTTGTAATTCCTGAAGGAATATAGTACTTAGTGATAAATAAAGCGGTTAAGCTGGCGAAAAACCGTACAGACGTTCGATCGAGAGGCTGTCGCCTTCGGAATGGCAAGCGTTCCGTTTTGGTTTAGAAACGCAGCTTGTAGAGGTATTCGTAGCTGGCCGTGATGTTCGGGATCGCGTCCTTGGGCTCGTCGTTTTCGACGAAGAAATGCTTTACCCCCACTTTTTGAGCCGCGGGCAGAAGCTTCTTCCACTGAATTACGCCACCGCCGATGGGGGTAAAGGTGGCCGCGACTTCATGAATCATACCTTGGGAGTTCTTGCTGGGATCGAGCTTTGGCAGCTTGCTAAGGTCTTTCACGTGGACGAGCGCGAAGCGATCGGGATATTTCTTGAAGTAGGCAAGGGGATCCTTGCCGGCGACGGTGATCCAACAGAGGTCGAGCTCCATCTTGACGTTGGCAGCTTCGGTGTTGGCGAGCAGAAAATCATAAGGCAGTTGTCCGTTGAGCTGTGGAGAAGGGAGAAATTCCCAGAAATGGTTGTGGTACGCGAATTCGATGCCTTGTTTGCGGCTGATCTCTCCAGCCTTGTTGAATAATTCCGCGGCGCGCTTGTAGCCATCGGAAGACTTGCGCTGCTCGTCGTCAATCCACGGGCAGATGATGTACTTATGACCCATGACGTGACCGGCGTCGATGGCCTCCTGCCAGTGATTCTGCAGGACGTCGTAGGAGACGTGGCAGGACGGTGCGGTGAGGCCATCCTTGTCGAGCATGGCGCGAAGATCTTTGGGCGAGCGGTCGAAGTAGCCGGCGAACTCAACTTCCTTGTAACCAATCGCGGCTACTTTGGAAAGCGTGCCGGGGACATCGGTCTTCATGAGGTCGCGGACGGTGTAAAGTTCGAGGCCAATCGGGTAAACGCGATGCTCGTCGGCCGGGGTGCGGAAGGGAAGAGAGGTGAATGCAGCAGCGGCAATCGATGATTCAATAAAGGTTCGGCGATTCATGGACGAGATTGTACACAGAAATGGAAGGCAGGGAAGAAAAATAGTTCCGCGATGCGGAGGGAACGAGCCTAGCGGGAAGACTGATTGCCCGAGTTGGCGAGATCGGCCTGAAATTTCGGCCAGGCGCTGTTCATGAGTCCACCGTGTCCCCCGGCGTAGGCGGCGAGAACTCCGTTGGCATTCAGCACATAGATGGTTCCATCCGGAGCAAGCGTCGGTGAAGAAATCGCCTCGGCCACATCCACCTTGGCCAGAAGACTTCCTGCCGGCGAGAGCGCGTAAAGATTGCGGCCGCCAATGGCGAAGAGTGTGCCGTCGCTGGCAAGGATCGGAGTTGCCTGCGATGCGCCACGCATATCGAAAGCCCACTTCTTTGCGCCGAACTTGTCGTAGGCGTAGAGATGGCCGTCCGAGTGGGAGAAATAGATGGTGCCATCGGAGGCAACGACCGGTGAGGCGTTATTCAGAGTGGTGCCACGGGTGTCGAGTTGCCAGCGTAGCGCGGCGTCCTGACCAACCGCAGCGAAGACATTACGGCCCATTCCCAGGTAAAGAATATGGTCTGCTCCTGGGGCGATTCCAGAAACGACAAAGAAATCGCCGGGTGGGGGAAATCCGCTGTTGCGCTGAAGCGCCTCATCGGTGAGTGGGGGATACTGCCAAATAATGTCGCCCTGCGTATTGACCGCGTTGAGGCGGCCATGGCCACCGAAGAGCACTGTTCCATCCGCGAGAAGGGTGACCGCACCCCATTGCTCGGTGCCAACGCCCGCAGACCATTCGAGGCTGCCATTGGAAAGATTCAAGGCCTTCAAGCCGTCTCGGGAAGGAACAAACAGGAAGGATGTCCCAACAGCCGCGGCGTTGTGGCCATAGGTGTTTCCCTCATAGACGATTGACTGCCAGCGCTGCGAACCAGCGCGATTCAAGGCGTAGACCGCGCCGTTGTTATTGGCGATGTAGATGGCTCCATCGGGACCGATAGCGGGAGAGGCGGCCGTGGGGCCGACGTAGGTCTTCCATTGCAGGACGCCCCTGGGATCGACGGCATAAACGAATCCGTCCTGGCATGCCGCGATGATGGTGCCGTCGTCAGAGAGCGCGAGAGCACCTTCACCGCGTGAACCCAGCGGAAGTTCCCACGATTTGGAAATCGCGGCGCGGTTTGCGGGGGAGCCCGCGCCGGAGTCGGACGGAGATTTGCAAGCGAGGAGGGAAGCGGCGCATGCGGTCGACAACAGAAACCATTGCATGGCGCGGGATTTGCGGACGCGCATAGGGCGATTCCTCACTCGAACGCCGGCGAATAGCGAGAGGTGTTGGCCAAATCATGAAACGGCTTGGGCCAGGAACTTTGCATCAGGGGCGCGCCGTCGCCTTGCGCCGCGCAGAGCCAGAAATAGCCGCAGGCGAAATAGACCGTGCCGTCGGGAGCGATGGTCAGCGGAGACGAAGGCGAGTAGACGCGAAGGTTCCACTTCAGGGTGCCATCGGGACGGAAGGCGTTCAGGCCAAACTCCGACCCGATGTAGATCGTGCCATCCGCAGCGAGCGTAGCCGGCGTGACGAAATGTGGCTGCTGCATTTTGGAGTAGCGCCAGTGCAGCGAGCCGTCCGGATTGACCGCGTAGAGCGCCGAGCCATCGGTGAAGTAAATCACACCAGCGGTATCCACTTCGGGAGAACCAAGAACGGAGCCGCCCGCGTCGAAGCGCCATTTCCGGGAACCCGCGGGATCCACCGCATAGAGAACGCTGCGATTGTCGCCGACATAGATGGTGGAATCAGGCGCGATGGCCGCCTCTCCCAGATCGCCAGACGTCAACTCAAGCTCCCAAGAATTGCTTCCATTGGTGCCGATAGAGTGCAAAAAGTTCTGCCGCGGCACGATCAGCGTGGAATCGCCAAGCAGGAGCGGAGCGCCGCCTTGCGATGCCCAGCCCTTCCTGACCGTGCCGGGGAGGACGTCAGGGGAGCTGAGCAGGCCTTCGCGAAAAGTCTGCAGCGTCCAGGTGTAATTGTCAGATTGCCTGGGTTGAAAAGCGTAAATGTCCGAAGCGGTGTTTACGTAATAGAGCGACGCGTCGGGAGCGATTGCCGGCGGCGCATGGAAGCCACTGAGGCCAAGCTTGGGCTGCCAAACGAGTTGGCCCGCGGAACTGACACCAAGTACGAAACCATAACTGCTTTCGAAGTAGAGTGTGCCGTCGCTGGAGATAACCGGAGTGCCCGGAGCGGCGAACCGAACGCGCCAAAGTTCACTTCCGGAGGGAGAGAAGGCTTGTACACCGACACTGGTACCGATGTAAATCGTTCCGTCCGGTCCGATGGCCGGATGAGAGACACCGGTGCCCGCGCTGCGGACACTCCATTTAACGTGAGGGCCCTTGGACGCTTCGGCGGGCACAGCTTTTTTGCCGCAGGAGGCCAAGACCAGAAGAGAAAAAATCACCGCAACGGGAGCGAGGAACCGAAATCCGCCGCGAATATGCAGGCGATACGACATCAGCGTACCACGGGAGGCTCGCAGTCGCGATTGAGGATGCGGTCGGCCTGCACGTACATCAGAGCGCCGCGGACAGGAGAGAGGACTTGTGCGTCCTGAATGTGCTGCTGCATCTGATTCGCGGTGCGATCCAGGGATTGGCGGAGGTTGCGATCCATGTCCGAGAAATACCGGGAGTTCTGGGCGCGCTCGACGCGGGAGCGGTAGTCGTTGCCTGAGGGCGCGGTCTTCTGGGAGGCCTGCTGGAGGAAATTGCAGTAGGAGTTGGTCTGCTGGATGGCTTGCGAGAGCAAGCCACGCCACTGATCGTCGGCGGCGAGGTCTCGGCGGGCCTGAACGATCTGTTCCCGCCAGTCCGCCTCTTCGTCCTCAGAGTCGTAGCCGAGGTAATGCCGCGCAGCGTTTTCGCAGGACGAGTCGCAGGCAAGCAGCGGACTCTCGCCGGGCATGATTTTTTCATCCTGGGAACCGGAGGCCGCCGCACCGTGCGGCTCCAGATCGTCATTGGTAATGACGTGCTTGGGTTTGGCAGTGGGCTTCGTGGGGGCAGCCGCAGAAGCAGAAGAAGGCTGAGACGCAGCGGCCGGAGTGGTCGAGTTGGAAGAGGATTGCGCGTTTGCAGGCGGAAAACAAACCAGGGACAAAACGCCGGCGCAAGCGAGCGCGATGAATCGGGCGGCGGAGCGAAGCGCATTGTCACGGGCGCGGCTCATGGGCTCAGGGATCGTCTGGATCGTCCGGGCTGGCCGCGGTGTAACGCTGCGCTGGGCAGGGGGCATTCTGGATGCGGCTCACCTGGAGCTGGGAAAACTGGTAGGAGAAAGTGTTGTAGGCAAATCGTTGTTGCAGCGGGCGCTGGCGCAAGTAGAGACCCGCGAGGGAGGCCTGGGCCTGCTTGAACCTGGCATCGTACTTGTCGTCCACGTTGAGTTCGCGCGCGGTGACATTTTGCGGGTCGGCAACGCGGGCGAGCTCCTCACGCTTTTCTTCACCAATCTGGCAGAAGCCCTGGTGATGGTCGTACAGATCGCGGAGGAATTGCTGCCATTCGGAATCCTTGCGGACAGGATCGAGTGCGCGGAGCAGATCACGCTTCCATTCGGGATTGGAGGCGGGGGATACGTGAGCAAGCTGGCGGACCTGCTCGAAGCAGTTGCGGTCGCAGTCGTTAATGGCGCTGAAGTCGGTGCCATCGAAATCGCCGCCGGCGGCGCCTGGAAGATTGTCGTTGGTGTAAACCTTGACGTGCGGTTTGTGATTATTTGCGAGTTGCGAGCCGGAGGGCAAGGCATCCGGAGAGGGAGGAAAAGGCCCCAGATAGTGCTCTGGATTCTGGGTGGGGGCTAGCGCTTGGGCGGAGGCGTACGGTGCCCCGGCCAGCACCGCGCCGGAGAGAAGCACCGCGAGGAGGAATTTCGAGTCCATAAAGGCACCCTTACTCCTTCCATTCTCCCAGAGAGCTTCGGAGGGCAAGTGTTTCTTGAGGTACAGCTTCGCCAAAAGAGGCAATAGCGAGGTGGGAACAGGATCTGGGCGAACGAATAAACGGAGAAAACCCCGGCCGCCGGTGGCTACTGGCGCGGGTGGATGGGGACGCGGACCTGAAAGCGGGTGTCGCCAGGGGCAGACGTGAAGTTGATGCTGCCGCGCATTTTGCGGACGAGGCGGCTGACGGCGTCGAGGCCGAGACCCGTCCCGTCACCGACAGCCTTGGTGGTGAAGAAAGGCTCGAAAACGCGCGGCTGAATTTCCTTCGGGATGCCGGGACCATTGTCGCCGATTTCGACCAACAGGTCGTCGCCCTCGCGGACCACGCGCAGGCGAAGCTCGCCTTTGTTCTTCATGGCGTCGGCGGCATTGTCAATGAGATTGGTCCAGATCTGATTGAGCTCGCCGCCGTTGGCAGTGACCTTGGGAAGGTCGGGCGCGAAATCGCGGACGACATTGATGCCCTTGCGGAGCTTGTGTTCGAGGATGGAGAGAGTGGTCTCGAGGCCGCGAACGATGTCCACTTCCTGCACGGGGGACTGGTCCATGTAGGAATATTCCTTGATGGCTTTGACGAGGGTGGAGATGCGGCTGGTGCTATGGGCGATCTGGCCGATGATGCGCTCCATTTCGAGCATGGTGGCGTAACGGGCGAGGGCGGCGTGCAGGGACGGGCCGGCGGCGGCGAAGTAGCGCTCGAGATGTTCGATGGTCAGGTTGGCGTCAACGAGCTGGGAGCTGAGTTTCCAGGGCTCGGGAATATTGTGGGATTGGAGCCAATTGGTGATGGCCTCTTCGCGGTCGCTGCGCTCGAGTTGGTCCAGGAAGGCGGCAGGCTGGAGTTCGGCGCGGAGTTCGGATTCAACTTTGGCGATATTGACGCAGTTGGTTTCGGAGAGATAGGGGACTTCGTCGAGCTGGCGCAAGCGAACGAGGCATTTGAGGAGGGCGTCAGCGGAGCGAGCGGCAGCCGCGGCGGGATTGTTGAGTTCGTGGGCGAGGCCGGCGGAGAGCTTGCCGAGGGCGGCGAGTTTGTCGCGCTGCTGCTCACCGCGGGTGACTTCGCGGACGCGATCGGTGAGGATGCCGACGAGGCGCTGACCGAGAAGCGGCATGCGGTGGAGCATTTCCTGAAAGAGTTTGCCGGGAAATTGCAGGAGCCAGACGGACTCTTCGACGCGGCCGGTGATGGTGATGTGCGTCATGCGGGAATATGGCAAGAGTCCAGAGACGTCACCTTTTTTCAGAATGTAGACGGCGCTGTCGGGGCCTTCGGAATCGCGCCGGCCAAAGATGCGGCCACCGAGATAGATGGTCATGAATTCGGCGAGATCGCCTTCGCGGAAGAGGACGTCGCCAGCGTTGGCTCGAGTCTCAACGCATTGGGAGACAAACCATTCGAGGTCTTGCTGCGGGAGATCGGCGAAGGCGGCGATTTTGCGGATTTCTTCCACCAGTTGGGGGATGGGTGTTTGGGTCACGAGAGCATCCTGTGCGTTGCCGCACGCAGGCTGGAGAATACCGTGGAAAGCCGGCTAGCGAAAAGGGCCATGAGGCTCAGGATACCTTGGCCAGATATTTGTGGATAAACTGAACGGCGACCGCGCCTTCGCCAACGCCGGATGCGACACGCTTGACCGAGCCGTGCCGCACATCGCCGACAACAAAGATGCCAGGGACGCTCGATTCCAGCAGATACGGAGCGCGCTCAAGGTTCCAGCCGGGGGGCCGCTTCCCCTCGGGCAGGAGATCGGGTCCGGTAAGGATAAAGCCATGATCGTCGCGCTGGACGAGGTCGCCCAGCCAATCCGTCCGGGGAAGGGCTCCGATGTAGATGTATACACTCTTGGCCGGGAAACGGTCGGCAACGCCGGAGGTGGAGCAGAGGACGGAGATTTCCTCGAGGTGCTGGTCGCCATGAACTTCGGCGACTTCCGTGTGGGGCCAGATCTCGATGTTGGACGTTTTCTGAATCTGGGCGATGAGGTATTGCGACATGGTGGAGGCGAGAGATTCGCGGCGAATGAGAATGATCACTTTTTCGGCGTGGGCGGCGAAATTGATGGCGGCTTGTCCGGCGGAATTGGCGCCGCCGACGACGTAGACAGTTTCGCCCTTACACGAGAGGGCTTCGGTCATGCCGCCGCCGTAATAGACGCCCGCACCGCGGAGGCGCTCTTCGCCGGGAACTCCGAGGCTGCGCCACTGTACGCCGGTGGCGAGAAGCAACGCGTGGCAGGAAACGCGGCTGCCATCGGACATTTCCACGATGCGGTAAGGACCCTCGACCCGGAGGCGGCAGGCTTCTTGAGGAGATAAAATTTCGACGCCGAAGCGCGTAGCCTGGACAACGGCACGTCGCGCGAGGTCGCGCCCGCTGAGACCTGCGGGAAAACCAAGATAATTTTCGATACGCGAACTGAGTCCCGCCTGGCCCCCGGGCGCTTCCCGTTCGATCATCACCGTGCGAAGGCCCTCGGAGGCGCCATAGACGGCAGCGGCGAGGCCCGCGGGGCCGCCGCCGACGATCGCCAGATCGTAAAATTCCACATCGCTGCGCGTGCGAAGGCCGATTCTCTGGGCGATGGCGGCGGTGGTGGGATCGGAGAGCTTGGTGCCGTCGGAAAAGACGATGAGCGGAAGGGTTTCCGGGGTCCCATCAGCTTTTTTCAGCAGCGGCGAATTTTCAGAGCCAGTGGACTGCTCGACATCCACCCATTGATAAGGGAGATGATTTTGCGCGAGAAAAGTGCGGAGTTCATAGGCCTTGGGAGACCAGCGCGTGCCGAAAAGCTGAATGCCTTCGTAGGGAGGATGGTAGGAATCCATCCACTCGTTGAGCATGTCGTCGAGCGCCGGATAAAGATTCTGGTCGGGAGGATCCCAGGGCTTCAGAAGAAAATAGTGAACGCGGGCGGAGTTGATGGCTTCGATGGCCGCATTGGTGTCGGCATAGGCGGTGAGCAGAGCGCGCTTCGCGGAGGGATAGATATCGGTGGCCTGCGACAGAAATCCGACGCCATCAAGTTCGGGCATGCGCTGATCGGCAAGCAGAAGTGCGACGGCATCATTGCGGGACTTGAGACGATTGAGAGTACTCAGACCTTCGGTAGCGGAAGAGGCGCGAAGAATGCGGAATCGATCCGCATAGCGGCTGCGGAGATCGCGCTCGACGGCCTGGAGAACGTCTGGGTCGTCGTCAACGGTGAGCAAAACAGGCTTTGGCATAATTCCGGGGACCTCAAATCAACAGCAGAGCTTGGGCGGACCCTCCATGATGAACAGATCTGAGGAAAAAGTCGAAGCGACAACATTCCTCACGGTTTTGGATGCGAGCGATAGGAAGAGAGGTATAGCGAAATCAGGCGGTTCACTTGGGCAAGACGTCCTCGATCGGCGGCGCGGCTTTGGGCGCAGCGGCGCTGTAGTCCTGGCCGAGCAGCGCAGCGAGGGTGGCCGCGATCTGGGATTGCGTGACGGGGGGAATCCGTGAGCGTTCGCCGAGCGGTGGCGTATCGGGCCCCATGACGGCGATCCAGATGTTTTCGGAACCTTTTTCATCCACGCCGTGTTCTTTCCATTGTTCGGGGCCGGAGCCACGGCCATGGTCGGTGGTGAGGATGATGGTGGTCTGGTCTTTGTATTCGGGAATGGACTGCACGGTGTTCCAGAGTTGTTCGACGAAGTGATCGAAGCCGTGCGCGGATTCGAGGACGAGATCATAGCGGCCGGAATGCGCCCAATTGTCGGTCTCGCCGTAGCCCACGAATAGGACGCGCGGATGAATTGTCGTTACGTACTCGAGCAGCGGGATCTGGAGGAAAGAGTCGTAGTTGTCCTCATCGTCGAGGCGGGTGGTGGTGCGGTAGAGCGTGTTCATCAGTTGCTGCCGGGGATCGGGGGTGCTGGCCGGATAGGGAAGCTGCCAGCCGCAGAAGATGGGGAGATGGCTGCGAGATTCGTTGAAGATGTCCTTGAAGGTATTCCAGGTGGCGTAGACGGCGACGTGGCCGCGAAATTCCGGTTTGGCGTTGAGCCATTCGAAGACGGTGGTGTTCGGATTAGGGCCGAAGGAGTTGGAATTGATGCGCGGATCGGGAGCGCCGGTGAGGATTTCGTTGTAACCGGGATAAGAGAAAGCGTAGGGATTGGTGACATGGGCGACGCTGCCTTTGAATTGGTTGCCGAAGATTTGCCCGCGCGTGGCGACCGTGGTCCAGAGAAAAGGGAAGAGGGCTTTGCGGCGCTCTTCGGGAGTGTCGCGCCACCAGGTTTTGAGGAGGTAGTCTTGGTGGGCCCAGTTGCCGCCGTGGTCGGTGGTGAGCAGGTCTTTTTCCGCGCCGGTGAAGACTTCCTGCCAGCGGAGGCCGTCGGAGATGACGAGGATGACGTTGCGGGTTTTAAGCTGCTGCGCGTTTGTCAGAGACGCACACGCCACGGCGAAGAGCACGAGAAGAATTCGGATTGCGCGGGGCATCTTCATTTTTCTCCGGATGGGATTTTGAGAAGCTCGCATGACTGAGTTTTTCTTTTCGCAGGCGCCGTTATGTCAACTGAGGACAAATGCGCCGCGAAAAGGAACATCTTACAGAATGGGGCATAAGGCTGCCTCTGCCTTCGATGACCGGGCCTCATCCGGTCCCCTCTTTAGAATGTGTAGCGCAGGCCGAACTGCATGACGCGCGGATGCGTCATGGTCTGGGTGAATTCACCGAGGGTCGAGGAATAGAAGAGATAGTTGCTAAGGGTGCCGACGTCGAAGCGAACGGCGTTGGTGACGTTGTAGGTGTCCCACTGAAAGCGGAGCTGCTGGCGTTCGGTGATCTGGAAAGTTTTGGCGAGGCTGAGGTCAACGCCGAAGTAGCCGGGACCGCGAAGATTGTTGCGCTGGCCTGATTCGCCAGGGTAGGCATAGCGGAATTGGGCGGCAACATTGTCAGTGCCGAGTTCGGACTCCTTGAAAGCGTTCGGTTCGCCGTTGGCGTCGGTGTAATAGCTCCCGGTGGTGACATGGCCGACTAGGAAAGATTTGCTGTCCTGTTCATAGTTGGTGGGAAACGCGTACGTGGAGATGCTGAAAGGATAGCCGGAAGTCCAGCGGCCGAGGCCGGTGAGCTCCCACCCGCCGAAGACAAGATTCGTGACGGTGCTGGAGTTGGCGCCGAAGCGTTGGCCGTGGCCGAAGGGAAACTGATAGAGAAAGTTGAAATTGATCTGGTGGCGCAGGTCGTAGTCGGAGGGAGCGCGTAGCTGGAAGGGCATCCAGGCGTTGACGGTCTGGCTGTTGTAGGCCAGCGCGGTACCGGCGCCGTTTTCGTACTCGTTGATGCGCTCGGCGTTGGAGTTCATGTCGATGGATTTCGAATAGGTGTAGTTGAAGTCGAATTGAACCGGCCCGGAATGGCGGCGTAGGGTAAGAACGAGGGCGTTGTAGTAGCTGTGACCGATGGTGCTCCAGGAAAACATGGAGGAGAACTGCGGGTCGAAATAGTTGTAGGGGGTGGGTTCCGACTGGCCGGGAAGCTGAGAGCAGCCGGGGAAGCAGTAGGTGTCGAGATACTGGAGCGCGCCGATACCGCTGTAACCGGTGGAGACGTAGAGGTCGTAGATATTCTGCGTGGCGGTGGGATCCGCGGGAATGCCGGTGGCATAGCCGGAAATGCCGCCGGGACCCGCCGCGCTGGCAAACAGATTTTCCCAGTAAGGAATGGGCTGGATCTGATCTTCGGGAACTCCGGCGTAGGCGTCCTTGGCGAGCATGGCGGCGGCCTGGTAGTACGTCATACCGGATTGCGGATCTTTGATGTTGAGGGGCTGCGCGAGATCGACTTCCTGGAGGAGGCGATGTCCGAGGCGGCCGACATAGGAGGCTTCAATCGAAAAGTTGCGGGGAAGTTCGCGCGAGACGGAGAAATCGAAGGCGTGGGCGTAGGGAGTTTTCATGCGATTGTCCACGCCCCAGCCGATGGCAAAGCTGCCGTTGCCTTCGCCGGGAGGCGTGTAGGGAAAACCGTAGGCTGGAGCAGGAGGAAGTTCCGGTTCGGGATCGCCACCGGGAGTGAGCGGGCAGGAGAGGCCGTCAGGTATGGTGGTGAGGCTCGCGAAACGAACGGCGCAGTTGGTGGTGGTGACGTAGGCCGGATTTTCGAGAAAGGTGGTGAGGCCGAGAGAGCCTTGGCGGTCGAAGGTGTTCACAACGCCCTGGCCGAAATGATCGTAGTACATGCCGTAGCCGCCGCGGATGGAGGTTTTTCCGCCCGACCCGAATAGGGAGTGCAGCAGGCCGCTGGAAAAACCCGGCGACCAGGCAAAGGCGAGACGCGGCGCAATGTCCTTGTAATCCCAATCCCAATAACCGGTCTTGCCGTTGGCCGGGCCGCCAAGATCGAAGGTGATGTTGGGCGCGTAGGTTTGGCCGAGGTTCATGGCGATGCCGCGTTGCTGGAAGAATTGGCCGAGTGGCGGATCGGAGATGACCTGGTTGCCGTTGGACTCGTAGGGAGGCTGAAGCAGCGAGTAGCGCAGGCCGAAGGTGAGCGTGAAATTGGAAGTGGCGCGCCAGGAGTCGAGGGCGTAGAACTCCGCTTCGTTGGCCTTGAAGTGGCGCGGTACGAGAGCGCCGGTGGAGATGGGGCCGGAATTGTCCTGGAGATAATAGGCGCTGATGGAACCGAGGACGCCAGTGACGTCGGTGATGGCGGCGTCGTAGGCGCCGCCGAAATCGCCGGAGACGAGAGGATACCCGCTGTCGGAGAGGATGGCGGGATCGAGGTCCTGATAGCTGCCGGCGATGGTGCCGTCGGGCGCGAAGAAGGTTGGATGGGGAGAGCCGTAGAAGAAGTTCTGGGCGTTGGAAGAACGATTGTTGTGGATGATCCGCCAGTTTCCACCGAACTGGAGCGTGTGCCGGCCCTTGATCGAGGTGAGGTCGTCGACGATCTGGTGGACTGGAACATTGACAAGCGTGGTGCGGGCGAAAGAGACCTGATCGTCGAGATTCCACATGCCGTTATATGAATAGGGATTCTGGCCGTAGCTATTCACGCTTTGGCGGATGAAGCCGTAGCGAAGGCTGTTCAACAAGTTGGGAGAGAAAGAACCGTTGTAGCCGACGAAGATTCCTTTGCTGTTGTTGGTGGAGTTGGACGCGGGAGGCTGGCCGGGAAACTGCGCCGGCTGCGAGGAGTGATCGTTCATCAGATCGCCGCGGACAAAGAGGCGATGCGTGCCGCTGGAGGTGATGTTGTAGTCGAGGCGGGCGAGATAGGTGTTGAGATCGGTTGGCGCGGGAGCGGCGAAAGTGTAGCCGAGGATGTTGAGTCCGTCGGAGCCGAAGCTGTTGTTGGTATTGGCGTGCGGATAGGCGGGAATAGCCTGGCCATTCGGGAGGGTAGCCTGGCCGTTCCATAGGGCGAGAATCGCGGGACTGACGCCGCTACCGAGAGGGCAGGTGACGACAAGGGGCGGAGTGGGGTTCGCGCAGCCGGTATCGAGGGCGGCGATGGCGTCAGGGTTGAGCGTGGCGATGCCGTTTTGCACGGGAATTACGGTATTGGAGTTGTTGCAGTTGGGATCGTTCACGGTGTCGCAAGCGTAATGAACGATGCCTTGACGGAGATCGTCGCTGGGGACGGCGCGGGTGACCTGCGTGGCTTCGCGGGAGCGCTGACCTTCGTAATTGGCGAAGAAGAAGAGGCGATCTTTCTTGATTGGGCCACCCAACGCGCCGCCGAAAGTGTTGCGGATTAACTGGCCTGGCTTATTCGGTTCGCCGCTGGCAAGTTCGGCACGCTTGTTGAACCAGTCGTTGGCCTGGCCGAGCGAGGTGCGGTTGTATTCGTAGGCGGCGCCGTGGAACGAGTTGGTACCGGTCTTCGTGGTGAGCGCGACCTGTGCGCCGGAGGAGCGGCCGGAGTCGGCGTTGGAGCTGGAGGTGGTGACGCGGAATTCGGAGATGGAGTCGGAGGGGATGCGCAGGACTCCGGTGAAGGCGTTGCCGAGAAGCTGGTCGTTGTTGTCGACGCCGTCCACGGTGATATTGGTCTGATCGCTGCGCGCGCCGTTGACGGCGCCGCCACGGGAATCGGAAGCGGGGTCAACCTGATTGCCGGTGTAGGTGACGCCTCCCTGGAGGCTGAGGAGTTCGACGGGATTGCGGCCTTCGGAGGGAAGTTCGATGACTTGCTTGGAGTCGAAGGCGTTGCCGAGAGTGGCGTCGGAGGAGTTGAGGAGGGGGACGGAGGAGATAGAGACCGTCACCGTTTCGGCAACCGAGCTGACAGTGAGCGCGGCATTATAGGTGCCGGGAGTGGAGACGAGGAGAACGAGATTTTCCCGGGAGAGAGTCTTGAAACCGGAAGCCTTGATGAATAGGTGGTAAGAGCCGGGGGGAAGTTGGAGAAATTCGTAGAAGCCAGAGCTGTTGCTGGTGGTATCCAGGTGGATGCCGCGCTGGGTGTCTTCGATGGTGATTTTGGCGTTGGGAACGGCGGCGCCTTGCGGGTCGGTGACCGTGCCGCGGAGTGATGTGGAACCCTGCTGCGCTAGCGCAGGGAGGGTTAAGAGAAGGCAGACAAGAAGGAAGAGCAGACCTCGCGTAGAAGTGCGGAGATACATGAAGTCCCCCAGAATGAAATGAAAACAAGTGGGTAGGTTCTATCGGAAGATTGTGAACAGGCGGTTACACTACAGAAACGAAAGGTTTATTTAATCGAGGGAATTGCTCAGGAAGCTTTGTAGACGGGGACGAGGAAATAGGCCTCGTAATCGGCCCCGGGAGCTTCGCCACGGGCTTCGATGGACCAGTAGGTAGGAGGGGCGTCGTCGAGCGTGGTGGGGAGTTTGTCGGCAGGAACGCGGAATTCGACAGGGATGTCCGCGCCGACGAAATTGGCGAGGCGCTGCTGATCGAAGGAGAGGACGTCCTTGTAGAGTTCGTAGCAGACGACACGTGTGGCGCGGTTGTTGCCAGTGCCGGTGGTGATGTAACGCTCCTGAATGCAGCGGAGCGTGAGCGTGAGGGAATTGAGGACGGCGAGGTGGCGCGGGGCGCGGAGGCGGGCGTTGAGGGCACCGCCGAGGAAATAGGGGAAGGTGTCGTAGGCGAGGAAGCTGTTGCCATAGCGGAGGAGATCGCCAAGCATTTGCGCCCAGCGCACCCAGAACATGATTCCCAGCAAGCCAAAGATGGAGGCGATGGCGAGGAAAGGCCAAGGGCCGTGCGTGCCAACCCAGAAGAAGGGCGCGAGAAAGAGGTACCAGCCGAGAGCGGCTAGCAGGCGGCCCATCATGGCCTGGAACGCGGAGAAGCGAATGCCTTCGGCGCGCCAGTGATAGTCGGAGAGCCAGGGTTGCCCGGGATTTTGCGCCGCCCGGCGATTATGGACGTAGCGGCGGATCATTCCGGCAATGCCGTGAAGAAAAAGGAAGAGTCCGCCGGAAGAGAATATGCCGCCGACAAGAAAGATGAGCCACACGGGCGCGTGGCGGGCCCGAGGATCGCCGTGGAAGGTCATGAACCAGATAAAGCCGCCGGCAGCCAGGAAAGGGAGGCCGAAGAGAGCGGAGCGAACGCCGTCAATGGCGGTGACGCTTTGCGCGGGATAATTGGGCAAGGCCGGAGCCATGCCGGGTCCGCTGCCCAGCATGCGCTGGAGCATCGGGGAAGTGGCGGTTGTATCCTTGATGGTGATGGCCATGAGAGTGCGCCAGGGGCCAGAGTGCCCGTAGCAAGCGCGACGGACAATAGGACTGTGCGAAAGAGCTACACTGTACGAAAGGACGGGGAGAGAAACGCGCCGGTCTGAAGGCCGGCCACGGCAAAAGGCGAAGGAGGCGGTATCAAACCGACATTACCAAGCGGGCCGCGACCCAGGAAGCGGTTGCCTTCGTCAATGAATGGCTGGCTGCGATTGAGAAAGGCGAGATGAAGATATCGGGAATCGGCGGGGTGAAGATTTTGGGGATTGAGTCGTCGTGTGACGAGACGGCGGCGGCGATTGTGGAGGACGGGCGAAGAATTTGGTCGAGCGTGGTGGCTTCGCAGATAGACGTTCACAGGAAATATGGCGGAGTGGTGCCGGAACTGGCTTCGCGGGAGCACCTGCGGCAGATCGTGCCGGTGGTGCGGGAAGCGATGGAGCAAGCCGGGCTGCGATTCGAGGACCTGGATGCGATTGGAGTGACGCAAGGTCCGGGGCTGGTGGGATCGTTGCTGGTGGGGGTTACTTATGGCAAGGCGCTGGCGGAGGCGTTGGGGAAGCCGTTGATTGCGGTGAATCATCTGGAAGGGCATGTCCGTGCGGTGTTTTTGGAGGCGTATCGCAAGGGAGAAGAACCTCAACTGCCGGCGGTGTGTTTGATTGTTTCCGGGGGGCACACGGTATTGTATGAAGTGAAAAGCGCCGAAGGCAATTCCTCGGGAACTAAAGCCATTGCCACCGGATCTGCCAACGATTCGCTCAGCGGGACGCGGTTTGCGTACAGGAAGCTGGGTGGAACGCGGGACGACGCGGCGGGCGAGGCATACGACAAGGTGGCAAAGCTGCTGGGGCTTGGCTATCCGGGCGGACCGATCCTGGACCGGTTGGCAGCCGCGGCCGGGAATGTAGCGGCTCCGGTGAAATTCGGGCCGACCAAAACGCGCGGGAATGCGCTGGACTTCAGCTTTAGCGGGCTGAAGACGGCGGTGCTCTATCATGTGCGTGAACATCCGGAATATGCCGAAGGAATTCGTACACGGGAAGAGGCGCTGCGGGAAGGGCATCGGAGTTTTGCGGAATTGCTGCCGCTCTGCGATGGGGCGACATTGGGGCTGGTGCGGGAGTTCCAGAGAGCGGTGGTGCGGGATCTGGTGGAACGGACAATGACGGCCGTGGATGCGTGCACAGTGGAGACGATTTTGGTTTCGGGAGGCGTGGCGGCGAACAGTGAGCTGCGGGCGAACTTTGCGGAGCGGGCGGGAGAGCGGGGAGTGCGCGTGTATTTCCCGGACCGGGAGTTATCTACGGATAATGCGGCAATGATTGCAGCGGCGGCTTATGGAAGATATCGGAGCGGAGTGTTTGCGGATGTGGGGTTAAATGCGCGGGCCAGCATGCCGTTGGAAGCAAGGAGCAAAGACGGGTGAGGAAGGATTAGAGGAATTTGGAAGGGACGGTGAGCGACTCGAGTTTCACGGATGGCCACGGGAATGGATCGACGCTTGAGAGCGAAGGCTGCGCTTTCGCAGTCCAAAATGGAAAGGGCAGCCTGGCGGCTGCCCTAAATTGACGGAAGAATTCGGATTGGAACTAAGCGTCGAGCGCTTCCTGCATTTGGGGGAACTGAAGCTTGGCTTTGGCGAGGGACTTGACGACGAGACCCTCGGCGTTTTCGGCCGTGAGGTTGCGGGCGGTGGCCATTTCACTGACCAGAAGATACTTGGCGCGCTCGAGCATTTTCTTTTCTCGGAAGGAGAGGGGCTTGCTGCGGCTAAGCGAGACAAGACTCTTGAGGACGACGGCTACTTCGAGGAGGGAACCGGTGCGCATGCGCTCGGAGTTCTCCTTGAAGCGATGCTTCCAATCATGATGGGAATTGAGCTTGCCCTTCTCGAGAAAGCCCAAGACTTTGGTGGTGTCCGTGGAGCGGATTACAGAGCGAAGGCCGACCGTGGCAGCATTCGTTTGAGGGACCATCACGCGCAAACCGCTGGAAACAACCCGGATCATGTAATAGCGTTCGGTTCTTCCGTTGAGGATGCCATAACTGATTTGTTCAATGATTCCAACGCCGTGGTTCGGATAAACGACCTTGTCGCCAATCTTATAGTCCATAGCTTCGGATGTCCCCCCTAGGAGATGAGGCCAGTGTAGGGAAGTGTGCCGCAAGAGTCAAGATATATCCCGTGGAATCAGGGAGATAGGGAAGGGGAGGCAAAGCTTTGGCATTGAAATTGCTTGGGGCGTGTGGCGGCGATGTGATAGGCCGAAGCAGAGTTGCCGGTTCGGTTACTCTATTCGTTTAGACAGAACCGGAGCCGTAAACAAACCGTTTGAATTGAAGGAGTCACGGCGAACGGCGAGTTATCGCGGGATACATAAGAGTCGGAGATGGAATTGATTGTCTTGGGAATTGATACAAGCGAGGCGCGGGGGAGCGTGGCGGTGCGGAAGGATGGCGCGCTTGCCGCGATGGAAGAGCACGTGACGAGTGAAGATTATTCGTCTTGGCTGCTTCCGGCGGTGGGGCGAACGTTGGGTCGCGCGGGGTCGGGATTGAAGGATGTTGACGTGTTTGCTGTGGCGAACGGGCCGGGATCGTTTACAGGATTGCGGGTGGGGATCACGGCGGTAAAGGCGTGGGCGGAGTTGTTTGAAAAAGCCACGATCGGTGTATCCCGACTGGAAGCGATTGCCCGGGTGCCGCAGGTGGAGAAGGGCTATGTAGCAGCGAGTTTTGATGCCCGGAGGGGGCAGATATTCGGCGGGATGTACCGGGTGGAGGCGGGAGGCGGACTGAGGCGAGTTGAACAGGAGATGGTGGCTGGCGCGGAGGAGTTTGTGCGGCGGGTGAGTGACCGGGCCGGGCGAGATCTGGTTCGCTGGGTGACGCTGGATCCAGAGTTGATTGAAATCACGGCAGATTGGATGAAGCGGAAAGAGCTTGGGGAAACGCTGGAGCTATGCGAAGCAGGCCTGGCGAGCGTGGTTGCAGAATTGGGAGAAGAGCGGGCGCGGCGGGGAGAGGCGAATGACGCGGTGCACCTGGATGCGAACTACGTACGCCGCTCCGACGCTGAGATTTTTTGGAAAGACCCGGCGAGCCATGGGCGCTGAGGACGAGAGAGAAGCGTGGGCGGAGGTACGAGCGTTCCGCGCGAGCACGGACGCGGCATCGGCGGCCAACCTATTTAAGGAGACCGTGGAGGCAACAGCGTGGTCGGAAGGTGATTTGCGGAGGATGGGAGAGCTTACGGGGGCGGCGGCGTATGTCAGCGCGAGGGACGATCGAATCACGGGAATTATAATCGGGAGGCAGTTGCGGGACGAAGGGGAGATCCTGAACCTGGCGGTGCGGAAGGAAGAGCGCCGGAGGAGAGCCGGGGCAATGCTTGTCAAATGGATGCTGGAGCGATTCCAGAAGGAGGGCGTAAGGCGAGTGTTCCTGGAGGTTCGCGAATCCAATCAAGGGGCCATTGCGTTCTACGAGTGGTTGGGGTTTCGGACGACTGGGCGGAGGAAGGACTATTACCAGGAGCCCAAGGAGGCCGCGCTGGTGATGGAGCGGCCACTTGGAAATTCCACAGAATAGTACGAAGTCCCTCTTGACTCCGCGACTCCCGGTGCTACCCTGCGACCATGCGGTATTCACACCCCGTTCATAATCCCAAGACAATCAGAGGAGGAACGCATGGCAACAGCACAGCGGAGCCCTCGGGACATAATTGGTGAGGCCGACGCCGAATATCAGCGTCTGGCAGAGCAGCACCGGCAGTACGAAGCAAAACTTCAGGAAATTACCCACTCTCCCTACCACTGCAGTGAAGACCTGATCGAAGAAATCCAGTTAAAAAAGATGAAGTTGCATGTGAAGGATGAAATGGAACGCCTCGCCGCGCGCGTTCACAGTGCGCGCGCAAGACATTCGCAGTAAACCGCCGGAAATCGTTCCCACGGAAAAGATGAAGTAGAATGGCCATGGCGCCCGGGCGAACGCAGTTCGCGACGGGTTCGGGGAAACTATGGTCCAGGAAGGGTATTGGTTTGGCCTGCCGCCGCTGGTGGCCGGCGTCGTGTGCCTGACGTTTGTTTCGCCAACAGCTATTGCGATTGGCACGTTGCTGAGCGCAGCAGGGCTGTTCATCCTCTATTTCTTCCGGAATCCCAACCGCAAAATCCCAATGGAGCCGGGGGTGGTAGTGTCTCCCGCGGATGGCCGTGTGGTGGTGGTGAAAGACGAGGAGAACGCGGGAAGGCCGGGCAAGCGGATCAGTATTTTTCTGGCGATCTGGAACGTGCATGTGAACCGGTCTCCCGCGGCCGGTATGATCACGAAATTAGAGTACAAGCCGGGGAAGTTTCTGGCGGCTTGGGCGGAGAAGGCGTCGCTGGAGAACGAGCAGAACGTCTTCACGCTGGCGAGTGAATACGGGGAGATGGAGTTCAAGCAAATTGCGGGCTGGGTAGCGCGGCGCGTGGTTTCGTGGAAAAAGAGCGGGGACACGGTGGGGCGCGGAGATCTGGTGGGACTCGTGCGGTTCGGGTCGCGGGTGGATTTATGGCTGCCGGAGGGCGCGGAAATCGCGGTGAAGGTGGGAGACCATGTGAAGGGTGGATCGAGCGTGGTGGCGCGGATGATGGCGGGAGCGGCGGCCAACCTGAAGAGCGTTGGCGGGACGAGGAGCACGGCGCAGAAAGTGGAAGATTCGGGGAAGGGCACGTAGTAGAGTGAGGTGAAGATGGAGAGCAACGAGCGGATAGCCGGGACATTGCGGGGAGGACTGAGTTGTCGAGTTTAGGGAGCGCTGATTGGTTGAAAGAGTATTCTGGTGCGCCTCCGGCGCTCGGTTATGTCGGGGATGCGACCCAGGCTTGACGGCCTGGGCTAACTATTGGCGCGCCCCTGGCGCTGGTTGGTTGGCGTGAATTAAGTGCCGGGCGCGGGCTGGAGTTTATGGCTTTGGCGAAGGGTGATTGGTTGAAAAAGTTTGTGTAACGGCTGCGGCGAGGGATGGGATTTGGCGATGGGACCCCGGGCTCACGGCCTGGGCTAGTTTTTGATGCGCCTGCGGCGCTTGGGGAAGAATGAATGGCGGAGATGGAACAGCACGAGATACCGTTTCAGGAGCGGCATATAAAACGGCCGCGATTGCGGCGTGGGATTTATTTGTTGCCGAGCTTGTTTACGGTGGCGAATCTGATGTGCGGGTATTACGCGTCGGTGGCGGCACTCGTAGGAGGGAAAGAGGACTTCGACCACGCGGCGAAAGCCATTGGGATCGCGATCCTGTTTGACTCGCTGGACGGACGCATCGCGCGGATGACGGGAACGAACACGGAGTTCGGAACGCAATTCGATTCGCTGGCGGACGTGGTGAGCTTCGGGATTGCGCCGGCGATTCTGGCGTACGCGTGGGGATACCGGTACGCGTTTGCGGGCATTCCGGACATCCAGATGCTTGGGGAAGTGGCATGGGTGTTCTGCCTGACGTTTCTGGTGTGCTCGGCGTGGCGGCTGGCGCGATTTAACGTCAAGGGCATGGAGCCGGGCGGGAACAAGAATTTTGTGGGGATGCCAACGCCAGCGGCAGCGGGGGTGGTGGCAGCTGTGGTGCACTCGCGGCATTACTTTGGGCCGCTGACCGATCCGGCGTGGGCATACGTGTGGTTCGCGCTCTTGCCGGTGCTGGGCGCGCTGATGACCAGCACGGTGCGCTATTACAGTTTCAAGGATATTCCGTGGTCGAGGAAGCAGCCTTCCGTGAGGATTATTCTCTTATTCCTGTTGGCGGCGATTATCTGGAAGTTTTCCGAGGTGGTGCTGGTGATCCTGGCGGGAACGTACGCCGTGGTGGGGCTGGTGTTGCACACTATTCGGTTCCTGCGGCACCGGCTTGTGACAAGGACCGCCTGAAGCATGTCTGCGGAACGTGATTCCCAGAAGATTGTGATTGCGGGAGCGTCGTCGCTGCTGGGCGCCGAGCTGAAATCGCTATTGGCAGAGAGCCGCTTTGCGGGCTGGGATTTGCGGCTGGTGGATGAAGAGCAGGCCGCGGGGACGTTAACCGAAGCGGGCGGCGAAGCGGCGGTGATTCAGCGATTGGAAGAAGGAACGTTTCGGAACGCGCGTTACGCGTTCCTGGCGGGTTCGATGGCGTTCGGCAGATTGTGTTTGCGAGATGCGCGCGATGCGGGGGCGACGGTGATTGATTTCACGGGCGCGACGCTTTCCGATCCGGATGCGACTCCGTGGTTTCCGAAAGTTGAGGCGTTGACAGGCAAGACGGTGGCGCGCCACGCGAAGACGTTCAGCGTGTTTTCGGCGGGAGGAACGGCGGCGGCAAGCCTGGCGCTGGTGCTGGAGAAATTCGGATTGCAGCGGCTGGTGGCGGTGGTCTATCGGGCGGTGTCGGAAAGTGGGCGAGCGGGGATTGAGGAGTTGGAGACGCAAACAACGCAACTGTTGTCGTTCCAGACGGTGGGAAGCGTGGTGTTCGGAACGCAGGCGGCGTTTACGCTGCTGCCACGGTTCGCGGCGGAGAGCCAGGAAGATTTGCGAAGAGAGGAGGCGGAGATTCGCGCGGAAGTGTCGGCGGTTGTGGGGGATGTAACGGAAGATGCAAAGATTTCCTTGAGCCTGGTGCATGCGCCGGTGTTCTACGGGATGACGTTCAGCGCGTGCGCGGATTTGGGCGCGGGCGTGGATGCCGCGAAGCTGGCGGCAGGGTTTCGCGAAGCGGGATGGAACGTGGCGGAGGTATCGGATCCCGGGCCGAGCAATGTGAGCGTGGCGGGAGAGTCCCAGTTACAGTTGAGCGAGCCGCGGGCGGATTTGTCTCGAGCGGAGGCGTGGTGGTTCTGGGGAGCGGGCGATAATTTGCGGTTGCCGGCGTGGAATGGAATCAAACTGGCGGAGCGGCTGGAAGGATGAGACCCCGGCGTTTTCCCGGAACATGGTTGATTTGGTTGGCGGCGGTGCAGTTAACTGGCTGCGGTTACCATACGGCGGGGCATTACAACACGCTGCCGAAGAGCATTCACGTGATTGCGGTACCGGCAATCGAGAACAAGACGAACTCCTATCGCATTGAGCAGAAATTGACCGAGGCGACAATCCACGAGTTGCTGGCGAAGACGAGATATCACGTAGTCCCGAACGCGAACGAGGGCGACGCGGTGCTGACGGGAAAGGTGCTGAGCGTGGAGGTGTTGCCGCTGATCTTTCAGACAACCTCGACGCAGACGACTTCGACGGCGCAAGCAACCACGATGCTGGTGACGATGCATTGCGAAGTGACTCTGACGGACCGGGCGACGGAGAAAGTGCTCTACCAGAACAATAATTTCGTGTTTCGCAACGAGTACGAGTTGTCGACTGACGTGCGGAGCTTTTTTCAGGAAGGCGACCCGGCGGTGGACCGGATGGCGCGGGATTTTGCAGAGCGGCTGGTGGCGGCGGTGACCGAGAATTACTGATGGTTAAGCTGAAGACAGAAGAGTTCGTGGAACGTCTGCAAAAGGGGAAGCCGGTGCCGGCGGTCCTGCTGCTGGGCGATGAGGCCTATCTGCGGGACGAGTGCCGGAAACAGTTGATAGAGAAATATGTGCCGGAGGCGGCACGGACCTGGGCGGTTTCGCGATTTTCGGCGGACGACGACGAGACGCAGGCCGCAACGGACCAGGCGCAGACATTGCCGATGCTCTCGCCGCAGCAAGTGGTGTTCCTGGAGGACGCGGAAGCGATCGAGAAGCTGGGAGAGAAAGCGCGTGACGAAGCAGTGAAGACCCTGGAGGCGTACCTGGAGAATCCGGCGCCGTTCACGGTGCTGGTGATCGAGGCAGCAGGGCTGGACCAGCGCATGCGACTGGCGAAGCTGCTGATGGAAAAAGCGCTGGTGGTGGAAGTGGGACTCAGGGAAAACGTGGACGAGCGCGTGGCGGCGGCCGCGGCGCTGGCGAAATCTCTGGCGAAGGAGCAAGGAGTCGAATTTGAAAAGGGCGCGGCGGAGGATCTCTCGGAGTTTGTGAGCGGCGACCTGATGCGGTTGAAGACGGAAGTGGATAAGCTGGCGACGTATGCGGGCGAACGGAAGACGGTGAAGCGGCGGGACGTGGCAGCTCTGGTGGTGTCCGAGAAGGGCGCGACGATCTGGGAAGTGGCGGACCTGCTGGCTTCGCGGCAGCCAAAGAAGGCGCTGGAATTTTTTGAGCGATTGCTGCGCGACGGCGAGGAGCCGGTGGCGATGCTGGGCGCGATGGCATGGATGTACCGGAAGCTGGTGGAAGCGACAGAAGTGCGGGCGGCGAATGGGTGGCAGGCGGCACGGACTTTGGGGATGCGGCCGGAGCAGGCGGAATTGGCGATTCAGAGCGCGCGAAAGATTTCGAAGGAGAGATTGCTGGCGGGGATTGGGGCGTTGCGCGAAGCGGATAGCCGGTTGAAGGGCGGGGCAAAGGATCCGCATTCGGTGATGGAGTTTCTGGTTTGGGAGTTGAGCGGGGCAAAGAACTAGGAAATGGAAAATAGGGGAGAAGTGGCTGGCAGTTGAAGTTGTGCCGCGATCCTTCCAGTTCGGTCCGCAAACGACGCGGGCCTCCCGTCAGGATCAAAGCGCGGGACAGATCGAAGCGAACCCGAGAAGGCGGCACAGGGCCGCCCCTACTAAAGCCAAGAGGCGCCCCGTCAAGAAATGCGCCCGCCCCAGAAGGCGGCCGCTACAGGTACAAGAGCCAGTTGTGGGTGTCGGGCACGCGGCCGAGTTGGATGGCGGTGAGCTGGGATTTGATTTTGGCGGCGATGGCGTTGGGTGAGTTGGTGGGAACCTCGTAGTCTTTGCCTTTACAACCGATGCAAGCGATGGGCGCGATGACGGCGGCGGTGCCGATGCCGAAGGCCTCGTGCAGCTTGCCGGAGGCTTGCGCGGAGAGGACTTCGTCGATGGAGACGGGGCGCTCTTCCACTTTGGCGCCGGATTCGCGCAGGAGGGTGAGGACGGAGTCACGGGTGATGCCGGGGAGAATGGTCCCAGAGAGCGGCGGAGTAATGGCCACGCCGTTGATATTGACCATGACGTTCATGACGCCGGACTCTTCGAGGAAGCGGCGTTCCTTGCCGTCTAGCCACAGGACATTGTGATAGCCCTTGGCCTGCGCGTGCTTGGCGGCAAGAAGGCCGCCGCCGTAGTTGCCGGCAGTTTTCGCGTCGCCGGTGCCGCCAGGGAATGCGCGGACGTAGGTTTCTTCGGCGAGGAGGCGAATGGGTTGCGCGAAGTAAGGTCCGCCGGGCGCGGTGAAGATGACAAAGCGATAGCGGTTGGCGGGACGAACCATCAGGGAGTCATCAGTGCCGAAAAATACGGGGCGGACGTAGAGCGAGCCGCCTTCGCGGTAGGGAACCCATTCGCTGTCGGTGCGGATGAGTTCGAGGAGACCTTCGCGGAAGAGGGATTCGGGAAGTTCGGGCATGGCGAGACGCGCGGCGGTGCGGTTGAGTCGGGCGTGATTGGCCATGGGGCGGAATAGCGCGATGCGGCCGTCGGCGGTGCGATGGGCCTTAAAGCCTTCGAAGAACGATTGGCCGTAATGGAGCGCGGTGGTGGCGGGGGAGAGTTCCATGGGTCCGAAAGGGACAATGCGGGCGTCTTTCCACTGGCCGTCGCACCAGTCGGCAACGAACATGTGGTCGCTGTAGTTGGTGCCGAAGGGAGAGTTCTCGCGAAGATCCTCGGTGAGGCGAGACTGGGAGGTGCGGATAACGGGAATGTTCGCTGGCATGTGCGACCTCGATTCCAAGAGCCGGAATTCGATTTCTGGCGGCGAAGCAAGAATCGCTCAAAGGGAGCGTTGCGTGGAAGAGCCAATGTGGTCCGGAACCATAATGCCTCAATCCTGAATTGGTAAGCTCCGAAAAATAAAAATGGCGAGCAACAAAATCGCCGCTCGCCGAAGAATACCGTGCCGAGGTGAAGTTTACTTCGCGGCCGTTTTTGCCTTGACCTGGTTGAATGCGAGGGTAAGGCGCGATTTGTAGCGGTTGGCGGTATTTTCGTGCAGCACGCCCTTGGTAATCGCCTGATCGATCGCGGAAAGCGTCGGGCTGAGGAGATTGGTGGCGGCCGTGACGTCACCGGCGGTAATGGCGGTGCGCAAGCGGCGCATGGCGGTGCGCACGCGCGTGCGGTTGGCGCGGTTCACTTCGGCGCGTTGACGAGATTGCGCCGCACGCTTCAAAACGGACTTTTTCTTCTTCTTGACTTTGGTAGCCTGACCTTGAGCCATCTATTGCTCCTTAAGCATTTACTTCAAACTTCTAGTGTGAGGCGTGAGGGCGCATTTTGTCAAACGACGTGAAACCGTTGCAAAAGGGGCTGGAGAGCGCAGGGAATCCAAAATCCATGCCGTCCGGGCCCAATTTGAGGCCTTTGGGGACACCGCGCACGAAGCGTGAGGAACTGGCGCTGCTGATCAACTCGCGGAATCCGATCGTCACCGTGGAAACCAGCGAGGAACAGCGATTTTCGGAATTGCTCGATCGCGTGGCGGCGGACCTGGGGATTCCGCTATTTGTGTGGAGTGTGACTACAGGTTTGGCCCGCGCGGGCGGAACGGGTCTGTATAACTCGGACCAGCCGGAGCAGGCACTGACGAATATCGCCACGGTACAAGGCGACGGGATTTTCCTGCTGAAGGATTTCTGCCGGTATTGCGACAACGATCGCATTAGCCGGCGGCTGCGCGATCTGGCGGATGGCTTCCGGACGGCACGGCGGTCCATCGTGATTCTGGGCGCGGCGATTCATCTGCCGCCGGAACTCGATGCGGACGCCGTGGAGTTTCCGCTTGGCCTGCCGTCGGTAGAGGAACTGACGAGCGGGGTAAAGGCGACGCTGGCGGAACTGAACCGGACGCAGGCAATCGGGAGTTCACTGGACATGACAGGAATCGCGAACCTGGCGAAGTGCCTGACGGGCTTGCCGGAGGACGATGCGCTGCGCGTGCTGCGGCAGTGCGTGCTGGTGCGAGGCCGGGCGGACACGGGATTGCTGGATGACGTGCTGGAAGCCAAGCGGCAGGCGATGCACACGGACGGTTTGCTGGAGACGATCCGGCGCGACACTTCGTTTTCCGATGTGGCAGGATTGCAAAGCTTGCGGGCATGGATCGGAAAGCGGAAAAGTGCGCTGACTCCGGAGGGCCAGCGATTTGGCCTGGTGCCGCCGAAGGGTGTGCTCATCACGGGCGTGCAGGGATGTGGAAAGAGCCTGGCGGCACGGGCGGTTGCGGGGGAATGGGGTTACGAACTGGCGCGACTGGATGCTGGCGCGCTTTATGACAAGTACGTGGGCGAGAGCGAGCGGAGGCTGCGGAAGGCGCTGGAGGTGGCGCAGCGGCTCGCGCCGGCGGTATTGTGGATTGACGAAATTGAGAAAGCATTCGCTTCGGCCGGGGCGAGCGGAGATGCGGATGCGGGATTGTCGCAACGGCTGCTCGCGACGCTGCTGACGTGGATGCAGGACCGGGAGAGCGGCGTGTTTCTGGCGGCGACGTCGAACAACATCACGATTCTGCCGCCGGAGATGCTGCGAAAGGGAAGATTCGACGAAATATTCTTCGTGGACTTGCCGAATGTCACTTCGCGCGTGGACTTGTTCGCATTACATCTCCATAAGCGAGGGAGAGAGACCGCCGGATTCGATCTGGCAAAGCTGGGGATGGCGAGCGACGGATTTTCCGGGGCGGAAATCGAACAAGTGATTGTGGCGGGGCTGTATACGGCGTTCAGCCAGAAACAGCAGCTCAGCACGGAAATCTTGTTAGGGGAGATTGCAGCGACGCGGCCGTTGAGTGTGACTCGGGCGGAAGAGATTACGGAGATACGGAATTGGGCGAAGGGACGGGCGGTGGCGGCAGACTGAGGAGAGGGTTGGTAGTTTGAATTTGGGAGTTCGTAGTTGAACTTGCCCGCGCACGACGAAGGAAGCTGGCGGAGCGGGATTTGACTCAAAGCCTAGAAAGAACCAGGCCCGGCGTGAGTGTGCGCCGGGCCTTGGCTTGTCCGCTGCTTATTATTTGCTTTGTGGGAAGGAAAACGGGAAGTCGAAGACGAGGTTGCCCACCGAAAGACGCATGGAGAGTTCGCGGGCGTTGGAGTCGCGAGCGAACCAGAGGGCGCCGGCGGTTTTCTGGGCCGCGGCGAGGTTCACGTCCTTGAGGGCCACGGCTTGCACGGAGGCGTCATCGTAGTCCGAAGCAAACATCGGATGGGATGACGTCGTGCGAAAGGCCACGCTGGCAACCGCGACGGAGGAACCGGAGGCGACGACGGCGTGACGGGCGCCTTGTGGAGGTTGCGCGCTGACTTCGCTGCGGAAGAGTTGATGGTTGACTTCATTATGGGCGAGCTTTGCTGGATTTTGCGCGCGGAGATTGCGCAGGGAAGGCTTCAATTCGTCAAGGGTGATGAGCGCGGGCAGGACGTAGACGCTGGAGCCGCTTTGATTGGAGATGGCGACGGTGGCGAGATACTTCCAGCCGGTGTCCTGCAAGGAGACCTGGACGGTGATGCCGTTGGCGGTGGCGGATTCGATCAGGCGGCCTTCGCTCTGGAAGGCTTCGAAACCGGGGGCGCCGGCTCTCCAGCGCACGACGCCGTTTTTCGGGGTGGCGTTGACGATTTGAACGGGCGCGGCGGCGGGGCGCGAGGCGGATGGCGGCGCGGCGGCGGAGAGATACATGCGCGCGACGTAGCCTTCCTGGCCTTCGCCGGTGCGAATGAAGGCGGTGTAGCCTTCATCGTCGGCGAGTACGACGACGGCCTGCCCGCAAGACAGCGAGGCGACTTCGGAGAGCGGCAAAGCTTGCGCCGCGTCCGAGGTCATGGGAACGCTATCGATACCGGGGCATTTCACAAAGGCGCGCGGCGCGGGCGCGACGCCGGAGCCGCTGGCCGGTTCGTTGGCGCAGAGCGGAAGAGCGGCGAGCAGGAGCGCGGAGCCCAGAAGTGCGTGTTTGGCGGACAGAGACATGGCCTAACCTCCCTCAGGATTTCGGAATCAGAAAACTTTTCGCTTGCGATGAGGAGAGTTTCGCGGAAGCCGCCGTTTGCGTCTATAGCTCTGGCGTACTAAAGGACAGGTTATTCGGACGGCAATAGGGACAGGTGGGGAAGAGTAAATAGTCTGGAGTTCGAAGTTTGTAGTTCGAAGCCGGAAGCTCCGTAAGAGGTGGAGGCTGAATTTTACGCGGGTGTAACTTGACCGGGGGGCGAGGGTGGGTTAGGTTGAAGGCAGTTTCTCCGTGTTCAGGCTATGGAGTTGCCCGAAGTTCGCAGGAGGAATCCCATCGGCCACCCGATCCGTTCGACCGTGCAACCAGCCAAGTGGATGAAGCGCACCATACACATCACCGGAAAAATTGAACCCTTCTTTGGAACCCTGGACGAAAATATCCGTTCGCTTGAGGAGTTTCTGCACGTCCGCACACATCTGAACGACACGCGGCTGACAGTGGAAGGCGAGCAGGAAAACGTGGACCAGGCGGTGCGTCTGGTGGAGGAGTACAACCACCTGACGCGCCACGGGCGAGAGCTTTCCAGCGCGGAAGTTAAATCGCTAATGCGCGTGGCGGCGGAAGAGCCGCACGAATCGCCGCGCGGGATGTTCGAGCACGGGCGGGCGCGTTCGTTCGGTAAGAAGCAGGTGACACCGAAGACGGCGACGCAGCGGCGGTACATGGAAGAGATCGAGTCGCACGACATGACGTTCGGGATCGGGCCGGGCGGAACGGGGAAGACGTACCTGGCAGTGGCGATGGCGGTAAGCGCGCTGCTGACCAAGCAGATGAACCGGATTATTCTGGCGCGGCCGGCGGTGGAGGCGGGCGAGCGGCTGGGCTTTTTGCCGGGGACGCTGCAGCAAAAGATTGACCCGTACATGCGGCCGCTCTATGACGCTCTCTACGACATGCTGGACGCGGACAAGCTGGAACGGTTTCTGGAGAAGGGACTCATCGAAGTGGCGCCGCTGGCGTTCATGCGCGGGCGGACGCTGAACGATTCGTTCGTGATTCTGGACGAAGCGCAGAATACGACCAGCGAACAGATGAAGATGTTTTTGACGCGGCTGGGGTTCAATTCGAAAGCGGTGATTACCGGCGACATCACGCAAATTGATTTGCCGACAGGGAAGAAGTCCGGGCTGATCGAGTCCATGGAGATTTGCGGAAAGATTCCGGGGATCAGCACGGTGCAGTTCGGGGAGAAAGATGTGGTGCGGCATAACCTGGTGCAGCAGATTATCCGGGCGTACGAGGAGTATGATTTGGCGCATCCGCAGCGCGGCGGGGGGAAGGCCAAGGAGACGTCGAGTGTCGAGGGCGGCGGGAAGAGTTGAAGAAAAAAGATAACGCTGAGCTGTCCTTCGGCTTCGCTACCTTCGGAGGTCAGGACAAGCAGAGGCAGCGGAGAGAACGGGGAGTTGGGCAACAAAACGCAGCGGATGAGAACCATAGGTGATTGAGAATCAGCAGCGAGCGGTTGCGGTGAAGGTGAAGGCGCTGGAAGAATTTCTGCGACAGGTGAGAGAGGAGATCGGGCTGGGGGCCGAGTGCGTGGCGGTGCGCCTGATTGACGACGGGGAGATGCGGCGGCTGAACGAGACGTACCGGAAGAAGAGGGGTTCGACGGACGTGCTCTCATTTTCTGCAGCAGAGATGGGCAAGCCGGGCGGGCTGGCAGCGCAGGCGCGGAAGGCGCGAGGGAGATATCTGGGAGACATTGCGATTTCGCCGGTGGTGGCGAGGAAGAATGCGAGATTGCTGGGGCGCGCGCTGCCGGACGAATTGCGGGTGCTAATTCTGCATGGCGTCCTGCACCTTTTGGGTTACGATCATGAGACCGACGGGGGCAAGATGGAGCGCGTGGAATTGCGCTTGCGGCGACGTCTGGAAATCGCATGATGGTGGAAATCTGGGCATTTGTGGGCAGCGTGGCGGTGCTCGCGCTGGGCTTGCCGATCTTTTCCTACCTGACGCTGATCTACCGCGAACTGGGGCGTATGACCACGGGGCGCGTACATGAGCACCTGGAAATCTTCGAAGCGGAAATCGAACCCAAGTTAAAAATTAACCGGAAGAGCGGCGGGCGGACGTTCCGCATCCTGGGACATTTCTGGCTGGCGTTTGTGGTGCTGGAGACGACGCGGGCGGTGGTGTACCTGGTGCCTAACCGTTGGGAAGCGGCGCTGCAGTTTTTGATTTTGCTGACCCTGGAAGTCGTGGTGGCGATGCATTTTATTCCGGACATGCTGCTCTACCGGACGACGGGGAGATGGCTGTTTCCGCTGCTGCCGCTGATTCGCCTGGCGATGCTGCTGGTTTGGCCGATCCGGGTGTTTCTGGAAGGGGCGGAATCGCTGGCGAGGATTTCCGAGCGCGAAAAGGAGCAAACGCAGGAGCAGCGAACGGAGGAGGGGATCGAGGCACTTGTGGAAGTGGCCGAGGAAGAAGGCATCATCGAGCGGGAACAGGCGGACCTGATCGAGCAGGTGGTGGAGTTCAGCGACAAGCGCGTGCGGGAAGTGATGACGCCGCGGCCGGACGTGGTGGCGTTGCAGGAGGACGCGACACTGGAGGAGATGCACGCACGGTACGTGGAGACGAAGTTCGCGAAGCTGCCGGTGTACGGGAAATCGCTGGACGACATTTTGGGAGTGGTGCACGCGCAGGATTTGCTGCAGATCGCGGACACGGATTTGCCGAAGCGCAGGGTGAAGGAGTTGCTGCGGCCGACGATGTTCGTGCCGGAGACGAAGCTGGGCTCGGAGCTGTTGAAAGAGATGCGGCAGAAGGGGCAGTCGCTGGCGGTGGTGATTGACGAATATGGCAGCGTGGCGGGAATCGCGACGGTGGAGGATTTGCTGGAAGAGATTGTGGGAGAGCGCGCGGGCGGAGAGCTGAAACCGGCCCCGGACGCGGTGCGCGAATCCGATGGCAGCCTGGTGCTGCGGGGCAGCTTAATGATTGGAGACGTGGAGGAGTTGCTGGGCGTGCAGTTCGGGGAGAAGTCGGACGAGACGGTGACGACGATTGCCGGATTGCTGAGCCACGTTTCAGGAAAGGTGCCGGCGCCGGGAGATCGCGTGGACCTGAAAGGCTACCGGTTTGAAGTGTTGGAGGCAAACCAGAGAAAAGTCTTGCGATTGCGGGCGCGGCATTGGCCGGATGTAGTGAAGCAGGCGCCGGCGTGAAGGGCAAATGAAAGAGCGAGTGGTGGTGTGCGAGTTGGAGGATGTTGCCCAAGGCTTGCGTTGGAGGCGTTGCGTGGCGGTAGGTTGGGCGAGGAGAGTTGTGCCGCACCTGCGGCGCTTCAGTGCTTACGCGATTCGGACCCAGGCCTCGCGGCCTGGGCTAGCATGATGCGCGCCTCTGGCGCTACGCGGAGGCGACGAGAGAGAGTATGGCGACGAAGAAATCAGAGACGAAGCAGGGGTTTCGGTCGGGATTCGTGGCGATTATCGGGCGGCCGAATGCGGGGAAGTCCACGCTGGTGAACCGGCTGGTGGGGCAAAAGATTGCGATTGTGACGTCGAAACCGCAGACGACGCGGAACCGTATTCAAGGGATTCTGACAAAGTCCGAGGGGCAAATCGTGTTCATTGACACGCCAGGACTGCACGAGGGGAAGACGGCCCTGAACCGGCAGATGATGCGAGAAGTGTCGGCGGCGCTGGAGGGGATTGACGTCCTACTGATGATGGTGGATGCGAGCCGGACGCTGCCGCACGCGGACTCGATGCTGCTGGAACGCGCGGAGCGGTTTCGGGCGAAAACGATTCTGGCGTTGAACAAGGTGGATCGCGTGCCGAAGGCGAAACTGCTGCCGTTGATGGACGCGTTCAACAAAGCGTTTCCCTTTGCGGCGATCGTGCCGATTTCGGCGCTCAAGGGGGACGGGTGCGACGCGCTGGTGCAGGAGATTTTGAAGAATCTGCCGGAGGGGGAGCCGTATTTTGCCGAGGATGAAGTAACGGACCAGCCGGAACGGTTTCTGGCGGGCGAGATTATCCGGGAGAAGGCGATCCAATTGACGTATCACGAGGTGCCACACGCGCTGGCGGTGCGGATCGACACGTATGAGGAGACGCCGAAGCTGCTGCGGATTCATGCGACTTTGAACGTGGAACGGGATTCGCAGAAGAAGATTTTGATCGGGCACAAGGGCGAGATGTTGAAGCGGGTAGGAACGGAAGCCCGGAAGGAATTGGAGAAATTGCTGGGGACGAAGGTTTTTCTGGAGACCTATGTGAAGGTGGTGGCGGATTGGAGAGAGAACCCGAGCAAGGTGCGGGAATTGGATTGGCATGCGCAGCTGGAGGCGATTGCGGAGGGACAGGGTTCGGCGGAAGAGAAGGAATCGGAGGAAGAGGAAAGATAACGCCGAGAAACAGAGGGCGCAGAGTTTCGCGGAGAAGAGAAAGCCCGCACTGCGGAAACCGAGAAGCACTCGGCCCGCCAGCCTCTGGTTCAGTCGACAATCAGAAGGAGGTCGAGAGGGCCGGCATACCGCAGCACCGAAAAGAGGAAAGTTCAATGCGGGAGCAGCAATTCCGTTTGGGTACCACCTTTCTAAAGCATATCCGTCCCGCCGGAGCGTGCGCCGCCAAGGTCGGAGATGTACCTTGATTACGGAACGGCTATCGCGAGAATTCCTTAATTCGGGCCGTTTTGCCGAATCATCAGCTCACGGCTGATCTCAAGTGTCTCCGATTTATCCCCCGAGAAAGCGAAGTATCTCCCTTCGGACCTAAAGCCGATCGAACGGCTACTCTGCAGGGACTGGGCCCGTACTTCAAGAATTGAAGTCCTCGTGTTGCAGACCATCGAGGACGAGAAACCATAACCGATGAGCCTAGCGCGAGAGACGCGGCTTCTCGCTTAGGTTTGTTCAGCCTACCCCGCTGCCTCGAGGGGGGCTACTCCGGGGCGGCGATGCCCAGGGACTTCATTTTGCGGTAGAGGTGGGAGCGCTCGAGGCCGAGGGCGGAGGCGGTTTGCGTCATGTTCCAGCGGTGCTCTTGGAGCTTGCGGAGGATGAATTCGCGCTCGTAGGCGCTGCGGGCTTCGTGGAGCGTGGAGTAAGGTTGCTGGGGACTTTCGGCGACGCCGCGGAAGAGTTCGGGCGGCAAGTGGTGCGGTTCGATGCGGGACTGCGGGCAGACGATCACCAGGCGTTCGACAAGATTTCGTAATTCACGGACATTTCCGGGCCAAGGGTAGCGGAGAAGAATTTCCATCGCCGCGTCGGTGAGCTCGCGCGTCTTCTTACCGTACTCAGCGCTGAATTCAGCGAGGAAATAGCGAGCGAGGACGGGAATGTCTTCCTTGCGGTCACGCAGGGGCGGCACGAAAAAGGGGATCACGTTGAGGCGATAGAAGAGATCCTGGCGGAAGGCGCCGCGGGCGATTTCCTGTTCGAGATTTTTGTTGGTGGCGGCGATGACGCGGACGTCCACGTGGGTGGTCTGGTTGGAGCCGACGCGTTCGAAGCGTTGTTCTTCGAGGACGCGCAGGACTTTGGATTGCGTGCGGAGGCTCATGTCGCCGACTTCGTCGAGGAAGAGGGTGCCGCCGTCCGCCTTGGCGAACTTGCCGATTTTGTCTTCGCTGGCGCCGGTGAAGCTGCCTTTGACGTGGCCAAAGAGTTCGGATTCGATGAGCTCTTCGGGAATGGCGGCGCAATTGACTTCGACGAAGGCGCCTTTATTGCGCAGGCTGGCGGCGTGCAGGGAGCGGGCGACGAGTTCCTTGCCGGTGCCGCTTTCGCCAAAGATTAAGACGCGGCCGTTGGTGGGGGCGGTGACGGCGATCTGCTGGCGCAGGGCTTTCATGGGGACGCTGTCGCCGACGATGCGGTAGCGATGGCCGAGTTCGGTGCGGAGAAGCTGGTTTTCTTCCTGGAGGCGGCGCTGCTGGATGGCGTTGCGGACCAGGACGATGACTTTCTCGAGAGAGAGGGGCTTCTCGATGAAATCAAAGGCGCCTAGCTTGGTGGCGCGGACGGCGGTTTCAATGTTGCCGTGGCCAGAGATGATGATGACGAGCGGAGGCTGGGCAAGGCTCTGGATGCGGCTGAGGGCTTCCAGGCCGTCCATGCCGGGTAGCCAGACGTCGAGGAGGACGACGGAGAAGTCGTCCGCGGCGATGCGGTCGAGGGCGATTTCGGCGGACGCGACGGCTTCGACGGCGTAGTGCTCGTCGCGGAGGATGGAGCCGAGCGATTCGCGGATGCCGGCTTCGTCATCAACAATTAGAACGTGAGGTTGCGGCGCCATGAACAGGTGTCGAGTACAAAAGTAGCGCGAGTGGGGAGAAGAAGCAAAGAGGTAAAGAAGTAAGGAAGAAACGAGGTAAAGACGGAAATCAGAGCCACCGAAGCCGGCAGCAAACGCTGAATACCGATTAAGAGCATTCGCTGGAGACAGGTGCGGGGACATCGGCGACGGGGAGTTCGATGACGAAGCGGGAGCCGCGGGGAAGATTGTCTTCCATGCGGAGGGAACCGCCGTGCTCGGCGATGATGCGAGCGGAAATGGCGAGACCGAGTCCGGTGCCGCGATCCTTGGTGGAGAAGTGAGGGAGAAACAATTTGTCCTTGTCCTCGGGCGAGATTCCGATGCCGGTATCGGCGACGGAAATCTCGATCGTATCGGACTCCGGGCGCAGATGGGTGGCGACAGCGATTTCACGAAAGGATTCGCCTTCGAGCGCTTCGGCGGCGTTGTCGATCAGGTTGACGATGACGCTGCGGAGAAGCTGGCCATCGGCGCGGATGGCGGGGAGGTTACCTTCGAGAGAAGGTTTGAGCTGGATGCCATCGAGGCGGCCGGCGAAGAGCTTGAGGGCTTCCTGGACGGTGGTGTTGGCGTCGGTGGGCTGGAGGCGGGCGGTGGGGAAGCGGACGAACTGGGAGAACTCGTTGACGAGTGAAGAAAGGGTGGAGACTTCGCGGACGATGAGGCTGGCGCACTCCTGGGAGATGCGGGCGAGTTCGGGATCGAGCGGCACTTCGTGGGATTCGGCGCGGCGCTCGAGGAGATGGGTGAGGCGCTGCGCGGACAGTTGAATGGGCGTGAGGGGATTCTTGATTTCGTGGGCGATGCGGCGCGCGACTTCCTGCCAGGCGGCCGATTTCTGGGAGAGGAGCACTTCGGTGAGGTCGTCGAAAACGAGGACGTAGCCGGCGTTGGCGCGGCGGGCACCGAGGGAACTGACCGTGACGGCGAGATGGCGGACGCGGGCACTGACGATGACTTCGATTTCGCGGGTGACGACGCCCATGCGCAGGGCGCGGCGCATGAGAGCTTGTACGGTGCGATGAGCTTCCACGCCGAGGAGGGATTCGAGGGAGTCCACGGATTTGTCGCCGAGGTTGAACATGCGGGACAAGGCGGCGTTGGTACGCAGGATGGCGCCATCGGCGTCGAGGGAGATAACGCCCGCGGGAATATTTTCGAGGACGGTTTCCATGAGGTGGCGGCGACGCTCGAGTTCCTGGACGGCAAGCTGAAGGTTGCGGGTGAATTCGTCGATTTGTGAGCGGCTGTCGTGGAGTTGGGTGGTCATGGTGTTGAAGGAGCGCACGAGAACGCCCAACTCGTCCTGGACTTGCTCGGGGACCTGATACTCGAAATTTCCGGAGGACACTTCGCGGGTGCCCTCGGCGAGGGCTTGAATGGGCACGGTGACCTGCTTGGCGAGAAAGAGAGCAACCCACATGGCGGCGGAGAGAACGAGCAGAGTGAAGAAGAAGAGGACGAGAAGCATCTGGCGTTTCACGGCGCGAAGGTTCTGCTTCACGTTTTCGTATTCGCGGGTCTGATCCTGGATGACCTGCCAGCGCTGGAGGAAATCGGGGCCGGTGCGATACGCAGCGACGAGGGTTCCTGGTTCGGAAGGACCGAGCGAAACGGGAATGCGGCCTGCGAAGTAAGTGTTCTCCTTGGATTTCCAGACCTCGATACCGCTGGGCAGCGTGGTGACCAGACTGCCGCGTTCGCCATTGAATGCGCAGATGTCCCGGGAACGGTCTTCTCCCTGGTCGGCGCACACGACTCCACCTTTGACGAGGTTGCCGTGAGAGTCGAAAACCCAGACGGCGTCAAGGCCGAGGGAAAGGCTGTTCTCGAGGAACGATTGCGGGGGAGCGGCGAGATGCTGCGCGGCGGAGTAGGCGAGGGTGTGGAGGCGGGGGAGGGTGGCGCGGCCAAGCTCGGTGAGTAGCTTTTGAGTTTCCTCGGAGGCGATTTCGAGCGGGCGGGGGAACCAGCGACCTAGGGTGCGATTCAGCAGAGAATAGCTGACAAAGAACATGAAGATGATCGGAAGGAGCGAGATGGCCATCGCGCCGAGGACCATCTTGGTCTTGAAGCGTGCACCGAGCTGCACCTTGCTCTGCTCCATGCGCAGGCGAACGAAGCCGCGGATGAGGATGAGGCCGAAGATGAGCAGGGCGGCAGTGATGAAACTATTGACGGCGAACAGCGCGATGACTTCGCGCCAGGACTGCGGCTCAAAGGGCACGTCGAGCGAACCCATGGTAAAGACGGCGCCGAGGAGCAGAGTAACGAAGAGGCCACCGAGGCTGAGCTGGAGGCGGAGCTTGCCGGTGGAGGGGCTCATTGCGAACCCTCGACGGCGCGCGGGAGGAACGGGCGAAGCGCGCAAGTGGAGCAGAGGGGAGCGCGACGGCGGCAATGGTGCTTGCCGACATGGACGATGAGGGCGTGGTACTCGTTGAAGAGGCGAGGGTCATTGGGTAGACTCTGCTCGAACAGCCCTCGCACCCCTTCATAGGATTCGTTGCCCTGTGCGAGTTGATGCCGCTGCAGAATGCGCCGCGTGTAGGCGTCCACCACAAAGACCGGGTGATTCCCTGCGTAGAGAAGGATGGAGTCGGCAGTTTCGGGGCCGATTCCGTGTATCTGGAGGAGTTGTTCGCGAAGCTGCGCGGTGGGGGTGCGGAACATGGTCTTGAGCGAGCCGCGATAATTTTGGCACAGGAAGTTGAGGAACGCTTTGAGCTTACGGGCCTTTTGGCGGAAGTAGCCGGAGGGACGGATGAGGCGAGCGAGGCGGGGAAGCGAGATGGCGTGAATAGCGGCGGGAGTCAGAAGCGAAGCGTGGCGCAGGTTGGCGATGGCTTGCGCGGCGTTGGTCCATGAGGTGTTTTGGACGAGGATCGCCCCGACGATGATTTCGAAGGGAGAACGGCCGGGCCACCAGTGCTGCTCACCGTAGGACTGGAACAAGGCATCAAAATATTGGCCGAGGATGGGAAGCGGCGTGGGGGGGTGCAGAGGAAGCGAGTGTCGGAGACCCCAAGCAAGGCGATGCGGCGGGCGCGGGGAGGGAGAATCCGGCAAAGAGAGGCGAGTAGGCATCTCGTTCGGAAGATATCCACGGCCCGTCGGCAAGTCAAGGATGCGACACTGGCCGCGCTTCCTAGACCCTGTTCAACTGTACAGGTATTAGCGAATTCACAACGGGGGAGCAAAATGTGGCACCGGGGGCGGAGGCTCTTTGCTATGTTGAGCGTTGGGTGCACGAAATCCAGGGAGCGCTGCGGATGTCTGTCCGTTTAGGCGAGATTCTACTAAAGGAAAGCCTCATCACCCAGGACCAGCTGGATAAGGCGCTGGAGTTTCAGCGTTCGAACGGCGGGAAGCTGGGAAGTTGCCTGACGAAGATGGGGTTCATCACCGATGACGACATCACCGGTGTGCTTTCGCGGCAGTACGGCGTGCCCTCGATCAACCTGAAGTATTACGAGATTGATCCGAACGTCATCAAGCTGATCCCGCAAGACACGGCGCTGCGCTACCAGGTCGTGCCGTTGTCGCGCGTGGGTTCGGTGCTGACGATCGCGATGACCGATCCGACCAACGTCTTCGCGATGGACGACATCAAGTTCATGACCGGCTTCAACGTGGAGCCGGTGGTGGCGTCGGAATCGGCGATCGGGGAAGCGATCTCCAGGTTTTACGGCGGCGGGGCGTCGAGCCACGAGGAACTGAGCAACCTGATGAAGGACCTGGTCGAGGAAGACCAGGAGCTGGAGCTGGCGGCGGAAGAGCAAGAGATGGACGCGGCATCGCTTGAGAAGGCGGCCGAGGAAGCGCCCATCATCAAGCTGGTGAATCTGATCTTGACGGATTCGGTGAAGCGAGGAGCGAGCGACATTCACGTGGAGCCGTACGAGATGGAAATGCGGGTAAGGTTCCGCGTGGACGGCGTGCTGCAGACGGTGATGAATCCACCGCTGAAACTGCGGGACGCGATCACGAGCCGCATGAAGATCATGGCCAAACTGGACATCGCGGAGAAGCGGTTGCCGCAAGACGGCCGCATCATGATCAAGTACAAGGCGGACGGGAAGCGGAAAGAACTGGACTTCCGAGTTTCGACGGTGCCGACGCTCTATGGCGAAAAGATCGTGCTGCGGTTGTTGGACAAGGAAAACCTGCGGCTGGATATGACCAAGCTGGGTTTCGAGCCGGAATCGCTGAAGAAATTCGAGCGGAACATCCTGAAGCCGTACGGCATGGTGCTGGTGACCGGGCCGACGGGATCGGGCAAGACGAACACGCTGTACTCCTCGGTGGCGCGGTTAAACCAGGTGGATACGAACATCATGACCGCCGAGGACCCGGTTGAGTTTCAGCTGGCGGGCATCAACCAGGTGCAGATGAAAGAGCAGATCGGGCTGAACTTCGCGGCTGCACTGCGCGCGTTTTTGCGGCAAGACCCGAACATCATCCTGGTGGGAGAGATTCGCGATTTTGAAACGGCGGAAATCGGCGTGAAGGCGGCGTTGACGGGGCACTTGGTGCTTTCGACGCTGCACACGAACGACGCACCATCCACGATCAGCCGCTTGATGAACATGGGCATCGAGCCGTTCCTGGTGGCGACTTCGGTAAACCTGATCTGCGCGCAGCGCCTGGTGCGGCGGATTTGCGCGAACTGCAAGGAAGAGCTGGAAATTCCAGAGCAGGCGCTGATTGACGCAGGATACTCGCCGGAAGAGGCAAAGACAACGAAGATCTACCACGGCAAGGGCTGCTCGACGTGCAATAAGGGCGGGTATAAAGGACGAACGGGTTTGTACGAAGTGATGGAAATCAACGACGAACTGCGAGAGTTGGTCCTGGTGGGCGCCTCCGCGCTGGAATTGAAGAAGAAGGCCATCGAGCAGGGAATGATCACGCTGCGGCGGAGCGGGCTGATCAAGGTGGCGCTGGGGCAGACCACGATGGAAGAGGTTTTGCGCGAAACGGTATTGTAAAGCGGAAAGGGTGCACCGATGGCAGGGATAACATTGAGCGAGCTGCTCAAAAAGATGATCGAGATGGGGGGAAGCGACCTGCATATCACGACCAACAGCGCGCCGCGCGTGCGCGTGCACGGACACCTGCGCCCGCTGGACATGCCGCCGCTGACGGCGGCGGACACGAAATCGCTGGCGTACAGCGTGCTGACGGATGCGCAGAAGCATCGGTTCGAGGAGAACCTGGAGCTGGACTTTTCGTTCGGGCTGAAAAACCTGGCGCGCTTTCGCGGCAACGTATTTAATCAGCGGGGCGCGGTGGGCGCGGTGTTCCGTACGATTCCCTGGGAAATCAAGGGATTCGACGCACTGGGATTGCCGACGGTGGTGCGCGGACTGTGCGACAAGCCGCGCGGACTGGTGCTGGTGACCGGGCCGACGGGATCGGGGAAATCCACGACGTTGGCGGCGATGCTGGACAAGATCAACGCCGAGCGCGAAGAGCACATGATCACGATTGAAGACCCGATCGAGTTCCTGCACAACCACAAGAAGTGCCTGGTGAACCAGCGCGAAGTCCACGCGGACACACACTCGTTCGCGAACTCGCTGCGCGCGGCGTTGCGCGAAGACCCCGACGTGGTGCTGATCGGCGAAATGCGCGACCTGGAAACGATCGAATCGGCGCTGCGGATCGCGGAAACGGGCCACTTGACGTTTGCGACGCTGCACACGAACTCGGCGGCGTCCACGATCAACCGCATTATCGACGTGTTTCCGGCGCACCAGCAGCCGCAGATTCGCGCGCAGCTCTCGATGGTGCTGGAAGGGATTCTGTGCCAATCGCTGCTGCCGCGATCGGATGGCCGGGGCCGAGCGATGATCATGGAAGTGCTTATCCCGACGCCCGCGATTCGCAACCTGATTCGCGAAGACAAGATTCACCAGATCTATTCGGCGATGCAGACGGGAACGGGACAGACGGGGATGCAGACATTTAACCAGGGCCTGGCGAACGCGTATTTCCAGAAGATGATCACGCTGGATGTAGCGACATCGCGGTCGTCGAACCCCGACGAATTGCAGGACATGATCAATCGCGGTGTGTCGTCGTCGCCGTCGGGTGGCAAAGCGCCGGCGGGACGGAGTCCCGTGGGGGCAAAGCACTAGGGGAAGAGATTCGATAGCGGGAAGGAATCGAAGAATTTCGACCGCTGAGGAGGAACAGTCATGCCGGTCTTTACATATCGAGGTACGAACCGCTCGGGAGCATCCGTGGCGGGGGAGATGACCGCCACGAGCAAGACGGAGCTGCAGTCGCTCCTGCGGCGGCAGCAGATCACGCCAACGAAGATGTCGGAGAAGGGCAAGGAGTTCAACCTGCCCACATTCGGCGGGGGCGTGACGTCGAAGGAACTGGCGGTGTTCACGCGGCAGTTCTCGGTGATGATCGACGCCGGTTTGCCGCTGGTGCAGTGTCTGGAAATCCTGGCGAGCCAGCAGGAGAACAAGCTGTTTCAAAAAGTGCTGACGGGCACACGCGGCGCGGTGGAAAGCGGCAGCACGCTTTCCGCGGCGATGAAGCAGTACCCAAAGGTGTTCGATCCGCTCTACAGCAACATGGTGGAAGCAGGCGAGACGGGCGGTATTCTGGACACCATTCTGCAGCGCTTGTCTTCGTACATTGAAAAGAACGTGAAGTTGAAGGCGGCGGTGAAATCGGCGCTGATTTACCCCATCGGCGTCTTGAGTATCGCAGCGGGGGTGATCACGCTGCTGTTGTGGAAGGTGGTGCCGATTTTCGCGACGTTGTTCGCCGGCTTGGGTGTGGATTTGCCGCTGCCGACCAAAATCGTCATCGCGTTGAGCAACTTCGTGGGCAGTATTTTCGGGTTCCTGATTGTGGTGGGCATCGCCGCGATCATCGTCGGCTTGAAAATCTGGTACGGAACGCCGGGGGGGCGATACGCGATTGACGCGACGACCCTGAAGCTGCCGGTGCTGGGAATGCTGTTGCGAAAGATCGCCGTGGCGCGTTTCACGCGCACGCTCGGAACGCTGATTTCCTCGGGCGTGCCGATTCTGGAAGGATTGGACATCACGGCGAAGACATCGGGCAACGCGGTGGTGGAAAGATCGCTGTTCCAGGTGCGGAAGTCGCTGGAAGAAGGCAAATCGCTGACCGAACCGCTGAAGGAATCGAGTGTGTTCCCCGGGATGGTGACGCAGATGATATCCGTGGGCGAACAGACGGGTGCGATGGACGCGATGCTGCAAAAGATCGCGGACTTTTACGAGGACGAAGTGGACGTGGCGGTGAAAGACCTGCTGACCGCACTGGAACCAATCATGATCGTATTCCTAGGCCTGGTGGTCGGAGGCGTCGTGATTTCGATGTATTTGCCACTGTTCACCTTGATCGGCAAGCTGTCCGGACACTAAGAAGAGTGGGAGCGAGGAAGTGGAGGACAGGGAGACACCGCCTGTCCTCCATTTTTGTTTAAGATGGAATTGGGGAAGAGCGTGCAGAAAGTGGGGCTGGCGCTCGGGGCATGGAACAGTCGCTAAATCGCCGCGAATGGGTGGACTGGCTGACGCGGGTCCGCCTGTTGCTGATCGCCCTGATCCTGGGAGTCGGGGTGGTGTGGCCGCAGTACATACCGACGCAAGCAGCGCCGCGGTACTTTCTAACCATCGTAATTCTGTGGATCACCATCGGTATCTTGCACCTGATCTTGGTGCGGCTGCTGCCGGGAGCGTCGTGGCTGGGGAGCCTGCAAGTATCGTGCGACGTGGTGATGGTCAGCGGAATCGTGTACGCGACCGGACTGCAGGACAGCACTTTTACGTTGTTGTACCTGCTGGTGGTCATCGTCGCGAGCATTTTGTTCAGCCGAAGAGGAGCGTTCGTTACCGCGGCGGCGTGCGTGGTGGCCCTGGCGACACTGACGGCGCTGGTGCACTTCGGGAAATTGCCGCAGACTTCGGCGGCGGCGCCGACGTTAGACGGCCTGCGGATGTGGTTCCTGAGCAACTCCTTCGGGTTTTTAGCGATCGCGTATCTGGCGAGCCTGCTGGCGCATTCGCTGCGGTCGAAAAGCACGGAACTCGAGGAGAAGCGGGAAGAGTTGCTGGAACTGCAGGACTTCACCTCGGACATTATTCATTCCATGCGCGGCGGTCTGGTGACGACGGATCTGGAAGGGCGAATCGTGCTGCTGAACCGGACGGGCGAGGAGATTCTGGGAAGGACGTTCGCGGATCTACGGGGGCGGCAGATTGGGGAGATCAGCGAGGAATTCTGGCAGAAGGAAGTGTCGTTGGGCACGGACAAGCTGTCGTTGCGGCGGGAGATCGAGGTGCGGGTTCCAGGCGGACAGAAGCGGTTCTTGGGCATATCGGTTTCACCGCTGCGGACACGGGACGCGCAGCGGAGCGGGTACGTCTTCAACTTCCAGGACCTGACAGAGTTGCGGCGACTGGAACAAGAAGTGGCGACGAAGGAGCGGATGGCGGCGGTGGGGCGATTATCGGCGGCGATTGCGCATGAAATCCGGCAACCGTTGACGGCGATGGCCGGGGCGGTGAAGGAACTGGCACGCCTGGTGCCGCTCGAAGAAGACGAAAAACACCTGGTGAACATTGTGAGCCGCGAATCGGAGCGGCTGAACCAGATCATTACAGACTTTCTAAACTTCTCGCGCGAGAAGTCGTTCGCGTTCGAAGAGACCGACGTACGGCCGCTGCTGGACGAAACTCTACTGCTCCTGGAGCGCAAGCCGGGAGCGGAGCAGAAGCTGCGAATCGTGCGCGCCTTCAACGGGATTTCGGCCGTGGCGCGCGTCGATGCCAACAAGATCAAGCAGGTGTTCTGGAACCTATGCGACAACGCGATGCGGGCGATGCCGCAGGGCGGGACACTGACGGTGGGGATCGAACACGCGCCGGACTGGCTGAAGATCAGCTTCCGGGACACGGGCATCGGGTTGGATCCGCAACAGCGGGCGAAGATATTCGAGCCGCTGCAATCGAATTTCGAGGGGGGCACAGGCCTGGGGCTGGCGATCGTGTATCAGATCATTCAGGCGCACAACGGGCGCGTGACGGTGCACAGCGAAAAAGAGAAAGGCGCGGAGTTCGTGGTAGAACTCCCGCGCATTGAATGAGGCGTTATGCAAGCTACGAAAACGGCGGCACGAGAGGCGAAAAAAGAGGCGGCGCACATCCTGGTGGTGGACGACGAAAAGTCGTTGTGCGAACTGCTGGAGATTACCTTCCGGAAGGAAGGGCACCGCGTGGAGCTGGCCAACAACGTGGAGGCGGCGCGGCGGAAGCTGGAAGGATCGCTCTTCGACATCGTGATTTCGGATATCCGGATGCCGGGCGGGAGCGGGCTGGATTTATTGCGGTTTACGAAAGAGGTCGCCCCGGATTCGTTTTTCCTGCTGATGACGGCGCTGCCGGATCTGGACACCGCGGTGGACGCGCTGAATTCGGGGGCGGACCGGTTTGTGATCAAGGACCACAATTATGTGGACCAGTTGCGGCGGGCGGTATCGGAGGTTTCCGAGAGCCTGAAGTGGAGAAACGAAGCGGGATATTTGCGGCGGGAATTGCGGCGGCTAACGGGCCTCGACAACATCATCGGGCAAAGCCCGAAGATGAAGGCGATTTTCGACCTGATCCAGACGGTGGCGCCACAGAACAGCCGCGTGCTGATCACGGGAGAGAGCGGAACGGGCAAGGAGCTGGTGGCACGAGCGATTCACGAGAACAGCGCGCGGGCGCAGACGCCGTTCATCACGATCAACTGCGGCGCGTTTCCGGAGACGCTACTGGAATCGGAACTGTTCGGATACGTGAAGGGGGCGTTCACGGGGGCGAACGAGAACCGACGGGGGCTGTTCCAGGCGTCCCACGGCGGCACGCTGTTCATGGACGAAATCGGCAACATGAACCAGGCGATGCAGGTGAAGCTCTACCGCGTGTTGCAGGAGGGAAAAGTGCGGCCGCTGGGGAGCACGGAAGAGATTGACGTGGACGTGCGCGTAATTGCGGCGACGAACAAGGACCTGGAAAAGGCGATTACGGCGGGGGAGTTCCGGGAAGATTTGTTTTACCGGTTAAGCGTGATTCCGATACACGTGCCGGCGTTGCGGGAGAGGCGGGAAGACATTCCAATGCTCGCGCGCCATTTTCTGGAGAGGTTCCGGACGGAAATGGAGAAGCCGGTGCACGGAATTTCGCCGGAGGCGATGAGCTTGCTGGAATCGTACGATTGGCCGGGGAATGTGCGGGAACTGGAAAACACCATCGAACGAGCGGTGGCGCTGGAGGGCGGAGCGGAGATCAGCGCGCGGGTGCTGCCGGAACGCGTCAACGGTGTGAGTCCGGCGGTGGCGGCTTCGCTGGACCATGGCGACGGGGTGCAGATTCCGGAAGAGGGAATCGATTTCGAACAGGTGGTGGCGGGGACAGAGCGGCGCTACCTACAAGCGGCGCTGGCGAAGGCCGACGGCGTTCGGACGAAGGCGGCGGAAGTGCTGAAGATCAGTTACCGGTCGTTCCGGCATTACGCGAAGAAGCACAATTTGTAAATTGGGCCGCGGGCGCAGCGGTGAGCTGGCGACAACTCGTATGAATGAGATGAACGACAATGCGGGGAGGGAAGGACCGGTGGATGCGACGGCGGCACGGTGGCTGCTGAGCATGGTTGTGGCAGGCGCGCTGTTGTGGGTGGCTTCGCGAAAGACGTTTTATGGGGATTCGATCTCATCGGTGTTCTTGTCGGTGGCGCTGTTCAGCATCTTCTTGATTTTGCTGCGGACGCGCATCCACTGGAAAGAGCTGTCAGGCGTAGGAATGGGCGCAGGGCTGATTTATTGGCTCGATGTGGGCTTGCTCGGGTACAAGGAAAGCTGGCCGGTGTTCTTTTCCTGCATAGGAATTGCGGCGCTAGGAGTGCTGGCGCTGAGGACGATCTGGTCGCCGGAGAGTGAACGGCGGACAAGCGCGCTGACGCTGAGCGCGGCGTTTTTGTTTGTGGCGTCGGAATGGTGCGCGGGATATTTTCTGATGTGGGGGGAGTCGGCGCGGCCGCGAACGCTGGACCTCTATCTCTATTCGTTCGATGCAAGCCTGGGCGTGCAGCCGGCGGTGGTGATGGGGCAGTGGTTTGCAAGGGTGCCGTGGTTCGCGATTGTCAGCCAGATTGTGTACCTGTCGCTGCCAGTGGCGATGGGGCTGACGTTTGCCGGATGCGTGCGGAGATCGAGGAAGCAGGCGATAGCGGCGGTGGTGGCGTTCCTGATCACCGGCCCAATCGGGGCGTGCTTTTACACGATGTTTCCGGCGCTGGGGCCAGTGCATATTCTGAACGCGAGTTTTCCGTGGCACGCGTTGACGATGGAACAGGCGAAGCGGTTGGCGCTGCAGCCGATTGCGGTGCCGGGGCCGCGGAATGCCATTCCCTCGTTGCATGCGGCCTGGATTTTTCTGGTGTTCTGGTTTGCGTGGCGGCTGTCGCTGGCGGAGCGGATCGCGGCGGGATTCTTCGTGTTCTTTACGCTGTGCGCGACACTCGGGACGGGAGAACACTATTTTGTTGACCTGGTGGTGGCGGCGCCGTTCGGATTGCTGATTCTGGCGGTGACCAGCGGGCTGGTGGGCAAATGGCGGCGCGAATTATGGGCGCCGCTGGTGGGCGGATTGGGCATGACGCTGGCGTGGTTTGGGCTGTTGCGCTACGCGGCACCCGTGTTTCGGTTGACGCCGGTGATCCCGTGGGCGTTCTGCCTGGCGACTCTGGGGGCGAGCGGCTATATATTGAAGACATTCGACGAGGAGCCGAAAGAAGCACTGGAGAGCGCCGCGGAGGAGCAGGAGAGGGGGCTGCCGGAAGCGCAGGCGGGGCTGTGACGGTTTGTGTCACTTTTTTTAGCCGGAAAATGTTGTTTTGAGGGAATTGAGCCGCCCGGGAAGGTTTACAGTACGAAATTGTGACTGCCGACCATTTGCTAAACATTGTAAATGCAATAGTATGCGAGCAGTTTCCGGGATGGAAACCGGGCGGGAGGGGATGGCATGAGCCGTGCATATTTCCCCGTCGTGCTCTGGCACTATAGACATTCTCTCAAGGAGATCTCATGAAGAAGCAGAAGGGTTTCTCTCTTATCGAGTTGCTGATCGTCGTGGCGATCATTCTGATCATCGCGGCCATCGCAATTCCGAACTTGCTGAAGTCGAAGATGGCTGCGAACGAATCGTCCGCGGTCGGTTCGCTTCGCACGATCAACACGGGTGAAGTGACGTATGCGGCTTCCTGCCCGGCCATCGGGTTTTCGGTGTCGCTTGCGGAACTGAACACTGGCGCGGCTTGCGCCGGTGGTGCAGGCATCATTGACAACGTTCTGTCGGCGGGCAGCAAGAGCGGCTACACGTTCGTGTACACCCCGGCGACGAACGGCGCCACGACCAACACTTCGTATGTTGCGAATGCCACGCCCCAGACGCTCGGCGTGACTGGTCAGCGCATGTTCTGCACGGACCAGACTGGTGTGATTCGCTACGACGTTGCCGGAACGGCTTGTGCGGTTCCAGCAGTCGGCGCGACGACTGGCGGCAGCCCGGCGTTGCAGTAAGCCGGCTAAGTCAGACGCAGAGTTCGAAGAATGGAGCGCGGAGGAAAACTCCGCGCTCCATTTGCTTTTGTGGGGCGCTCTCACGGGACATAACGGGGACCAATTAGGATTGAGCACAAAGTGTCAAGAGCGAGGCAGAGATCGTCACTTTTTGTCGAGGGCAGTTTGGAGCCAATTGTGGGGTGGCGTATGTATTTGAATTCGAAAGAATTAAAACGCGAGAAGGTCTTGAAGAATGGCACGGAGAGTGCTGTAATCAGCCTTGACTGGCGGAAGAAAATCACACAAGAACGAAAAGGACAAGTGGGGCTTCCAATGAGGAGAAGGCAGAGAGGATTTTCGCTAATCGAACTGCTGATCGTGGTGGCAATTATCCTGATCATTGCGGCCATTGCGATTCCCAATTTCCTCCGCGCCAAGATGTCCGCGAATGAAGCCAGCGCGGTGTCTTCGATTCACGCGATTAACACGGCGGAAATCGCCTATTCGAGCGCGAACCCGCTGATCGGATTTTCAGCGGCTTTGGTGGATCTGGGGCCCGCGGGCGGGCAATATATTGATTCGGTCCTGGCGAGCGGCACCAAGAGCGGCTATGTATTCACGTACGTGGCGCAAGGAACCGCACCGTACCAGTTCTACAAATTAAACGCGGATCCGCAAATTCGCAATGTTACCGGCGCACGAAGCTTTTATAGCGACGCGCAAAACGAGACCCATTACAACGAATCTGCGGTGGCAGGTCCGGGAGACCCGGCTCTGCAATAGCGGGATTTTGTCCGCGGCCGGTGAACCTGTTAGAGTCTTGCTGTAATGCGCCTCATGGCCATCCTGGCGGTCTGTAGTATTTCTTTGGCCGCGGGTCACTCCGCATCCCTGCAACAACTGGAGCAGAAATATCGGGCGGCAGCCACGCTGCAGGCCACGTTCCTTGAGCGGTATTCAGAGAACGGGGTGCAGGTGAGGGTGGAGTCCGGAACGGCGTACTTCCAGAGGCCGGGGAAGATGCGCTGGGAGTACAAGGAACCGGAAAAGAGCGTATTTTTAGTGGATGGGAAGTATGTGTGGTTTTATGCGCCGGCGGATCATACGGCGACGCGGATGCCCGCCAAGAAAAGCGAGGATTGGCGGACGCCGATCACTTTCCTGACAACCGGGATGAAACTTTCGCGCATCTGTTCGAGTGTGGAAGCGGCGAACGACCTGAAGGCGTCGCGAGCGGGGAACACGGTTTACCGGTGCGTGTTGCGTGGGGCCGAGAGCGAGCCAGGGGAGCGGCCGGAGACGGTGCTGTTTGAGGCGACGCCGGAGAACGAGCTGGCACGGATCGTGGCGCCGCAGCAGGGCGGGATGCAAATCGAATTCGAGTTCAAGAATTGGGAGTGGAACCCGGCGCTGCCTAAGGAGCTGTTTGCGTTTGAGCCACCGCCCGATACGGTGATCGTAAATGGGGTGCTACCGGAGGCGCCGGGGATGCGTCAGTAGGAGTGTAGGGAAGTCTATCCCCAAGGGCACCATGGAGTTGACTCAGGAAACCCACCAGCCGCAGTCCTTTTTGGGGTACTCTCCGGATGAGGTAAACTAAAGGCCTATGGGGGAGTTTGTCTGCCGCGTAGCCGACGCCAACGGGCGAGTCTTCTCGCACGTGGAGGCCGCCGCGAGTGTCGAAGAAGCCCGGCAGAAGATGACGGATCGCGGGCTGTACATCTATTCGGTACAGTCGCGGAACAGCCTCCTCAGCGGGCTGCTGGGATTCCGTAAGGAACGGAAGATCGGCGGCAACGACTTCCTGATTCTCAACCAACAATTCAATACCCTGATCAAGGCGGGCTTGCCGATCCTGAAGGCACTGGACCTGCTGGCGACGCGCGCGACGGCGCCCAAATTACGGCCGGTCCTGACGCAAATTCGCGACCGCGTGAGGGAAGGGAAATCGCTCTCCGAGGCGGTGGACGAGGCGGGGGTATTTTCGAAGGTGTATTCGACGGCAATTCTGGCGGGGGAAAAGAGCGGCAACCTATCCGGGGTGCTGGAATATTACATTGCGTACCAAAAGGTGAGCACCGGGGTTAAGAAGAAGATTGTGGCCTCGCTGGCGTATCCGGCGTTGCTGGTAATCGTGGCGATCTGTATCGTGAGCTACCTGGTAACGGCGGTGGTGCCGAAGTTCGCGACGCTATACCGGGATTTGGGAGTGCCGCTGCCGGGACCGACGCGGATGCTGCTGACGATTACGGTGGATTACCGGAACTACATCCTGGGAGCATTCGCGGTGTTTCTCCTGGCGGTGGTAGCGACGTTTTTCTGGTCGCGTAGCGAAGAGGGTGGAGTAGTGGTGGACCGGGCGGTGTTCAAGCTGCCGCTGCTGGGTGACACGTTGCTGAAGTTTCAGGCTTCGCAGTTTTGCCGGACGCTGGCGACATTGCTGACCGGCGGGACGCCGCTGGTGGCGGCGCTGCAGACGGCGTCGGAATCCATCACCAGCCGGCTGGTGCGGGGCTCGGTGAACCGCGCGACGCAGATGGTGAAAGAAGGCGATTCGCTGCATGGGGCGCTGTCGACGGGCAAAATCATGCCGGTGTTGGCCCTGGACATGATCGAAGTTGGCGAATCGAGCGGCGCACTGGCGCCGATGCTGAACAGCGTTGCTGAGTTTTATGAAGATGAGGTGAGCCTGCGGCTGGGAGCGCTGGTTTCGCTGATCGAACCGGTTATTCTTATATTTATGGGGCTTTTGGTAGCCTTCATCCTGATCTCCCTATATCTGCCGATATTCTCGTTCTCGGTGAACGGAAACACGGGAGGGAGTTAAGGCAAAGAGCGTATGGCGACGACGGACTCCAACCTGCGTGACCCGGGCCTGCCCGGCGACGGTCCGACAGACCTGAGCCAAGAGCGCGAGGTGGCGCGGAAGCTCGCGGAGCGATACCGGTGCGGGTTCATTGACCTTGCGGAGCAGCGCATCGACCCGGAACTTTTCCGGACGATTCCGGCGGACCTGATGTTCCGTTACAACTTCGTGCCGCTGGTGGCAAACAACAACACGCTGGTGATCGCGGTGGCCGATCCGGGCATGGTGATACTGAGCGACGAGTTGCCGCTGTTGCTGGGAAAGAAGCTGGCCTACAAGGTGGCCACAGCGCGACAGATTGGCGACCTGCTGAAGCGGACGGAGCAGTCGCAGCGCGTGCTGGAGCAGGCTACGGAAGCGTTCACGCTGCAGGTCTCGAAAGAAGACGAAGATGCCGACGAGACAATTTCCGGCGACCGGTTGACAAGGGATACAACGGTCAGCCCGGTGGTCCGCCTGGTGGAAACAATCATCTTCACCGCGCTGGAGCGGCGTGCGAGCGACATCCACATTGAGGCGCGGGACACGGAAGTGGCGGTGAAATACCGCATTGACGGCGTGCTGCAGCACGCCATGCAGCCGATCGCGAAGGAATGGCATTCGACGGTGCTATCGCGCATCAAGGTGCTGAGCGAACTCGACATCGCGGAGCGGCGCGTGCCACAGGACGGGCGCTTCCGGGTGAAATACAAGGGCCGCTATATTGACCTGCGCGTTTCGATCATGCCGGCGAACCACGGCGAGGATGCGGTGCTGCGCGTGCTGGACAAAGAGACGCTCTCGGAGAAATTCCAGAACCTCAGCCTGGACGTAGTGGGCTTTTCGCAGGACGAGACGAAACGCTTCCGGCGATACATCCGCGAGCCGTACGGCATGGTACTGGTGACGGGGCCGACGGGGTCTGGCAAGACGACGACGCTCTACGCGGCAATCAACGAAATCAAGACCGACGAAGACAAGATCATCACGATCGAGGATCCCGTCGAATATCAACTTAAGGGCATTACGCAGATCCCGGTCAACGAAAAGAAGGGGCTGACGTTTGCGCGCGGGTTACGATCGATTCTGCGCCACGACCCGGACAAGATCATGGTGGGGGAAATCCGCGACCAGGAGACGGCGCAAATCGCGATTCAATCGGCGCTGACGGGGCACCTGGTGTTCACGACGGTGCATGCGAACAACGTGACGGACGTGATCGGGCGGTTCATTAACATGGGTGTGGAGCCGTACAACTTCGTTTCGGCGCTGAACTGCATTATGGCGCAGCGCTTGGTGCGCCTGATCTGCCCCAACTGCAAGCGGCCAAAGAAATATACGCCCGAGGAGTTGCGCGAGTCGGGAATCGATCCCAACAAGATGGCGGACTTCGTGTTCATGGAAGGGGTGGGGTGCCTGGAGTGCTCGGGAACGGGCTATCACGGGCGTACAGCGATCTGCGAATTGCTGGACTTGAGCGACCACATCCGCGAAATGATCGTGGGGAGGCGTCCGACCTCGGAAATCAAGCGCGCAGCGATTGAGGAAGGTATGATCACGCTGCGTGAAAGCGGCCTGCTGAAGGTGAAGACCGGCATGACAACGTTACGGGAAATCAACAAGGTGACCTTCGTTGAGTAGCGTGAGCACCCAACGGACGGGACCGCGAAAGGCGGGGCTATTCCACCGGCTGGAGCGGTGGCTGGAGGCGACACCGCATCCGGGCCTGGCGATCGAAATTGCTCCGGAGCGAGTTGCCGCAGCACGGTTTTCGAGGGCGGGGTCGGTGGAAGGATTTGCGGTAGAAGCGCTGCCGGCGGGAGCGGTTGTGCCGTCGGCGATTGAGACGAACATCGTGAATGCGGCGGCGGTGAAGACGGCAATGTCGAATCTGGCGCAGACGCTGAAGATGAAGGACGAGGACGCGGCGCTGCTGGTGCCCGATCCTGTGATTCGCGTGTTCGTGCAACACTTTGACGAATTTCCGCGCTCGGCGGAAGAAGCGACGCCAATGCTGCGGTGGAAGCTGAAGAAGAGCGTCCCGTTCGAGGTGGACGAGACCTTGCTGTCATTCATGCGGCAGCAGCCGAGGGGCGACGGCGTGGACGTGGTGACCGCGATTGCGCGGCTGCGAATCATCAAGGAATACGAAGCGATGCTGGATGGAATCGACGTGCGGCCGGGAGTGGTGCTGAGCTCGACGCTGGCCGCGATTTCGCTGCTGGAAGATCACAAGCCGACGCTGCTGGCGCGACTTTCGGGAACGTCGTTGACGACGGCGATTGTGCGGGAAGGCGTTCTGGCGGGATACCGCTGTACGGAGCTCCCCGCCGCGGTGTCGCAGATTACGCCGCAAATGTTGCTGGAGGAAGTGTTTCCCCTCGCGGCGTACTACCAGGACACCTGGCAGGAGGGCATTCAAGCCGTGCGGGTGGCGGGCCTGGCGCGACGCCTGCCGGAGTTTGTGCGACCGCTGCAGGATGAGTTTCAGTGCGACGTGGGATCGCTGCTGAATTCGGCGATTTCCGAGGGCCGCCTGCAGAGCGACGCACGGCCGCTGGCGGACCGGGAACTTGAGGGGTTGGTCGGTTGGATGATGCACCGGGATTAGAGAAGAGGGAAGCACCAAGGCTATGTACGCTCGATTAAATCTCGCGACGCGGCCGCTGATCAGCGAGCGGCGATTTTTTGCGGCGACGGCCACGCTGGGAGCGCTGGGCTTGGTGTTGCTGGTCGTGCTGGGGTGGCGCTTCCACACAGTGCGGCAGCAGGACGCGAATTTCCGCGCACGGAGCGGCAGAGTGGAGCAAGAAATGGCGAAGGTCAGCCAGCAGCGATCCGACCTGGAGAAGTATTTCGCGCAGCAGCAGGCGGCGGGTTTTCAGGAGAACGCGAAATTCGTGGTGGGCGTGCTGGAAGCGCGCAGCATCAATTGGACGCAGATGTTCATGGACCTGGAGAAGACGTTGCCGCCGGGCGTACACGTGCTGCACATCGAGCCGAAGCTGGAGAACGGAGTGGTGTCGGTACACTTCGTTGTGGGAGCTATGAACCAGGAGGCGAAACTGAAGCTGCTGAGGGCGTTCGAAAATTCGCCCGCGTTCGCGCGGGTGGAAGTTCTTTCCGAACACACGGAGACGCGAGCTGGCGCCGATCCATTGACCATTGAATTTGAGGCGGAATATCCGAACAGCTGACCATGAAAAAAATGGGGACCAAAAAGACGATGATCCTGGCGGCGGTGGGACTGCTGTTCGTGCTGGATGGCGCGCTAGCCTACTACAACGCGAAATTGAGCAAACAGGACGAAAATCCGGAACAACTGCTGAAGTTGCGAACGAGGGATCTCTCGCTGATGAAGGCGGACGTGGAACGAGCGGAGAAAATCAAGGCCGACATGCCGGCGGTGCAGAAATACTTCGGGCAATTTGAAGGCACCTTGCCGCCTCCGGGCAAGGGCTATTCGGTGATCTCGCAGGAATTCGACGAGATTTCGCGCGAGACGCGCGTGCAGGTGGAAGGGCTGAAATTCCGGCAGTCGGACGTGAAGGGGCGGGACGTAGACAAGCTGGAAGTCCAAGCGACGCTTAGCGGCGACTACCCAGGGATCGTGCGGTTCCTGAACCGGCTGCAGCGTTCGAAGAACCTGTACATCGTGGACGAGCTGGGGCTCGATTCGGTGACCTCGACGGGGCCCAGTGCAGCGTCCCCAGGCATGGTGAAAGTGGAATTGCATTTGCGATCGTATTTCCGGAAGGCGTGATGGCGCAGACGAAACAACAGAAGGAGTTGATGGTTCTGGGCGTGTTGGTGGTGCTGGCCGGAGCACTTTGGTACATGTATTTCGGGCGCTCGACGAAGCGGGGTTCCGGGGTCACGGCGGGTGGGGGGTATACGGAGATAAATGCGAAGGATTACCGCAGCGTGCTGATTGATCTGGAGAAGACCCAGAAGACGGAATATAAGAGCTCAGGGCGGAACATATTTGTGATCGGGCCGATGCCCGTCGAAGAGGTGAAGCAGGGACCGGTGAAGGTGGCATTCCGCAACGTTGGCCCGATGCCGCCGCCACCGCCGCCTCCTGCGCAGCTGCCGATGGTGTTTTTCGGGTACGGCACGGTGCCGACGGGAGGGCCGCGGCAGGCGTTTCTGAAGGATGACAACGGCGATGACGTGCACATCGTGAGCGAGGGCGACGTACTGCTAAATCACATCCGCATTCTGCACATCGGGAACGAGCGGCTGGATTTTGTGGACATCAATACCGGACAGAAGGGTTCGAAGGCTCTGGAGGCGCCCCCGGCGGCATGAAGCGAGCACGTCCAATCCGGGGGAAGCGCGCGGGGCAGGAAGGCTACGCACTGGTGCTGGCGGTTTTCCTGCTGGCGCTGGTGGTAGTTTCGCTGGCTACCGTTACGCCGAACATCCTGATTAACGGACGGCGCGAAAAAGAAGAAGAGATGATCTGGCGGGGAAAGCAGTACGTGCGGGGGATCCGGCTGTACGTGCGCTACTACCAGATGCATGGCGGCCAAACGCGGTTTCCGACTTCCATGGACGACCTGGTAAAGAACAACGTGGGGATCCGGTTCATGCGGCAGGCGTACAAGGATCCGATGAACATGAAGGATGGATCTTGGCGTTTCATTTATGTGGGACCCAACGGGCAATTAATCGGAAGTTTGAAGGAGCATGCGCTGGGATCGGTGAGTGCGGGGGTTGGCGGCACAAGCGCGGGAGGATTTGGGTCCTTGTTCGGCGGGAGCGGGCAGGGCGCAGGGAATTCGGGGGCGCAGAATTCGTCGTTTGGGAGTTCGGGGTTCGGCGGGTCTTCCTTCGGGAATAGTTCTTCTGGCAACAGTTCTTTCGGGAACAGTTCGTTCGGAAATTCAACCGCAAATACAGGTATGACTCCGGGCCAAGCGGGAACGAATTCCAACGCTGCTGCGCCGGCGGACGCACCGAGTGGAGACAACCCGCAAGGGACCGATGCGATGTCGACCCCACAAGCGATTCAGACAGCGGACGTGACGTCGGATATTGTCGGTGGAAATATCATCGGGGTTGGCAGCAAGGTGAACCAAAAATCGGTGATCTGGTACGACAAGGCGAAGAATTACCGGCAATTCGAGTTTATCTGGGATCCTTCGAAAGAGCCAATCAACGGTGGAACGAACTCGGGGGTGGTCGGGGTTCCGCCGCAAGTGCCGCAGAATGGTAGCAATTCGATCTTCAGCAGTCCCGGAGGGGCGAGCACATTCGGGCAGGGCAACAACGGAACCAATGCGAATCCGGGGCAAAACGGGACGCCGGATCAGCCGCCGCCGGGGCAACAATCGCCCAATCCGCAGTAAGTCCTCGAATCTTCCGCGATCCAAATCCGGAAGAAAGTTAGCTCACAAAGAAAATCAGACGGAACGCGAGAAATTGTCCGGGCTTTGAACCCCGTTTCGCCCGGAGTTATTTGCCGGCGCTAAATCGCCTGCCCTTTATCCAATGCTTCTGAGGGGACTTCCAATCAACTTCCTGCGTTGGTTTGCAAAGCGGCGGCGGGGCCGGAGGCTTCGGCTTTCAGTTTGGCGTAGGTCTTGGTGATGCGCTGCACGTACTTCATCGTTTCGAGGTAGGGAGGGACGCGGCGACCGTATTTATCCACGGTTTCGGGGCCGGCGTTGTAGGCGGCGAGGGCCAGAGTGAGATTGTTGCGGTACTTCGCCAGCAAGCTGCGGAGATACAGCGTGCCGCCGTTGATGTTCTGCTCCGGGTCGAAGGAGTCACTAACGCCGAGGGATTGCGCAGTCTGCGGCATGAGTTGCATCAAGCCGCGCGCATTTTTTGGCGAGACTGCTTTGGGATTGAAATTCGACTCGATGGAAATGACGGAGTGGATGAGATCGGGGTCGAGATGATAGCGCGCGGCGGCGGCAAGGATGAGTTTCTGGAACGGAGTCTTGTCGGTGAGGGGCGGCGTGTTGGGTTCGAAGAGTTCTTCGGGCTCGATGGCGACAATGTCATCGATGGGTACTTCGGCAATGCCGCCCTGAATGTGCAGGCGATATTTGTCGCCGAGAATCTCGTAGCCGGTTACGTCGAGGCGTGCGCCGCTGCGAAGGACGACATAGTCGGCGCGGGCGGGGGCGCCGGCGAGAAGGCACACGGCGGAGGCGAGAGACGCGAGGAGGGGAAGCTTCAGGCGCACTCGGGCGTCTCCCGCAGGGCGAAGCGTTCGATGGCGGCGGCGACGCCGTCATTATCGTTGGTATGAGTGACATGCCAGCCGCGCGTTTTGAGCTCGGGCACCGCGTTCTCCATCACCACAGGGATTCCCGCAAAGGATAGCATTTCCTCGTCGTTGTGATTGTCCCCAATGGCCAGGATTTCCGCGCGAGCGACGCCACGCAAACCTGTCCACTCGGCCAGTGTGGTGCCCTTGGAGACGCGGGGGTTGATGACGTCAATCATGGAAAAGTCCTTGGCTTCATAGACAGTAACGGCGATGGCGAATTCGTGCATGAAGGCGGCGCTTCGAAGAGCGCGTTCGGCTTCGCGCATGGGCCCCACAGGGCCAGAGAGCATCACCTGGATGGGGTCTTCGGTGAGGCAGCTTTCGAGAGGACGCGCTTCAGCGAGAAAGGGAAGATTGCGCTGGTAGTAAGCGCCGCGAATGCCGTCTTCGAGGTCAATCGTTTCGAGCATCACCTGGTTGGCGAGCGGTCGGTCGAAGACAACGGAGGCCCCGCTACGCCAGGGGCGGGTGGTTTCGAGGACGCGGCGAGCGGTGTCGCGGAGGAGGAGGTGGCGGAGATGCGTGTGGCCTTCCTTGGTGCGGACGAGGGCGCCGTTGTTGACGATCATGGTGAGCGGGGAGTCGATTTGCTTGGCGACAGGAAGAGCGAAATCGAAGCGGCGTCCGGTGACGAGGGCGACCTCGATGCCGCGGCGGACGGCCTCGGCGATGGCGGCGCGGTTGCGGTCGGAGACGGAGAAGCGGCTGTTGAGGAGGGTGCCGTCAATGTCGAGAGCGATGAGCCGGATGGGCATCTGGGTATTTTAGCGCAGGATAGGCGGCCGGTCTGAAGCGCGGCCATTCCGTAAATCGAGCGACGCTCTAGAAAGCGCGCCCGCCCCTGAATCCGGCCGCTACAAAGCCGGCGGAAGAGCGTGTGGTAGACTCGGCGCATGACGACGCGGCGGCTCTACTATGACGATTCGTATATGCAGAATTTTGAGGCCCGGGTGTTGAGTTGTTTGCCGGGAAGCCCGGTGCAGGGGAGTTCGGGGACGCGGCCGGGGTGGGAAGCGATCCTGGACCAGACGGCCTTTTATCCGACGTCGGGAGGGCAGCCGAACGATCTGGGGCTGCTGGGAGAGGCAGAAGTGCTGGACGTGCGTGATGAGGATGAGGAGATCGTGCACATCGTGGACCGGGAGGTGGAAGTCGGGCAGGTCACTGGATGTGTGAACTGGCCACGGCGTTTCGATCACATGCAGCAGCACACGGGGCAGCATTTATTGTCGGCGATGTTCCAGGAGCGATTTGGGCTGCCGACTGTGTCATTTCATCTGGGAGATGAACTGTGCACGATCGATTTGCGGGGGCGCGAGCCTTCGCGGGATGAGTTGCTGGGCGGGCAGAGGGCGGCGAACCAAGCTATTTTTGAGGACCGTCGGGTGACCGTGCGGTACGGGACGGCAGATCAGCTTGCGGAATTGGGCGTGCGGAAGCAGGTGGAGCGTGAGGGAATCTTGCGCGCGATCGAAATTGAGTCGGCGGATTTACAGCCATGCGGCGGGACGCATGTGAAATCGCTAGGGCAGGTCGGGCTGATCCTGGTGCGAAATTGTAATAGGGTGCGGCAAGACTGGCGTGTGGAATTCGCGTGCGGGCGAAGAGCGGAGCGGCTGGCTTCGGAGGACTTTGAACGGGAGCGGAGCCTGGCGAGTGCGCTGAGTTGCGCAATTGACGAGCTGCCAGAAGTGGTGGATAAACTGGCGGCGGAGCGGGACGCGCACTTCAAGAGTCTGCGAGGCGCGCTGCAGCAACTGGCGGAGGCCAAAGGAGCGCAAATGGCAGCGGCCGCGGCAGCGGATGGAAGCGGTTTGCGGATTGTGTGCGAGGTGCTGCGAGGCGCGCAAACGGAGTTGTTGCTGCCGCTGGCGACGGAGATTGCGAAGAGCGAACGGACGGTAGCGTTACTGGCGATGGAGGAGACAGGGCAGCTGGTGTTCGCGCAAAATCCGGCGGCGGGAAGGGATTTGGCGGCGGTGCTGAATAGCGTGCTGGCGGCGTGTCCTGGCAAAGGTGGCGGGAGCAGGGATTTTGTGCGGGCGAAGCTAAGCGATGCAAAAGCGGCAGGGGAGGCTGTGGAGATGGCTCGGAGGATCGTTACGCTGCAGAGCGAGGGAGGGACGTGAAGGAGGGAGGAAAAGGCGCAACGCGGAACCCCCTTTGGCTTCGCTCCCTTCGCCGCTCAGGGCGAGCAGGGCAGGCAGGAGGCGCAGAAAGTAGAGGGAATGAGGCTACGGCTTGCCCCGCGGGAATCGCCGGGCGATACGAAGTTAGAAAAAACGGGTGCGGACGCGGTCAGGGAGTTTGGCCAGGTCCACGAGGGTGAGAAAATCGATGGTCTTGAATTCGCGGTCGATGGCCGGAGGGCCGCAGATGCGGCCGGAGATTTCAAGGTAGGCGCGGAAGAGGCGCGGGGGGCGTTCGACTTTGATGGGTTCGCCGGTGGACTGGCATCCCTGGCCGGGCTGAGGAAAAGTGCGCAGCGAAGGTTCGACGAGGTACTTGTCCTTGAGCGAGTCGTACATGGCGGCGCCGTAATTCTCGTCCTGCGAGGAAATGGAACTGCAGCCGATCAGGTAACGCGATTCGTTGCGAGTGGAATAGACGGCAATGCCTTTCCAGAGGGCGTGGAGGACCATGATGTTGCGGAAATCCACGTGGACGCAGGCGCGACCGAGTTCAAGCACTTCGCGGCGGATAGGCTCGAACACGGAGAAATCGAAGATCTGGTTGCCGTAGTAGCCGAGATTCCGGCGAGCGACCTCGCCGGTTTGCAGCCGGTAGGTGCCGACCAGTTTGCCGGATTCGAGATCCATGACCATGAGGTGGTCGCAAAAATGGTCGAAGGGGTCGATGTCGAGGCCGTCGCGCTCGGATGTGGACAAGCCTTCCCCGAGCTCGAGATTAAAGACTTCGTAGCGAAGGCGCTGGCAAGCGAGGAGATGCTCGGGTTTATGGGCTAAACTGACTCGGAAAAGAGAGGTTTCGGTTAAGAGTGGATCGCTCGTTACCGTTTTCACAGTTGACCTCTGGCTGCCCTCAGTGTGGCGTGACGCAAGTTTCGGAAGTGTTTCAACCAGGTTATTTTCCCGCGTAGACTGTGTACCGTTACGAAGCGTTCCCTGACTCAGCTACTATTTTACCCGTACAGCGAGGGAAATGGAACTCTGTACGGGCGGCCAGTTGCGGACACGGAGGAACGGGCTGGAACGCCGGGTCGTGGTGGGGAGAAGGGTGTTCGAGGCGACACTGACTGGCAGCGGGCCGTGGTGGGGTTTTGCTCAATCGGTATAGAATCTGGGATGTTTGCCGGTGTCTTTGCACGCATCGCTTATTTGGGGAGGGTAAATGGCAACTGCAACTGCTCCATCGCAGGCGTCAGCGGAAGCGAGGCCGTTACCCGGCCGGCGTTACGACCACCGCTACTTTTCCCTGATGGCGATCCTGGTGCTGGTGACCGTGTTTATTGGCTTTGGGCCCACCTACTATTGGGCCGGGGTGTTTGAAGCGGCGCTGCCCAGCCCGGTTATTCATGTCCATGGAGCGGTGTTCAGCTGCTGGGTTTTGCTGTTGCTTGTGCAGACTTCGCTGGTGTCCGCGCGCCGGGTGGACATTCACCGGCGGCTGGGGGTGGCGGGATTCTTCGTAGCGGGCCTGATGGTGATACTGGGCCTGTGCGCCGCGCTGAATGCACTTGTGAATCACCGAACCCGGGGAGAACTGGATCCGCGCGTGTTTTTCGTGGTTCCGTTCACGGACATTCTGACGTTTGCCGGGTTAATTTTCTTTGCGATGTGGTATCGAAAGAATTCGGCGGCGCATAAGCGGCTGGTGCTGCTGGCCACGGTCGCCTTGCTGACAGCGGCTTTTGCCAGATTTCATGTGGGCTTTCTAGGGGGAAACATCGTGCACGCGATGTTTATGTCCGACCTGTTTGTGATCGCGCTGGCGGCGTACGATTACTGGTCTACGCGAACGATTCAGCGAGCGACGCTGCTGGGGGGCCTGTTTCTTGTCGTAGTGCAGTATGGGCGGCTGCCGCTTTCGCAGACGACGGGGTGGATGCACTTTGCGAGCTGGACGCAGGCGCATACGGGCTGGCTGAAGTAGTCTCAAATTCTCGAAACAGCGGAGAAGCAGCAATCTGTTAGGGGGGCGCGCGTGGCGTATCGCGGGCACTTTGCGCGGGAGACGGCCGCGGATGAGATTGCGCTGGTGGTGCGAGGATTCGTGAAGCGGAGCTACCGGGACCAGGAGAGGCCGCGGCCAAGGACGAAAATGAAGAGCAGGGAAGCGATGGCACCGACGGCGATCCAGGCGGGACTGCGGCGGATCGTGTCCGCGGGGGCGTTGGGCTGGCGCCACTTGCGCATCATGGAAGGCAGGCTGAGCAGGCCGGCGTTGGCGCCGAGGGTGGACGGAAGCGCCGAGGCGATCACATAGAACAAGCCTGCCGGATTCAGAAGGCCCGCGAGACCAGCAAGAATCCCATCCGTGAAATAGGGCGTCCAGCTTAGCCGGCGGATTCTGCGCGGATCCACATCCGGGCGCGAAAATGCCTGGAGCTTGCGGCCAACCAGAAGCATGGACGCAAAATAGGTGGGCACGCCGAGCAGGACGAGGCCGAGCCGCCACATCCACTGTGGGTGTAAACCGTGGATTACCGCGTTCCAATCGCCGAAGCCGGCAATTCCAGAGAAGAGAAAATAGCCCGTGCCGGTGAAGAGATTGCCCGCCAAGGCGAGTGTGAGGAAATAACAGGTTGCGGGCGAATTGCGCTTGGGATTTCGGAGCAAGAGCCAGAAGATCGCGCCGAAGAAGAGATTCACCAGGGTGCCGTTGGCGGAGATCCATCGGGTGGAAAGATCGGATTGCAGGGCGACAGTGCTGATCGTGAGGGTGTGAGCGCCGCTGAGCCAGGCGGTGAGCCCGTGGCCCAGGCCTTCGTGGAGAAGGTCCTGAAGGATGCAGGCCAGGGCTGCGATGGAAATCAGGGTGAGGCGATCGTCTTTGGGCGGCGTGGCCGGGGAATCCATAGTGAGTGTTCTATCACAAGCTGCCTTGCTGGAGTGTTTAGAAGCAGACTGTTTGTCTCCAGAATTCGGAGGATGCACGAGAGGTTCATCTCCGCTGAGACCTTTTGCCGGAAAAGTCGCGCCCGTCGCCCGATTACAAGAAAACATTTCGTGTTTTTCAAGCGCGGAATCCGCGTAAGATATGCCGAGAAAATTAGGTTGGCCGACGTCCGCGGCGAGACGCACCGCTTGGCGCCAGCGGCTTTTGGACGAAGAGAAGACAGTAGGGAAGCGGAGATTACAGAATGAGACTACTTTCGCGCAGGAAGATGCTCCGGAACGCAGCGTTGCCGATCGCCGGGACCTTTGCGCTTCCTGCTTTGGCGTCGGCGGTCCAGGAGGCGAGCACTCCCCAGCAGCGTCCGAAGCTGAAGATCACCGATGTGCGAACGGCGCAGGTTCGCGTGCATGGATTGCAAACGCACATACGCGTTTACACCGATCAGGGACTCTATGGACAAGGAGAAGCAACCGATGCGGATGTTGGAACTGTTGCCCTGGTCAACCAATTTCGGCGGTTTTTGATCGGCCAGGATCCGCTGAATGTGGACGCGCTGTGGGAGAAAATCCGCGTATCCGGAATTTTCGCAGGGGCGCAAGGCGGGCAATATGTCACGGCGCTGTCGGGCCTGGAGATTGCGTTGTGGGATTTGGCCGGTAAGGCGCTGGGCCTGCCTGTTTATCAACTTTTGGGCGGGAAGTTCCGGGATAAGGTGCGCATCTATTGCGATTCCGACATGGAGGATCCCATGTCGGCGGAGGCTACCCGGAAGATGGCCTGGATCAAGGAGCAGGGCTTTACGGCCATGAAGATTGATCTCGACGATGCGAGCGATCCGAACCGCTTCGACCGGGTGAACTGGACCGCGAACAATGCCGAGGTCGACCGCATGGTGATGTGGGTCAAGCACGTGCGGGAATCCATACCCAGCGGGATGGAACTGGCCTGCGATATGCACGGGCGGTACGACGCGGGCACGGCCAAGCGCGTGGCCAAGGAACTGGAGCCTTTCCGTTTGCTGTGGCTGGAAGAGGTGGTGCCAGCGGAAGACATTGACGCGATGGCAGACGTGCGCCATTCGACGTCCACGCCCATCGCCGCCGGAGAGAATTTGTACATGCGCTGGGGGTATCGCGAACTGCTGGATAAGAATGCCGTGGACATTATTCAGCCGGACATTCAAAAAACCGGGGGGCTGTCGGAAGGAAGGAAAGTCGCTAACCTCGCGCAGACGTATTACGTGCCGGTGGCGCCGCACTGTGTGGTGTCGCCCATCGGTTTGATGTCCACGGCGCATGTTTGTGCCTCGATTCCGAATTTCCTGGTTTGCGAATGGCACTGGATCAACTTCCCGGAGCTGTGGAAGAACTGGGTGAAGGAAGGCGAGATTATCCAGAGGGGCTATGTCACGGTTACGGACAAACCAGGCATTGGCGTGGAGATGAATGAAGAAGTGGCGCGCAAGGCGCAAATTCCGGGTACTACGTGGTTTGAGCCGAACAAGGCGTGACGCGAAGATGGGGGCGAGGCAGATGATGACCGGACACTTGAGGCTGATCGAGGGTGCAATTGTGTGCCTGGCGCTCGGGGTTGCCGTGGCGCCAAGAGCAAGCGCGCAACAAGGATTCTTTACTTCCACGGATGTGATCAAGTACACGCCGGACTGGCATGGAGAGCGGTTTGCGGACGGGCGTCCCAAAGTGCCGGATGAGATTCTGGATCGCATGAAGCGAGTGACTCTGGAAGAGGCGTGGGCGGTGCTGCAGCAAAACGGGTTTATGCATCAGTACGAGGATGGCTGGTTATCCATTCACCCGGACAAAGTGCTGGTGGGGCGCGCGCTTACGGCTGCGTGGATGCCGGGCAGGCCCGACGTGCAGAAGTTACTTGAGGAAGAGGGGGCAAAGGAGCACCGGATCGGGGGAATGAACGCCTGGCCGGTGGACATGCTGCAAAAGCGCGATGTATATGTCTGCGACCATTTTGGGTTGAAAGAAGGCGGACCGTCCATCGGCGACAACGTGGGGAATGCGATCTACGCCAAGTCGGGGAACGGGATTGTTTATGACGGCGCAGTGCGGGACATCAATGGCCTGGAGGAACTGCCGGATTTTGTGGCGTTTGTGCGCTTCTACGATCCGTCGCACCACTATGGCTCGCTGAAATCCGGGAAGCTTCTGAACTCCACCATGGTGAGCATCAATGCGCCGACGCGCATCGGCCATGCGATGGTGGTGCCCGGAGATGTGGTGCTGGGGCGCAACGGCGGGGTCATCTTCATTCCGGCACAGCTGGCCGAGGAAGTGGTGAAATATTCGGAGGAGACGCATCTGCGCGATCTTTTTGGACACGAGCGACTGCAGGAAGGGAAGTACACGGCGGGGCAGATTGACGCGCGTTGGTCGGATGCGATTGAGCAGGATTACTACCAGTGGTTGAGGGAGAACGAGGAGCATTTGCCATTCCCGAAGGCGCGGATTGAGGAAATCTTGAAAGAACGCAAGTGATCTGGAGCGGCTGGCAGCGCGAGTTGATGAGTTTGCGACTGCCAAAGAACGGAATCGGTGCGCGGGGATGGTTGGTGGACGAGACCGGGCTCGAACCGGCGACCTCCTCGTTGCGAACTCGGACGGCGTCGAGTGCGTGCGATGCGCGGACGGCCGCTGCCGGGTCTCGGGGTCGTTCTCCGCGGCGGAACTCGAAGTGGGCCTCGTCTACGTGACGTTCGAACTGCGGGGCGGCACGGTTAAGACCGTCGCGGTCGACGTGAGCGTCGATGCGATCGTCGCCGAGAAGATCGCGAGCCAGCGGGAGAGGAAGTGAGGCTCTTTGTCGTGTTCGCGTCGGCGAAAAGCGAGGAGGGTCCCAGTAACCAACTTACCGGTAACGCGTGCGGACTCAGACGGTCGACGCAACAGCATCCAGCCCATTGATTCGACAATGCTTCGGTCGAAGAAACATCTGTTTGGTTGTACTCGGTCAAACCCTAGCCAGGGCAGTGTTCTGGCTGATCTAACCATAGCGAGCGATTTCGCCATTTGTTTTCAATGCTACGCGGGTTTGTGCTTACCGTTGCGTCGACCCGTTGAGACCACCGGACAAATCGGGCGCTACTCCCGAGAGTTGCCCGTGATTCGCTCCGAGTAAGCGCTATTCGGGAGCGATCTCTCAGGCTCCACGCCGCTCGTGCTTCGGCGTTGTAAAAAAGAGCTCGTTGTCAGACTAGACGACACCTTGTAGATTGGACGCATGGCGCTCAAACGAATGGACAACGTAGGAATCGTCGTCGATGACCTCGGAGGGACGATTGATTTCTTTCGCGAGCTCGGCCTCGAGCTCGAAGGGCGGGCCACGATCGAAGGAGAATGGGCCGGACGTGTCACCGGACTGGGCGATCAGCGCGTCGAGATTGCCATGATGCGCACGCCGGACGGCCACGGCCGACTCGAGCTCTCCCGCTTCTTCACGCCGCCTGCCGTCGCGGATCACCGCAACGCCCCGGTGAACGCTCTAGGCTACCTCCGCGTAATGTTCGCTGTGGACGACATCGACGAGACTCTGGAAAGGCTCCGTAAGCGCGGCGCGCAGCTGGTAGGCCAAGTAGTCCAGTATAAAGAGGCGTATCGGCTCTGCTACATCCGCGGGCCTGAAGGGATTCTCATCGGACTCGCCCAAGAACTCAGCTGAGCCGCGATACGAAGACAATGACGAAGAGCGAAGTAGGCCCCGGTACGAACTTTACCGGTAACGCGACTTACCGGGACCTATCGAGACAACTAAGACTTTGGCCTACTCTTCTGGACGTAGTGAATAGCCTTTTGGAAGTTGCGCCAAGTCTGGGCGAATAGCATCCGCTGCTACGGGAACCCGAAGCTCAACACCGTCTTGGTATTTAAGAACGATTGTGAAGTCCATCGGCGAGCCCCTCAGGTCGAGGGACTTTTCAACCTTTTCGTTTGTGGACACGAACATCTGGGGAGCGTCGTAATATTCTCGCGAGGAAACGACCGAGAAACGCTGAGCGACCTTTTTATCAGTTCCGTATTGCAATTGTGGAGGTCGACTTAACTCATTCATGCTAGCGTATCCGAAAGCCACGTACCGCGCTGCCAGTGGACCGTCGCCATCTCCCTGGACTTCAAGTAAATCAGAGTTCGAGACGTATAGCTTCCTTCCGGTCAGAACGTTGTAATAGGAGTAGACGACAGGAACGTCGCAGCAGCCCCAGGCCGTAACGCGGTAGAAACGGTCCTGCACCCTTCCTTCGTTGCCTATTTCCTTCAGTGTCCACCGCACTTCACGCTCGCCGCCGCGCTTGACCGTCCAAGCCTTTACCGTGGCATGTCCTCGCACGCCTTCTACAAAGTCAGCGCGTTCATTGTGATAGGTTTCTTCCAAAAGTAAGGGCGCTTCGTAATTTCCCCCATCATCGAGTACTTCGGCAAAGCGGAAGGAACGATTCTCAGTGACATAGGTCCAGGCATCCTTGCCCCGCACTATGTATGCTGACGACTCAGCTCGATAAGGGGACACAGCTTTCTTTTCAGTGCTGAGGCCCGTATTCGGAAAGCCAAAAACTACCGCAACGAGAACTACCGCAACCGTTTTCACAGGGGCTCCTCCCGCAAGCATCCCAATCACACCGCACACAAAAACACTTCCAAAGAGCGATGATACTCTCGGGAAGCCGCTTCAGGTACGGGCCGAATTTCTTCTATCGTGCGTTTACACAAACAGGCCAGAAACGGACCGTTTTGGGTAGTGCTTGGTAAACGAGCTAACCGGAGAGGTCGTTCCTAGTACCCAAATGCGTTATCTTAGGAACACCATCCTGATGACTCAGGTGGGCCAAGCTCCCGATTAACGGATGTTTCATGCCGACAGAACTGACTTCCAAACAAATTGAGCTTCGCAGACGGATTCGAGCGAAGGGGCGGAGGCATTACATCTTCTATGCAGGTGTTCTGCGTTTCGGCGTGCCAATGTTCTTAGTCATGACACTTTGGCACTGGCACGACAGCTACAGGTGGCATATACCTCCTCGTGAGGACATTTCCATTGTTTGTGTCTATATTGCGTTCAGTTTGGCCCTGTGGCTAACTACAGGTTATTTCTTTGGCGTGACTATGTGGAAGCGCCTAGGTTTTGAGGATTCCACAGAAATCCAGCCGAATACGACCGCGAAGAACTAGCTGGCAAACCGCTCAAGTCCCGATTAACGCGGTAACCAGAGATGTGGGTACTTGTTCGAGGTCGGCGATAAACACAATCCACTCTCAGCGTCCGCCAAGTGCAAGCCAGAGCGGGTAGCCAATCACCGAGATGGCGGCTCCAATCAGGAAGGCAGCAAATAACAGGCGCTTGCGACTCTTCGGAAAACTTCGGGCATGTTCGTTCCAAGCACGCTTTATGGCGCGGTCACGTTTGCGCCACGTACCGATTCCCTCTGTCCCGACCCAATAATTACGAAGCAGAGTCTTGTCCTCCGCGTCCAACAATGGAAAGGTTTCGCGGATAACCAAGACGAAAGTCAGAATCGCCAGCACAAACAGAGCAAGGCTTATGGAATAGAAGAGGGTTTCCATATCGCAATTGTAATCGCAAGTTGCAGGCCAGTCCTCGGTGATTCACTGCGCCGTGCTCGTCAACTCTTGATAAACGCTTACCGGAAAGGTAGGTACTGGTTTAGCGTGCCTTGCGAAGGCCGCGCACTACCCCAACGGCGGCCATTCCAAACCACCATGTGGCCGTGAAAACTCGCAATCACACATTGAACCCCATCCCAGCTTGATATGCATGGAAAGCCGAATCAGCGTTTAACCCAGCAATGAAGGCACTCAGCAATCCGCCGAACGCGGGGTTGAATACCACCCACTTTTTTCTCCAAACACCATCGGCGTCAGACAGAGCTATTCGGGGAGCAATCTCGTCCGTTCTCATAATGGCTAATTTACTCTAAGAGATACATCTAAGTACAGTAGGTCCCGATCAACGCGGTTACCGGAAAAGTCGGTACCAGGACCCGGTGCCCCTGATGGGTGTAAACTGAATTCCCCCTCCTCCACCGCACCCTACTGCGGAGAACTAAAAATGACCGAAGAACGGAAGCACGCGATCCTCTTCGCCGCGACGCTCCTCTGCGCGCGGAAGATGATCGAGACGATCGAGTCGGACAAGCCGAACTTCGCCGAAGAGTACTTCGTCGATCGGGCGATCCGGAAAGTCGAATTCATAATGGAGAGGATCGAGAAGAAGTTCTCTGAGACGTCAGTGAATCCCTCGCAACATCGGTGAGTCCGCTGCTTTGTCGGAGAAGTAGATAAGCGCCACCGCACTGCGAGGGACAAAAACAGCTTTAGATTCTTTCTGCCCGACGATGTAAAAGCCCTCATCGGTCTCTTCCACAAGTTGCGCCTGCGTGGCCTTGTTCGGACTGAGCAACGAATCTTTCGTGAAGTAAATTGTCACATCGGCTGGCGTGCCGCCGCCCCACGATGCCTTGAGATGTGGATAAATGTATAGTGAAAATGCCAACAAAATCCCGAAGAGAGTGACCAATGGTTTCGACCAGCCACCATCAATTGAGAGGTTCTCACGATTTCGTATTTTGAACTCCTGAATCACTACCAGCGTGACGATAAAGAACCACAGAGCCACCGTCGAAATGCCGAATTCGTGGCCGAGCAGCACTCGGCGCAGTGGGTCCGCTACGTAAAACAGAGTTAAAACCACAGACGCGGAATCCGCCACCCACGGCGGGAGTTTCGAGTATTTTGTAGCCACTAATAGAAGTGCCCAAAGTCCGGTAAGGGCTATCCAGAACCACAAGCGCAGATGAATCGGATACGATGCTGTGGAATCGAAAAGTAGGTAGCCCAGTGGTATGCTCCCTGAGTAACTCACAATCCAAAGCAGAGTAGAATTCCGTGCAATCTCCCTCCACGAGCGAGATTTGCCATTCACTGTAACTGATACTGGTATGCCTACAAAAAAGAAAAACCACGCGCCTGCCGCAAGGACTCTTGGTCGAAACGGATTTGTCCCGACGAAACCAAAACGGGAGTGGTAGATCGAGACGATCAAGAACCCGCAGGCGTACAAAGCGACTACGATGGCCGCAACAGCTTTCGAGATAGTGTCTGTCCACGGCGCTGCCGACGATAGAAACTCCTGCCTGAGTTTTTCGGGTTGTCCCGACTGTTTTTCTGTCTCGACCATGAATCCCTTCTGCGGGGATACTATCACGGCACTTGTGCAGGGCGATTGCCGATTACTTCTTCACCGGCCGATAGTCCTTGCACTTGCACCCTGGAAACCAGCACGGATTCGTCGTGCCCTTCGGCGTCCTCTTCGCATGATGGATCGCGATGCCGTGCGTGCAGCGGCAGGACTTTTTTCTTCTTCGGCCATTCGAGCATTCGGGAATGCTAGCACGATCGGTTCGATGGGGGCACCGCGACTCTGTTAGACTCTTGCGAGTAAATATGGCTTCAGTCCAAGACCAGATTAAAAAAACTCTCGCAGAAGTCGCGCAGATACATTCATTGCTCTATCCGGTTGACGACTCGGATCTAAAACTGAAACTCTTCAATGCTCGATCTCGAAAAGAAGACGCTGTTCGGGTGACCGTGCTCCAGATGTCGTTAGCCATTGAGCACATGCTAGATGGGCTTTTCAGAAAAAGATTTGTGGGGCACAATCCCCATTCAAAGAAGCGAAAGAATCCAAAACGAGGCCGTGCTCGCGAATTGAACGATCTCCTTGAAAGTGGGCGCATGGGATTTGAGGCAAAACTAAAGCTAGCAAGAGTCCTGAAGGTCTTAACGAAAAAGCAGCAGAGAAGGCTGGAGAAGCTGCGTGCACTCAGAAACAAGTGCGCTCATTCCTGGGTGTTGGACGTGATTCACAAAAAGGGCAGAAAGCCCCGGCCGACAAAGCGACTGCTTGAGTTCGAGGGCAAAAACCTCTTCGATTTGAGGGTGCTAGAAGACTTTGTCTGGGAGTATTCCAGAATCTACCTCAAGCTGTACGGTAGGTACCTTTCGTAAATTGCTATGAGCGCTTGAACAGACGCGCCCTCTGAGCAGCGGTAACACGCGCGATGAGTAGCTTTGCCTGGCCTCAAGAGCTGCGCTTTCCCGCTCAGCATCGACAAAAATAAATCCTGCATATATCCTCATCCCTTGTGTGGCCTTATTTTCCCACTCTCCCGAAAGCATTCGCGGCTATCGCCATTGTCGGTGCGGCGATCTTCGCCTGGGTCAAACGAAAGGTGGTCGCGTCGAGTGCCGCCGCGGCGACCGGCTTCGCGCGCGACCACTTCTGGAGTTACGTGCGCAAGAACGTCCAATCGACGACGGCAACAGCACCGAGCAATCAGAAAGCGTACAAGGGATTGTTCCTGATCTACGGCACATACCAGAACTATCCCCATGAGAACTTCTTCGAACTACTTCAAGATGGCGTGACTCTCAAGGTTCCCGTTTGGAAGACGAACTTCTTCACCGGCATTCAGCATGGCACGTTGGTAGAGGTAGACACCGAGGTGGTGCCCGGCGCTAGAGCGGAGTTGGTGCGGCGCGTGCGCGTCGCGGGGAAGAAGTAATCCGGTTCGTCAGCCGATCATCCTCCCAAACCGCTTTTCCGCTTAAACCAGACTTGAACTACGGAGCGCCTCGCGCCGGGCGCTCCTCGAAAAACCGCGCTTTTAAGGGGATTTTGGTGGACGAGACCGGGATCGAACCGGCGACCTCCTCGTTGCGAACGAGGCGCTCTCCCAGCTGAGCTACTCGCCCACGAGCAGCAGTGAAAATAGTTTAACAGAGGGGTGGAGGAGATTCCAACGGGTTGGTGCGGGCGGGGTGGACAGGGATTAACGGGTCGAGGGGGAAGGTGGGCGGCGGTTGGCGGTGTCGAGGGGGGATTTCAACACATCGGGCATCACGGAAGAGCGGGCCAGCGCGGCCCGCAGCCGTGTTTGATTTTGAGGAGAAGATGGAGAAGGCGGCCGGTCTGAAGCCCGGCCACCACAAAGGCTATGAAGGGCGCACTCTGCAACGGCAAGGGGGCCGCGGCGCGGAGGCGGATCAGGGTTGGTCGGAGTTGAGGCCGCTGCGCTGGGCTACGATTTTGCGGGCGTTTTCGTAGAGGGCGCGGGCCTGGGGAACGGCGTCAATGGCTTTTTGGACCTGGGGATCGCTGGCGAGCAGGACCTTGTCGCCTTCCTGAACGCCGTAGTTGTACATCAGGACTTCCTGCTTGATCTTGCGCTTGGCCCAATCGAGATTTTCATCCCACTCGGTTTCGGTGTACTTGACGTTGTGCTTGGAGAGGTAGTCGCGGAATTCGCGGACCAGGTTGTCGTCCACTTCAAAGTTGTGGGTGACCGTGGGGCGAGTACCCATGAAGTAGCGGGTGAAGTCGCCAACGCCCTGTTCGCCGGGGAAGAAGACGCCGTTGCGATAGAGGAGTTCCTGGAACTTGGTGAACTTGTTGGCGACGACGACGAGGTCCGGGGTGATGCCGCCGCCACCGGTGACCTGGCGGCCGCTATCGGTCTGGCGGATCTCCGTGGGGTGCTCGGGCACTTTGCGTTCGTAATGATATTCGTAGAGGGAAATGGATTTGTAATCGCGCTGGATGAGGCGGCCGCTGGGCGTGTAGTAGCGGGCGGTGGTGAGCGCGAGGCCGGTATTCTCGGAGAGCGGTTGGACAGTTTGCACCAGGCCCTTGCCGAAGGTGGTTTCGCCGACGACGAGGCCGCGATCATGGTCCTGGATGGCGCCGGAGACGATTTCAGCGGCGGAGGCGGAGTTGTTGTTGACCAGCACGACGAGGGGCGTGTTCAGGCCCTGATTGCCGCGAACGGCGTAGAAGCGGCGCTCCGGGGCGCTGCGGCCGTGATAGGAAACGATGAGCTGGCCCTTTTCGAGGAACATGTCGCCGACGGCGACGGCTTCATTCAGGAGGCCGCCGGGATTGCCGCGAAGATCGAGAACGAGGCCGTCGAGCGAGGGAGCGTTGAGCTGCTTGAGGGCGTCGGCGATTTCCTTGTCGGTGGTCTCATTGAACTGGTTGAGGCGGATATAGCCGATTCCGGGCTTCAACATGGTGACGATATCCACGGAGTGGCGGGGAATTTCGTCGCGAGTGACGGTGAAGACGAGGGGATCGGCAAAGCCTTCGCGGGTGACAGTGATCTTGACGACGGTGCCCTTGGGACCCTTTAGGAGGTCGGCGACTTCGCTGGTGGTGAGGCCTTCGGTGGACTTGTCGTCCACCTTGATGATGAGGTCGCCGGGGCGCAGGCCAGCGGTATAGGCGGGCGCGCCGACGTAGGGGGACATCACCACGGTGTGGTTGTCCTTGGGGGCAACGATCATGCCGACGCCGTAATAGCGGCCGCGCTGGTCTTCGCGGAGAAGCGCAAACTGACGGGCATCAAAGAAATTCGAGTGGGGGTCAAGCATGCGAAGCATGCCGGGGATGGCACCCTGGTAGACGGCCTTGTCGGCGTCCACGGGTTCGGCATAATTGGCTTGTACGACAGAGAGGACACTGGTGAACTCGCGAACAGCCGCCTGATAGTCGTCAGTGGCAGTAGTGGTGGCCCTGACGGAGGGGCCGTAGATGCCCCCGAGGATCCCGGAGATGAGCAGAACAACGACGACCAGGATCAAACCCCGACGTTCCGGATTCATGTACACCTCGCGTTTCGCCTAAAAGCCAGTATATCATGCAAGCTCGAACTGACGTTTGACACTACTGGCCACCCTTTCTATGATGCAAACAGGGCGCCTTGCGGCGCTCTTTGCCTATGCTCAGCGTTCCCCACATGATTGTGGTGTTTCTGGTGGTGCTGGTGGTCTTTGGACCCCAGAAACTGCCAGAACTGGCACGGAGCCTGGGCAAACTGATGGCCGAGTTCCGGAAGGCTTCGACGGACTTCAAGAGCGCGTTTGAAGAGGAAATGCGGGACCTGGAGCGCCAGGCGCGCGTGGCGGAGCTTCGAAAGAAGAATGCGGAAGCGGAGGCCGCTGAAACCCGGGCGAAAGAGCTGATGGCGCCTGGTGCGGCGCCCGCGACACCGTCCACAGAGGTGATTCCTTCCGCGGCTCCGGATTTTCCGACCGGGGAGGGTCCCGTGATCAAGCCGGTGGCCGAAGCCGTCCCCAGGTTAGACGCACCGAACGGCGAAAGCGTAGCGCCGGAGCCGGAACCGGTATCCGCCACCCCGAAGGCCGAGGGAACCGAGGCCGAGAATCCCCCCACCCATGACCAACAGCAGCCAGCCTGATAACTCCATTCTGACGAGGTTGGAGGAGAATGGCGGGCAGATGACGTTCTTTGAGCATCTGGCCGAACTGCGGAAGCGGATCATCAATTCGCTGTACGCGATCGGGGTCGGCGCGTTCATCGGGGTGTACCTGGCGAAGTATTTCATCACCTGGATTACGGATCCGATTGTGAAGGCGCTGAAGGATGCGGGGCTGACGCCGGAGCTGGTGTACACGCATCCGGCGGGGTACCTGAACACGTACATCACGCTGGGGGTGTACCTGGGGATCGTGATGGCATCGCCGGTGGTGCTGTACCAGTTGTGGATGTTTGTGGCGCCGGCGCTTTACAAGCATGAGCGGAAGGCGGTGGCGTCGTTCATCGTGCCGACGGTACTGCTTTTCCTGACGGGCATCGGGTTCGGATACTTCATCACGCTGCCGTACGTGCTGCGGTTCCTGGTGGGATTTCAAGGCAATGTGGGCCCGATCAAACCAATGATCACGGTCAACGAGTATTTCGATCTGGTGTTGTTGATCCTGATGAGCCTGGGAATAGTGTTCGAACTGCCGATTCTGATTTACTTTTTGACGCTGTTCGGGATCGTGACGCCGGGGTTTTTGTGGAAGAATTCGCGATACGCAATTTTGATTATCGCGGTGGTGGCAGCGGTAGTAACGCCGACGCCGGATGCGACGACGATGCTGGTGTTCATGTTGCCGATGATCGCGCTGTATTTTGCGGGGATATTGGTTTCGGCGGTCGCAGTGCGCAAGCGGCGGAAACGGGAAGCGGCGGAGCAAGCGGGGGCGACGGGATGAGTTTGCGGAGTCGGAGATGGCGGGCGATGGCGGGCGGCACGGCGCTGCTGGCCTGGATGGCACTGGGGTGCAATTCCAGGCCGTCGGCAAGCGTGGAGACGGCCACCGCAGGGCAACCGCCGTTTATGAGCGCAGTAGCGGGGAACCCGCCGGGGCAGGCGGACAATGCGCCGCCACCAGAGAAAACAGGCGGGTTTGACGGGAAGCTCGCGTATGAGCAGGTGGCCAAGCAGGTGAGCTTCGGGCCGCGTCCGGCTGGGTCACCGGCACTGGCAAAGCTGCAGGATTATATGGTGGGCGAGTTGAAGTCGTATGGGTGCGATGTGAGCACGGATTCCTTTTCCGCGGATACGCCCGCGGGACGAATACCGATGGAGAACATTCTGGTGAAGATTCCGGGCGAGAAGCCGGGGATCATTCTGCTGGGAACGCACTACGACACGAAGCGGATTCCGGATTTCGTGGGCGCCGATGACGCCGGATCTTCGACCGGAGTGATGCTGGAAATCGCGCGGCTGCTTTGCGGAGAGAAGAAGCCGGGGAAATACGCGGTGTGGATCGCGTTTTTTGACGCCGAGGAAGCGGTGAACCTGGTATGGCAGGACCCGGACAACCGCTACGGGAGCCGGCAGATGGCGGCGCGGTTTGCCGAAAGCGGCGATTTGCCGAAGATCAAGGCGTTTATCCTGGCGGATATCGTGGGCGGGAGGAATCCGCACTTCAAGCGGGATGGGGAATCCACGAAGTGGTTGAAGGACATGGTGTGGAGCGTGGCGGAGCGGCTGGGCTATGGGAATGTTTTTGTGAAGCAGGCGACGGATTTTGGGGGCGACGACCATTTTTCGTTTACGGCGCGCAAGGTGCCGTCTGTGGACATCATGGACCTGGACATCCAGAACGACGTGCCGTACTGGCATACGACGCAGGACACGATGGATAAGATCAGTGCGAAGACGCTGGCAATTGTGGGGCATGTAATTTTGGAGTCGGTGAAGGAGATTCAGGAGAAGAAGTAGGGAATGGGACACGGTTTTTCAGGAACGGCGCCGGAGGTGGCGCCGTTTTTTTCGTTTGGGGGGATTTGAATACAGAGAAATCCCGAGTGAGAACAAGGCGGGCACGGAAAAAACGGCCTAACGCCGCCCCTACGAAAGCTGGCCGTCTGAAGCTGGCCGCTACGACGGCTGGTTAGTGATCGTAGTTGAAGGATTTGTTGGGGTAGGGTGGATGCGGGGGGACGGGGCGCGGGTCCTTTTGGATTTCGTCCTCGAGAAGTTTGATGGCGGCTTCGAGTTGAGCGTCGTGGCCTTCGAAGGTGGCGTGGGGAAGATTGTCCACGGTGATGTCGGGGTCGACGCCATGGCCTTCGATGAGCCACCTGCCGTCGGGACCATAGACGCCGAGTTCGGCAGCAGTGGCGATTCCGCGGTCGGCGAGGAAGTTGCTGGCCGATAGCCAGATTTCGCCGCCCCAGGTGCGAACGCCGATGATCTTGCCAATGTCGAGGCGGCGGATACCTTCGGTGAAGGCTTCTCCATCGGAAGCGGTTTCCTGATCGCAAAGGACGACGACGTGTCCGCGGAAGGCATACTGCATGTTCCACACAGGGTTGCCGATGCGCGGTTGCCAGTAGAACCAGGCGCGGCGGAGAAGCTTCGCAAGAATCCAGGAATCGATGTTGCCGCCGTTGTTGTGGCGGACGTCAATGATGAGAGCTTGCCGGTCGAAGACGGGATAGTAGTCGCGCTCCCAGGTGGCGATATCATCGGAGCCCATGGCGCGGAGGTGGATATAGCCGATGTGGTCTTTGGATTCGGTGTCCACTTTCTGGCGGCGGGTGTATTCCCATTCGGCGTAGCGGAGATTCCGTTCGGCGCGTTCGGTGACGGGAGTGACGAGGACTTCGCGGACCTCGCCGGAGGTGGATTTAACCTGGAGCAAGACTTTGTGACCGGCCTTGCCGCGAAGGAGCATGCGTTCGTCGGGAACGCTGAGGACGTCGACACCATCGATGGTCTGGATGACTTCGCCTTCGTGGACCACGGAATCGGGGCGGGCGAGGGGTGGCGCTTCGTTGGGAAGGTCGGGATCGTGGAGATAGATGTGCTGGACGAGATCACCGCCGGCTTTTTCGTCGCGGCGCAGCACGGCGCCGAGGGAGGCGATGTCGACGTGGTCGGAAGGCTCGCGCTGATCGCCACCGTGGACAAAGGTATGGAGGGCGGAAAGTTCGCCGACCATCTGGGAGATTAAATCGTTGAGTTCCTCGCGGTCGGAGACGCGGTCCACGAGGGGAAAGTAACGGTCGCGGACGGCGGTCCAGTTCACGCCATGCATGTTGCGGTCATAGAAGTAGTCGCGCTCGAGGCGCCAAGCGTCGAGAAACATGGCGTGGAATTCGACACGCGGGTCGGTAAGGATTTCCCAGCGCGACATGTCGAGTTTGGCCTTGGCGTAAGCCTTGGAGTCGGAAAGCGCGGAAGGTTTGGCATCGGAATCCACGATCAGGAAGTCGCCTTCCTTCCCAGCCTTGCGGATGAGAAGCTTTTTCCGGTCCTGGGAAATTTCGTACGAGCGAACCTCCGAAAGCAGCGTTTCCGGCGCGTCACCCTTGTTGGCGACGTCCACGCATTGCAGGGCGAGTTTTGGGGGAAAGTCGTTGTTCGCGTCGAGCCAGCAAAGCCGTTTGGCGGTGGCTTGCAGGTCGGAATAGTTGCCGGGTGGGACAGGAACTTCCTGCAGGCGAGACGCGATGTTCGCGAAATCGATGTTGACCGTGGGGGGAGCCTTCTTTTCTTCAGTGGCTTTCTGCGTTTCGTCCGTCTTATTCTCGCCGGCCGCTTTGGCGTCTTTCTTGTTTTCCGGTTTCGCTTCTTTCTTGTCTTCTGGCTTGGGTTCCTTCTTCTCGTTGGGTTTTTCGGCTTGATCGGGGTGCAACTCGTCGGGAGGAGCAAACGGCGAGCGGAGGCCGGGCGTGAGGGCGACCTCGTAGAGCTTCATGGAGCGATCGAAGAAGGGATCGGGTTGGCGAGGGCCCCAGGGCGAAGGAATGGTGCTTTTGAGGGCGCGGTCGGAAAGGAAGTAAAGCCACTTGCCGTCGGAACTCCAGGTGGGATTGCCGCTGTTGTAGCGATCGGAGGTGAGGGTTTGGATCGCGCCGGTTGAGACGTTGAGGATTTTGATTTGGGCGAAGGTATTGTCGTTGAACTCGACATAGGCGAGCCACTGGCTGTCGGGCGACCAGGAGAGATCGTAGAAGCGGTCGTTCATGGATTGGGCGATGAGCTTGTCGGATTTTGATTTCATATCGAGGAGCCAGAGTTGCTGGTCCTTGTTGTCGTGGGCGAGCCAGCGGCCATCGGGAGAGGTGATACCGTCCCAACGAAGGACTTTTGCGCTGGTGGTGAGTTGTTCGGGCTTGCCGAGCCCGTTGGCGGGATATTTCCAGAATTCCGTTTCGCCGGTTTGCGTCGAGAGGGCAATGATGGATTTGCCGTCAGGCGAATAGCGTGCTTCGCGATACCGGATGGAGGAATCGCCAGCGACCTTGACGGTGCGCGCGCTGGGGATGGCGGGCAAGGTGAAGATTTCGCCGCGCGCGGTGAAGACGGCGGCGCTGCCGTCGGGGGAGAGGTGCGCCATGGTGAGGTAGTCGAGCGGCTTTTTGACCCAGTGCTCGCGGAGTTGGTCGAAATCGGAAACGAGGGTGATGGGGATGACGGCGTCTTGCTTTGATTTGAGGTCCAGGAGCCAGAGATCGGCGCCGCACTGATAGACGATGCGGCCATCGGAGATGGAGGCGGATTTGACGTCGAAGCCGGAGTGATGAGTGAGCTGCTGGACGTCGTGGCCAGTGAGATCCATGGAGAAGAGGTTCATGGTGCCATCACGGTCGGAGATGAAATAGACGCGGCCATCCCAAAACATCGGATCGCTGGAAGTCCCGGTGTAGTCGGCGGTAAGGGGAACAGCTTCGGAGCCAGAGTCGTAGCGCCAGATGCTTTCGGCGGTTCCTCCCTTGTAACGTTTCGTGGAGCTGCCTTGCCAGGGAAGGCGGGTGAAGAAAAGCGATTTTCCATCGGGAGAAAACGTGCCCTCGGACGATTGCGAGAGAGGAAAGACTTCGCGGTGGCCCTGGGCATCCACGGCGACAAGTTTGGGATCAGGCAGCGTGGAATAGCGGCGCGTGCGGTAGAGAATGCGGCCGTCGGGCGTCCAGCCGGCGGCGATCGCACCGGCGTCCCAAGTGCGACGCTCGGGCAAGCCGCCATCCACAGGCATAGTGTAGACATCTACGGGCCCTTCGTAGTCGGCGGTGAAGGCAACGGTCTTGCCGTCGGGAGAAATCGAGGCGTTTAGCTCCTGGCCGGGATTCGAGGTGAGGCGCCGCGCTTCACCGCCACTGGCGCTGACCGACCAAAGATCGCCTTCGGCCGTGAAAATGACCATGTCTCCATGGATGGCAGGGAAACGGTAATAGCCTGGGCGGGTGGCAGGGCGATTGTCCGCGCTGAGTGGCCAGGCGCAAAGAAGCAGGAGAGCAAGAATGAGGCCGGAGAAGCGAGTGAGTTGCCAATGCGCGAGATACATGCCGGGGTGACTCCTGCCGCGAAGAGCGCCGTCCGAACGAGGAAAGGCTGGAGGGCTTGCCGGGAGGAGCGGCGGCCAATGGTGGACGCCGAGGTCCTGCGGGAATTCCCGGCGGAAAAGAGTATACACCGCACGGTGCGGAAGACAGCGAGTTTGGCGTAATGCGGGCGTGTGCTACATTGAAGGAATCCACCAACCGAAATGAAATCCTCCGATTGCAAAGCCGTTCGAGTTCGCGCCGCCAGCGGAGCGTATTGCGTGATGTGCCGGCGCGGCGCGCTGGCACAGGCGAAGCGAGAGATCGAGTCGCTCGGGAAATTCTCCTCGGTGCACCTGATTAGTTCGCCGAAGGTGTGGCGCGCGCTAGAGAAGAAAATCCGGCGCGGATTACCGGAGAGCTTCGCGAAGAACGTGCACCTGTTTGACGACGCGGAAGCGGGGAAGAATCTGCAGACGGTGGAGAACGTTTCGCGGGGGCTGGTGCGCGCCGGAGCGGATCGGCACACGCTGCTGGTTGCGATTGGCGGCGGCGTGGTGGGAGACGTGGTGGGCTACGTTGCGGCGTCGTACTTGCGCGGTGTGGGCCTGGTGCAATTGCCGACGACACTTGTTTCGCAGGTGGACAGCGCGATTGGCGGGAAGACGGGAGTGAATTTGCCGGAGGGGAAGAACCTGGTGGGGGCGTTTTATCCGCCGCGTCTGGTGCTGGCGGACCCCGAGGCGCTGGAAACGCTGCCAGATCGGGAATATCGCGGGGGGCTGGCGGAAGTGATCAAGTACGGCGTGATCGCGGATGAGAAACTATTTGCGTTCCTGGAGAAAAATATGGGGGCGCTGCTGCGGCGCGACACGAAAGCGCTGGAACACGTGATCCGACGGTCGGTTGAGATCAAGGCGTACGTAGTGGGGAAGGATGAGCGAGAGTCCGGATTGCGGGAGATTCTGAATTTCGGACACACCTTTGGGCACGCGCTGGAATCGGCGACGCACTACCGAAGATTTCAGCACGGGGAAGCAGTGGCCTGGGGGATGATGTGCGCGGGATTGCTGGGCCACGAAGTGGCGGGGATGCCGGCGGACGGAGTTTCGCGCATCGTGTCGCTCGTGCGGCAGATCGGGCCGCTTCCGGTGTGGCCGGCGATGCCGCCGAAAAAATTGCTGCAGGCGATGCATTCGGACAAGAAGGCGCGGGATGGGAAGTTGCGGTTTGTGCTGGCTCCGAAGATCGGACGCGCGGAGACGTTTAGCGGAGTGCCAGAGAAGAAGGTGGAATGCATCCTGCGGTGCGCGCCGCATTTTTTCTTGAAGCCGGTAAGCGCGCTGGGGAAGTGCGATGCCTGAGGTGGGAGCTTTACCGAAGGGAACGCAGCCGGAAGGCGCGACCGACGAGCAGGATGCATCGCGCAAAGTGCGCGAGATGTTTACGCGGATCGCGCCGCGTTACGACCTCCTCAACCACCTGCTTTCCGGCCAAATGGATAAGCGCTGGCGGGCGAGGACGGCGCGGGAGCTGCGGCCGATCCTGGACCGCGCGGACGCGAAGGTGCTGGACCTTTGTTGCGGGACTGGCGACCTGGCGTTTTCATTGGCACGCGGGGCTAAGGCAAAGATTATCGGAGCGGATTTTTCGCATTCGATGCTGGTGCGAGCGAGAGAGAAAGCGCTGGCGGAAGCGAACGGAACCGCGCCGATTCCGTTCGTGGAGGCGGACGCGCTGCATTTGCCGTTTGCCGATGCCTCCTTTGATCTGGTAACGACAGCGTTCGGCTTTCGCAATTTGGCGAATTACGAGGCCGGATTGCGAGAGGCGCGGCGCGTGCTCATGCCGGGAGGGAGCTTGGCGATTCTGGAATTCACCGAACCGGCGCCGGGAATCATGGGCGATGCCTACCGTTTCTATTGCCAGACGGTGTTGCCGAAAATTGGAGGATGGATTTCGGGCGACCCGGCGGCGTATGCATACCTGCCAAAATCCGTGGCGCGGTTTTTCCGGCCCGCGGAACTAAGCGGCCTGATGAGCCAAGCGGGCTACACGGAAGTGCGCGTGGTGCTGATGATGCTGAACTCCGTGGCGCTGCACATCGGGGTGAACGCGGGCTAGCGCTCAGAGTTTCTTGCGCGTGTAGATCAAGTCGTATTCGTCGGTCCACGTCTTGCCGTGATCCGTGGAGCCCTGGCTGTATTGCCGGACCTTGTCGGGGCCGAGCGGGAAGAATCGGAGATGGCGGATGGGCGTGGTGCCCTCGGGCTGTGTTTCGTCGGCGGTGTAAAAATCCATGACGCCGTCCTTGAGTCCGCCTGTGAAATGGATCATGCCGGCGGCATTGTCCACCCAAAACTGCTCCCATCGCTTTTCGACGGTGTTATAGACGTTGTAGCTCTTGCCCGCATAGCCGCTGTTCTTGCTGGTCCAATTTTCGAGAATCACACAGTCTCCGAGGCCCAATTCGATGTGGCTATCGCCGGCGGGCAGGTTGGTCTTTGCCGAAACGACGCTCCAGTCGCCGATCCAGAAATCAAACTGCCGATGCTCCGGGGCGTACTTGCACGGAGCTTGTGCCCGGCGGGCCTGCTCCATCAGTTTTGCGAAGCGCGGATCGGAGCGGAGCGGAGCAAAGTCCGGGTCGGAAGCAAGCTGATCCGGTTGAGCGAAGCCGGCGGCGACCGCCTCGTCGAGGTGCCGGAAGGCAGCATCGGTATCGCCCTTCTTGGCTTTCGTGGCGGCCAGAGCGTACTGGGCAAGAAAACGCGGCACGCCAAGGGTTTCCGCTTTGGCGAACGACGCGAGAGCTTCGTCGAACTCGCCGAGGGATTTTTGGGAAACGCCGAGGCGGTACCAATAGCGAGCGTTTTCCGGATGTTCGCGGGTGAGCACCGCATAGGCGGTCTCGGCGGACCTCCAGTCAGCCGCGGTATAGGCACGGTCGGCGGCGGATTCTTCCGCCGCCGGAGGAGTTGGCTGACAGGATGCCGGGAGAGGAAAGCAGAACGCGAGCAAAAGGCCGATGGCTGCGAAGCAGGGCCGGGTCATGCGGAGTTCCTCCGAAGGATTGAAATAGAAGGATAACCGAGATAGAAAGTACTGCGATTGGGCGCCCGTAAGCGCTCGAAGCGAGAGCGGCAGCGCAATGCGGCGCGGCGGAGTCGACAGGATGAGCGCGGAATACCATGTGTTTGTGGGGCGCATCTACAAAATCGGAATGATTCGCTATGTCGATGTCCCGGGAGACGTCTCAAAAGAGTTGGACGGCGGGGCGCATGTTCCGGTAGCAGGGACGGTGGACGGGGTGGCACTGCGAAGCACGCTGGTGTCGCGGGGAAGGAATTCTTACCGGCTGGCGATTCACGGGGACATTCGCAGGAAACTGCGGGTGGACGCCGGTGCGGTGGTCGAAATTGCCATTTGCCGCGACGAAGAACCACGCGAGCCGGAACTCCCGCCCGCGTTGGTCCTGGCGCTGCGGAATGCGCCCAAAGCCCAGCGCGTGTTCCGAGGGATGACCACGGCCCTGCGGCGGCAGATTGTGCGCTATCTGGTGGCCGTCAAATCGCAGGAAACGTTGGAGCGTCGGGTGAAGAAATTCGTGCAGCGGCTGGAACGCCGCAAACGGCCCGGCGCGAAGCCGAAACTGAAGGCAAAGGCGAAGACAACAGCAACGACGCGCCACAGAAAGCGCTAATATTCGCCGCCGGAGGAGCCTTGAAGCGCATCTGAATTTGTGTGTAGAGCACTATTGACTGTTACGCGCGGTCTATTGTGGCGGCACAAAGGGAGCCTATAGGCTCTCTGGAGCAGGAATCTCCGGAAAGGAGAGCCGGGCCATGAATCGAGCGCAAACGAAAGTACAGTTCGGAGCCAATCCAACCACCGAGGCGGCACTGCAGGAATTGCAGGATCGCATTGAAGCAAGCCGGCTGGAAAGCAGCTACGCGGGGATGGTCTGCGACTTGTGCGTCGGGCAAGTACCCCTGGAAACGGCGTTCCACGAGATTCACCAGAAGGCGATGGAACAGATGGTCGGGTTGCTGGATGCGAGGATCCTGGAGGACGAGCGCGCTCTGAACGCCTGCCTCGAGAAGATTGCCGAGGAGTCCGAACGAGTGGCCTGGAATGCGCTAGAGCAAGGAACGGACGCGCTGCGCGAAGGGCTGGCCATCCTGGAAACCGGCGACATCAGCCAGGACCGCGGTTACGTGAATTAAGCGGGCAATTCGCCCCCCCCCCCCCCCCGAATCTCAACCGAACTTAAAGGCGTTTCAGGACGATTGCGGTGAGGTCGTCCATCTGTTTTGTGCCGCCCGAAAAGCTCAGAACTTCCTGATACAAGGTGGAAATAATTTCCGCGGAGGATTTCGTTCGCGCCGCGCGCAGCGACTCGCTGAGGCGTTCCGTGCCGAAAAGCTCCCCATTTGCATTCGCCCACTCGAAAAAGCCGTCGGTCGTCAGTACCAGCAAGTCTCCCGACCCCAGTGTCAGTGTTTGCGGAGGGTCGGAGACGAAGGGATCGGAGATACCGAGAGGCAGGCCGTGTGCCTCCATCAGGTCGAAACGGTCGTGTCTGAGCCAATAAGCGAAGAGCGGAGCATGGCCGGCGGAGAGGATCTGCACCTCAGGATTCTCGGGCCCAAGAATGGCGGCAACAAACGTGATGAAGCGGCCTTCCTGAACATCGGCGGCGACGGCGGAATTGATCGCCTCCATGGCCTGAAGGAAGGATGCCTGGCTGCGGAAGTTTGCGCGGGCGTACGCGCGGCACACGGACGCGAGAAGTGCGGGCCCGATGCCGTGGCCGGTGACGTCGGCGAGAGCCACGACGACGCGGCCGTTGGGGAGGGGCTGCCAGTCGTAGAAATCGCCGCCAGTTTGGTCAGCAGGCTGATTCCAGGCCGCGATGTCCCAGCCGGAGACCCGTGGCATGGAACGCGGCAAGAGCGATTGCTGGATGGAACGAGCAACGTCCAGATCGTGCTGGAGGTGTTCCATCTCCCGCCGGGTTTCCGCTTCGCGGAGGGCGGCTTCCACCTGCTTGCGAAATTGCCGGGCCACGACGGCAACAACCGCGCCAGCAATGAGCAGTGCCAGGGCATACGTAACCACTGCTTTTTGCGGAGAGTAGACCGAGGCGCCGAGATTGTTGATGGCGGGCCGCCAGCCGACATGCCAGGCGGCAAGGAGATAGGTGACCGAGGAGAAGAGTCCGCAGAGGAGACTTAATTTGGGATTTAGCCGTAAGGTGCAAAGTGTCAAGAGCAGGAAATAGAGGAGGAAGGTGGGATTGAGCAGGGGAATAAAGTCATGGGGAATCGCAGTGGTAGTAAGCGTGACGATGGAAATGGCGGGAAGAGAGAGTTCGACGAAAATATTCAGATACCAGAAGGCCCCGCCGAAGGCACGCTGCCCGTGAAGAGTGCGCTGAACGCTGCGAAGCGCGAGGAGCTCCATGATGCCGACGGCGACAACCATGAAGATGAACAGATAGAGCCCGGCGAGGTTCTCCGGGGAGAAGGCAATCAGAGTGCGCAGGGTGCGGACAGCGAGAATGAAGGCCAGGGAACCGAGAAAGATGTAGATGCGCAGGCGCTCGCTTTGCAGCAGGGCTTCGCGAAATGCAGCGGACTTAACGTGCAGGTGGGTCACTGGGGTTGTTCGGGAGCGGCGGTCCGCTCTCGGAAGTGCGAGGCATTTTGCCGAAGAACGCGGGCAAACTCAAGGGAAGAGATTGGGGATAGCGGGACGTACGTTTCAGCGTGCCCAGCCGGGATCGCCGCCGGACTTGCGCAGTTCGTCTTCCATGTCACTGAGCTGTTGTTTCAAGTCGGCAATCTCTTTTTTCTTGGCGTCGAGCTTGGCGGTCTTTTCATTGATGTCGGAGCGGTCGTGCTGCTGCATCAAGGCTTTTTGGGGGTCGGGATAGTACTGCACCTGGTCTTTGTTTAGTTCGCGCTGAAGGATGTCGAGTTCCTGTTCGGACTGAGTGATTTTTTCGTGCTGTTTCTGGAAACGCTTGCGCCAGTAGGCCTCGCCCTTGGTGTTGGAGTCATCCGCGCTGCCCTGGGCCGTATCGGCCTGCCCACCAGGCGCGGGGGCGGGTTTGGCGGAGGCGTCGGGCGCGGGAGCGGAAGGAATGTCGTCGTTCGTGAAAACTTTTTTAGGTTTCGGAGTGGTTTTTTGCTCGGCGCGGGCTTTGCGCGCGGCGTCGGCCACGGAATCACCGGTGGACTGCTGAGAGTTGTCCTGTTGGGCAAGGGCGATGCTCGCCGAGAGTGCCACAAAAAGGAACAAAGAGCCAGCGCGCCAGAGCGCAGAAGTATGCATGGTGACCTACCTCCCTCGGAGCGGCCGGAAACTCCCAAGACCCAGGTTTAGCTGCAATAGCCATTATAACGCGTTGCGGGGTTGGCGAGGAGTAGCGCTGCCAAAGGATAAATGGGCGGTTAGCGGGAGAGTTGATTCACGAGGGGGGAGAGGAAATAAACGACAGCGAAGGCGCCAATGCCGAGGAATGTGCCGAGCGGCAATTGATATTGGGAGGCAATGGACCAACGCAGTGCAGAGATGGTTCCCAGGCCGCGGCGGCTGGCGCGCTCGGCGAGGGCGCGTTTCCAGCCAGCAAGATAGAGTCCAGCGATCCAAGAAAGTCCGATGATGCTGCCGAGGAGCGTGCCCAGGAGGATGGTGAGGAAGGTGTCATGGGGCCCAAGAAAGGCGCCGACCATGGCCATCATTTTTACGTCGCCAAAGCCCATGCCTTCCTGCCTGCGTACGAGTTTGTATAAACCGGCGGCGCCCCAGAGGAGCAGACTGCCAAAGAGCGCGCCCAGAATGGAATTCAGAGGATTGAACGCGAGCGGAGGATTCCGCGGCACATCGTGGAAGAGCCGGAAATAGAGGGTGCCGGCGGTTGGGTCGAAGATGGTGACACGGAAGGAGAACAGAAAGCCGATGGCGGTTCCCGGGAAGGTCACGGCGTCCGGGAGGAGGCGGACGCGGAGATCGGTCACCGTGAGCACGATGATCAAGCAGGAGAAGATCAGCCATTTTACAGTGGCGAGACTCAGGCCGAACTCGTACCAGCTAAGAACGAAAATCGCCCCGGTCAGGAACTCAACGATGGGATACATCGGAGAGATCGGCAGAGCACAATTGCGGCATTTGCCGCGCAGCCAGAGCCAGCCGAAGACGGGGACGTTGTCGTAGGGCTTGATGGCGGCGAGACACCGCGGGCAGCGGGAGCCCGGCGAAACTATGGAAAGCCCCTCGGGAAGACGCGAGATACAAACGTTCAGGAAGCTGCCGATAACGATGCCGAAGAGGAAGAAAAAGAGGGGGAGCACAGGTTCGACTGTGCCACAGGAGGAAGTGTCGCTCAACTTGAGCCGAACTTCGCGGTGTCGGATAACTAAAGGCGCGCGACGCAAAAATCAACGAGGAGGCCGAAACGGGGCTGGCCGTTTTGGAGACGACGGACTGGTTCGCTAAACTGGCATCATGGCAATGAGTTGGTACGAGCACTGGATCCGGCGGTACGAGCACCGGCGCTGGACGACGGACGACAACCGGATGGTGCGGCCGTTCGAGTGGGGGCTGGAGCACATTGGAGGGAAGCCGGAATCGGACGAGCCGCGGGCGTTTGTGAGGAGGTACGCGAGGAAGGCCATCGAGGACAGCGAGGGCTGGTATGCGCGGGAAGAGGTGCGGGATTTTGCGCTGGACCGTGAGAATGTGCTGCGGTTCACGAGCGGGATGGAATCGCAGTGGCCGGAAAACAACACGGTGCATGCGCAGTTTTTCCCGGCAAGAAGCCACGGGCCGGCCGTGCTGGTCTTGCCGAACTGGAATGCCAAATGGCATGGGCAGGTGGCGCTGTGCCATTGGTTGCAGCGCATGGGCATTTCGGCAATGAAGATGAGCTTGCCGTATCACGATCGGCGCATGGCCAAGGGACACGAACGCGCAGACCAATTGGTGGGGCCGAATATCGGATTGACGCTGGCGGCGAACCGGCAGGCCGTGAAGGATGCGCGCGCGTGCCTCGATTGGCTGGAGCAACGCGGGTATTCGCGGCTGGGGATTCTGGGAACGAGCATCGGGTCGTCGGTGGGCTACATCACGCTGGTGCACGACAAGCGCGTGCGCGCGGGGGGATTTTTTCACGTTTCGACGTATTTCGCGGACGTGGTAAGCCAGGGGATGACGACGAATCATGTGTGGGAAGGATTGCGGCATGAGGTAACCGTGGAGGAGTTGCGGGAGTTCTGGGGGCCGATCAGCCCGATGCCGTATGTAGAGCTGGGAATGGGAGCGGGGCGGAATACGTTTATGGTGTACGGGAAGTATGACCCGACGTTCTTGCCGGAGTTGACGCAGCAGATGCTGCGGGCGCTGCGGAGAAATGGAGCGGAGCCGCGGACGCTGGAATTGCCGGTGGGGCACTATTCGCTGGAGCTGGCGCCGTTCAGCTACGTGGCGGGGTGGCGGATGTTTACGTATTTTCTCGAGGCATTGGGATAGAAAGGGCGTTCAACCTTCAGAGTCGACGACCGCTCAGTGCACTACTCTCGCGATGGAGCCCTGGGCGATGATTGCGGCGACGGCATTAATATCCGGAGCCAGGGCACGGTCGGCGGTGACTTTCGAAGAGACCTCGCGAACGGCGTCGTAGGCTTTTTTGGCGAGCGCTCCGGTTTGCAGGGGAGCGAGGAGATCGATGCCCTGGCAGGCGCACAAGAGTTCAATCGCTAAGATGTTGCGCAAGTTGTGGAGCATGCGTTCGAGGCGCCGCGCGCCGCTCATGCCCATACTGACGTAATCTTCCTGATTTCCCGAGGTGGTGATGGAATCGACCGAATGTGGCGTGGCCAGGGCGCGGTTTTCGCTGGTGAGCGCGGCGGCGGTGACCTGCGCGAGCATGAAGCCGGAGTTGAGGCCGGGATCGGGCGTGAGAAATGCCGGGAGCATGCTGGTGAGCGGGTTGGTCATTTGCTCGGTGCGACGTTCGGAGATGCCGCCGAGAGTGGCGACCGCGATGGCCACCTGATCGGCAGCCATGGCGAGGGGTTGACCGTGGAAATTGCCGCCGCTGACGATGTCGCCTTGCCCGTCGAAGGACTCTCCACTCGGCCGGTCTGAAGCCCGGCCGCTACAAAATACCAAAGGGTTATCCGTGGCGCTGTTGAGTTCGACGAGCGCCATTTCGCGGGCCTGGAACAGCGAATCGCGCACGGCGCCGTGGACTTGCGGTGTGCAGCGAAGGCTATAGGCGTCCTGCACGCGGGAGTCTTTTTCGGCGGAGCGATGCGACTCGCGAATCTGGCTGCCCTCGTTGAGATGGGCGAGATTGCGAGCCGTGGTGCCGGCCCCGGCGTAGGCGCGGGCCTGCATGATGCGGGCGTCGAAGGCGCCGGGACTGCCGCGGAGGGCGTCGAGGGAAAGGGAAGCGGCAACGTCGGAGGTGTCCGCCAGAGTATCGGCTTCGAGGAGAGCGAGACTCAGGAGCGCGAGCATGCCTTGCGTGCCGTTGAGAAGAGAGAGGCCTTCTTTTGCTTCGAGAGCGACAGGGGCGATTCCGGCCCTGCGCATGGCTTCGCCGCCGGAGAGCTTTTCGTGGTTGAGGCAGGCTTGGCCTTCGCCGATGACGACTTGCGCGAGGTGCGCAAGGGGAGCGAGATCGCCGGAGGCACCGACGGAGCCTTGCGAGGGAATGACCGGATGAACGCCGGCGTTGAGCATTGCGCAAAGCGTTTCGACGACGAGCGGGCGGATGCCACTGAATCCCTTGGCAAGGGCATTGGCGCGGAGGAGCAACATGGCGCGGGTTTCGGGCGTGGAAAGTGGATCGCCGACGCCGCAGGAGTGCGAGCGAACGAGATTGAACTGGAGCAGGCGAACTTGTTCGGTGGAGATGCGGACGGAGGCGAGCTTGCCGAAGCCGGTATTGATGCCATAGGCGGTTTCGTTCGCGGCGACGAGGCGGTCGACAACGGCGCGAGAGGCTTGCATGCGAGTGACGGCGTCCGGGGAGAGGGACACGGATTCGTGGCGCAAGGCCACGGCGTAGAGCTGGTCGAAGGTGAGGTCATTTCCGGTCAGGAGGATGGGCATAAGGAGAGTTTAAAGTTAAAGGTTTAAAGTTCAAAGTTTCGGGCAGCGAGGAAAAGGATTTATCGCAGAGACGGAGGGGAGGAGACGCAGAGGACGCGGAGTGAGAGGAAGAACGGTGGCCCGGCTAAAGGGCGTCGCCTAGGTTGAGTGGGAGGTCATGGAGAGGAAGGCCTGCTTGTATTTTTCGGGGAAGTGGGTGACGTGGCCGGCGCGATTGCAGGCGACGTGGATGGTGTGGCCGGTGGCGAGGAGTTTGTGGTCGGGCTGGCGGAAGAGTTCGTAGCCGAATTTGAGGGTGCGCGTTTTGGCTTCGAGGATGCGCGTGCGAATGGTGAGGAGTTCGTCGTAACGGGCCGGATGATGATAACGGCAGTGGACATCGGCGACGACGATGAAGGTGTCGTCCTGGATTTCCATCTGCTTGTAATCAAAGCCGAGGGCGCGCATGAGTTCGACGCGGCCGACTTCGTACCAGATGAGGTAGTTGGAATGATAGACGACGCCCATCTGGTCGGTTTCGGCGTAGCGGACGCGAATGGTGAAATCGTGATAGTCAATCATGGGTGGCGTATTAGTATGCATGAAATTTACTCTAGTTATGCAATGAGGGAAACGGACCAGAGACCAAAACTCAGGAAGTCATTCTCAGGTCAGGCTCGGATTTCATGGTCAGCAGGTTAAGAACCGACCAAACCAATGAAGCCCATGCAGTGTAAAGCGCCCCGTTTGCGACAAAAGCAAAAGCCGACAGGAAAATCGAGAAGATGTCCCAGCTGGTGCTGGGAACGAGCAATAAGAGTGAACTTGGCCAAAGCGAGAAGACTACGGCTTCTCCAAGCGTGAAGCCGATGACTTTCTCCGCGAGGAAAAGGATCACGGCAAGTGCGAGTCCGAAGGTAAACCTACCCACGTGCCAATCTCGAAAGCGAACCTTCGAGCGGGAAGTCAGCCGCTCCATTGAGGCGGGGGCGAGCCAGACGAGGACGGACATGCCACAGAGAAGGGCCACATTCAGAACTAGAAAACGTCGGATTGGGGGGCCGCTAATCCATAGCGCGACATACCAGATCGAGGACAGCAGATAGATCAGGAAGAAGGCCGCTACGCGGATTCTCCGAAGCCAAATCATCCCGAGATCCACTACATCATGCGCAAGATTGTGACATTCCGATGGGCGGAATCAAAAAAATCGCATCGAGATTCGGTGAGTCAAGTTAGCAGAGTAGGTCCCAAGAATTCGAACTATCAACCGCAAATCAGTGACTACGAACTCTTCCCGGTTTCGTCGTGCCAGACGGGCTTGCGCTTTTCGAGGAAGCTGGCGAGGCCTTCCTTGAAGTCAGGTGTGCAGCGCATGCGGGCGTTTTCGAGGACAGCGCGATCGAGATCGGCATCGAGGCTGGCGGCTTCGGCGCAGACCAGCAGGCGCTTGGCGCGAGTGACGCTGGCCGGGCTGGCGGAGATCAGGACCTCGGCAAGTTCGTCGACCCGCGCAAGCAGGCGATCCTGGGGAACGATTTCGTTGATGAGTCCGAGCTCTTTCGCTTCAGTGGCATCCACCAGCCGTCCGGTCAGCAAGAGATCGCGGGCGCGCTTGTCGCCGATTTGGCGGGTCAGAAACACGGAAACGATCGCGGGAAGAAAACCGATGCGGACTTCAGTGTAGCCGAATTTGGCTTCAGGGACGGCGAGGGTGAAGTCGCACAGTGTGGCGATGCCACAGCCCCCGGCAAGTGCGTGGCCATTGACGGCGGCGATCATCGGTTTAGAAAAACTCCAGATGCGACGGAACATTTTGGCCATGCGGCGGGAGTCTTCCTGATTTTCCGAAGGTGACTGGGTGGCGATGGCTTGCAAGAGGGCGAGGTCCATGCCCGCGCAGAAGACCGTGCCTGCACCGGTGATGACCACGACGCGAGTGTGGGTTTTTTCGATAGCGTCGAGGGCGGATTGCAGGTCGGCGATCATTTGGGTGTTGATCGCGTTGCGTTTGTCAGGACGATTGAGGGTGATGGTGGTGACATGTTCGGTGGCTTCAACAAAGAGCGTTTCGTAGCTCATTAAGAGACTCCTCCGGAACCACCCTATCGTTTGACAAATTCGCAAAAATTGCAATCGTGGGAACGCATTTGGTGTGTGGAAAGGGAGAAGAGAACCAAACGCACAGGGCGCTGAGAAGACGCGGAGGGAACGGAGGCGCCAGGAAAGCTCAGAGAAGAAGGCGGCATGAAGCCGCCCCGATGGGATCAAAGAGCCGTGGCGTAGCGGGCGCGGATTTCGTTGCTTAGGGCGACGGGCCTCGCGAGGGCGGCGGAGGTGAAGGGGTGCCGGGCGCCGAGTTTGGTTAGGGCGGCGAGAACGGATTCGGTGGGGATATTGCCGACCAGGTCGTCGCCGGCGAAGGGGCAGCCACCGAGCCCCGTGAGAGCGGAATCGAAGCGGCGGCAACCAGCAGAATAGGCGGCGGAGATTTTCTCTTCGGCAGTATCGGGGCGCGAATGGAGATGTACGCCGAGCTCGACGCCGGCGACATGGTCCTTCACGCGGGAATAGAGGCTGTGGACGAGTTCGGGCGTGGCGGTGCCGACGGTGTCGGCGAGCGAAACGGTGGAGACGCGGATGTCTTTGAGCCACTCGAGCGTGTCCTGAACGATTTCGGGGCCCCAAGGCTCGTCGTAGGGATTGCCGAAGGCCATGGAGATGTAGATGACGAGATCCTTTCCGGCCTGTTGGGTTTCGCGCTTGAGGGTTTCAACCAGGGTGCGGGATTCGGCGCGGGTCATGTTGGCGTTGGCGCGGCGGAAGTAGGCGGAAATGGAATACGGATAGCCGATGGTGGAAATGCCCGGAGTGGTGAGAGCGCGTTCGAGCCCTTTTTCATTGACGACGATGCCGATAATTTCGGGAAGCGCGGAGTCGTCGGGCAGGGAAGCGAGGAGCCTTGACATGACTTCTTCGCTGTCGGCCATTTGCTTGACGTGCTTGGGAGAGACGAAGCTGACGGCGTCAATATGCTGGAAGCCGGCAGCGATGAGTTCGCCGAGATAGTTCACTTTGATATCGGTGGGAATGAATTCCGGGAGGCCTTGCCAGGCGTCGCGCGGGCACTCGATGAGTTTGAGCGATTCGGACATAGGGAAACAGTCTACAGGGAACAGTCAACAGCGGACAGCTAACAGCCGATGACCTTAAGGCCTAAATCATAAGTAGCAAGTGGCAAGTCGCAAGCATGAAGATACCGAGCGATTGCTACTTGGGTGGCGTTCGTGGGTTCGGGCCGGCGATGGAGGAGATCAGGAAGACGAAGAAAAGCAGGAAGCCAAGGATGCCAAAGGCGCCAAGGGTTTTGTAGAAGGCTATGCTGTTGCCGAGGACGGATTCGAGCGGGCGGTGATGAGCGAAGACCTGGAAGAGATCGTAGGCCATGCCGAAGACAAGTCCTACAACGCAGATGCCGAAGGCACCGCACATGGCGATGAGGATGAGGCGTGTCGCGCGGGACATGGGGATAGTTTACAGCTGACAGCTAGCAGGCGGCAGAGTTCACCACAAGCGAATACGGAGCGACACCCACTGCTCAAACTTTGCGATGATCCCTCCGCTGCGCGAACCGGGGTGCCAAGAAGGCGGCACGCAAGAAAAAGCCGAGTCGTTCCGGCCGGGATGACCTGCGTTCGCGACGGGTTATTCGATTTGCTTTTTGAGGGCAGCCAGGAGGTTGAGGGCGTCGAGAGGTTTGAGATTGTCGAGGTCGGCGGAGCGGAGCTGTTCGAGGACAGAGCGGTCGAGGGGGGTAAAAAGGAGGTCCTGGTGGCCATTACGGCGATGGGATGAGCCGGAAGTCGTGGCTGCGCCGTTGGCAGTGGTTGCGTCGGCTCCGAGGCCACTGGAGAAATCGGCGGCGGGAGTCAGGGTTTCGCTGAGTTCGTGCTCGCTTTGTTCGTGCTTTTTGAGGACTTCGCGGGCGCGTTCCACGACGGATTTGGGGAGACCGGCGAGACGGGCAACTTCGATCCCGTAACTTTTGTCGGCGGAGCCGGGCTCAACGCGGCGGAGGAAAATGATTTCGTTGGGCGTTTCTTTCACGCTGACGTGGACGTTCTGGACGGCGGGGAGAAGGTCGGCGAGTTCGGTGAGTTCGTGATAGTGGGTGGCAAAGAGGGTGCGCGCTCGGGTGTGCTTCTGGAGATGTTCGACGACGGCCCAGGCGATGGAGAGGCCGTCGAAGGTGGCGGTGCCGCGGCCGACTTCGTCGAGGAGGACGAGGCTGGAGGGCGTGGCGTGATGGAGAATGGCGGCGACCTCGCTCATTTCGACGAGGAAGGTGGAGCGGCCGCGGGCCAGATTATCGCTGGCGCCGATGCGGGTGAAGATGCGGTCGGTGAAAGGCAACTTGGCCTGGCGCGCGGGAACGTAAGAGCCCATCTGGGCCATTAACACGATCAGCGCGGCCTGGCGTAGATAGGTGGACTTACCTCCCATGTTGGGGCCGGTGATGAGAAGGAGTTGCTGGCGGCCGGGCTCGAAGCAGAGGTCGTTGGGGACGAAACGTTCACCCTTCTGGCGGAGAAGTTCCTCGATGACGGGGTGGCGGCCGCCGACGATGAGGAGTTCGCCGGTATTGTTAAATTCCGGGCGGATATAACCGCGATCGGCGGCAAGCTTGGCGAAGGCGGCGAGGACGTCGAGCTTGGCGATTGCAGCAGCTGTACGGCGAAGACGCGCGGCTTTGCCGGCGATGCCGGCGCGCAGATCGACGAAGAGCTGGCGTTCGATTTCGAGGATGCGCTCGTCAGCAGCGAGAATTTTCCGCTCGTAATCCTTTAGTTCGGGAGAAGTGAAGCGCTCGGCATTGACGAGCGTTTGCTTACGCTCGTAGTCGGAAGGCGCGAGATGGAGATTTGGCTTGGAGATTTCGATGTAGTAGCCGAAGACCTGATTGAAACGGATTTTGAGGGAGTTGATGCCGGTACGCTTGCGTTCGCGCTCTTCCGTGGAAGCGATGATCTGCTTGCTGTGCTGGCTGAGGTCGCGGAGTTCGTCAAGTTCGACGTGGTAGCCGGTGCGGAAGATGCCGGATTCGGAGGCGGTGGCGGGAGGCTCGTCGGCGACGGCACGCTCGAGCTTTTCGCGGATGTCGGCGAGCTCGTCGAGTTCTTCGTGGAGATCGCGAAGAAGATCGCTGCCACCGGATTGCGGAGGCGTGAGGAAATTCTTGAGGACGGGGAGCTGTCCAAGGGATTTGCGAAGGGCAAGGAGTTCGCGCGGGCCGGCGAGGCCGAGCGTGATACGGCTGGTGAGGCGTTCGAGGTCCTGAATGCCGCGAAGCTCCTTGCGAATTTCGCCGCGCACGACGGTTTGTTGCAGGAGATGGGCGACGGCGCCGAGGCGGGCTTCGATGGCGCTGGGATCGAGCAGTGGGCGAAGCATCCAGGCGCGGAGAAGGCGGGCACCCATTCCGGTGACCGTGGAATCCAGAGCGGCGATGAGCGTGGTGGGGCCGGAGGACTTGGCCTCCTCGGTGAAGATGGGAGAAACAAGTTCGAGATTGCGGACGGAGACGGGATCGAGGACGAGGGCGTCCTGTTGGTCGTAGAAACGAATGCGGTCGAGGTGCTGGAGGGCTTCGACGCTGGGGGCGTCGTCGCCACGAGCAGCATTTTCGCGTAGGTAGTGGACCACGGCACCCGCGGCGCACATGGATTGCGGGTGATCGTCGAGGCCGAAGGAGGTGAGTTCGGAGACGCCAAACTGTTCGCGGAGGATGCGCTGGGCGTAGTCAGGATGAAAGACCCAGTCTTCGACGCGGGTTTCGACGCCACCGGCGCCATCGAGGATGGAGGTCTTGGAAGTTTCGAAGAGTTGCTGCGGGCGAGGGAGCAAGGTTTCGCGAGGGCGGAGGAGCTGGAGTTCGTCGCGGAGGGATTCCTGTGCGTTGGGGCCGGAAAATTCGGTGGCCTGGAATTCGCCAGTGGAGAGATCCACGATGGCGAGGCCGATGAGGGTGGCGGCGGAATTTTGCGCGACAGCGGCAAGGAAATTGTTTTCGCGAGCGTCGAGGACGGCAACGTCGGTGGCGGTGCCGGGAGTGATGACGCGGGAGACCTCGCGGCGAACGAGTTTTTTGCCGGGGCCCGGCTGCTCCATCTGCTCGCAGATAGCGACCTTGAAGCCGGCGCGGATGAGCCGGGCGATGTAGGAGTCCACGGCGTGATACGGAACGCCGCACATGGGGATCGGCTGGCCCTTTTCGCGATTGCGAGAGGTGAGAGTGATCTGGAGCTCGCGCGAGGCGATCATGGCGTCTTCATAGAAAAGTTCGTAGAAATCGCCGAGACGGAAGAGGAGGAGGGCGTGGGGATAGCGCGCCTTGACGGCGTTGTACTGCTGCATTAGCGGCGTTGTTGATTCAGACATGGGATGGAAGTAGCAAGTGGCGAGTGACCGCGCGGCTTCGCTCGGTGTAGACGAGTGGCGAGAGAAGGACGGAAGAAATCGAAAATGGAAACTGGGAAATAGAAAAATGGAAGAGCGACTGGCGGCAAGGAATGCTTAATGCGGAAAAGAACAGGAGAGGACTAGACGCAGAGACGCAGAGGTCGCCGAGGGAACGCAGGGATGAGGGCCGCACTTGCGGGCGGACGGCGAGAATTAAAACAGAAGTCAGCGAGGAAAGAAACTCTTCGCGGAATGCGTTCAGGGAACGCAGAGGACGGGGAGACAACGCCGCGAACAGAGCGGTTGAGGTCCTTCGTGCATCCTCGCCGGATGCCCTCTGGAAGACATGCCTTTTGGTACTTCCTTGGATTCGGAGCGGCATGGGAATTAGTTGGTGATGCCGAGTTGGGAAAGGACGAAGGCGTAGTCGAAGGCGATCTCGCGGAGATAGTCGTAGCGGCCGCTGGCGCCACCGTGGCCTGCGCCCATGTTGGTTTTGAGGAGGAGGGCGTTGGCGTCGGTCTTGAGAGTGCGAAGCTTGGCGACGTACTTGGCGGGCTCCCAGTACATGACCTGACTGTCGTTGAGACCGGTCTTGACGAGCATCGCGGGATAGTCTTTGCGTTCGAGACGTGTATAAGGGCAATAAGATTTCATATAAAAATAATCCTCGGCGCGCTGGGGGTTGCCCCATTCTTCGTATTCGCCGACAGTGAGCGGAAGGGCGGGATCGAGCATGGTGTTGAGCACGTCCACGAAGGGGACATGGGAGACGACGATGCGGAAAAGATCGGGGCGAAGATTGGCGACCGCGCCCATAAGGAGGCCGCCGGCACTGCCGCCCTCGATGATGAGTTTGCCGTTCGCGGCGAAGCCCCAAGTGATGAGATCCTCGGCGCAGGCGATGAAATCGGTGAACGTGTTCATTTTTCGGTGCATGCGGCCAGCATCATGCCAGGGCTTGCCGAGTTCGCCGCCGCCGCGAATGTGAGCGATGGCGAAGATGATGCCGCGATCGAGGAGGCTGAGCCGGTTGGAACTGAAGGACACGGGCATAGAAAGGCCGTAGCTGCCGTAGCCGTAGAGGAGAAGCGGGGCGGTGGCGTTGCGGGGGGTGTCGTGGCGATAGACGATGGATAGGGGGATTTTAGTGCCGTCGGGGGCGGTGGCGTGGAGGCGCTCGCAGCCATAGAGAGAAGGGTCGTACCCACCGAGAACGGGTTGTTGCTTGCGAAGGGTACGCTCATCGGTGGCGATGTCGAGGTCATAGACGGAGCGCGGGGTGATGAAGGACTCGTAGGTAAAGCGGACGAAGGCGGTGTCGAATTCGGGATTGGCGCCGAGGGCGGCGTTGTAGGCGGGCTCGGCGAAAGCGATGCGGCGGGAGGCTTCAAGGGCCGAAGTAGCCTCGTGCATGAGATCGACGAGACGGAGGTGCGGGAGGCCGTCTTCGCGCTCGACGAGCACGAGGTGAGTGCGGAAGGCGGCGATGCCGGAGAGCATCACGCCGGGGCGATTGGGGATCGCTTCGTGCCAGCGGGAGCGCACAGGATCGACGGCGGGCGCGGTCACGAGGCGGAAAGTGCGGCCGTTGTCGTTGGTGCGAATAAAGAAGATGCCGCCAGCCGGGTCGGCGGCGCTGCCGGGATGATGGTCGACGTAGTATTCGTGATTGTCCCGGCGGGCGTCGACGAGTTGGAAGCCACCAGAGGGGCGATCGGCGCGGAGATAGTGGACTTCGCTGGTGATGTGGCTGTTGGAGAGGAGGAAGAGGTAGGCCCCACTGCGGCTGCGCTCGACATCAATGCGGAAGCGCTCGTCGTGTTCTTCGAAGAGAAGCGTGTCGGGGCCGTTGGAATCAAGGACGTGGCGGAAGAGTTGGTGGGAGCGCTTGGTGACTTCGTCTTCGACGACATAGAAGAGGGTGCGATTGTCGGCGGCCCAGGCGGCGGAGGTGACACGCTCGACGCGGAAGGGGAGGAGTTCGTTGGAGCGGAGATCCTTGATTTCGAGGGTGTACTGGCGGAAGCCGGTGGTGTCGGTGGCGTAGGCGAGGAGGTGGTTGTCGTCACTGACTTCGAAGATGCCAAGGCCTAGAAAGGAGTGGCCCTCGGCGAGGACGTTCAAGTCGAGAAGGACGTGTTCGGCGGGATTTTGCGCGGCCTTGCGGCAATAGATGGAGTATTGGCGGCCCTCGATGGTGCGCGTGCAGTATTCGTAGCCGCGAAGAGTGTAGGGAACGCTGAGGTCGGTTTGCTGGATGCGGCTGAGCATCTCCTGGTAGAGCTTTTCCTGAAAGGCTTCTGTGGATTTGAGATAGGCGTCGGCGTAAGAGTTTTCGGCTTCGAGGTAGGAGAGCACGCGGGAGTCCTGTTTGTTGCGGAGCCAGGCATAGTGGTCGACGCGGCGATCGTTGTGGACGACGTGCTCGACGGGTTCGCGAAGGGCGAGGGGTGGCTGAAGTCCGGAGGGCCCGGAAGTGGTGGGAGAGGACGTTTCGGGTGTCCCGTGGTGGGGGGAAAGAGAAGCGGCGGCAGAATTGAAATCGGCGGTCATTTTGGAGTTTGATGCGAACGGGATAGACGTAAGGGTATCGTGAAGTTGGGCGGGATGCAAAGATGAGAGTGAGTGACTGGTGGGAGGATGGCCAGCAGTTTGCTGCGCGGGTCGCGTCGAACGGAGACAACTTTGAGACAGGTGGTAAGCGTCGCTTCGATCCACCCGCTGCCTCCACCGAAGGAAATTCACCACAGGGGTAGCGGATGGGAGCAGAGCTAACGGAGACTTGGTGGCGCATTACCAGGAGGAGTATGGCGAGGGAGACGGAGATTAAGCTGGCGATTGGCGACCGGAAAGCGCTGATGCGCGGGTTGAAGCGGCTTGGGGCGAAGCCGCGAGATGCGAAATGCCCGCGAGTGCATGAGCGGAATTTGCTGTTCGATACGCCGGATGGAGGACTGGCGAAGCATGGACAGCTTTTGCGGATCCGGACGGAGACACCGGCAGATGGGAAGCGGGCGAGCAAGGAAAAGAACGTGATGCGGACGCTGCTGACATTCAAGTCGCCGCCGGAGGAGTTGGCGATGGGGGACTTTTGGAGGAGCGGGGACCGGCGGCACAAGGTGCGGGAGGAGATTGAGACGGTGCTGACCGACGGAGACACGGTGCGGAGGATTTTTGAGGGGCTGGGGCTGCGGGGGTGGTTCCGCTATGAGAAATACCGGACGACGTACGTGTTGCCGCCGAAGCACGGATGGGCGAAGGGGTTGCTAATTGATATGGATGAGACGCCGATCGGGACTTTTGTGGAACTGGAGGGGCCGGGGGAAGCGATCGACCGGGCGGCGAAGGAGTTGGGGTTTACACCGCGGGATTACGTGCTGAAAAACTATTTGGTGCTGTATCTGGAAGCTTGCAAGCGAGAGGGGAGGCAGCCAACGCACATGGAGTTTGCCGGAGGGAAGCCGACAGTTCTCAGCTTTGAGGGGAAAGTTTAAAGAAGAGGGTAGTTCACCCTACCGGTCTATAGCCCGACACTACAAATGACAAAGAAGGAAGCGCCACCCAGAACGGGGCCTTCTGAGTTGGGGGCGCGCAAGGAAGGGGCCAAACAAAGAGATTTTTTGTGGGGAACGGTGGAAAACGTGATTTCGTTCTTGACTTTGCGTAAGTGCGGGATTATCTCTAACTTCGGAGTGAATCTTGCGGATATGAGCGAGTCGAGGGAGCTCGAGCCTCACCCTAGTGTTCTTTGGGGAGGCTGCGTCCAGTTGATCCTTTCGGCGGCGAGAGCGGAGTGGTGCGCCGGGCGGTTGGGGGTCTGGGCGGAAGAGATTGCCTTGGGAGGGTTCACGACCGGCTAGGGGAAGCGCAGGTGGGGAAGCCATTCGCCCGCAGCCGGAAACGGTTGGCGGGTTTTTTGTTGTAAGGGATGAAGTGAGGGAGTGACGCCGTAATGAGGTAAAGAAGGAGATGAAACAACCCGCACGCTGAAAGGGCGGGGTGCGGCGCCCACGACCATAAGGAAGAAAGGAGGGGCGATGCTGTTTGCAACGGAGCTGGTAGGCGCGTCGGCGTATGACGCGCAGAACCATTTTGTGGGACGCGTGCGGGAGTTTTTTGTGGAGCCCGCGGAGCAGCCGAACCGCATTTCGCACTTCCTGATTTCGCGGGGGAGATTTCAGCCGCTGGTGGCGAGGTATGACCAGGTGTCGAAAGTGGCTGCGGGACGCATTGATCTGAACGTGAGCGAACGTGCGCTGGACGCGTACCGGCCGAACGAAGGATGGCTGGCGGTGCAGAAAGACCTGCTGGACCAGCAGATCATTGATACCGAAGGGAGAAAGGTGGTGCGCGTGAACGACGTGGACCTTGCGGAGATGCGCACGAACGAGCACGCGGAGTTACGGATCGCGCAGGTGGATGTGGGATTGCCCGGGGCGATGCGGCGGCTGCTGCAGGGCGTTGCCCCTTCGGCGCTGATCCGCAAACTGCAAGGGAAGCTCCCGCAGCGATCGATTCGCTGGGAGTTTGTGAATTTGATCGAGCCGGACCCGATGCGGCGCGTGAAACTGCGAATCACGCATGAGAAACTCGAAGACCTGCATCCAGCGGATCTGGCCGAAATGATGGAAGAACTTTCGGCGGCGGAGAGGCAGGGGATTATCGCTTCGCTGGATGAAGAGACGGCGGCGAAGGTACTGGCGGAATTGGACGAACGACTGACCACGCAGATCGTGGAACGGCTGGACCCGGAGAAAGCGGCGGACATTCTGGAAGAGATGGCTCCGGACGCGGCGGCGGATCTGCTGGCGGACTTGCCGAAAGAGACTTCGGAAGAATTGCTGGAGGAGATGCCGAACCTGGAAGCAGAAGAGGTGCGCGAATTGCTGAGCTACGACCCGGAGACCGCGGGTGGAATGATGAATACGGAATTCGCGTACGTGAGCGAAGCGTCGTCCCGGGAAGAAGTGCTGGAATGGCTGAAGAAGCAGGAGTTCAACCTGGAGCAACTGGACACGATCGTGTTGGTGGACAAGCACGCCAAATTCTCGGGGACGGTGCCAGTGGCGCGGATGCTGCTGGCCGCGCCGGAGCAGTTGATGAGGGAGTTGAAGACGGAGCCGCTGGTGAGTATCACGCCGGATGCGTACGAGCGGGACGTGTTTGAACTGTTCGACAAATACAATCTGCGGATGCTGACGGTGATTGACGAAGAGAACCGCCCGATAGGTACGGTGACAGTGGACGACGTGGTATCCCGCCTTGTGAGCAAATGAGCCTGAACCTGACAGCAATCAACAACCTGATCGACCGGATGCGCGGGAGGACGCTTGCTTTTTTCTCGAGCGGGAACCAGGTTTGGCGAAGAATTGTGCTGTTCTTGGCGGTGATCGGGCCGGGGATCATCACGTCGAACGTGGACAACGACGCGGGCGGAATCGCGACGTACACGCAGGCGGGAAGCGCGTATGGATACGCGCTGCTGTGGTCGCTGGTGCCGATGACGATCGCGCTGTACGTGACGATGGAAATGTGCGCGCGGATGGGCGTGATCACCGGCAAGGGATTGTCGGATTTGATTCGCGAGGAGTTCGGGTTCCGGTCCACATTTTTCGTGATGATCATCGGGTTCCTGGTGGATTTGGGGAACGTGGTGGCGGAGTTTGCGGGTGTGGCGGCGTCGGCACAGATTTTTGGGGTGAGCAAGTACGTGGCAGTACCGCTGGCGGCGGCGGTGGTGTGGGTGCTGGTGCTAAAGGGGACCTACCGGCAGGTGGAGGTGGTGTTCCTGGTAGCGTGCGTGTTTTACCTGACGTATCTGTTTTCGGCGGTGTTTTCGCGGCCGGACTGGCTGCTGGCGGCGCGGATGACGGTGATTCCGACGATCCACCTGGACACGGGCTATCTGGTGACGCTGACGGCGCTGGTGGGAACGACGATTGCGCCGTGGCAGTTCTTTTACTTGCAGGCGGGGTTTGTGGAGAAGAAAGTGGGGCCGCGGCAGTATCCGCAGGCACGGCTGGACGTGTTGTTCGGCAGCATCAGTTGCATGGTGATCGTGTTCTTCATCATGATTTGCACGGCGGCGACGCTGCACGCTTCGGGACAGACGAACATCACGGATGCGGCGGAAGCGGCAAAGGCGCTGGTGCCGCTGGCGGGGAAGTGGGCGGCGCTTACGTTTGCGTTCGGGCTGCTGAACGCGTCGCTGTTTGCGGCAACGATCTTGCCGCTTTCGACGGCCCACGTGATCTGCGAGGGGTTGGGGTTCGAGGCGGGGATCGACCACAAATTTCGCGAGGCGCCGGCGTTTTACTGGCTGTACACAACTTTGATTGTGGTGGGCGGAGGGATCGTGCTGCTGCCAAACGCTCCGTTGTGGAAGATTTTTATTTTTTCGCAACTGGGCAACGGGATCTGGCTGCCGATTGTGACGATCTTTATCCTGCTGCTGGTCAACCGCAAGGATTTGATGGGGGAGTACACGAATACGGTGGCGTTCAATGTGGTGGCCTGGGTGACGGCAGTGGCGATGATTGTGCTGACGTTTGTGCTGGTGGGGCAGGGCGTAGTGCAGTGGTGGAGGGGAAGTTGACAGTCGAGAATCTATAGCCGGAAGTTCGGAGTCGGGAGTTTGCAGTTAAGAGTTTTGGGAAAACGCGGAGTTCAGGGCAGGGGATGCCAAGAGCGCTGGCGAAAGCCTACGCTACCGGGTTTGCGGGTGACTCTTAGGCGAAAAGCGCGTTGCGTGGGTGCGAAGCGGTGTGTTAACTTTGCGGCATAAAGGAAGATTGGAAGAAAACGGAACGTGGCTCATTCTCGCGCACTGACGGCTGGATCGCTCGGTCCTGTGACCTCCGAAGAGGCGCATCTGCTGGAAAACCTGAATCTGGAGCGGTTGCCGCGGCACATCGCGGTGATCATGGATGGGAACGGGCGCTGGGCGCAGAAGCGGCACCTGCCGCGCGTGGCGGGCCATCGTGCCGGTACGCAATCGGCGCGGACGACAATTGAGACGTGCGCGCGGCTGCACATCGAGGCGCTCACGCTTTATGCGTTTTCGGTGGAGAACTGGCGGCGGCCGAAGGCGGAGATCGAGTTTCTGATGCAACTGCTGCGCGAATACCTGCGGAAAGAGATGCCGCTAATCCAGCGCAACAATATCCGGATGCGATTTTTGGGGCGGCCGGAAGAATTGCCTGCGGGCGTGCAGAAGGATACGCGAGAAGCCATGGAAGCGACGGCCGGGAATACCGGTATGGTGCTTTCGATCGCGTTGAATTACGGGGGGCGGGCGGAGATTGTGGATGCGATGAACGCGATCCTGGCGGAGCGGAACGGGGATGGGCCGGGGAAGTCGATTACGGAAGAGGAGCTTTCGCGGCACTTGTATACGGCGAGCCTGCCGGATCCGGACTTGCTGATCCGTACGAGCGGGGAGATGCGCGTCAGCAATTTTCTTTTGTGGCAGATTGCGTATGCGGAGATTTTTGTGACGGAGACGCTGTGGCCGGATTTCAACCGGGCCAGGCTGCTGGAGGCGCTGCTGGAGTTTCAGAAGCGGGAGCGGCGGTATGGCGGGATTGACGCGCGGAAGTCGGCGGCGCGATAGAAGGGTTGGAAAAACCGAAAATAGAAAATTGAAGCTAGAAAATGGGAAGAGGGTCGACGGCGCAGAGTGGTTGGCGCCGATTTTGTTTTGGTGAGGCTGGGGATTTAGGTTTAGAGCGAAACTGTTCCACGGTGGGTCGCGGAGTTTACTTGTTGCCAGGGCCATTCCACGACGCGGTCCGGCGCGCAAGAATCGCCCGAGGACAAAGTCGGGCCGCTCCGGTCGGGACGACGGAGAAGAGGAAGAGCAGAGGTGAGAAGAACGAAAAGATTTTGTGGCATTGGATCGTAAGAGCCCACTCTCCGCAAACATCGCGAAGGATTGGTACCCTCAAGTTCAATTGGTTTGTGGTGGAGGATCAGGCGCACGGGAAAAGTGCCTGTGCCACATTCGGAGATTCGGTTCGTTCCCGATATAATTTCAGGACGTAGTTGGATTCGAGCTGGGCCTTGGTGTGGGCGAGCTTCAAGAGGAAAACCGGTAGATGACCTGGAAACGCGTGGTGACGGCGCTGGTGTTGATTCCTGTGGTTGTGGGGTTGGTGCTGTTCACCCCGACGTGGGCCGTGGCGATTGCGACGGCGGTGATTACGGCGCTGGCGCTGTGGGAGTATTTTGCGCTGGGAGAGGCGATTGGGCATCGGGCGTATCGGGTGTGGACGGTGGTTTGCGCGATTCTCTTCATAGCCGACCACCTTCACGCGGTCGGTAGGGTCGCAGGTCACAGCATTAGCTCCTCAGCTAGCGCCACTCCTGGAGCGACTCTAATCCAGGAGATCTATAACCCATTCCATGGAAGCGTGGACGTTGTGCATTCGATCGTTTCCGTCTTTTTTCTCTTCGTATTGGGGCTAATGGTACTTACTCTCTTCACGAAGCGCCCGCTGGTGGAATCCCTACCCGCAGCGGGTATTTCTTCTAGTGCTCTACTGCTTGTGGCCTTTCCGCTGTCGTATGCGGTGCGATTGCATGGCTTCGGTACGGAAGGGCCAAAGCTATTGCTGTTTGCGCTGGTGATTACGTGGGCGGGGGATACGACGGCATATTTTGTGGGGCGGGCAATCGGAAAGCATCCCCTGGCACCGCATCTTTCGCCGAAGAAGACCTGGGAAGGGTCGGTTGGGAGCATGGTTGGGTCGCTGGTGGTGGGATGGGCGTTCGGTTACTGGATTGCGATTCCGCTGGGGCATTTGCTGGCGATGGCGGCGATTGGGAACGTGGCGGGGCAGATGGGGGATTTGCTGGAGTCGGCGTACAAGCGGTCGGCGGGGGTGAAGGATTCTGGAGGGCTGCTGCCGGGGCACGGGGGAGTTTTGGATCGGATTGATGCGTTGATTTTGTGCATTCCGGTGATTTGGTATTACGTGGTTTTGGTGAACCCGAGGGGGATGTAAGGAGCCGACAGTCGACAGCTAACTGCTTACAGATTCGGAGAAGAGAAGAGTCCACCACAGAGTTAGCAGTGGGTCCGCAGAGGGCGGAGAGAAGAGGAAGAGCGGAAAGTTTGTGGCGCTAGAGGGTAAGAGCCCACCCTATATAGACCAAGGGTGGGGCACCCTCAAGTTCAGTTGGTACGAGGCGTGAGAGTTGATCGAAGAGCACAGGCAGGAATGCCTGTGCCACAGGAAGATATGAAGAAGATTGCGATATTGGGTTCGACCGGTTCCATCGGAAAACAGACGCTGGCGGTAGTGGAGGCGCTGGCAGGACAGTTTTGTGTCGTCGGGCTGGCGGCGGGATCGAACGTGGAGGAATTGATTGGGCAGATTGAGCGGCACCGGCCGGAAGTGGTGTCTGTGGGGACGGCGGAGCGCGCGGATGAGTTAGCGGTGAGGTTGCGCGAAAAAGGGATTGCGCCACAGCCGGCGATTCATCATGGGCGCGAAGGGATGCTGGCGGTGGGGACGCATCCGGCGGCGGAGATTGTGGTTTCGGCAGCAGTGGGAGTGGTGGGATTGGAAGCGACGTACGAGGCGATCAAGCTGGGAAAGGTGATTGCGCTGTCGAATAAAGAAGTGCTGGTGGCGGCGGGCGAGTTGGTGATGGCGGCGGTGGAGAAATCGGGGAAGGCGCTGCTGCCCGTGGATAGCGAGCACAATGCAGTGCATCAGTGTTTGCGCGGCGGAACGCATGGGGAAGTGCTGCGAATAATATTGACGGCGTCGGGCGGGCCGTTCCGGAAGACGCCGCTGAAGGATCTGGAGCACGTGACGACGAAGCAGGCGTTGGCGCATCCGAATTGGCGGATGGGCAACCGGATCACGATTGATTCGGCGACGATGATGAACAAGGGATTCGAGGTGATCGAGGCGCGATGGCTGTTTGGGATGGGGCCGGAGCAGATCGAGGTGGTGATTCATCCGCAGTCCACGATTCATTCGATGGTGGAGTATGTGGATGGGTCGGTGCTGGCGCAATTGGGGCCGACGGATATGCGCATGCCGATTCAATATGCGCTGACCTATCCGGCGCGGGTGAAGACGGCGGAGGTGCAGCTGGATTGGGGGAAGCTGAAGCGGCTGGATTTTGCGAAGGCGTCGACGCGCAGGTTTCCGTGTTTGCGGCTGGCGCGGGAGGCGATGAAGAAGGGCGGGGCGTGGCCGTGCGCGCTGAACGCGGCGGATGAGGTGGCGGTGGCGGCGTTTCTGGAGGGGAAGTTGGGGTTTTTAGGGATTGCAGAGGTGGTGGAGAAGGTGCTGGAGAGGACGCCGAGAATTCGGTTTGGGAGCATGGGTGATGTCCTGGCGGCGGATTTGGAAGCGAGGAGGATGGCGGAGGAGGAAGTAGGGGAAATTAGAAAATAGAAAATTGAAAACAGAAAATGGGAAGGGGTGGCGGCGCGAAATTGTTCGCGCCGTTTTTTGTTTTGGGAAGGGAAGTTTTCACCACAGAGTTAGAAGAGGGACCACAGAGAGCACAGGGAAGAGAAGAAGATCGAGCCGTTTGATCGGAAGAGCCCATCCTTAGAAACCAAGGGTGGGGCACCCTCAAGTTCAGTTGGTTAGCTGCCGGGGAGAAGCGCCGCAGGGCGAGCAAACGGCGCTGGACCTGCGCTAGAGAGTTATTGATATTCCTGGTCGATGGTGAGGATGGCGCCGCTGGCGTCGAAGGCGACGTCGAAGGCTTTCGCCTTCTTGACCTGGATGTCGGCGAATTGCTTTTCCTGGGCGAGAGCGACGGCCTGGAGCTTGACCATTTCGAGGACGGCGAGGAAGGCGACGATCATGGCGTGACGCGAAGGGCAGGCCTCGAAGAAGTCGATGAGGCTGACGGTGCCGGTGTCGCTGGCGAGGATCTGGCTGCGAAGCTGCGCGATCATTTGGGCGACAGTAAAGACGTCATGAGAGAACTCGAGGCGGACAACTTCTTTTTTGCGCTCGAGGACCTGCTGGAAGACGCGGACGAGATCGACGAGCGAGACGACAAGTTCGCCTTCGGTGCCTTCGTCGTTATACAGAGATTTGTCGGGTCTGGACCAGACGTTTTCCTCGATTTGCTGCTTTTGGTAGAGAAGCTGCGCGGCATTCTTGAATTTCTCGTGCTCGATCAAACGCTGGACTAGCTCTTCGCGGGGGTCGGCGGCCTGCTCTTCGGGGGAGGCAAGCGGATCGGGCGGGAGGAGCATTTTGGATTTGATGTAGATGAGCGTGGCGGCCATGTAGATAAATTCGGCGGAAACGTCGACATTCTGGACCTCGAGCTGGTGGAGGTAGTCGAGGTATTGCGAGGTGATTTTGGAGATCTGGATATCGTGGATGTTCATTTCCTGCTTTTTGATGAGGTCGAGCAGGAGGTCGAGGGGGCCTTCGAAGAGGGGGATGTGGATTTTGTAGGGGGAGGCCATTTGAGTTTGTAGTTTACAGTTCACAGGTGACAGTTCAAAGAAAAAACCAAGAGGTGGAGGGGAAAGCTTTTAGCGTTCGATCGTAAGAGTCCACCCTTACAAACCAAGGGTGGGGCATCCGCAAGTTCCGTTGGTCAGAAACGCAGCTAAGATGAGCCTGAGATTTCCTTGCGTTTGCGTTGCCAGCTGAAGATGGCTTCGCGGACCCGCTGCATCGTTTGGTTCGCAGACGCGCGGGCTTTGGCTGAGCCGTGGTCGAGGATTTTGAGGACGGAGCTTTGGTCTTGGTCGTAGTGGAGGCGGCGTTCACGGATGGGGGCGATCCACTGGATCAGATTTTCGGCCATGGAGGCTTTGCACTCGATGCAGCCGATGGCGGCGGTGGTGCAGCCCTGGCGGACCCAGTCGAGGCGGCCGGGATCGCGTTCGGGCGTGGAGAAGAGTTTGTGCCAGTCGAAGACGGGGCAGACATCGGGATTGCCGGGGTCGATACGGCGCTTGCGTGCGGGGTCGGTGACCATGACTTTGGTTTTTTTGCGGATGTCGTCGTCGGATTCGGAGAGGGTGATGGCGTTGCCGTAGGACTTGGACATTTTGCGGCCGTCGAGCCCGGGGATGCGGGGGGTTGGGGTAAGGAGAACCTGAGGTTCCTCGAGCACAGAGTTGGCGAAGAAAAAGCGTTTGCCGTCGGCGGGGAGTTTTTCAAAGAAATTGGCAATCCCCATTTCGTGGACTTTTTGACGCGTCAGCATGGAGAAAACGGTGCGCTGCTCAGCAGTGAACTCATGGTTTGCCGGAACGACAGGCTGAGTTTCGGGAAGTTCGAGCATTTTGTGCCAGATCGCGCGGCCGAGTTTGCGATTGGCGATCGCAAAGATTTCGGGATTGATGTCGAAACCGTAGTAAAGATTGAAGCGACGGACGAGTTCGCGGGAGAACTCGACGTGGGAGACCTGGTCTTCGCCGACTGGGACGAAGAGGCCCTTGCCGGGATGGCTATACATGACGATGTCGGCGGTTTGCAGGGTGGGATAGCCGAGGAAGCCGTAGGTGTGCAGATCTTTGTTCTGGATGTTGTCGAGTTGCTCTTTGTAGGTGGGGATGCGCTCAAGCCAGCCGAGTGGGGTGACCATCGAGAGGAGGAGGTGGAGTTCGGCGTGTTCGGGGACGAGGGATTGCAGGAAAATCGTGGATTTATTTGGATCGAGGCCTGAGGCGAGGAAGTCTATCGTGATTTGGAGGGAGTTCTCGGCGATAGCGGATGTGTCGGCGTAGTCGGAGGTGAGGGCGTGCCAATCGGCGACGAAATAGAAACATTCATGGGAGGAATCGGATTGCAGGCGGACCCAGTTCTGGAGGGCGCCGAAATAGTGACCGATATGGAGGCGGCCGGTGGGGCGTATGCCGGAGAGGACGCGGTTGATGGCGGTGGACAAGTCGGATGGACCTCGATGAGTTGGAATGACCGAGCGAATTTAGAAGAATAGCAGATATCCAGGAACCGAGAGGGGAAGGCGGAAATGGAAAAAGGGGCGAGAGGTTGGAACAGGTCCGAAGCGTGCTCCTGCTTGCCGATTCCGACCCGTCCGAGTCACAGAGCAGATGCTGCCATGATCCCTCCGCAATGCGGCCTGGAGCGCTCACACCGCACGCAAGAAGAAGCCGGGCCGCTCCGGCCTTCTCGGCCTTCCCTGGGGCAGGCGGGATGGCGACAAAGAAAAACCCAAGAGCACAGCCAGGAATGGCTGTGCCACAAAGAATCGAAGAAGGCGGCGTAACTTTTCGCGATACTCAGGGGAAGAAGCCGCCCCTACGCATGGCACCGATGACACAGGCTGAAGCCTGACCTACCTAGATTATTTGGAGGACCAGTTGGGGGATTCGTTGTGGCCGGACAGGGTGAGTTGATGAGGCTGGGAGCCGTCGGCGAGCATGGTCCAGATTTGACGGGTGCCGGAGCGGGTGGATTCGAAAACGATGTGGCGGCCGTCGGGTGCCCAGGAGGGGCGCTCGTTGCGTCCGGAATCGCGGGTAATCTCGACGAGTTCGCGTGATGCGACGTCCATGACGTAGAGGTCGTAATTGCCGGAGGGGCGGCGCCAGGAGAAGGCGACGAGTTGGCCGTTGGGCGACCATGCGGGATCAATGACATAACCTTTGTCGCCCAAATCAATTTTCTGAGCGTTGGTGCCGTCAGAATTCATCATGTAAAGGCCGGGAAGGCCGCCGCGATCGCTGACGAAGACGACCGTTTGTCCGGTGCGGGGATTCCAAGCGGGAGAGGTGTCGCTTCCAGTGCCCGGAAAAGTGATGCGCTTGGGGCGATTGCCGCTGGCGTCCGAGACGTAGAGGGAGGGATTGCCCTGCATGGAAGAAGAGAACATGACCTGGGAGCCGTCGGGAGACCAGGTTGGGGAAGAGTTGGTGCCTTTATAGCGGGCGAAAGTGACACGCTTGTTGGCGTCGAAGGAATACATGCAAATTTGCGCGCTGACAATGCCGTTGGCGGGAGCGAAGCAGGTGAAGGCGATGCGGGAAGCGTCCGGTGACCAGCGCGGGGTGAGGGAGATAGAGCCGAGGTGCGTGAGCTGGTGCTGGTCGGCGCCGTCGTAATCCATGACCCAGAGTTCCTTGTGGCCGGTGCGGGAGCTGATGAAGGCGATTTGCGTGGAGCCTACACCGGGGAACCCACCGGAAAGCCTGGAGATGATTTCGTCGGCGAACTGGTGGGCGAATTTGCGGACCTGCGCATCGGTGGGATCACCGCGATAGATTTTGCCGACGACGGGCTCATTGGAGGGGCTGCGGACGTCGAAGCACCAGGCGGAGATGGCGACTTCGGTGGCGGATTCGGTGAGATTGCCGAAGGCGACGAAATTGGCGTTGATTGGAGGGTCGGTCCAGGTAAGCTTTTGGAGTTCCTGTGGCATGGTGGGAACAGTAACGGGATAAAAGCTGGGAGAGACGAGATCAATGACGCCGGAGAAGGCAAGATCGTCGCGAACGACCTGGGTGAAGAGGCCGGAATGGTTTTTGGCGGTGTCCACGCGAGCGGCGAAATCCGTGACGGCGATGCGGGGCTTTTCGACGCCGAGGCCGGTGCCGGTGCGGAACCAGGCTTGGGAGAAAGTGGGGATGGGGAGGAGCAGAAGGAAGAAAGTGGCGAATCGTGAGTGGCGAGCGGCGAGACGGAAGATTTGGGACAAAGGAGCCTCCGGGGAAAGTTGGGCTGAAGAAATAGTTTAGGACAAGTGGCGAGAGTGGTGTGGGGAAAAGTTCGATTAAGTAGGGAATTCAGAAATCAGATATCGGGAATCCGCTAGTGGAGAGCAGCGAGCGGGAATGGAGTTCCCCGAGAAGCTTCGTGAACTTGGAGCGGACCTGGGTGTGCGCGTGACTCATCAGGACAAGGGCACGACGAGGTGAGTTAGTGGTTGAGGGAGAGGTCGAAGTCGAAGGTGACGTCGACATAGGCACCGGAATAATCGGACGGGAGAGTAGGGAGCTTATCAATGCTGAGGAGGGCGCGGGTGGCGGAGTCGTCCATGGAACGATTGCCGCTGGAGGAATCGAGGTGGATGTTGCTGATCGTGCCGTTGCGATAAATGCGGAAGGAGACGGTGGTCTTGGCGGTACGGGCTGCGCGGACCGCGGGATCGATGGTTGTCTGGATCCAGTTTTGACTGATGGCGCGGCGAACGGATTCGACATACCAGGAGTAGCGCGAGGCGAAGTCGCCACCCCCCTGCCCTTGCATGGCGAGGCCGCTGGAGTAGGCGCCGGGAGAGTCGTTGTAGCCGGTGGGAACGTTCATCTGGCCGCCTTTGCCGTAATTGATGGCATTGTCGGGGGGCGGGGTCTTCGGCTCGAAGACTTTGGACTTGCGAGACGGTGGAAGCGCCTTTTCTTTTTCAAACTTGGGAATCTTGGTGGCGTCTTCCTTGGGGTCTTCCTTGGGCGGGGGTTCTTCCTTGTGGAGGCCCTTGGTCGGGTCAACGGCGTTAGTTGTAGTGGGAACGACGGGTTGCGGCATGGGGATGCCGGCGCTGGAGACAAGGCTGACTTTGGCGGTGGTGCCGACGGAACCGCCGCCGAGGCTGCCCCACCGCTCACCAGGAATATTGATATAGATGCCGATGACAAGGGCAACGGTGATGCCAATGTGGAGCCACGCCGAATAGCCGAAGTAGCGCCGGAGGGAGAGTTCGGGGTAGGCGGCGGAGTTGGTGGTCATGGAGTTAGAACGTGCCAATCGGAAAAGTTTGCAGCCATTGAACTGAAACGAGCGCGCCTCGGAGATTGACGATTGTTTGCCTGAGTGCCACCCCTGCGCGGGCCGACGCCCCAGACTGCGGCGCGGAAAAAAAATCGTGCCGGTCCGGTCGGGATGACGTGGGAAAGGAAAACATCAGCGGCTCCGGTTGGTGATGGGCTGGGTGACGATGCTGATGTTGGTGATGCCGGAGACGCGCAGGGTGTCGATGACGGAGCAGAAGGCGCCGAAGGGAATGGTTTCGTCGGCGCGGAGATAGACGGAATCGCTGGCGTGCTTCTGGCGCTTTTTGATCTTGTCGGCAAGCTGGTGAACGTTGACCGGTTCGTTGCCGAGGTAGATGAGTTGGTTCTTGTCCATGGTGACGACGATGCGCTCTTCGGTGATTTCCTTGACGGTGTGGGTCTTGGGGACGTCGACCTCGATGCCGGACTGCAGAATGGGCGCGGTGATCATGAAAATGATGAGGAGTACAAGGACGACGTCAATGAACGGCACCATGTTGATGTCGGAGAGGCTTGTCTGGGTCGATTTGGTTAGTTGGGGCATTGATGCTCTCCGAGAGATTGGAGAAAAAGCTGACGGATATCAGAGATCAGATTAACGATGTCAGGAAGAGGCGAGCGGCGAGCGGCCCTTTGGCTTGGCTCAGGATAAACGAGCCGCGAGATAGAGAAGTGGGAAGAGGATTCAACGCAGAGACGCAGAGAGCGCGGAGAAAACGCAGAGAAGCGAACCATTGCCTGGTGGAGACTGCGAAAGATTTCAGCCCGGCGAGCGCACGGAGAGGGTGCGTTGAATGGAACCGGTGAGATCCCTGGCGCATTCTTAGCGAATGCGCTTGGAAGGACAGATTGGAGGCGCGGGGCAGGCATACTAGAGGAAAGTCTTTTCGATCTGGGCGGTGAATTCGGCGGCGAAGGTGTCGAGTCGCTGCGCCAGATCGCGAATGTCCTGGAGGAAATAGTTGTAAGCAATGAGGGCGGGAATGGCTGCGAAGAGGCCGGCGGCGGTGGTGACCAGGGCTTCAGCGATGCCGGGAGCGACGGCACGCAGACTCGAAGAGCCAGAGGTGCCGAGGCCGGAGAAGGCGTCAATAATGCCCCAAACGGTGCCGAAAAGCCCGATGAACGGAGCGACACCGGCGGTGGTGGCGAGCCAGGACATGCCTTTTTCGGCGCGGCGGACTTCCTCGGTGGCGGCGGTTTGCATGGTGACGGTGACGGCTTGCAGCGATTTCAGTTTGGCGGGCGTGGGGTTACCGGTGCCGGTGACCTGGGACTGGAGTTCGCGATAGCCGGCGGCGTAGACGTTGGCAAAGGGCGAGCCAGCGGATACGAGTCCCTGGGGATTGGCGACGCCTTTGGTGGCGCGGAAGATCTTGAGGAATTGATCGCTTTCGCGGCGGATGCGGCCGAAGAGGCTCGATTTCTGGAAGATGAGCGCCCAGCAGATCAGCGAGGCGAACAGGAGAAGGCCGAGGACGCCGCGGGCGACCCAGCCGGTTTGTGCAAGGATCTCGAAGATGTTGCCGATATAGACGGCAGAGAGAGCAAAAAGAATGTCGGGCTCCTTGAAAAAGCAAAATTATGCAGTCAAAAGCAACGTAGCACAGGGGTGGGGCACGGTCAAAAAGATTAGACGCGAGTGTGGCGAAAGTGGATGGATGGAGTCGGGGATGGTGAAGAACCGGGAAGTGAGCAATGGGCGGGGATATCGGGAATCGGAGATCAAAGATCAAAGATCAGATATCAGAATGCGAGGAGAAGAGATCACCACAGAGGTGGCGGAGGTGAGCAGAGGAAGCGGAGGCGGCAGGATAGAATCGGACCGACAAAGGAAGGCGGAGGTGTAGCGATGAAGTTTGCGAAAGTGGTCTTTTGGGTGGCGGGAATTTGGGGTGTGGCGGTGATTGCGCCGCTGTATTTTATGTTTGAGTTGATTGGGAGGCAGGATCCACCGGCGATTACGCACCCGGGGTTTTATTATGGGTTTGTGGGATGCGCGCTCGCGTGGCAGTTCGCGTTTTTGGTGATTGCGCGGGACCCGGTGCGGTTTCGGCCGATGATGCTGCCTTCGGTGATGGAAAAGTTTACCTACGGTGTTGCGGTGGTGGCGCTGGTGATGAAAGCGAAGATGCACGCGACGGATTTGGTGTTCGCGGCGACGGATTTGACCTTGGGAGTGGTGTTTGTGGTGGCGTGGGTGAAGACAGGAGGGGAAGGACATAAGGGCAGTTAAGGGGTAAAGGAGAATAGGTCCGAAATAGGCATGTGATAAAGTGGGTGACATGGGGAAGAGTTTTGACATTGGATTGGAAACGTTGAGGCGAACGGGTGTCGGCGCGGCCGGCGACGGGCCGGGCAAGCCCGGCCCCCAAACAGGCGCCAATGAGTGTGGAGGCAGTGATTCGGGGGGCGGGACGTTTTACCTGGAGACGTTTGGGTGCCAGATGAATGAACACGACTCGGAGAAGGTGGCCGGGGTGCTGCTGGCTCGAGGATACAAACAGGTGGAAACGCCAGAAGCGGCGAAGGTGATTTTGTATAACACTTGCTCGATCCGGGAGAAGGCGGCGCAGAAGGTGTTTTCGAGGCTGGGAGAATTGCGGCCTGTCGAGAAAGAAAGGTTTAACGCAGAGGACGCCGAGGAGGGACGCAGAGGGCGCGGAGATGGCTTGGCGACGTCGAGTAACCCGCGGGTCGTTGCGGCCGCACAGGCAGGAATGGCCGTGCCACCGGGAACGATGCTCAATCCGAGAAAATTGGTGAATGCGGCGGGGGGGAAGATTATTGGGGTGCTGGGTTGCGTGGCGCAGCAGGAAGGCGAGGAGATTTTTGAGCGGGCGCCGTGGGTGAGCCTGGTGTGCGGGTCGGCGAGTTACCGGAAATTGCCACAATTGATCGCGGAGCTGGAGGCGGGGAACCGGCGGGTGACGGGGCTGGATACGGACACTGAGGAGACGTTTGAGACGGAGATTACGCGGCGCGACAATCCGTTTCGCGCGTACCTGACGATTATCGAGGGGTGCGACAAAGCGTGCTCGTACTGCGTGGTGCCGTTTACGCGGGGGCCGGAGCGGAGCCGGGCGAGCGATTCGATTCTGGCGGAAGTGCGGCAACTGGCGGAGATGGGTTATAGCGAAGTGCAATTGCTGGGGCAGACGGTGAATTCCTACGCGGACCCGACGGCACGGAATATGCGTTTTTCGGAGTTGCTGGTGGCGGTGGCGGGCGTGCCGGGCATCCGCCGCGTGCGATTTACGACTTCGCACCCGCGGGACTTTGGGAGGGACATTGTGGAGGCGATCGAGGCGAACCCAGCGATTTGCGAGCACGTGCATTTGCCGGTGCAGAGCGGATCGACGGCAGTGCTGCGAGCGATGGCGCGGACGTATACGCGGGGGGAATATCTGGAAAAGATCGCGCTGATGAAGGCGGCGCGGCGGGCGATCAGCATCACGACAGACATTATTGTGGGGTTCCCGGGCGAGACGGAGAAAGATTTCGAGGAGACGCTTTCGTTGATGGAGGAAGTGCAGTACGACGGAGCGTTCTGCTTCAAATATTCGCCGCGGCCGAATACGCCGTCCTTGACGATGGAGGATGTGATTCCGGAAGAAGAGAAATCGCGACGGCTGGGAATTTTACTGGAGCGGCAGCGGGAGATTCAGCGGTCGAAGAACGAGAGACTGATCGGAGAAGTTCTGGAAGTGCTGGCGGACGGGAAATCGAAGAGGGAGAATCAGTGGTCGGGGCATACTTCTTCGAATCGCGTGATGAATTTCTCTTCCCAGGCCGAAAACATTCTGGGAGACTACGTGCAGGTGAGGGTGACGGCGGCCACACCGAATAGTCTGGTGGGGGAGATGGCTGCTAGAAGCGTGAGTGGGTAGCCGCGATCCCTTCACGTCGGCCAGCAAAAGCTGCTGGCCTGCGGTCGGGATGGCAGGTTCACGCAGTCGGGCAATCGGCGAGGGGGAGGACGCGATGGAAGTGGAGATGAAAATACGCGGCCTGATGATGGATCCGGTCACGCAGATGCCGATTGTGGTGCTGAAGGATGTGCAGGGGCAGTCGGTGCTGCCGATCTGGGTGGGCGCGTATGAAGCGAACGCGATCGCACTGGAAATCGAAAAGGTGGCGACGCCGCGTCCGATGACCCATGACCTGCTGAAGAACGTGCTGCTGGGGCTGGATGTGCAAGTGCAGAAAATTGTGGTGAACGACTTGCGCGACGACACGTTTTTCGCGTTGATCTGGGTACTGCGCAACGGGGAATTGATGAGTATCGATTCGCGCCCGAGCGATGCGCTGGCGCTGGCGCTACGGGTGGATTGCCCGATATTTGTGGATGATACGGTGCTGAAGAATTCGAAGGTGGCGACGGCGCTGGCGGAGCGCAGCTCGAATGAGCAATTGCGGAATTATCTAGAAGGGTTGAGCGACGAAGATCTTGGGCGGTACAAGATGTAGGAGTGGAAGAGGCTGACAGTCGAGGGTTGACAGTCTACAGCCAAGAGCAGAGAAGATTTGGGCGGCGCGGGCTTCGGTTCGCGCCGTTTTTGTTTTTCAGAGCGGACTCAAACACAAAGGACACGGAGCAGGGATGGAAAGAAGGATTTAACCACAGAGGTAACAGAGGAGAGGAGAGCAGAGCAGGCGAAGACTTCGCGATTCGACTTGACGCAGAGGCCATCCAGACTCGTGCTACGAGGAGGCTGGTGGTTGATTGGCTGGGCGGCGGAGGAAGAGCCAGCCGCCTAGCCAGGCTTGGGGGAGAGCGAGGACGATGAGTGCAATTGGGTACCAGTGAGGACCAAAGTTTTTGTTCCAGGTGGCAATGGCGCCGACCGTGCCGATAGCGACGCCGATGAAACCACCGATCATCGCGTGCAGCATGGGACGGAAGGGGGCCAGGCGAGCGGTGAGATAGCTGCCCATGACCCCATAGAGGAAGCGATAGGCAGTGGCGAGAATGAGCGGCTTGCTGGCCGTGTATTCGCCGAGATTCGGGAACACATGGAGCGCGTGGAAGAGGGCGTCAGTGGCAAGAGAGGCGAAGACGACGAAGAGGAAACCTGCCAGGAGCGACCAAACGCTGCGGCCAAAGCGGAGCGTTGGAGCCGCAGGAGCGAGCGGCGGAGTGGACATGGAGTACCTCACGAGAAACCTGAGATTGGACAGGCTGAAGTGGAGGAATGGTACTACAGCCCGGAGCGAAAGAGGTCGAAATAGATGAGGCGAGGAAGGCCGGGCAAGCACGGCCGCTACAAAGAACGGGAATAAGGCCACCTGAAGGTGGCCTGTCCGCTTTCCCACCCATCGAGGGTGGACTGGAAGCGGGCGCTACACGGGTCGGAGATGCGGATCCGCAGCGGGAGGAAAGTGGCGGAGGCGGAGGCGCCAGAAGGTAAGGAGGAGAATGCCGATGAGGATGAGGGAAGCGCTGAGGCCGATCCAGAGGCCGAGAGGTCCCCAATGGCGACGGAAGCAAAGCCAAGAGCCAAGCGGCAACCCGATAAACCAGTAACAACAGAAATGGCAAAGCATAGGTGTGCGTGTGTCTCCGGTGCCGCGGAGGGCTCCGGTAGCGACGGTCTGGATGCCATCGAAGAGTTGGAAGGCCGCGCCAGCGGCGAGAAGGATAACGGCGTTATGGATGAGGACCTGGTCGTCGGTATAAATGCGGGCGATGTATCTGGGGAAGACGAGCAGGACGACGCTCATGCAGGACATGAACGAGGCACCGATGAGGATGGCGGTGTTGCCAGCGTTGCGTGCGCCAGGAAGATCGCGGCGTCCGATGGCCTGGCCCACGCGAACCGCAGCGGCGGAAGAGATGCCAAGAGGGACCATGTAGGTGAAGGCAACAGTGTTGAGGGCAATCTGGTGGCTGGCGAGGGGCACGGCTCCGAGGCGCGAGATCAACGAGGCAACGATGGCGAAGACGCTGACTTCGGCGGTTTGCTGGATGCCCGCGGGAAGGCCGAGGCCGACGAGACGGCGGATGCGGGTGAAGTCGGGGCGCAGTGAGGCGCGGCGGAGTCCCGGATGGTTGTGGGCGTCAAACCAGAAGAGGAAGGCAATGAGGGCTGCGGCGAGATAGCTGCGGGAGATAACCGTGGCGATGCCGGACCCGACTACGCCGAGAGGCGGAAAGCCGAAGTGGCCGAAGACGAGGATGTAATTGCCGAGGAAGTTGATGAGATTGGCGGTGACGAGCGCGAAGGCGATGGGGCGAACCAGGTTCATGCCCTGCAGGGTGCGGCGAAAGGTGAAATAGAAGAGTAGGGGAAGAATGCCGAAGGCGAGCGTGTACATGTAGGGGCGGGCAAGGACAGCGATGTCCGGCGTGACGCCGAAGAGGTGAAAGAAGCGGGGAAGCAGCCAGACGGGAAGGAAGAGGAGCGGAAAAAGAGCGAGGCTCAGATAAATGCCGTTGATGAGGGAGTGATAGCAGTCGTCGCGATGGCCGGCGCCGAAGGACTGGGAGACTAGGGTGTCGAGGCCAATGAGGAGGCCTTCGCCGAAGAAGGCGAAGACGAGGAAAAGGCTGGAGGAAATGCTGACGGCGGCGATGGCCTGAGCACTGTTGTGGAGGCGGCCGACCATCATAGTGTCCACGATGGCCATGCTGATCCAGCCGATTTCGGCGAGGACGAGAGGGAGCGCCAGATGAAGCGTGGGGCGGAGCTCGGATCGAAGGGTAGGCCAGGAGAGCATCGAATAGTCTAATTAGAAAACGGGAAAGGGAAAATAGAAAATGGGGGAGTAGAGGTTGCTCCCAGAGAAACGAAGGAGCAGTCCGAGAAAAGAATTCACCACAGAGGGAGCAGAGGGCAACGGAGGGAACGGAGATGCCTCGATAAGCGCGAAGTCCTAACGAGGGAAGCTGGGGAGGGCGCGCAGGGCACAGAGGGGGGAAGTTCCATTGACGGTGGTGGGGGTGGCGGGTACGTTGAGAGCAGAGCGGGGGTGTGCTCGGAATTTGAGAGAGATTCAAACGGAACGCTTTGGCGCGAGGTGGTGTGGGCGGCCGAGCGAAGGAGAGTACGGTGGCTTTTGCGGATCAGTTGGCGGAACAAACGCGACAGAAACATATCCGGGCCGGCGGGCGGCTGAATTCGCGGGTGCAGCTGACCGTGGAATGGCAAGAGAACGGGAAGACTCTGCAGGCGCCGGGGTATACGGTGGATATCAGTCCCAAGGGATGCCTGGCGATCGTGGAGCAGGGATTATTGGTGGGACAGAAGCTGCGGCTGGTGAATGCGGTGAACGGGAATTCTACCGGGGCGCGAGTGATCTGGAAGGGGCATGAGGGAAGGAAAGGTTGGGAACTGGGGATGGAGTTGGATGCCGGGGCGGAGGAGTTTTGGGGCGTGGAGTTTTGACCAGAAGAGGAGCTCTGGCCAGGATGAAGGAAAGGGATAGCAGATAACGGCGAGCAACTAACGGAAAGTGCTAGCGGCGCGAGATTGGTTCGCGCCGTTTTTGTTTTTCGGGAGAGAAGAGAGAGTTCACCACCCTTCGCCAAATGCGTTGAGGGCAAGCAGGGGGAATGGGAATTGCGCGAGAGCGTAGGGTGGGCCTTCCCAGGGAAGATTTCCACCGGGGGCCGAGAGAAATGGCACTTTAGGCTTGCGAATTGCTGGGGCGAAACGTAGAGTGGGCGTATGGATCGGTGCTCGCCTGCCGAGATACTCAGAGGGAAAAATTTGGATGCGGAAGTGCCTTTCGGTGTGGAAGTCTGCGTGGAGTATGTTCCAAATTGGGAGATTGCGCGGCGCGTTGGGATGCGTTCATGAACGCCTGGGTGCAGAATTTTGGATTCTGATTTGTGTTGCGGGAAAGATTAGGAACGCAAGATAGTGGATGGCATAGTGCTTGCACGTGAATTTCGATTGATGCGCGTCGGGTACGAAAGGAAGAGCGAAGTGGAGGCAGAGCGCAGATGACTGCCATTATTACGGTTGCGAATCAAAAAGGCGGCGTCGGTAAGACGACGACGGCGATTAACCTGTCGGCGGCGATCGCAGCCAAGGGACGGCGGACGCTGCTGATTGACCTGGATCCGCAGGCGAATTCGACGATTGCGTTTTTCGACATGGGAGAAGTGAAGACGTCGATGTTCGACGTGCTGGGTGATGCCCGAACTCCGATGGCGGAAGTGATCAAGGTGACGAAGGACGCGATGCTGAGCCTGGGAAGCGGGCGGCTGGCGCTGGCGAAGCTGGAGACGGTGCTGGCGGGGCAGTTTGACGCGCCGTACCGGCTGAAGGATGCCCTGGCGCCGGTGCTGAAGGATTACGACTACGTGGTGGTGGACACGCCGCCGTCGCTGGGAATCCTGACTGTGAACGCGCTGGTGGCTTCGACACACCTGCTGGTGCCGATCCAGGCGGCGTATTTTGCGATCGAGGGCACGGACGATCTGCTGGAGACGTATGAACGGATTCGCGCGCGGCCTAACCCGCAACTAAAGATGCTGGGCGTAGTGATCACGCTTTACGACAAGCGGACGAATATATCGAAGGACACGCACGGACAGATCCGCGCGGTGTTCGGCGAAGTGCTGTTCAAGACGAAGATCGGGAAAAACGTGCGGCTGGAAGAGAGCCCGGCATACAAAGAGACGATATTGACATTTGCTCCCAAATCTCCGGGGGCGGTGGAATACAAAAAGCTAGCAGCGGAGGTTCTCCAACGTGTTGAAGAAAGCCGGGTTGCCCGTCACGCTGAAGATGCGGCATGACGCGCACTACGTAGAATCACTGACAAGTTACAGCGGGGCGGCGGTGGGCCGGATGATTCCGGTGGACCAGATCCGTCCGAATCCAGACCAGCCACGAAAGGCGCTGGGAGACCTGCGCGAGCTGACGGATTCGATTAAAGAGAAGGGTGTGCTGGAGCCGCTGCTGGTGCGGTACATCCCGCGCGAAGACTGCTACCACATCATCTCCGGCGAGCGGCGGTATCACGCGGCGCGCGCAGCGGGGCTGCGCGAAGTTCCGGCCATCGAAAAAATGGCGGACGACGCGGAGACTCTGGAAATCGCGCTGATCGAGAACATGCAGCGGAAGGACCTGACGCCGTTTGAAGAAGCGGAGGGGCTGCAGAAGCTGGCGACGCAGTTTGAATACCGGCACGAGGACCTGGCGAAGAAGCTGGGCAAGTCGCGGACTTCGGTCTCGGAGACGCTGGCGCTGATGAGCATTCCGGAGGCGCTGCGGAAGAAGTGCATCGAGGCGGGGCTGACCAGCAAAAGCCTGCTGCTGCAGATTGCGCGGCAACCGACCGAGAAGAAGATGCTGGAGATGTTCGCGAAGATCTTGCAGGGCGGATTGACGCGGGACGCGGCACGGCAGGACAGGAACGATGAGAAGGGTGTGGCGCCGAGGCCGCAGCCGTTTGTGTTTCAGTACGAGCCGGAGGATGAGCGTTTCCGGTTCCGGCTGCAATTCAAGAAGAGCCACGTTTCGCGGGACGAGTTGATCCGGACGTTGCGGGATATTCTGGAGCAGCTGGAGGGTGCGGAGAGCAGTTCGGCGGCGTGAAGCGAGCTTCGCACCAGAAATCAGTAATCAGATGTCAGTAAGACGGCGCGGCGAGGGCTGCGCCGCTTTGTTTTGTAGTAGACATGAAAGAGGGGATTATCAGAGTGCTGGACAGGATATGTTGCGGTTGTGCCGCGATCCCTCCACTTCGCGACCCGGCGCGCCAACCATCGCGCGCTAGAAAAAGCCGGGTCGCTTCGGTCGGGATGACATGAGCGCAACCCAGCGAGGCGAACATGGAGTTGACGGAAAGGCAGATGGAGGTGGTTCGGAGGCTGGTGGAGGCGGGATTTCAGCCGATGGCGATACCTCCGTATGAGCGGGCGCTGATATTGCGGAAGGGAGAGTGCGTGGTGTTGCTGGGGCCGGTGGAGAATGGCGGGCTGCAGTTGCTAGTGCCGGTAACGTTTTTGATTGAAGGGAATTTGAGCGTGAAGATAAAGCGGGAGAAGGGCGAGGTGTTTGTGTGGAAGGGGAAGGAGTTGGAGGCGACGGAGGAGAGGTTGCGGGAGTTAGAGGAATTTCGAAAAGAGTTGGTGGGGATCGTGGAAATGCATGAGGCCTCGTAAAAGACCATTCCGCATACCGTGTGTGCAGTCCGGCGCTGAGGATCCCTTCCCGCTGCAACTTACCTTTTCATATCGGACTTGAGTTTTCGGACCAGTCTGGCCCCGGCACTGTTATAGCCCGTGAGCAATCCTCCCCAGGCGTGCTGCCCCTTCCACAGAGATGCACCAGTACCTGGGTCGATGACGGTGAGGTATGCCTCGCGGGTCGGCGCTGGAGCGGTGTAATTGGGGACTTTGTCTTCCTTCAATTGCCCATTCTCTATGGAACCGGTTTGACCACTTGCCAGGAGGATGTTGCCGCCTCTGTATGGACTCGCAGATAGCAGCAAGATCAGGTCGGCAGATTTCTTGTCGCCAACGATCTTGAATCTGCCCCATTTTCTAAGTTCGTCCAGGGCTTTGTCCCCCGTCGCATCGGAGCCGGTTTGGTTTTCAAAATAGACGGTTTTCGCGTTCTGGATTAGGGTAGACCGTGGAGCATGCTTCTGGGAATCAGCGCATGGAGAAATCGTCAGGGTCGCGACAGTTAGGAGGAGACAGCGGATGTTGTGGGATCGCATACGTAGCTCCCACTAAAAGGTTGAGACAAGTCTACATCAAATAGAGCGTGCTGCCAGACCTATGCATATTCTTGATGAGTTTTCTCGAAATGCTGCTTCGATGCGAGTCTTAATCCAATTTGTGCGACGCAAAGAAAGGTGTAACCCACCGGTTCGTGGGAAAATCCAAAGGGTATGACGACATACGACATAGTGTGCATTGGGGCGGGGCCGACGGGATTGGCTTGCGCGATGGAAGCGAAGCGGGCGGGGATGCGGGCGCTGGTGATTGACAAGGGGTGCCTGTGCAACTCGATTTACAACTACCCGGTGAACATGGTGTTTTTTACGACGCCGGAGCTGCTGGAGATTGGCGGGCTGCCGATGGTCTCGAACGGCGATAAGCCGACGCGACTGGAAGCGCTGAAGTATTACCGGAAGGGCGCGGAGCATTACGAACTGGAACTGCGGCTGTATGAGAAGGTGCTGCGGGTGGACGGGCACGACGGCACGTTCACGGTGGTGACGGAGACGGCAAGCGGGCGCGAGGAGCGGTATCACGGGAAAAAGATTGTGGTGGCGACGGGCTACTACGATTTGCCAAACGAGATGGGCGTGCCTGGCGAGCATTTGCCGCACGTGAACCATTACTATACGGAGCCGCACCCGTTTTGGCATCAGGACGTGGTAGTGATTGGCGGGAAGAATTCGGCGGTGGAGTCGGCGCTGGATTTATACCGGAATGGAGCGCGGGTGACTCTGCTGGTGCGTGGAAAAGAGTTGGGAGCATCGCTGAAATATTGGGTGCGGCCGGACATCGAGAACCGGATCAAGGCGGGGCAGATCCAGGCGTTGTTTGGGATCCGCGTGAAGGAATTTGTGCGCGAAGGGATTGTGGTGGAGAACGACGCGGGGGTGCAGGAGTTGCCGGCAAGGCAGGTGTTCGCGCTGACGGGGTATCACCCGGATTATGAGTTTATCGAGTCGCTGGGTGTGCGGCTGGATAAAGAGAGCCGGAGGCCGGAGCTCGATGCCAACTCGCTGGAGAGCAACGTGCCGGGGATTTATCTGGCGGGGGTGGTGATTGCGGGGCGGCATACGGGAGAGATTTTTATCGAGAATGGGCGGTTTCATGGGAAGCAGATTGTGGACGCGCTGAAATAGAGCTGAAATGCGAAATGGAAAAGCGAAAATAGAAACTTTAAGCAAAGAGTGAGGCAGTTGTTTAGACAGAAAGCACCTGGATCTCTCCACTCCGGCCAGCCATTGGCGCTGGCCTACGCTCGGGATGGCAGAAACGGTAGAAAGCGAGATCCGGAAACAGGCGGGCCGGCGAGGTAACCGAAACGAAAGACGGAGACGAAATGACGGAGCAGGATTGGCCGGAGGAGTTGGATGCGCTGCGGGCTGCGGCGGAGTATCACTTTCTGCAGATAGAGAATGACGAGGTGCGGGTGCTGGAAACGCGGATACCCGCTGGGCACACTGTGCCGGTGCATACGCACCGATGGCCTAGCGTGTTTTACGTCTTGAGCTGGAGCGATTTTGTGCGGCGTGACGCGAATGGCAAAGTGCTTCTCGATACGCGGGTCGGGGACGGAAACGTGGAGGGGGCTGCGATCTGGTCGGAGCCGTTGCGACCACACTCGGTTGAGAATGTCGGTGGCAAGGAGATTCGGCTGCTTGCGGTGGAATTGAAGACCGCCAAGGCGGTAGTGCCAACGAAGGGCGTTGCCAAGGTTTGGAGAGAGTGATGCGGTTTGGTAGACTGACAGGGTTCGATTGGGAAGAAGAAGAGCCGACCCAAAGGGCGGCCACCACATAGGAACCATGGCAAACCTGATTGGAGAAGTGGCACAGTCGACGGTAGCGCTGGTGAAGGGGTTCGCGGTCACCTGGAAGAACATGTTCCGCAAGACGGTGACGGAGAACTACCCGGCCGAGCCGGTACATTTCCAGCCGCGGTACCGCGGAATTCACGTGCTGCACCGCGACGAGAGCGGGCTGGAGAAGTGCGTGGGCTGCTTTTTGTGCGCGGCGGCGTGCCCCTCGAACTGCATTTACATCGAGGCCGCGGAAAACACGGACGCGAACCGCATTTCGGCGGGCGAGCGGTACGCGAAGGTCTATAACATCGATTACTCGCGGTGCATTTTCTGCGGGTATTGCGTGGAAGCGTGCCCGACCGATGCGATTACGCACGGGCATGGCTTTGAGCTGGCGACGTATGACATCAATTCGCTGGTGTACCGGAAGGAACAGATGCTGGAGAAGCCGGGAGGGGAGTTGCCGGCGATTCAGAAAGTTTAGAAATTAGAAAATTTAAACTGGAAATTGGGCGGCGCGGACTTCGGTTCGCGCCGTTTTGTTTTGGAAGCAAGGAAGTAAAGCAGTGAAGACAGGCGACGGTGAGGCAAGAGGCGGCTTCGAGTCTCGGGTGTTGCGGCGATCCCGCCACTCCGGCCAGCGGAAAACGGTGGCCTCCGGTCGGGATGAGCATGCAAGTATTGCGCGGCCTTCGCGCGATGAAACCGCGATGCCCGCGCCACTTTAGAGTCCTATAAGAAATATACAGGGTCCTAGACAGAACTTCGCCGGAAGAGGGTTGCGGGCGGGCGAAGAAGTCCCGGAGGGACGCGCGATGCGAGCGCAAAAGTGCGAAGCGGCGATGGGGCCGCGGCAGCTGGGCTTCGAGGATGACATAGCAGCGAGTTTCCTGGACACACCTTTCCGTCCGTGGCGCGAAAGCGAAGCGCCGGACCAATTCAGCAAAAGCCAGAGCGTTTCCGAGCCGCTAGCGGGCGAAAGTTCACCCGCGTGCGCGAGAAGCGTGCGGATGAACGATGCGTTCGTCCAAAAAGTTATGGGACGCAGTGCGACCGTTGGAGGGGGCGGCCGAAGGCTCGGGGGCCTGCGGCTCGGGCACGGAGGCGCGGACACTGCGCTCGCGCTGCTCGATGAGCCAGCGGGCGACCATGGCGTTGGCGTTTTCATCGAGCCACTGATCGAGGAGAGAAGAAATTTCCTTGCGGAGATTGGCGGCGTGGCCAAGCCGGGAGAGTTCATAGCTTTGCAAGGTATTGCGGGAAGCGGTGAGAAGGAACTCCCAAGGCGGCGGAGTGCGGCGATTGGACACGTGGGTCTCCAGTATTAGAGGAGTAACGTAAGTCACGGGTACAGTAGCACTGAGCATTTTATGATTACTAGTAATGAACAAGTATATGGTCTGTGGAAATCTGTGGAAAACGAAGCAGGTCCGGTAAGGGCGTGCAGCGGCTGCGCGGGTGACTACGAAGACCCTGACCGGAGCGCGTGGGAGGAAAAGTTAGAAGAAGAAGAGCAAGAGGAGGCGGGGGATGACCCAGGCGGGGATGAGTGAAGCCGGCGCCGTGGCGGAGCGCTTGGGGCGGCAGAGGCGTTCGCAGCGGGAGATTTTGCTGGAGGTGCTGCGGATCGCAGCGCAGTACGAGACCTGGGTGACCCTGGCGGAGTTGGCGGACAAGACGCGATTCCCGCCGACGAGCATTTCCGCCCAACTGCGGCACTTGCGGAAAGAGAAGTACGGCGGATGGAAGGTGGAGCGGAGGCGGAGGGGGTGGGAGACCGAAAGGTTGGTTTGGGAATACAGATTGGGAATTTGAGAAAGAACGGGAGGGCAAGGAAGGACAGAAGGAACGGGAACGGAGTTTGATGGTCGCTCTGGGAAAGCGGACCGGCTGACTATGAAGTTGAGACTGTGAAAGCGGAGGCTGCGCCTTCCCTCGACTGCACTCGGGACAAGCCGCACGCCAAAGGAGGAGGAGATGAACGTAAAGCCGGAGCTGGCGTTCGATGTTTGCTGGGAGGTGTATCGCGGGGCGCGGGAGGTGATGGAGTCGAAGCGGGGGATCGCAGCGCTGAACCTGGAGATGGAAACGAAGTATGCGTGGCGGCCGGATGTGCGGCCGCGGATGAAGGATTGGGTGGCGGACTTTGCGCTGGCGGGGCAGGCGGCGCTGGAGGGTCCGCAGTGGGCTTCGCGGATGGTGATGTTCCGGCTGTATTACCTGGGACTGGTGCCGTACGAGCGGGCGCGGCATTTCCTGGGATTGAGCGAGCGGGGATGGGTGAACTGGTCGGAGGAGGTCCGGAGGAGATGCGGCGCGGAGATTCTGCGGAGGGGGATGTTTCCGCCGCGGAAGTATTTTGGAGAACAGAGTGATAGCAGGGACCAGAAATCAGATATCGGGGAGACGGTTGCGGAGACGGGGACGTGGGGGTGACGGAGAGCCGCGAGCAGCTAACGGCGAGCAGAGTGGGAATCAGGGGCGCTTTGTTCGAGCCCGCTGTGGGCGCCTCTTCTTTCCCGAGGGATCAGGAGGACCGAGGCTATCCATTGAAGGCCTTGCGAACAGAAAAGGATCGTAAAGCCAACGAACGCAAACCATGCGAGCGAAGCAAAACCTTCGATGCCTGCGGCTTCAAGCGACATACGTGATCCCTCGATGGAGCGAATTCCTGCGAACAAATGGTCGGCCAGACAGATTCCGAAAAAGTAAAAAGCACATGTATGGAGTTGGCGGAGATTTGCAAGAGCACAGGCTGAGTCCGATCGGGGCAATTCCTTGCTTCGACTTGGGGCATGAAACCAACGATGTTTGTCGCGGACGATCAAGGCATTTTTCAGAAGGGCGGCCGTGGTGACAGCCACGGAGGATAGAAATAGCAGGCACAGCTTGCTCAACGCGGGAAGAACCATCCAAATGGATCGCAGATCCCAATCGACAGAAAGTGTATTCATGGATATTTGTTTTGACACCGGAGGGAAATGAACGGTGCCTGAAGGACGTGGCATAGAGCCGCACCCAGAAATTTCAGGAGAGAACCAGTGGATCGCCGAGGCGGAGGAGTTTGCCGCTTTCGGACGGGGCGACGCGGGTGTTGGTGGAGAGGCGATAGAAGTGGTCGAAGCGTTCGCGAGGCGACCAGGGCGGAAGAGCGGCCTCGCGGGATTGGGTGAAGCGCTTCTGGAAGCCGTCAAGATTTTCGCCAGTTAAGGGATTGCGTGGAGGAACGGGGCAACGGGCGCAAGGATTGCTGCCCTCGAACTGGACATTACCGATGCGGAAGCGGACGACGCTGCGCTCGCTCTCGCCAAAGAGTTGATCTTCCCAGAAGGCGGGCAGGGTTTCGCCGCGGTCGACGGCGGCTGGGTCGGCAGCAATTTCGAGACTGGCACGGAAGCGGAGGCGAGCCTCCTCGAGGCCAATGCCTGGGAAGCCATTTGGTGCGGGCGGGAACCACTCCGACACAGCCCGGAGCGAGGCCGTGGACACGATCGTGGGGCCGCTGGCGATGGTGTCGTCGGGAAAGCCGTTCTCAGAATAACGGACGATGATTTGTTGCTCAAAGAAGACGCTGAACCACTCGGCGGCGTCTTCGTGCGCCTGGGGAAAGGAGAACGTGTGAGTGCGGATCCCGCGGCGATCGCCCGGGACAGAGAGCGTAACGCTGCGGAGGTCGGGGGAATAGGCGGCCCGGATGAGATGGATGGCCGACGTGCGTTTGCCGTTGACCCATTTGCCGTCGACGGAATAGAGCGCCCAGACACGGTCGAGGGCGAGGCCTCCGGAGGGAGAGATGCGGGCCTCGGGAACGGAGACGGGGTCAAGGGATTTGATTGGGTGCAGGCGAATGCCGGAGAGAATGGGAACCACTGGCCGAGAGGACATGGAGCAATATTTTAACAAAGCTGACGGATTTGCGGAGCGATGAAGTAACGAGGTAATGAGGTAAGGAAGTAGAAAGAAGGACATGAAGGAGGGGCGCAGCGCGATTCTCTCCTCAGCGTTGGCGTTGCGCCCCGGCGCCAGGCCCATTTTGGAGAGCAGTATTCGGGCAGCGGGAAAGCGATAATGATCCGCTACCCGGCCAGAGCAAAATCGGTGACACAGGGGATGGCCCCGTGCTGCTGCTGGCTGGACCCGGCGGTGAAGCTCCCCTGAGTACGAGCAGGGAGCAGAACTCGGACGAAAAAGTCCTCCCTTCGGATCATGAAAAGAAATTGCTAGAAGAGGCAGAAAGCGGCGGCCGTGCGAAACGCGCGGCGGGGCGAAGTATGTTCCTTCAGGGGGTCCACGGCTTCCGGGAGCGGAAGCAGCGGATAGGTGTGAATGCTAGCGATGGCGCCGCCCTGAGAGAAGGCGACCGCAATATCGGCGAGAGAGACGTCTTGGGGAAATTCGGAGATAACGAGGACGTCAAAAGGTCCGAGCGTAAAGAACGAAGAGACCAGATGTCCGCCCAGCTCTTCGATTGGGGCGCGGATGGCTTGGTAGCGGTCCCCAGGGTCGCTGAGAAGCCGTTTGCGGGCGTCGGTGGTGTAGCTGACCTGATGGCAATAGTGGGACATGCGTTGCCACTTTCTGGGGGCGGGGCTGTGACAATTTGAAGTTGCGCCCGTGGAAGAGGGATGTCAAGAGCGAAAGAAAGAGGAAACGGAGGCGGGGAGCGGAGGAATGAGGCGTGTCTCGGACTGGCCGGAAGGACAGGGGGAGGGAATTAAGGAAATTGTGAGAGGAATGCATATTTATCTTGACATTAATTAAACTACTGGTATACTTATCGACGTGGAGAAGTGCGAGTAGCCTCGGCATCTTGCCGGGGCTTTTTCTTTTTGGTGATGAAGTAAAGAAGTAATGAGGTAAGGGAAGTAAGGATCGCGCGGTGGCTGGTAGGATTTGCTGCTTCGGCCAGCGACGTGTGAAGAACTAAGAAATTAACGCGGCGAGCGCAGGGGACGCGGAGAAGAGGGAAGTATGAGGCGAAAGATTTGGATTGGAGTGGCCGGGATGTTGCTGGCTGTGGGGGCAGCGGGAGCGGCGTCTCAGCATACGGTGTCGGTGACGCTGAACTATGACTTCAGCGTGGACAACACATGCGGTGGGAGCGTAACGACCGGGTGCGTGAAACAGTTCAACATTTACGACATCACGGGTGGCGCGACGCCGGTGAAGCTGTTTTCGATTGCCGCGCCCAGCGGGGCGAATTCGGCGGTGACCGGGATTGTGGGGACTAGCGGAGCGCTGGCGTTAAAGGCCGGCGTACACACATTTGCGGCGACGGCCCAGATGGCGGACGGGACGGAATCGAGCCCAAACGCATCTACTGCTACTGCGCCGGTCGCGCCCGGATCACCTGCAAGCTTTAGCGTGACCGTGCAGTAGCAGAAAAGAGGCATTAGTTGTCAGTTGTTGGTTTTTGATCCAGAGAAACCCTCCGGAAGAAACTCAAGAGCGACATGCAGAGATGTTGGGCGTATCAGCTGATTGCGGGGAGCAAGACGGCATGGGTGCCGTGTGTCCGGGAGGCGGCGGAAGGGTCGAATTACTGCGGGAGGCACGGCGCCGCGATCACCGGGGCGATGCTAGGCATGCTGACGCGGCTCGAGGAAGACGGGGATAAGCGGAAGGGCCGAGGCGGGAGTGAGCAAGAGTTACCGCAGAGCCCACGGGGGCCCCGCAGAGGTCGCGGAGGATCGGATTAATCCGGTGAACTGACATAAGCCATGGCAAACGCCGTCGAGCGGAGGTTGCGGATGAATGAAGAGCGCCTGAGTCGTACTCGAGGTGGAGGATGAGTGTGTTGTTGCAGGTGGACTTGCGCACATTCCGGGGAATGAATGATCCGCTGTGCGGAGAGATTCATGTGCATGAACGGATGCCGCGGCGGAGAGGAGCGCGCGAACGGCGGCGCCAGAAAGAGACGAAGTCGCGAGCGTCTCTTGCGGGGCCAGGCGACGGAAGCGGAAGAACCGATGGAGGGAGTGCGAAATCCTCCTTTGCACGCTCCTCGGGCCGCAGTACGAACGCTGGTTCGGCAGATGGCCAAGGCGGGAAGCCAAAGCGCGCTCCTAATCCTGGGGGGACCGGGCCGGGCAATGGAGGCTCGGAACTGGAAATGGCCGGGCAAGTCGCGGAGAGGTTTAAGGAATTGCCGGGATCGAAGTGGGGACTGACAAAGGCGGTTAACCAGGAAACACAGATCGTGCCGGTGATCAGCAAGCTGCTGGACTCGAACGACGAGAAGGTGCGCATGCGGATGGTGGAGCTGTTAATTGAAACCGCGTATGCGGAAGACGCCGGAAACGAAGAACAGCTGTCACCAGGTTATGGGGGATGGAGCATTCCCAGGCCGGAGAGGGACTAAGGAGAAGCTATGACGACTACGAGCACAACGACAACGACGCCGAGCGCGAAACTGGTGTTCATCGGGGAGGTGACGCAACTGGCGGGCGTCGCGGCAGTGGTGGGCGGAGTGGTGCTGAGCCTGAAGCATTGGCCGGCGGCCGTGGCGCTGCTGGGCGGCCTTGCGGCGTTCTACGTGGGGAAGAAACTGCGGGGAGCGTAGGGCGGAAACTGTGGCGAAGCGCGGAAGAGTGGAAAAGAGCACAGGCTGACGCCCGTGCCACCGGGAGCGAATGACGAACTGGTATCAGCCGTTCGAGCGGCAGAAAGAGTTTCACGGCTCAAAGAAGAAGTACCGTCTGTTTGGCGGAGCGGCGGGACCCGGAAAAACCAAGGCGCTTCTGGCGGAAACGATCCAGCAGGCGCTTGAAGTGAACGGCAGCAATACTTTGCTGCTGAGGCGCACGTTTCCGGAGCTCGAGTCTTCCGTGCTGACATATTTTCGGCGGGATGTGCCGCGGGATCTATACCGGGACTACAACGAGACCAAGCATCTGGTGACCTGGAAAAATGGCTCAACGACAAAGTTTGGCTACTGCCGGAGCGAGAACGACGTTTATCAGTATCAAGGTGCGGAGTTTTTGTTCATCGGGATCGATGAGCTGACGCATTTTACGCTGAGACAGTGGCAGTTTCTGACGTCGAGGAATCGTTGCCCCGTGCCGTTTTACACGGATGGGAAAAGCACCGGAAAGAGGGTTGTGCCGTGCATGGCGGGCGCGACGAACCCGGGAAACGTCGGGCACGCCTGGGTGAAAGCCCTTTGGGTGGACAAGACGGCACCGCCGGGATTCGAGCGTCCGGAACTATACGATCCGGACGACTACGATTTTGTCCGCGCGCGGATCGAGGACAACCCAATTTATGCGAACGATGCCGGCTACAAAAAAACTTTGGCGACGCTGCCGGACAAGTTACGGCGGGCCTTTCTGGAAGGGGATTGGAGCTTCTTCGCCGGGCAGTATTTCGATCTGTTTGAGGTTGGCCGGCATACGGCGCGTGCCGAAGAAGTGACGATTGAGCCGTGGGCTCCGCGGTGGATTTCGATCGACTGGGGATTTCATCATCCTAGCGCGGTGTATTGGCATGGAGCAGGGAACGGCGAGCAGCGAGCGGCGAACAAAGTACAGGGCTCGGATCGCCCTAGGTGCGAGCATGCGCGACGGATTGTGACGTACCGGGAGTTTGTGGACAACCGGCTGTCGCCACCCATGCTGGCCCAGGCGATTGTGGAACGGACGCAACGAGGCGAGCAGATTCGAGAGATTTATTTGTCGCCGGATGCTTTCGCGCACAGGACCAGTGAGGCCTCCATCGCAGAACAATTGGGCGACGTGCTGGAGCAGAACGGGCTGCCGAGGCCGGTGCCGGCGGATGACGACCGCATCGGCGGGTGGCAGTTGATGTATCAGTTGCTCGAACGTGACGCCTGGGTGATTGCGACGAATTGCAGAAAACTGATTGAGTGCCTGCCGGCGCTGGTACACGACGAGCGGCGCATGGAAGACGTGCGGAAAGTGGATGGAGACGATCCGGCAGACGCGGCGAGGTATGGAATAGTTCCCGGCGCGAGACACGCCGGAGTGGGGGCGCAGTTTGGCGCGCCCGGGGCGGGGCAGGCTCCGCCCGAAATTGGGAGTACGGCGCAGTTTGTGCCGGGGATACCTCTGGGAGTGCAGATCGAGCGGCAGATCGCGGCGACGGACCCGACTTCGCAGGCAATCCTGAGGCAGAAGCTGGAGGGCGAAGCACGGAAGCAGTTGGGAGCTCACAAGTTCAGGCGACGACGGAAGTGGTGAGAAGCAGCGATGAGATAGCGAGAAAAAGATTCGGCAAAAAGCCAGAGGGCCAATGGTGTTCGCATTCTTGAAGAAGGCGTTTCAGACAAGGTACGTGGGGATGCTGGAGGGGGAAGTGTTGCGGCTGCGGATGGAGAACCGCGCGCTGATGAATTCGCTTTTGGGGACGGCGGGGTTCCCACCGGTGGAGTTTGCAGAGCCGGCGAAGCCGGTGGAGTTGCCAAGGATGCGGCGGAGATCGTGGCAGCAGATTCAGAGGAAGAATGAGATCGAAGCGAGGCAAGACGCCGAGACGATGAAGTAGATAAACATCGGAAGAAAGAAAAGATTAACGCAGAGCCCGCAGAGGAAGAGCGCAGAGGACACGGAGACACCGTGAAGATCAGACGGTTGGTGATTCGATGGATCGCGTGATTGAAAACTGGGAGCCGGGGATGGCGGCGCCGGCGGATGGGAATGGAACCACGCCGGAGATGGGCGTGGCGATGGCGGCGGGATTGGGGCCGAATTTGGAGCGGCTGGAAGAGGTGCGGCCAGACCTGGTGAATGCGCTGCGGGAATTGGTGCGGCAGTACCGCGAAGAGGGCGTGGTGGCGCGGCGGCATGAGATCCGTCGCGTGCGCCAGGCGCGGCTGTTCTGGCAGGGATTGCAATACGCGTGGTGGAATCCAAACGACATGAACTGGCATTTGCCGTTCGAGCAGAAATCTTCGGACGATCGGACGCTGGAGGAGATGCCGCGGTATCAGTTCGTGACGAATTTTTATCAGGGGTTTGGATTGTCTTTCGTGGCGGTGATCTCGCAGGACGTGCCGAGCGTGAGGTTTTATCCGCAGTCGGCACAATCGCTGCTGGATATTGCAGCGGCGAAAGTGGCGAGTGACGTGGCGGAACTGATCGAGCGGAACAATCGCGTGGAAGAACTGCTGACGGCAATTGGATATTTTCTTTGGACGGATGGGAAGCTCGGCGCGTATGTGCGGTACGTGGAGGATGGGGCGCGATTCGGGTTTCGCGAGCAGGAGATCGTGGCTCCGGTGGAGATTGCGCTGGGGGAGGACCGGTGGGTGTGTCCTGGTTGTGGGAAAGAGATGGCGAGCGAGAACGGGGACGATTCCGACGAAGCTCAGCAAGTGGGAGAGATCAAGGTACGGTCCCTCGACTCCCGTCTGCAGACTGTGCAGACGTACGCTCGGGATGACAGCGATGAGGGCAGCCCGGCGTTCCAGGAAGACCGGCCGGGAGTCGACGAAGCTGCACAGGCAGGAGTGCAAGTTCCACAGAGGCGGTCTTGTCCGGAGTGCGCGGCGGAGATGGAGCTGCGGAGGACGGAGCGGGTGACCGTGCCGCGCGTTGTGGAGACGCGACGAATCGCCAATGGGCAGGAGGTGATTTCGATCGTCGGAGGGCTGGAGTTGAACACGCCGGTGTGGGCGAACGAAATGCATGAGTTTCCGTACTTGCAATGGCAGACGGAAGTGCATCGGGCGAAGTTGAAGGCGGCGTATCCACTGGCGGCGGAGAAGATCGAATCGGCGCCATCGATGGGCGCGGAGGATGTCTATGCGCGCGTTTCCCGAATCAGCGTGGAGCAGGGGCTGCCCTCGATTCATCCGGGCGACGCGCTGATGAATCTGATCACGTTTGACCGGACGTGGCTGCGGCCGTGGGCATTTTACGGCGTGGAAGACGAGGACGTACGGCGCGAGCTGCTGGCGCTGTTTCCGGACGGATGCTACGTGGCTTTTGCCGGGGACGTGTTTTGCGAGGCGCGGAACGAGAGAATGGACGACCACTGGCGGGTGCTGCATGCGTTGCCAGGTGACGGGCAGAACCGCCCGAGCGTGGGGGATTCGCTGGTGCAGGTGCAGGAGCGCTACAACGTGCTTAGCAACATGCAGGCGGAGACTTACGAATACGGGATTCCGCCGATTTACGCCGACCCCCAAGTGCTGGATTTCGACTCGCTGGCAAACCAGGTGGCGGAGCCGGCGGCGCATTTTCCAGCCCGGGCGAGGCCGGGTCAACCCTTGGCGGCGGGATTTTATCAGCCGGCGCCGGCGCAGGTCCCTCCGGACATGGTGCGCCATCAGCAAGAGTTGATCGGGCCGGTGGCGCAGTTCTTGACCGGGCTGTTTCCCGCGATTTTTGGCGGAAACATGGAAGACGTGAAGACGGCGAGCGGGTATGCGCTGGCACGTGACCAGGCGATGGGCCGGCTGGGGTTGGTGTGGCGGAGGCTGAAGCAGTTTTATGGCGAGACGATGCTGCTCGGCGTGGAGTGCTTCCGTAAGAACCGGCCGGAAGACGTGGATGTGCTGCTTCTGGGTCCGGACGGGATGCTGGACGCGCGGGCGATCCGTGTGGCGGATTTGAAAGGGAATATCTGCGTGCATCCGGAGACGGATGAGACGTTTCCGCGGCTGAAGTCGCAACAGCGGGGCGTGCTGCAGCAGTTGTTTGGGTTGAAGGATCCGTTGATTCAGGAAGCGCTGGCTGAGCCGGCGAATATCGGGTACGTGAAGAACGTGCTGGGACTAACGGAACTAGTGGTGCCGGGCGAGGATTCGAGGAATAAGCAGCTGCGCGAGATCCAAGTGCTCTTGAGTCGGAGCCCCATTTTGGTGGAAGCGTCGAACGGCGGAGATGGAGTTTTTTCCAACGGTGGCACGAAAGACGCACAGACCATGCCAGGATCTCCCGACTCCGGTCTGCCAGAAACACAGACCTCCGCTCGGGATGACAACAACACCAGGCTTGGTCCAGATGCCTTTCACATGGTAGTGCTGCCATCGGTGGCGGTGGATCTGCTGTTAGACAATCATGCGGTGGAGTTTGAGGAGTGTAAGCGGTGGGCGAATTCGGAAGCGGGACAGGCAGCCAGGATGACGAATCCGGCGGGATTCGCGAACGTGCGGGCGCACGCGGAAGCGCATTTGCGAGCGATGGCGGGGAAGTGATTGGTGATTCGTCGCTGGCGGAAGAGGTGGCGGGATGAGTAGTGGGGAAATTCTTGTGGAGGATGGCACAGGCAGGGAAGTGTTTGCGCTGACGGATGAGCAGATTTTGGGGATGGATGGGGAGGAGAGCGTCCCATCAGCTGAAGAGGCGCTAAATCCAAACCAAGGTCGCTCGACTGCGTCCGCAAGAGCAGCCGCCTTCGGTCGGGATGAGGGAAACGACGGTACGCGGGCGGACGCAACGAGGGACAAGTTCACTCGCGAGGAAGAAAACACCCGGTCGAAAGACCGGGAACTGCACAAAACCAACGGATCGCGTGAGGGTCGCGCTGAAGCGACACAGGAACCGCCGAAGTGGCTGGCGCGGGAGATGAACGATCCGTGGGTGGGCAACGAGGCTCGGGAGCTGTGGGAGGGCGTGCAACATGCGCAGCGGGAGATTGCGGAGTTTCGAGAAGCCGTGGGATCGCGGGAGGATGCGCGCGCACTGAAGGAGGTTTATCCGGGAGGAGTCGCGGAGGCGAGGAGCGCGGCGGGGCGGGCGCGGGAGTTGGCGGAGATTGACGCGGTGATTTTTGGGGCACCGGGGCGAAGCGCGGAAGAATCGCGCGCAGACAGAGTGCAGTTGGTGGAGAAGCTGTTCTCACAGAATGCAGCGGCGCTTCAGGAGATGGTGGAAGCGGGGGTCAGGCTACTGGAACGCAAGGGATGGCAGCGGACCGGCGAGACGAACTATAGCCATGACGCGACGAACCTGTCTCCGTCCCTCCGCTCTGCGACCGGCGCGCCACAATTCGGCGCGGAAGAAGAAGCCGGTCACTCCGGTAGGGATGACAGGGCGGCGCTCGCGCAGTCGGAAGAGGGCGGCACTTCGCGCGGACTATCACGCGATGAGACACCACAGGAAGTGGTGGGAAGGTATCGGGAGTTTGAGCGGGGGGCAAATGCGGAGTTGGAGCGAAGCGTTGGGGCGGCAATTGGGAGAGCGATGGAAGCAGCCCTGCCAAATTTGAAAAGGGCGGAAGTCGCAGCGAGCGGAGACGGATCTGGGCGCGGCGAGGGGTTCCTGGAGGATCGGAACAACCAGGCGATCCAGTTGCGCGAGAGATTGCAAGCGGCGGTGCGGAAAGAGGTGGAGTCGGCACTGAAGAGCGATGCAGCGCTGGGCGAGCAGGTGGCGCGGATTTTGCGCGGCCGGAGATTCGATGATGGGGCGCGGAGCCAGGTGGTGCGGTTGATTGATGCGCGGGCGCAACAATTGGTGCCGGTGGCGGTGAAGCGCGTTGTTGGAAGCTGGACGGTAGCGACACTGGGAACGACGAAGGCCGAAGCGGCAGGAGAGGAGAAAAAAGCGATTGCGGGGGCGCGACCTTCCCGTGAAGCGCGAAGTTGTGAAGGGAATGCGCCCAGGCAGAGCGGCGGGCCGGGCCATAGGCCGGTCAAGGGAAGAGTGGATTACCGCAAGTGGAGCGACGAGCAGATTCTGGAGATGTGAGGGAAGCGGAATATCAGATACCAGAAATCAGTTGCCAGAAATCAGGAATTCGCTGACGGCTAGCTAGCGGCTGGCAGCGAACACAAACTGGAGAGGCGGCACGGTGCGTTCGTGCCGCTTTTGTTTTTGCGGACGAGTTTGGGTCAAAGAGCAGTCCGATAGGGTTCTTACAGGACTCATTTAAAGGAGAGAGAAAATATGCCAGCACAGGCGAACGCGAATGTCATCGCGTTGCAGCTCGAGAAGGTGCGCGACAAAGTGCCCCTGCTCTATGAGCGCGACGACATTCTTTTGACGATGATCCAGCAGCGGGGAGACATCGAGAGAGTATCCAGCCGGAACATGCGGCTGCCGCTGCAAGTGAACCCCGGGGGCAAGGCCGGTTCGTACAACGCGGACGGCGGCGACCTGGGACGCGGATCGGGGACACAGTACGACGTGGCACAGGTGTCGCCGATATTCTTCCGCTTCGCGATTGAAATCACGAAGCTGGTGGAATACGCGACGAATGGGAAAGAGCGCGCGGTGGAGAATGCGGCGAAGCGCGAAGTGGCGAACGGGATGCGGCAGTTCCGCGCGTTCCTGGACAAGTTGATGCAAACGGCCGGGAACGGCGTACTGGGGACGATCGGCTCGTTTGCGAGCACGACCTGGACGATGGCCACGCCGCCGGGCGCGGCGCTGGTCTATCCGGGACAGACGATCCAGGTGTACGACTCGACGCTGACGACGAACCGCGGGTCATGCCAGGTGCAAGCTGCCGATCCGATCAGCTCGACGCAGACGATCACGGTTGACGCAAATCCGAGCGGGCTGACCGCCGGCGACGTGATCGTGCATGACGGTTTGAGCGGGTCGCAGCCGGTGTCGCTCTATGGAATCAAGTATCACCAGAACAACGCGACGACAGGGACATGGCTGAACCTGAACCGCGCGACCTATCCGGTGATCCTGCAAACTCCCCGTGTGAACGCCGGCAACGCCGCGCTGACGCCGGCGGCGGTACGGCTGGCGATCAACAAGGTAAGAAAGGCGCTGGGCATCAATCACCTGAGCAAGCTGATCGCGTACATGGCCGTGGAGCAGGAGCACGCGTGGGAAAACCTGGGAATCACGGTAAGCCAGATCATCAAGGAAGGCGGGAGCGGTAGCGGGAACGACCTGGACCTGTTGTTCACGGGACGCAAGACGATGAGCGGGATTCCGATCAAGTCGAGCGTGAACGCGGACCAGACGCGCGTGGACTTCCTGGACCTGTCGCACTGGGGACGGGCCGTGTTGAAGGACATCGATTTTTACGAGGTCAACGGCAACACGGTGTTCCCGATTTACGGGGCAAGCGGCGGGCTTGCGGCGTCGTACATCTTCTACTTCGATACGGCGTTTCAGGTGTGGAGCGATTCGCCGCGGAGCGGGGCGTATATCGATACGCTGGCGCGGCCGTCGGGCTACTAGGAACGGAGGTAAAGGAAGTTCAGGAGGCAGCGAGGTAAAGGAGCGGAATCCGGCGGCGTGGACGAGCGTGCGCGATTCTGTCTTTTACTTCTTTGTGTTTTCTAACTTCCTTTACCTCACTTATTCGGGGTTGATCGAAAGCGCCCGCCTCAGAAGGCAGCCGCTACAACTGTGTTCATTCTCTTTAGTTCGCTTTTTCCGAGTGGATGACATGCGCCAGCAGGCGACCCTTCGATTGCGCTCAGGACAAGTGGCGGCCGCTACAAAAGTTAGGAACGCTGGCAGTACAGGAATGATTCAGGTCACACGGGAGAGACACGAGACGCCGGCGAGCGTGGCGCGACGGCTGCGCCTTGCAGGTGGCGCGAATCGGTATGGAGAAGCGAATTACCGGGCGATTTGGGGTTGGAACCGGCTGGGATGGATTGGCGGAAAGTTCGAGGATCGAGACGCGGCGGGGAAATTGCTGCGGGAAGTGGTGGAGCTACGGTGGGAGCCGAAGTATCCGAAGGTGAATCGGTGGCATGTCGAGCGATGGGTGCCGCCGGAGGCGTACGGATCGCCGCGAACTTGGTATGCGCAGACGATGGAACGCGCGGACGGCGTGAGTGTGGCGGCGCTGGGGCCGTATCCGGCGCGCGGCGAGTATGAGCATTGCTTCACGCTGCAGGGGCCGCGCGGGGAGTTTGTGCAGCTCACCTCCACGATCGTGGAGCAGGTGTCGCGGGCGATCGAGTGGTCACGCGGGCAAGGACGGGCAATGCAGCGCGCAAAATTGTATGAGCGCGAAGAGCGACGCGAGCGGGCGTACGAAGAGTGGGCGTTCGACATGATGGGCGACGCGGCGCCGGCAATGCACGGAGTTCCGTTTGTGGCAGTGGGGTAGAGGAGGTTCAGGAGGTAACGGAAGTAGAGGAGCGGCCATGCGATTGAGGCGGGTGGAGATCTGGTTGAAAGGGATGGTGGCTGCGGGAATCAGCGGGGCGGCGGGAGGAGTGATGACGGGACTGGCGGCGGTCGGGATCGATCCGGGACATTTCAATTTACAAGCGGGCATGGGCGCGACGGTACGGATTGGCGCGGCGGCGGCGCTGATTAATGCGGTGATCGGGGTGGCGGCGTATTTGCAGAAGTCGCCGTTGCCGGGGGATGAAGTGCGGACGTACCGGGACGGTGAGGCAAGGGAAGAGAGAGGCTAAGGCCCGCGCGACCCAGACAGAAATTGCTGCATCGGAAGGCGGCGTCAAGCCGGCACTAGGGAGATTGGGAACAAGCGAGGTTGGCATGCCAGTAGTTGGAACGAGTGCATATAACACGGCAGGGCAGATTACGTCGCTGGTGAGGTCGCTGCTGAATGACGCACAGGGGAATTTGTTTACGGATACGCTGCTGCTGCCTTATCTGAATTCGGCCTACCGAAAAGTGCAACGGGCGATCGGGAATGCCGGCGGCGGAGGATTCATCCAGGACGACGTGCTGCTGGTGGTGACGGGGGTGACGGAGCAGGACGCGTCGCTGCAGGTGAGCATCAGCGATGCTACGGCGCCGCCGAACCAGTTGCCGACGGATTTACTGGTGCCGATGAAACTCTGGGAACGACCAAACGGGTCGACGCAAGAGTTCGACGAGATGGTGGACCTGACGCGGCACGGCGGGCTGCCTTCTCGCGCCCAGGACTTGACGCTGGGCGTGTGGGAATGGCGGGCGGACGGATTGTGGTTCCTCGGTGCGACGCAGGACACGCAGATCCGGCTCCGTTATCTGAAGGCGTACCCGGACTTCACGGATGCGACTTCGCCGGTGCTGGTGCGGAATGCGCAGGAGGCGCTGGCGTATGCGACGGCTGCGGGAGCGGCGTGGGCGCGCGGGAGCCCGCTGGCGGAGAAGTGGGACGACGCGGCAGCGGACGCGATCGAGGACCTTGTGGTGGCCGCAGCGCGGCGAGAACAGCAGACCGCGCGGCGGAGAAGGCCGTTTTCATCGCGGAGCGGGTATACGCCATTTTGAGCGAGAGGGGATTCCCAGTCAGTTAAGGTGAGATGGATATCAGAAATCAGATATCCGCGAGCAGAAGAAAGACCAATTCGGAGGGCGCGGAGATTCGCAGAGCCGGAGGGAGAAACGAGCATGGCGATTACGATTGTGCTGCTGCCGGGGAACGTGGACGGCAGAGCGAGCAACTTCATTTATGGGATGGGGACGCTGGCGTTTTCTGGCAATTACATTCCGGCTCAGGGAACGGCGTTGAACTACTAGAAGCTGAAGGGTTCCGGGGCGGCGGGACCGAGATTTCGGCGGGGCGTACCCTGGGAGTGTGGCCGGAGCATGGTGAAGATGACGATTACCGCAAGGAAGTTGGTTTGAAGGATGGTTCATTCATTGAGACGCTTCTTACCCGGAAAGTTCGCCGCTATTAGCTCACGCAATGCGGTTGAAGTTTGATCATTGGTGAGGCACCGCTTGGGAACCAATAGCCCCACTAGGGGATGCGTGTGGAAAACAAACGAAGCCTTCGTTTCGTGTATCGATGTAAAGGCGCCCCAGCGGTAATGTACGTCGCAGAGAGCAGAACTCGAATGTAGGCCATGATCGTCCACGAGCATTTCCTTGGGTTCCTTGGATAGTGGCCCACTGAAAGACATCCTGTTGCGAATCCGTGGCACGGAGTAGGCACCGGCAAGCGCAAATATAGACACACCACAGAACGAGACTATGGTGGACCCAGTGTCCGTTGTAAAACCCTCGTTCATGAAAACGGCGAACGCCCAATAAGCATAAAATGCCGCCAGTAAATACAAAATCCAAAGTGCATGGCGCACCGGTGATGTCTTCCAGAGGTCCAGATAGTCCTTACTTTTGAGCTGGACATCAAAGCGCAATTCAGATTTGGGTTCCATAACGTATCTGGCAGATTAACAGTCGGACTGCGTTCGGTGAATGAACACTTATTGGACTTGCCCCCAAAAAGGTAACGCGATGATACGATTTAGGACTGTGAGCGGAATATTGTGGGTGATATTGGCGCTATGGCTGCAAATGTGGCCTGGCGCGGTGAAGCCGGCGCACGCGCAGGGGTCGCGCAAGGATGATGTGGTGTTCAATGCGCGAGGCGTACCGATGGCGGGAGCGCAGGTGCGCGTCTGCGCCATGCCGGCGAGTGGGCAGCCATGCACCCCCCTGGCGCAGATCTATTCGGACGCCGCGCTGACGCAGGCGATGGCGAACCCGACGGCGACGGATGGGCTGGGGAATTATTCGTTCTATGCGGCGCCGGGGAAATACGAATTGGAAATCAGCGGCCCGGGAATCACGACGAAACAATTGCCAAACGTGATCTTGCCGAGCGATCCATCGTCGCCGACGTTCAGCAATATCAGCACGACGGGTGGAATCAATGCCTTTTCGTTGTCGCTGGCCGGAAATCTGACGGTCAACGGAAGCACGAACGTGGTAGGGAATCTCTCGAGCGGGACGCTGACGCTCTCGAACCAGGGAAGCGCGCCGGGAGCCGCGAACACGGGCACGGTGAACCTGTACACGAAGAACACCGACAAGCGGCTTTACTACAAGGATGACACCGGGACGGAAATCGGGCCGATCGCGAGCGCCAGCGGCGCGCAAACCAATCAGCCAAACACGTTCACAGCCCCGCAAAACGTTGACGCGGACTTTCATACGAAGGGGCCGAATCCCTGGCTGGATATCACGCGATACGGAGGGTACATCGGGCCAAACGCGAGTGCCGCCGCGACGACCTGTTCTATCGGCGTGGGATCGGCAACGGCGTCGTGTGCGTCGGCTTCTGATTTTGTTAACGGGAATGGCATCCTGATTCTGGGCGCGGGACCCGTGCCGGTAATTGCGACGCCGCAGGCCCCGACAGCGACGACCCTCTTCCAAACGGGTGCGACGACACGCAACTATTGCATTGCCGATCGGGATTGGGCAGGCGGCCTTACGTCGTGCAGCGCCGTGGGGACGACGACGAACGCGCCGGCTTCGATGGCGCTGGCGACGTATAGCATCTCCGGATGGAGCTTCAACACCAGCACGGCCACGTTCACGGTCACGACGTCATCACCGCACAACATGCCAACGACCGCCTCCGGGATTCAGAGCGACCCGTACGCGCAGGTAGAGATACAAGCGGGCACAACCAATAAGGGCGCTTGCGAGGGGGCATTTTCGCTGACGGCAGTGCCTTCAGCAACGACGCTGCAGTTTCAGAGGAACGAACTGCAAAACGACCCGGGGTGCTCCGGGGGAACGCTGCGCGTAGCCCCGCAGATTATTCTCAAATGGGATTCGCACTATACCTACAACATCCAGTCGGCATCCTGTTCGGGAGGCACGGCGACAGTTGCGATCTCGCCGGGAATGTACGGCCCGGGCGGGACGGTGGCCTCTACTTGGGTGGTACCCTGGAACATCAAGGCGATTATTTCAGGGGCGCTGGATTCGCATTACAACGGCGCGTTCACCATCGGCAACTATGGCACCGGGGGGAGCACGGTGCAGTATTCATTGGGAAGCTGCACGGGGGTGACGAACGTTGGCGCGGGTGGAACGTTAACGGCGGTCCCCGGCAAGGCCGTGAAGAATCACCTGGTGTATGAGTGCACGGGAAGTTCGTGCGCGCTGCCCGCCAATGCGGGGAATTATTCGCTGGCGGGAGTTGCGACGGGGAACGACGGCTACTTTGTGGATCGCGGGTGGAGCGTTTCGACGGCCTCAGTGGATGCGGGAGATGCTCCGACAACGGCCCCGGTGAACGCCACAAACGAATATCTGGATACGACGATTGTGAGCGGCGGAGGGACGACTTCTTTGACGCTCGCCAACGCGGCCACAAATAGCGTAAGCAGCGCGAAAGCATGGCACGACAACGTGCCGAATCTGCTGGCGGCGTGCGCGGCACTGCCATCCAACACGAGCGGGTCCAACTCCGGTCACATTGTGATTCCTGCCGCCTCAGCGATCTATCAGTACTTCCCGATGATCGCGAACTTCGACATGCCCGGTGCATACGGCCAGTCTCCTCGGAACTGTCCAGGCGTCACGATTGATTTCGGACCGACGACGTGGCTCGACGGAACGATCCTGCTGGGAAAAGGCGCCAACCTGTCTGGAGGATTCGGCGGAACGAATTGCCAGACGGCGTTTTATCAGATGGGGTCGATTTCCTGTTTTGTCGGATCCGCGTATCCGATGGTGTACTTCGAGCCGGAGCAGTCGAGCTCGAACCATTTGAAAGACGTGGAATTTAGCCCCAACCAGGCGTACCAGAGCGGGCTGTACCTGGACGAGCAGATAAATGGCGACGGCACAGCCGGCCTGCGCTTCGACAATACCCATGTAGACGGGAACGCCCACTCGTATCCAGTGGTGTTCAAGGCAGGGTTTGGAGATTTCTGGAATTTGGGCGGTTGGAGCGCGTCGGGGGGCAACTTTTCGGAGAGCCGGAATTTCACGATTCATCCGAATTGCGGGTCGGGAGCGTACCAAGGACAGGCGTCATTGCCATATATCGTGACAACGAACGGCACGTACAGTTTCGGAACCTTCACGATCGCCAATTGCGGGATGTCCGCGGGAACATTCGGAACCAACGTCCAGTTCAACAATGTTTTGACGGAAAACAACGCCGGCCCAGCTTTCAAGGTGAACTTGCTCCCTTACGGATTGGCTGGAATCACGTTTCAGCAGACAAATTTCTCCGATTATACCGGCGGTCCCGCCACGCCTTATATGGACTTGACCAATTCGGGAGCTAGCGGCGTTGAATTTTCGTACACGGATTGCTCGAACGGCTACCAACCTCTGCTCGAGACAAACAGCGCTAACAGCTACAAGGGAATTCACGTCAGACTCTCGCAGGGAGCATGCGGGGCGGGCGTGGGGTATCCCCCGACGGCGGGCGTGGTTTATGAAAACCTGTCGAACAATCAGTGGGTGTGGAACGGAACACAACTTGCTATCGGTGGAAGCGGAAAGATAAGCGCCGGGCAAATCGTCACGCCGAGCTCCGCGCCAACCGTGGCGGCAACGAACACCGGCTGCGGGGGATTCCCGGCGGCGGGGACCTACTACTACGCGGTGGTCGCGTGGGACGCGAGTTCCAACTACACCACGGGAACTGGAGGAGTGACCACGCCGGGACCAGCATCAACCGGCGTAACACTCGACGGCTCGACGCAGTGCGCGGTGATTACCCAGCCGGCACTGCCTCCGGGGACAGCGTATTGGGGCGTGTATCGCGTCGGGTCAAGCCCAAACCCCGGCGGCGTTTTTGCCCACAATGGCTCACTTTGCGGGCCTTCGTTTCTGCCGGTCTCGTTCTCGACCATTACCGATTCAGTGGCCAGCCAGTGCGGCAGCCAGCCGAGCGTAAATTCCACAGCTTTGCAGACCATTACGCCAGCGGGCTTGTATGGCAACCTGACAGCGAGCTCGATCGGAACGATTTCCAATTGTAATTCCACGGCGTCGCCGGCGGTGTGCGGAGGCGCACCGACGGGATTGGTGCAGGTGGCTGCGGCGGCGACCACGCTGACGGTGAACACGACAGCGGTGACCGCGAGCAGCAGGTTTGCGTTCACGTATGTGACAACCGGGACGGGGTGTTCGCCTGGGCCGAGCAACATCGGATCGATGTTGCCGCCGTACGTGAGCGGGTTGAGTGCGGGCACGAGTTTCACGATTACGCTGCCGGTGGCGCCGAGCGCGAATGCCGCGTGCATCAGTTATACGATCGAAAATTGAGTTTTCAACCGGCGGGGACACCGCCAGATACCAAGAACAAAGAGGGAAGTATGAGTCAACAGGGCGACGTGGTGTCGTTGGTGAACATCTCCGGGCAAAAATGGCCGCCGCGGCATAGGGCATATTTCGGGTCGCTGGTAATTCAATCCCCGGAGCCCGGGCAGGCATATGCAGTGACGCCGATCCGCGGTTGCAGCAGCGTGATGGACTTGGGCGATAAGAGGACGATGGAAATCCGGCTGTCGGCCAAGGAAATCGCGCAGGACCTGGCGCGAGAAATTAATGGCGATTCGGGAGACGGGAGTTTTCACGGCGTGTTTGTGGCAGATGGCCCGCAGCCAACGGCTGAGGAGCTTGCTGACGCACGGAGAAAGCTGGAGACGTTCCAACTGCGACTGGTGGACGCGGCGGACCTCGAATGGGAGCGTTCGCACAACATGATGTTCATCACGGACCTGGAGCGGCGGGCGGCGCGGGAATTGGGATTCGAGAAGCCATGGCTGTACGACCGTAAGCCGATGGCGGAGTGTCCGGCGTGCGGGGAGCGAATCAAACCGGGAGTGGCGGTTTGCCGGTCGTGCGGTGCGATCCTGGACCGGGAGAAAGCGGCGCAGTTCGGGCTGGCGGGGAGGGAAGAGAAGCCGGTGAGCGAAACTGCCAAGAAGACCGAGAACGCGGTGGAAAAAGGGAAGCGAAAATAGAAAGGGCGGCGAAGAACGCCGCCCTGAAAGTTCAACGTGCTCTGGGCACGCCCGAGAAGCCCAGGCATTTTAGCAGCACAAATTGTTTGCTAGTCGGGGTGAACCGCAAAAGCGGAGGCCGGGCCTCCGCACTCCAAGGGAAACATGGCGACGATTGGATCAGTGGATGTACCGATTGAGATTTTCGGCGGGCTGGTGACGGACATGGCCCCGGCGGATTTGCCGCATGGAGTGTCTCCGGACTGCCAGGACGTGGTATTCAGCAGCGGGGGAGTGGCCACGCGGCCGGGTTTGCAGCCGCTGTTCGGGCCACTGGCCGGGAATCCGGCGGTAAATTATGTGAAGAGCTACATCACGCCGAATGAGACACTCCGGACGTTAACGCAGGATTCCAACGGGACTCTGTACAAGGAGACGTCGCCGGGAACGTTGACTCCAATTGCGAGAGGCTTGACGCCGAACGCATTCGCGAATTCGACGACGATGTTTGGGCGCGAGTATCTGGCGACCAGCGATGGCGCGACCGGCAACGATTTGCCGAGGCAGTATGACGACAGCAACCTGGATCGCGTGAGCCAGGGCGGGCCGGGCGGCGCGCCGACCGTGGTAGACGAGAATATGATCACGGCGATCGCGTCGAGTCCGAGCGGCGCAACGCAGCCCGCCGCAGTGGCCATTGTTGCAAGCCCCGGCGGCGCAAGCGAGAACGGGTACCTGGTAACGATCACGACGAGCACAGGTCATGGATTGAGCGCCGGGCAGACGGTGACCATCAGCGGCGTGGGCGTGAGCGCCTACAACGGAACGTTCCCGGTGGTGAGCGTGATGAGCGCGACGCAATTTACGTACATTGCCGGGGCGACGGGATTGGCGAATTCGGGCGGGGGCACGGCAGCCTCGGCGGCGGTAACGATTCAGACGACGGGGGCGCACGGATTGAGCGCGGGGCAACTGGTGACGGTCAGCGGCGTGGGGGCGGGCGGATATAACGGAACTTTCAGCGTTGCGAGCGTGATTGACTCGACGCACTTCACGTTTAACGCCGCGAGCGGCGGGATGGCGGCGTCCGGCGGTGGAACCGCTGCGGCGGCAGGGTATGTCGACCAGGGCGCGCACGAGTGCTGCGTCATTTTTCAAACTCGGCAAGGCTATCTGACGGCGCCCGGACCGGCATCGAGTTGGACGGCAAGCGGTGGCAAGCGCGCGGTGCTGACGAATATCCCGACGGGCCCGTCAAATGTGGTGGCGCGGATTGTGTGCTTTACAGGGGCGGGCGGGGCGAGCTTCTTTTACGTTGGCGGCGGATCTTCGCTTTTCAGCGGAAACATGGTGATCAGCGACAACACGACAACGTCGGTTGTTGTGGATTTTTCGGATGCGGTCCTGCTGGCGGGAACGAACGTGGACGATTTGTTTCGCCTGATCGAGCTGGGCGATTGCGCGGGAGTGACCGGTTATTCGGAGCGGCTCTTCTGGTGGGGCGAGCGAAACAAAATGAATAACTGGGTGAACCTGGGATTCGACGGCGGGTTCACCGGGCCGGCGTTGCCGCACTATCCGCTGGGATGGACGGCCGATCCGACCTTCGCACCGGGTGGAACCGACGAGCAGAATTTTGTGGTGTGGGGCGCGGCGTATTCGATAGTGGGAAATGGCACGACAGTTACGCGGGGGTTGATGACCCAGGGCGCAGTGCAGGACGCACTGGGAGCGCCGCGCATTCAGGCGGGAACGGATTACACGGTGCGGGCACGATGCGCGCGGAACGCGGCGCTGGTGCAGGGCACGCTGCACGTCCACTTGTATAGTGCAAGCGGTGGAATCAACACCCCGGGGCTGCAACTGACCGCGGCACAGCTCACAACGAATTACGTGGAATACAGCGCGCAACTGACCGCGCCGCTGACGACGATACCCATCGACCTGGTGCTGCGCGTCTATGCCGACGGGACGCCGAACCAGTTCGGGCAGTTTTACATCGATGGCATTGAGATTTATCCGACGGCACAGCCTGTGAACGCATCGCTGGTGCGCGCCAGCCGCGTGGAAGACCCGGAGAGCTACGACGGGATCGACGGGATGCTGAGCGTTGCGGAAAACAACGGACAGGCAATCCGGGCGGCGTTTCTGCTGCGCGAACGGCTTTACTTCGTGAAGGAGCACTCAGTGCACGTGACGCAGGACGACGGCACGAACGAGCCGGCGCTCTGGTCCATTTCGGAAATTTCGCGGCGAGTGGGGACGCCCTCGGTGCGCGGCGTGGGAATTGGCGAAGACTGGGTGGTGATTGCGCACCGCACAGGCTTGTACCTGTTTTCGGGCGGGGAACCGGTGAAGATCTCGCAAGAGATCCAACCGACGTGGAACCAGATCAACTGGCAGTACGCGGAGACGCTTTGGGTGACCGTCGATACGAAAGAGCGGCGGATTTACGTGGGTGCGCCATTCGGCAGCGCGACGACCCCCAACCGGGTATTGATGCTCGACTATCACGATCTGGATTCGGCCTCGGACATTGAATCGCGGCCGCCGGTGAACATCACCTACGCCGGGCGCAAGACGGCCACGGACAATTCGCGGAAGTGGTCGCCGTGGGCGATTGCGGCAAATTGCTGCGCGTTGATCGAGCGGCCGGACGGCACCGCGGTGGCCGTCTTCGGCGGCGGGACGCCGGGCGTGGGCGGCGGCGGAGCGACCGGGAAGATCTATCAGCTGAGCGATGCGCAATATTCAGATGATGGCGCGGCGATCGCGAGCTACTACACCACACATTTTTTCCCGGAGCGCGCGGTCGAAAGCGCGCTAGGTCTGGGCGCGCATCGCAAGCTCTTCAGTTACCTGACGATGTATGTGGAAGGGGCGGGGAACCTCGCGCTCACCAGTTTTGTGGATTCGGAGAGCGCGGCGACGGCGCAACAGCCGCTGGGGATGAGTACACCGGGGCCCGAGGATCTTGAGCTGCCGATCAATATTCTGGGGGAGCGCGTGGCGTTTCAAGTGGGGACGAACCAGGCAGGTGCGTGGTTCAAGCTGCAGCGATTTGTGCCGTCGGTGCGCGTTGATCCGTGGGCACCAGTGCGCGGAGTGAACTAGTAAGGTGCTCCGTTGTAAGTGGGAAGTTTTCAGGAAACGGACGGTAACTGACGGCCGGGCTCGCGCCCGGCTTCTTTATTTTGGAGGGGACGATGCCGAGTTATGGAAATGTGGTGCCCCCGGTTTCGGTGGGATTCGGAGAGAGCGCGACGGTGATTGCGTCCACGGACACGATTTACCCCGCGCCGTATAAGAGCGCGCAGGTGGCGCTGGCTCCGGCGTTCAGCAGCGGGAAGATTCGCGTGTCGGTGGAATTGCAGTGGAGCGGCGCTCCCGGGGCCATTTCAGTGCAGTTGCAGACGGCGGACACGGATATTGACGCGGCCTACGTACAGGAAGGCTCGGCGATTACGACCGTGAACTCGGGAAATGTGACCCGGGCGGAGTTTCCGGACGTGGTGGCGAAGTTCGCGCGAATCTACGTCGCGACGCTGGCGAACAACGTGACGGCGACAGGGAAGATCAGTTCGTAGCTGAAGCGCGCAGCTAGCAATGGCTGTGACACCCGAGGAATGAAATGCTAACCGTGGCGCAACTGGCACCTCTGAAGAATCGCGATCCATATTTGTATGAGACGCTGGCGAAGATTGTGGCGGCGGTGAACGCAACAAGTGCGAATTCAGGCGTGGATCCGTCGAACCCCTCGCCGGCGCCTCCGCCGATTGCCGGGTTAGCGGTTCAAGCGGCAAACGGATGGTTTGACCTGGCGATTGCCGATCCGTCGGTCACAAGACCGGGGCTTTTCTACTTTGCGGAATCGGACACGACGCCGGCATTTTCGGCGCCGCGCGTGTATTTCCTGGGCGCGTCGCGGAATTTGTACGTGCAGCTGGGGAATCAGACGCTGTATTGGCGGGCGTATTCGCAGTATGTCGGGTCAATGGCTTCGGCACCCGTGACGTTTGGCTCACCGGCGACGGCGGTGGCTGGCGGCGGAACCGCGGGGCCGACGCCCTTGCCCTCCAGCGGGAGCGGCGCGTTGCCCAATGGATTGTTGCGCGGGGGAAACGGATTTGGCGTGGTGCCGGGGGCGCGGGTGGTTAAGCAGTCGGTTTTGTAATCGGAGAACAGGTAATTCGACTTAGTCAGGAGTCGGCATTCGGAAATGCGGTCACGGGTGCGATGAAGATTCGTGAGTACGAAGAGAGGGACCTGGAGGAGTTAAGGGCGATCCATGCGCGGCAGGGATTTGGGTATCCGTTTCCCGATCTGGGGAATCCGTTGTTTCTCACCAAGCTGGTGCTGGGAAGGGAAGAGGGCGCGAAGGGAATTGTGGCGGCTTCCCTGTTGCGGCTGACGGCCGAAGCGTACTTGCTGCTCGATCCGGAAGAGGGTAGTCCGCGGGAACGATGGCAATGGCTTCTGGGATTGCATGAAGCGACGCGGCGGGACGCTTTGGCGCGGGGACTTGAGGATGTCCATGCGTGGCTGCCGCCGGAAATTGCAACTAAATTTGGGAAACGGCTGACGCGGCTCGGCTGGGTGCGGGACGATACCTGGGTCCCCCACTGCAAGAAGCTCGTCATGGAATAGCAAAGGCGGCATAAAGCCGCCCCTACGAGGAGGGGCAATCATGGGGCGTGGTGCGCAGGGAAAAACACAGGCGTTGACGGATCAGCAGTTGGGCCAGACGAATGCGGTGAATCAAAGCTTGCTGGGGCAGCAGCAGTCGCTGGGAAATCTGCTGACGCCGCAATACCAGGCAATGTTGAACAATCCTGGGTACAGCGCCGCAGACAAGGCGGCGATCACCGGGCAGTCGCAGGGAGCGCTGGCCAGCGCGTTTGACTCGCTGCAACAAGCAGCGGCGAACCGTGTGGCGCGGACGGGAAATTCTGCCGGGTTCAGCGAACTGACCGACGACCTGGCTCGGCAGAAGGCCCAGCAGGAAGCGGGGCTGGCGCAGCAGAACCAGTTGAACTTCAGCAACACCGCATACCAGCGGCAGATGGCGGCGTTGCAAGGGCTCTCCGGGCTGTACGGCGTGGACACGGGACTGCTAGGAAAGACGTTGGGGATTCCGTCGGAATTGCTGAACGTGCGCGCTAATGCGTCGCGGCCCGCCGGATTCTTTACCTCGCTTGGGTCCAGCCTGGGTGGGACGTTGGGTGGCATTCCGGGCTTGTTCTTGTAGAACAGAGCCGTGAACCTCACCTATTCCGCAGACCTGGTCATCACCCGGCCGAGAATCAGGCGCGTCCGCAAAAGCGGGAGCCCCGCTCCCGCACTCCAAAGGGAAACCCATGGGAACTTCGGGCTGGATGAATCTGGTGGTGGTGTTTTCGTTGGGAGCGCAATTCGTGGTGTTCCTCCGGTGGATGCACCGCAGGATGCGAGACGACGAGATCCAGCGCGTTTTTGTCCGCGACCTCGCACTGCGGCACCTGCCGAATATTTACCGGGCGCTGAACACCATCGCCGAACGGCAGGGAATTGAGATCGAAGAGACGCCGATCGTGAATTACGTCGATCTGGCGAACGGTGGCGGGCGGCACCGGTGAGCCATGCCGGTTGACGCAAAACTCGTTGCGCTGGCGCACCGGGCCGCGGAGATGGAAGGGCTTGAGCCGGCGCTGGTGTGCGCGGTGGTGGAGCAGGAGTCGGGGTGGAATCCATGGGCGATGCGGTACGAGCCGGCATTTTTTGC